>ENA-OSAE01000089-OSAE01000089.1-marine-sediment-metagenome-genome-assembly--contig:-NODE-89-length-67212-cov-47.608604_pt1 | contig 67212 bp, 67 predicted proteins | sample MGYA00237870_ERZ529317 | MGnify/ENA primary metagenome ERZ529317 (study PRJEB26369, sample SAMN03142812) | marine sediment metagenome | biome: marine; feature: borehole; material: sediment... | reverse complement strand
TCAAAGACTGGTGGTGCGTCGCTGCGCCGGTAAAAGGCCCCGCCGGTAACATCTTAGGCTACCTCGACATCTCGCTGCACGCGGAGAAGGAGCTCGTTTCCACCGTCGCCCTGCTCCATACTTTGGTTGGATCGATTGAGGAAAAGTTCTCCCGGCCAGGTTCGGGGTATCCCGGTCAAAGGACCCGCCTGCCCTGTATTCCTCCGGAAATGGTACGGAGGCTTAGCCCGCGTCAGCGGGAAATCCTGCAACTCCTGGCCTCGGGACTGACCGATGAAGAGATCGCAAACGAATGCTTTATTAGCGTAAATACTGTCAGAACGCACCGCCGGAACATCTACCGGAGGCTTGGGGTTGAGAACCCACGTAACTTTCGCCGGAAGATCCGCAACCATCCTTTGAAGCTCAAGATGCCTCTTGAGAAATACCCTTGCCAGCAGGACAAAAATACTCCCTAAAGGGTGATAGACAAGCTGCCGGAAGCGCTTTATCTTTATCCATAGTTGGGTGCCGTGCACCTCGGTTGGCAAAAAAGGTGAGCGCGGAGTCGTCAACGACTACCCGGGTGCGGGAGGTGAAGGTATGGCCCCAGCAAGGCTACACCGTTATCTGCTTGCGTACCGCTACGGAGATAGTCACCCCGCAGGCGAAAAAGAGCCTTGAAAACATAGTGTACACCTTCCGGAACCTTTCGGCCCAGGCCTTTGAGCCTTTCATCTGCATCAGCAGAACCGGCGAAGACCAGGAGGTCTTTGCTTATGCCGACGACAGCGAGTTCTTGGTTGACAAAACAAGCGGTGCGGACGAAGCCGTGCTGCAAGAAATAAAAAAGACGGCAGCCGAAAGAGAGATGCGTTCCCTGGCGCGGTTTGTCGATCTAATGGCGCAGGTGGTAAAAGGGGGCTTGAGCGCTGATAAGGAGCGGCAATAAACGAGAGTAAGGTGGTCTCCGACCCGGTCAACCCACCCTGAAACGGTTCGACAGGGAGAAACCCACCTCACCCTCGGCAGGTATTATACACCCAGGGGGAGTGATTTTCAATGGGGACCACCTTCTTCTAAATCGAAAAGGGAAGGAGGTGGACACCAGTGCGAGATTTTGAGCTTGACCGCCCAGTGGACGCAGTGGCAATTGAGGCCAATAATTCCGCAAAACAGGTTCCCGTGGAACCACTTGCAGTTAAGGTTCCGTTCGTAGTAGTCCCGCTGATAGCGTGGCACACAGCCGCTGTTGTTTACAACCTGGGCCTTTGGATAGTAGTGAAAAAAGATTTGGGTTATTTCAAGATGGTTAAAAATTAAGTAGGAAGCACCTTGTCGTCAGTGGAGAAGAGATCTTGTTTCTTTTGCTAAGGGAAAGTTGTGGGGGTGCTTGATGTAGCCATCCCCACAACTATATCCCTGGCGAAGACCGCAAAGGCTAATCATAGACAATATTGAGGTGGACTGGATTTTGTGTACCTCAGCCCTAAGGCGTAGGTGGTCGGGGTGTTTAATTTTATCGGGTCAGTTATCGCGGCACGTGTTGGAAGAAAAAGCAAGAATAACGAGATTTTTAGAACGGCATCCTGGGACGGGCTTGTATGGTTGTGTAGTGGAGTTTTTGTTTTACTCGTAGCGTGGTGGGTAACTCCCTGGTTGGTTGAAACTTACCAAGGCTGGCAGGACATATTGATGCGGGCCCTGGTGTTTTCTAATACCTGGGGCGTGGTCTTATTACTATACCTTTTCTTTTCACCGTACAGGTATCTCCTGACCCCGACCGAGATAGTGCTGAAAAGGCGCATAGGAGTGATTACGACCATACCTTACGAACAGATTGTTTCTGTGGAACTGAGAGAAGAAAGCTTATTTCGACGATTGGCCCGAACCATCGTCGTCAACCCCGGGGTTTTTGGTTATTATGGCCCGTTCAATGATAAGAAGACCGGTACGGAGGTAAGTGTTTACGCTACCAGATTCAAACAGATGGTAGAGTTGAGAACCATCCGTCGAACGTTCTATATCACCCCTGCGAAGCCGGAGGAGTTTGTCGTCGAGGTTCGGAGGATGATGAGACACGTGGGTGACCAAGAGAGGCAAAGCAGTGAGAGGTAAAGCAGTGGCATATCGATGGTGGGGAGGAAAAGAGAATGTTCGCCAGCGAGAGTCGTCCAGCAGGATAAGGTTGGTATCTTGATGAGGGAAGATAGAAAAGTCTTTAAAACGGCCCCACTGCATCTTTTTATAAAAGTGGCTACCGTAACTAGTTGGAAAACACGGAGGACGAATCTTGTGCTCAGAGCCGGGCGAGATGTCCATTGGCAATGTAATAAATGTAATATAAGAAAGGGGGGGAATCTTTGGATATCAAGGTGTTTAGAATGGCGCCGTATGATTTGTTTATAAAAATTGGAACTTACGGTCTCTCAGCACTTTTCTTCTTGGGCATTCCGGGCTGCATGATGATGCAAGAGGAAGAGTTTAGAGAAGTCGGGTGGGTCACCTTAGTGATCGGCGGACTGTGGTTACTCGTTTATTTATTTGTACCACTCAAATACGTCATTAGTTCAAAACAGTTAGTTATCAAAAGACTGGCTTGTTCGATTGCTCTTCCCTATGAGAAAATCGCTTCCGTGGAAATGGCGGATAACGTTAAACCGGAGGTTAAGGTTTTTGCGAATGCCGGGCTTTTCTGTTATGCCGGCTTGGTCCTCATAGATAACGAGATTGTGAGAATCTATGCCACGAATCTCAAGCGGATGGTGCGGGTTAGTACCACCGACGGTAAAACTTGGTATCTTTCTCCCGCCGACCGGGAAAAGTTTGTCGCCGCCGTTAAGGAACACCTGGGTGAAAAGGAGAAGTGAAAAGCATGATCCCGCAGAGTTTGGCCTTCCTTTTGACGTATAAATGCAACTTCTTGTGCGATCATTGTTCCGTTTCCGCCGGACCGGAGTGCCGGGAAGCTTTAGCGGCGGATCATCTGCGGCGGGTGATCGAAGAAGCCTATGCCCTGCCGTCTATTCGGGTAGTGGTCTTCACGGGCGGTGAACCCACCCTTTACCCGGACCTCCTGCAGGCTGGAATAAATTTAGCACACGAGAAGGGATTTGTCACCCGCCTGGTAACCAACGCCTGGTGGGCCAAGACGCCGGAAAAGGCGTATCATTTCCTGCAAAATCTTCGGGCGGCGGGTTTGGACGAACTCAACGTCAGCTTCGATGATTTTCACCTGCCGTATCTTGAGGCGTTCGGCGGCGAGCAGAACGTGGTAAACGCCGTGCGGGCAGCAACCGCACTGGGCATGACTGTACTGGTGGGTGCGGTACTCCACCCCGGGGCCAGAATCAGGACCAGCTACCTGCGCCAAATCTTTCAAAGCGCCGGCATTCAACAAGAAGTTAAATTCTTGGAAGACTTCGTCTTTCCCCTGGGCCGCGCCCGGCAAAAACTGCCTGCACACTTTTATATTTCCGACCCGGAAAAAAGAGAACAAGGAGCCTGCCGGGAAGCCGGGCAGACCCTGGCGGTGTTGCCCGACGGCAAGGTGCTGTTCTGCTGCGGGCATATCGTAAACAGCAGGGCGCAGGCGATTCTGACCATAGATAGTTTGGCTTCTGGAGCACCCTTACCTGAGATCGTTGCGCGGATGCAGAGAAACGTACTTTATTGGTGGCTGCACCTGGAGGGACCGGAAGCGGTGTATGATGAATTGGGCGTGGAGAAGAGGTTTCAGCGCAAGTGTGAGGCCTGCTTTTACTTAGGCACGGCATACCGGAGGAAATTGCAAGCCCTGGCCGTAAGGAAAGAAGAAGTCTTCGCCCGGTGGGAGGGGAAGAAAGTTGGCCTACCAGCTTGACTTTTGGGCGGTGGTAAAGGCTGTTTTCGTGCCGTTTGATTTGGTGTTTCACGCGATCGTCATCGGGGCCTTCGGGATCGGGCCGGTTGTGATATTGCTCCAGTTAAGAAAAGGGACGCCTTTCCGGAAACTCCGGCTGCCGTTCGCCCTGGTAGTAGGTCTTCCGGTGGCGGCCTCGCTGGTTATCTGCCTTTTGCACACCGGTGCCGGCTGGCAGTTGGCGGACAAAGAACTACAGGTGAAAACGGGCGTTTGGGGTGCGGAGGAGATCAAACTGGCGCAGGCACGGGTTGCACTCGTAGAAAGCAGGGGGCCGTGGACAGTAAAACTGCGCACAGGCGGGCTCGGCCTGCCCGGACTTTCCACCGGCCGGTTCAAGTTCCAAAACGGCGAAACGGCCCTGTATTTCCGGCACCTTGATTCACCCCGCCGGGTGGTGCTCGAATCCGGCGGCCGCTACTACGTCATCGCCCATCCCAGGGTGGAAAAGCTTTACGAAGAGCTTGTCGCCCGGGGCGCGCAGCCGGCCAAGTTGTGAAAATTTGCGGGCGCGTCGTCTTGGGCAGTGAGGCAGCAAAGCGATGTTTAAAGACCTGGCAACTTTATGGAAACTGATAAAAATCTATCTGAAAGGCAAGACGCCGGCGATCGCTTTCGGTTTTCTTACCGCGCTTGTGTTTGCCCTTGTCGGGCTTGCCACTCCTTATATTACCAAGTTTTTGATCGACGTCATCTTTCACGGCCAGCGGGAGGATTTGCTGTTGCCGCTACTCTTTTTTTGCGGGGCGGTCCTCGTCGTTATGTCCTTTACCGGCATAATCTCGGACTACGTACTGGTGAACTGCTTCGAGCGGGCCAAGCTCTCGATGCGCCACGACCTCTTTACCCGCCTGCAAAAGGCACCCTTTGACTTTCTCTCGGTGCAGCGGAGCGGCGAGCTGAATTACCGGGTCTTCGGGGACACCGAGTCGATCGAAACCTTCTTCAGCCGGCTGCTGATCAACATCCCGCTGGATCTGCTATTCAGCGTGATCATAGGTGCCATTATGATCGGCTGGCATTTTGAGATGGCCGTTTTTGTCTTTTTTGTTTTGTCGCTCCAGGTGCTGGTGATCACCGGCTTTCGCAAGCCCCTTTTGCGCTACGCCTTGCTGCGGAAAGGACAGTCGCAGTCGCTCTCCGGCTTCGTGGTGGAGCGGTTTCGTAACATTCAACTGATCAGGGCGCTAAACACCGAGGAGGCGGAAGCGGCCAATTTCAAAAAAGGCCTGGGAGAGCTGATGCGGCTCAACGTAAGGTCGTTTATGCTCGGCAGGATTTCGGAGCTCTCGGTAACGGTGGTCAATAACATCTGGTCCTTCGGGATCCTGTGGTACGGCGGCACGCTGGTTTTGGCGGGCGAGATCACCTTGGGCACGTTGATGGCTTTCCTGCTGATCTCGGGGATGCTCTACCCCCGGATAGCTTCGATCTCCGGCGCCGTGCTTTCCTTTCAGGATGTGCGGGCCAGTTTACATAGATTCCTGGAATATTACCAGGTCCCGCCGGCTATTCTTGAGCGGCCCGGGGCAACGGAACTCAGGGTCAAGGAAGGCAAGGTGGTCTGCGAAAACCTCGCGTTCGGTTATACGCCCGCCCGGCCCGTGCTGAGGGGCATAAACGCCACATTTGCGCCTGGCAGCATCACGGCCGTTGTCGGCAGGAGCGGCGCCGGCAAAAGCACGCTGGCGAAGCTTTTGGTCCGGCTTTACGATCCTGCCGCCGGCCGGATTCTGATCGATGACACCGATATCAAGCAAGTGACACTTAGGTCCTTGCGGCGAAGCGTCGGCTATCTCGTGCAGGGGGAGTTCCTGTTCAGCGGCACCATTTGGGAGAACATTTGCTACGGCGTGAATCCTCCCGGTGAGGAAGCGGTTGTGGCTGCAGCCAAAAAGGCGGCCGCTTACGATTTTATCATGCAGCTCCCGGACGGGTTTTACACCAGGATCGGGGAAGGAGGGATGCGGCTTTCCGGCGGTGAAGCCCAGCGGATAGCTCTCGCCCGCGCCTTTTTGGCCGGTTACAAGATAGTCGTCCTGGACGAACCAACCTCGTTTATCGACCCGCAAACGGAAAGCGCGATCCATAATGCGCTCTTGGCGCTCAAGCGCACTTCAACCGTGATCGTGATCGCCCACCGACCTTCTACAGTCAAAATCGCCGACAAGATTCTGGTACTGGCAGAAGGAAGGATTGTCGAAGAAGGGCTTCATGAAGAACTGCTGGCCAAAGGCGGAGTTTACGCCGCTATTTATGCGGAGTTGGGCGAAGAAACAAGGGGAAAAGAGCGGCTTGGCGAATATTCCGCTTAAAAATCGAACGGAGGTTTGGGAGAAGTGAGCGAAAACGGGAAAACACCTTTTATTTTGCGGTTCTTTCAGGTTTTGGGCAGTCCCGGAAAGGCCTTCGCCGGGATCATTGCGGCGCCGGCCTTTCTGAAACCGGCGCTGGTGATTACCGGGATCAGCCTGATCTTAGGGATTGTGATCGCGCCTAAGATGCAGGCCTTCACCGTCTGGTCGCTAGAGCACGGTCCGGTCGCTGTGCCCCCGGAGGAAGTGGAGCAGGTGCTGGCGGTGGCTTCGACCACCGTGGTGGCGGGGACGATCGCCTCGATGGCCGTCGCGCCCTGGCTTATCTGGCTGGTCATTGCCGGGTTGCTGAAAATCTATGCCATGCTGTCCGCCAGGCAGGTGCCGTTCAAGACCCTTTTCGCGGTCGCCGTTTACGGGTATCTGCCGGTTCTGCTCGGGACGACCATCGAGAGTCTGCTCGTTCTCACCGCCCCGGTAGAGAGGGTGCAGTACGTCACGCTGAGTATCGCGGCCCTGCTGCCGCCCGCACAGAGCTTTCTTTATTTCTTTCTCGCCAGCTGCAGCCCGTTCACTTGGTGGAGCCTCGCGCTCTGGGGTCTCGGCGGCGCGGCGGCGCTCGGGATCCGGGCCGCCGGTCCGGTCGCTTACCTGTTTGCCCTGTGGGCGGTCTGGGCCCTGGCTGCCGCTGGTTTGGGCGTGCTCGGAACACCGCCCGCCGGGGCGATGTAGCCGGGGCGGGGAAGGGTGACCGGTTTGATCGGTAGCGCAAGGTTCTGGTTGATCCTGGCGGCCGGGCTCACACTAGTAAGCGTTACGGCCGCCGCTGTGTGGCGGAATCTCCACCCGCCGGCGACGGCGGTCAGAGTGGCCGTAGCCGAAGAGCGCCTCTTTGAGGACAAGGTCCTGGCTACCGGAAGAGTGGAAACGCGGTGCCAGGCCGTGGTCGTGGCGCCGTTTGCGGCCCGGCTGCTGACCCTCGAGGTGCAGGAAGGGGACCGCGTGACCGCCGGGCAGGTGCTGGGTGAACTCGACGCGGCGGACGTGAAAGAGCGGGTGCGCGCGGCCGAGGCTGCGCTCGCGGTGGCGGAAGCCGAACTCGCGGCGGCGCGCGCCCCCGGTACGCCCGCGGAAATGGCGGCGGCCGAGGCGGCGCTGGCGGCCGCCGAAGCTTCGGCCGGAGCGGCAGAGAAGAAGCTTGAGCGGTACCGTTATCTTTTCGCGCAGGGGGCGGCCTCCCAAGCCGAACTCGAAGCGGCGCAGGCTGAGCACAAGCGGGCGCAAGCCGAGCGCGCGGCGGCCGAGGCGCGCCTTGCGGCCCTGAAGGAGGCCGGGGCCCAGACGATAGAGGTCCACCAAGCCCGGGTCCGGCAGGCGCGCGCCGCGGTGGAGAGCGCCCGCCGGGAGCTGGCGAAGGGCCGGCTCACCGCCCCCATCGCCGGTACGGTGCTCCAGCGGAGCGCAAGAGAGGGGGACTACCTGCAGCCGGGGGCGCCGGTGCTGACGATCGGGGATCCTGAGCAGCTCCAGGTGGTGGCCGAGCTGAGCGAGCAGGACGTAAAGGGGGTGGCGGCCGGCCAGGAGGTGGAGATCCGCTGGTTCGGCGATCCCGGGAAGGCCTGGCGCGGCGAGGTTTGCCGGGTTGCCCCTGCGGTAACCCGGAAGGTCGGGCGGGAAGCGGAAAAGATCGTTCGTGTTTACGTAACGCTTGAAGAGCCCGGTTCTCTCCTTCCCGGGGCCACGGTGGATGCGGTCATCCACCGCGTCAAACCGCACCAAGCCCTGTTGGTTCCCACCGAAGCCGTGCTGGAAATCGAGGGAGCAAAGGTCGTTTTCACCGTCGAGGGGGGTAAAGCGCGCAAGCACACGGTCACGGTGGGCGGGGCCAACGAGCTTTACACCGTGATCAAAAGCGGCCTGGAAGCGGGTGCACACGTGATTCTAAACCCGCAAGACCTCCAGGACGGCCAGCCGGTGCGCGTGACCGGCGGTGGACCAGAGTGATCAGAGTTACGGATTTAAAGAAGGTTTACGGCCACGGCCCGGCGGCCGTAGCCGCCTTGAACGGGGTCACGCTCGCCATCGAAACCGGCGAGTTCGTGGCGGTGATGGGGCCGTCCGGCTCCGGCAAATCGACTTTTTTGAGCATCCTGGGCTGTCTGGAACGACCGAGCGGGGGTAGCTATTACTTCGGCGGGCGGGAGGTCGGGGCGCTGGACGAAGACGAATTGGCGAGAGTGCGCAACGCCGAGATCGGCTTTGTTTTTCAGACCTTCAACCTCCTGCCCCGCCTGGATGTGCGGCAAAATGTCGAGTTGCCGCTCATCTACGCCGGTGTGCCCCGTAAGGAGCGCCGGGAGCGCGCGGTGGCGATGCTCACGAGGGTTGGACTGGAGCACCGCCTGCACCACAAGCCGCCCGCCCTCTCCGGTGGTGAGCAGCAGCGGGTGGCGGTTGCCCGGGCGCTGATCAATGACCCGGCCGTGATCCTGGCCGACGAACCGACCGGTAATCTTGACAGCCGGACCAGCCACGAGATTATGGCGCTCTTTAAAGAACTCCACGCGGAGGGCCGGACCATCGTAGTGGTCACCCACGAAGCAGACATTGCCCGCTACGCGGGCCGGATCTTGTACTTTTGCGATGGCGTTTTCGTTCGGGAGGAGGCGGTTACCGGATGAGGTTTTTCGACCTGTGGGCGCTGGCTCTCGGGAACCTCGCGGCGCACCGCCTGCGGGCCGTGCTGACCACCCTGGGGATCGCCATCGGCATCGCCGCGGTCATTGCCGTGGTGGCTATTGGGCAGGGAGGGCGCGCCGTTTTGCTGGCTGAGCTGGAAAAATTAGGCACCAAGCGCGCCTTTAACATTTCGGTGGACTGGGTGCGGGGCGAAGCCCCCACCGCCGGCACCTTTACCCTGCAGGACGTGGCGGTGATCAAAGAACTCTCCCCCGCGGTGGATAAGTTGGCGCCGGTCACCTCCGGGATGTTCATTGATATCCGGCGGCCGCACAGCCGGGCTGAACCGCTTTTCTGCCAGGTGATCGGGACCACGCCCGACTTAACGGGAGTGATGAACATCCCGCTCGCTGCGGGGCGCTTCTTTTCGGAAGCGGACGTGGCGGGGCACCGGCGGGTGGTGGTGCTGGACGGCGCGCTGGCCGAAAGACTTTTCCCCCGGGAGGAGGCGCTTGGCAAACAGGTTTTTCTCCAGGACGTCCCGGCCACGGTCATCGGCATAACCGAAAGGCAAACCGGTCAGCTTCTGGGCACCATGGGTATGCAAAAGCTCGTTTTTGCGCCCATCACTTTCACGCAGGACCTGCTTAACACCAGGGTGATCCACGAGTTAAACGGTGCCGCGGTGACCGAAGGGGCGGTAGAGCAGGCGATCGCGGACTGCCTCACGATTCTCGAAAAGAGGAACCCCGGTGCCGGCGTCAACTATACCGGCATGTCCATGGCGGAAAGTCTTGCCATCCTCGGAAGGGCGACCGGGGTGATGACGCTGATCATCGCCGCGGTGGCGGCGATCGCGCTGCTGGTGGGGGGTGTGGGGGTGATGAATATCATGCTGGTGGCGGTGACCGAGCGTACCCGGGAAGTGGGCCTCCTGATGGCCATCGGTGCGCGCCGGCAGGACGTTCTAAAGCAGTTTTTGGCGGAAGCGGTCGCTCTCTGTCTGCTGGGCGGGGCGTTCGGCGTGCTGCTGGGTGCCGGTGGCGCTTGGGTGATCGCCTATTTTGCCGACTGGCCGCCGCTCATCTCCCTTTGGACGGTGCTCCTGGCTTTCGGCTTTGCTTCCCTGGTGGGGCTGGTTTTCGGCCTCTACCCCGCCAGCCGGGCGGCGTCCTTCAGTCCCGCAGAAGCCCTGCGGCATCATTGAAGTCTGTGTTGCGGCGGCTTAAAATAACTTCCGCCTTATTGAAATGACCCTCAGGTGCGGACGCAGAGGGCGATGATCAATACCAGCAACAGTGCGCCCAAGGCCACATAGTTCATGGTTGTGTTCGGGGCCGGGTTGCCGGGCGGCGCGGCCGACCATTCTTCCTGGTACCACTTTTCGATTCCCGTTTGCAGCGGGGCGCCCTTATGCTCCGGCGTGGCTGGCTGGTCTTCTTCAACCGGCGCTGCATGTCTTAAGTCCGGGTTGTCTCGCTGCAAAGGGCACCCCCCTCCTTTGACGAACACCTTTACTTAAATAGACTCTTCGGAGTGGAGTTTGGTTTTGCGAATTTACTTTAATTTATAAATTTATTTTTGCCGAAGAACCAAAAGCATGTTTTGCGCGTCATCATGGTTAAAAGCGGCAGCGAGGCCGGGCAAGGACCCGTCCCGTTCTGCCCGCTCGAAAGGAGGCCGTATCTGGTGTTTTCCGCGGTATCCCGTTTCACGTTCCTGGTTGTGGTCCTGTTGTTGTGCGCCGGTCTATTTCTGGCCGCACCGCACCCGGCCTGGGCGGATCCAGGTTCCGGCGCGAAGGCAAAGGTGTCGCTGGAGGAGGCCATCGGTATCGCCAAGGACGCTTTCACGGTGCCTGCCGGTTTCCAGCAGTTCCGTTCCGGTTATCATTCCGGCGAGGAGGGGGCCGTCTGGAACCTGCACTGGTCGGACGAAGGACCATTCGGGGGCAACCTCCGGGTGTCCGTAAGCGCGGACAGCGGAGAGATTCTGGATATGTACTACTATCCGGGTATACCCCCGGGAACCAAGTACACCGGGTTTCCGAAATACAGCCGGGAGGCGGCGCAGGCCATCGCCGAAAAGACCGCCCGGCGGCTACAGCCCGAGCGGTTTCGCCAGACCCGCCTGGCGCCCGAGTCGCCCGATGCCTTTCGGCCGTTGCCCGGTCCGTTGGTCCGGGACCGCCCAATCACCTATCACTTCCACTTTCAGCGTTTAAAAGACGGCATCCCCGTGGTGGGTAACGGAATCACCGTCGAGGTTAACGGGGAGACGGGGGACGTACAGCGCTTCTCCCTGTCGTGGGACCGGAAGCTTGAGCTGCCCGCTGGGGCCGGCCGGATCGGCTTCGACCGGGCGCGGGAGATTTTCAACCGGGACGGCCTGGAACTGGTGTACGTGTACACCGGTCCGCGTGACCGGGACGCCGGCGAGTGCCCGTACCCGGTTTACCGGGTGCGCGACGGGGGTTTTGTGCTGGACGCGCTGACGGGGGAACTGATTGACCCCGAGGATTACTACTTGATTACCGACGGCGGAGCGGGGGAGACCGGTATGCCGCGGGAACAGCAGCGCAAGATCCCCGACCTGAGCCCGGCGGAAATGGCGGCGGTGGAAGAAACGCGGGGATTGTTGAGCGCGGAGGCCGCCCGGCGGGCCGCCGAAGCGGCCTACAGCCTGCCGCCTGCAATGAGGCTCACCGGCACACGGCTGGCGCACAACTGGAACGTTCCGGGCGGGAAGATCTGGCACCTGGATTACGCCGACGAGGGCGGCAAAACCCGCGTCAGTCTGGCGGTGGACGCCCGGACCGGTGAGTTCCTCCGGTTCAGCGTTTACCGGGAGCCGGACCGGAAGGATTACCTTGAGGCGCCCGTGGTGAACGTCAGTGAGGGTGAGGCCCGGAAAAAGGCCGAAGCCTTAATGCGCAAGCTGCAGCCGGAGAAAGCCGGGCAGGTTACCTTCCGCCACACCCGGCGCGAGCTGGGTCCCTGGGCCGAGGAGGGCGGGCCGCTACCGCGGGCGTATACCTTTGAGTTCGCTCGCGTGGTGCACGGTGTGCCGTACCCCGACAACGGTTTCACGGTGACCGTGAACGCCACCACCGGCGAAGTGACGCATTACCATTTGAAGTGGTGGGACACCGTTTTTCCGGAGCCGGAAGGAATCATCGCCCGGGACCGGGCGAACGAGTTGTATCTGGCCGAATGCCCGTTGACCCTGGAGTACACCCAGCTCTACTCCCGGTGGGTGCGGGAACGGGGCATACCGCCCTACTCCCTGGTTTACCGCCTGGAAGGCCGGCCGGACATAATGGTGGACGCCCGGTCGGGGCGGTTGCTCGACCGGCAGGGCAACCCGCTGGTGGAACGGACCAAGGGCTTCGCCGACATCGCCGGGCATCCGGCGGAACGGGAGATACTGCTCTTGGCTGAGGCCGGCATTGTCGCCGGTGACGGCGGGCGGTTCCGGCCTAACGATCCGGTGACCGGTGCCGAACTGCTGAGCATGCTGGTGAACGCATACGGGGGTAACCGCTACCCGACGGTACCGGTGCGGGAGGATGGGTCCGGGTACGATGTGGTTCTCGAAAGGGCCATAGCGATGGGTATTTTGGACAGCCGGGCGGGCTTTGACCCGGCGGCGCCGGTCACCCGTCTGCAGGCGGCGCGCCTGCTGGTCAACGCTCAGGGTTACGGACCGCTGGCCAGGCTTTTTACCCTGTTCCGGTTGGACGCGGCGGACGCGGCCAGGGTGCCCGCAGCCGAGCGCGGATACGCCGCGGCCGCGGCGGGCCTGGGCCTGCTGCCCCTGGAAGACGGGCACTTCCGGCCAGACAGCACAATTACGCGCGGTCAGGCGGCACAGATTCTAGTGCGCGCCCTTTCCCCCTGACCCAGACTGGATAACTGCTCTTCCCACACCCGGCGTTGCGCGCCGGGCTCTTTTTTTGGACCGCAATCGGCCGATCTTTTGCCGGGAACGCCGCTTGGGTTAACATGAACGAAAACGGTCTTGACCTTGCGAGGAAAGGGTGAAAGCGGTGGTCATCAGGCAGGCGCGACCAGGAAGGGTGTTCATCGGGCGGCTGGCCAAGGGGGGCGACCTTCTAGGACTCCTTACCTCAATCTGCGGGCGGGAGAACGTAACCCACGGCGAGGTGCGGGCCATCGGGGCGCTCACGCAGGCGCGGCTGGGTTATTACAATCAGGTTGCACGGGAATACAAGGAAATAACCGTGCCTTCACCTTGCGAAATCGTGTCCCTGGTGGGTAACATTTCCCTGAAGGACGGACGGCCGTTCGTGCACGCCCATCTGGCCGTGGCCGGTGCGACGGGCCGCGTACTGGGCGGACACCTGTTGGAAGGCTGCCTCGTTTTCGCGGGTGAGTATGTGATCCGGGAACTGGAGGTCAGCCCGCTCTTAGAACGGGCTTACGACGAGGCCACCGGACTGGCCTTGTGGCGGTAAGGACCTGCGAGGGCAACCTGCCCCCGGCTAGATCCCTCAACCCATGCCGTTATGGTCGCCGATCTGCACCAGTTTGCCGTCACGGACGATCACCGGCACCCGGTCGGCACGGTACTTTTTCTTAACCATGTGCCGAGCGTCCAAGTCCACGCTTAGATTGATCTCTTCAAAAGGGACGCCCCGGGTCCGGTATTCTTCCGTTATGCGGCGGCAATAGGGACACCCGGTCTTGGTATAGATGATGGTCTTTGCCATCCCTACCCACCTCCTGGTAATCAATTATAGTATATCCAGGATGAGGAGGGAACCGTTGCGGTGCGATTCGTGCCGAAAACCGTTTTTTTCGGGGTTAAGGCGCACCTGCATCCCGTTCCCAACTTACGGCTACCGCCGGGTTACCGTCTTTTTGTGGGTGGCGGTGTAAAGGGGGCGCAGAATGGGGGTGGTGGGGTCCAGGTTTAGGCGCCAGAGCTTGCCGATCAACGGCAAAAGCTCATTAACCCGTTCCGGAAACACCAGGTAGAAGGAAACGAGCTGAGGAAAGACTGGTAATCGGCGTGGGACTGACATGCGCGTAGCAACTTTCGGGACCACCTCCAGCTACATTTGTCGTGCGTCGGTTTGTTACCGGGGAGGGTTTCGGGGATGCGGGACTACGCCTTGGTCTTAAAAAGTATTATGTCGCCGCCTGGTTCCTCTGGCCCGTACTCGGTATGGCGGCGCTGGGGTTGACTCTCCTGCTGGGCTATGCTCAGGCTCCCACGATCGCCGGACTGGCGGAATACCGAATCAACCGGGTGGGGTTTGAAAAGAAAGTATATAATATAACCAAAGGCCATTATTTGGCCAGGATGGATACTGAACCCTGAGCACCACATTTGGCAGTTTGAAAGGGGAAAAGGACTTGGAACAAGTGATGACGGCCGCAGCTGACCGGGGTGAGGCGCTCGGCCGGGCGATCGAATTGAGCGTACAGCTTCAGGACGCGGTAGCCCGGACGATGGAAGAATTCGAAAAGGTTCCGGCATTCCTCCGGCCGCTGGCACAGAACCGGTTTAAGGAAAAGACGGGGATGAGCGTGGGAGACTGGGCGGGCAGTGCCGACCAACTGGCGGCACTGCTGAAGCGGATGGCGCAGGGAGACCAGGGGGTTTGGGCGGAGTTCAGCGGTGTATACCCACAGTTCAGGGAGGCGATGGTCCGTCTGGGCGATTATTGCCGGGTGGTGCCGGACGAATTGGCGCTCCTGATCAAGGACGGGGACAAGTTGGCCAAGGTCCGGCAGGTAATGGAGGCACGCGAAGGGTTGCTCCGGTCCCTGGTGGCTACGCTGGACGAGGTTTTGGCCAAACCGGATGCCGGGTAGTTTTTCTTTTTTCCAAAGGGGGTGCGGCGGTGCTGACCCAGAGCGAGCAAGACTACGTTGCCGTGCATGCTTATCTTCCCGAGCACTTACCCCAATGCCTGGTACCCTTTGCTGAACTGGAGCCGTTTCTCGCCGCACCTGACCTGTACTACCGTGGCGGCGATACCCTTAGCTTTATCGGTTATCCCCTGGACGGGGAGTTTGACGCCGGGAAGCTGGCGGCATTTCTTCACCGGTTGATCAGGGAACACCGGCCGCCCGACCTCCGGGTAACGGTACCGGAAATACCTCCTCTGCGGGGCTACCGGATCAACCGGCGGGAAGAAAACCACTATTCCCGTCTGGAAGTAGAAAACTTGCGGATTCCGCCCAAGGTGCACAACATGGTGCGGCGCGCCGAACGGGAACTGGAGGTAGCGGTTGGCGGCCCCTTCACCCGTGAGTACCAACGCCTCCCGATCCGGTTCATCCGGCAGAAGGCGCTGCCGAAAGAGACGGCGTTTTTCTTGCACCGTATCCCAGATTATCTGGCCGCCTCCCCGACCGCCGTTTTGGTAGAGGCCCGCAGGCGCGGTAGCGGTGACCTAATCGCCTACGACGTTGCCGAATTAGGCGCGGGGGCATACTGTTTGTACCTGTTTAATATTACTAGTCGGGACGACCGTTACGTTCCGGGGGCGTCGGACCTACTGTTTTATACGCTGGTCGATTTGGCCCGGGAGTGGGGAAAACGGTACATCAACACCGGCCTGGGGATCAACCCCGGCGTGGAACGGTTCAAGTCCAAATGGGGGGCCAAACCCTTTTTGGCGTACTGCTTCATCGCCGCCGTACCCCGACTGTTTTTCTGGCTGTGCGCCGGTTCTTTGCCGCCCGCGGCTGCGACCGGCACATGGTTTACACTCCGGGCCACGCTATAGGCCTGGAGATTCACGAGCCTCCCGTGCTGGGTCCGCCTCCGGAAGAGACGGAGGAAACGCCAGGACAAACGAGATGAAGGCCATCAGAGAGCCGAACACCACCAGGTAGCCCCAGCCCACCAGGCCTGGGGAGAGGGGTCGGGCAACGGCTCCCGGGTGAGGAGCACCAGCAACAAAAAGCCCAGGCCGCCAAACAGGTGCTGATAGGCGGAACTGGCGGTGATGCATAATTCCACCGGTTTGTGGTTTTGCAAGATGGCGCCGGGACCCCAGCTGATGGGTGCCAGCCGGAGGGCAATTATGGCCAAAACACCGGCCCGGGTGCCGGCCGCCCCAGCGTCGGGGCGCTCAACAGACTCACCCCCGCGAAGCCGGTCAGCAGCGCGCCCACCAGTAACCAGGTGGGCGGGCGCCGGTCGAGACAGGCCCCGATGACGGCCACCCAGATGGGCATGGAGCCGACTAGGAGTGCCGCTAAACTGGATTCGGCGCGCTGCTCGGCCCACATCACCAACCCGTTGCCCCCGGTCCACAACAGCAGTCCGGACAGCGCCAGAAGACCAGCTCTTGTTTGGTCGGGCGGATTCGGCTGCTGGTCGGACGTACCCAGACGAGTAGGACCGTCCCGGCCAAGAGCACCGCATGGCCCCCATGGTGAAAGGCGGGAAACCGCCGTCCTCGCCCACGGCGACACGGATCGCCAGGTAGGTATTGCCCCAGACGAAATAAAGGACGACCAGGTCAAGGTAAGCGGCCTAAGTTCCAAAGCGGGAAGGATTGTCGGGTTGGCCGGTTACCGAGGACGTCGGGTGCAAACCGGTTTTCGCCTCCGGCTATTGATTACTTAACGCATTCATTAGTAACAGGAGATACCGCCTGCCACCACCGGAAGGATTTGTTTCGCCTGCCGCTTTGGGTACAATGGGGGAGGAGGAATTAGGTCACCCATGGACGGAAAGACCTGGCTGCGCTATTCCATCAGTATCTGGGATGATCTGGTCAAAACGGCGGAAGAACGCCGGTACGGCCACCCGGCCATGTTTCCGACCGCGCTCACCGATCGCTTGCTCGAAATCTTCGGTCCGGCGGCGGGCGGTCTGGTATTAGATCCGTTTGCGGGGAGCGGCAGCACCCTATGTTCGGCCTGGCGGCAGGGGCGGCCTTCCGTGGGTTTTGAGCTGTCGGCGCGCTTCATCGATTTGATCCGGCAGAGACTGGCGGCCCTGGGGGCGGCAGCCAACGATGCCTATTACCCCCGCCTCATTCAGGACGACAGCCGCCGGCTGGCCGAATATTTGCCGGCGGAATCCGTTGGTCTGTGCGTTACCTCCCCCCCGTACTGGGACATCCTGAACCAGCGGCGTACCGCCGATGGCAAGACCATCCGCAACTACGGCCGTGATTCGCGGGACCTGGGGCGGATCGCCGCTTACGGGGAGTTTCTCCGTGCCCTGCGAGAGGTTTTTGCCGCCGTCCATCACGTTCTGATCCCTGGAGCCTACTGTGTTGTGGTGGTGATGGATGTGCGCAAAAAGGCTGACTTTTACCCGCTGCATATGGACGTCACCGTTACACTCCGGGAAACCGGCTTTGTGCTGGATGACATCATCATTTGGGACCGGCGCCAGGAATACAACAACCTGCGGCCTCTGGGCTATCCCCACGTCTTCCGGGTTAACAAAGTTCACGAGTTCATTCTGATCTTCCAGAAGCGTACTTAAACTCCCAAACCCCAAAGTCGCCCTGCTCAAAATACTGAACGAGATCCAGCCCGGTCACCGTGGCCTGCGCGGGCAGGTCGGAATTAATGAATTCCTTGTAGTGGCTTCGCTCCAGCCACTCGATGAGGGCATAGCGCAGCCGGTAGCGACCGGGGGCGTAGTCGATGACCACCACCCGTTCGTCGGCCAACCGGGCGACGCGTGACAGAAGCAGTTGGCGGTCCACCGGAGGGAACACGTGCAGCAGGAAAGCGGTAAACACGTAGTGAAACGTGCCGTAGCGTTCGGTGGTCAGGTCGAAGGCGTTTTCTTGACGGAAGGTAACGTTGGTGACCCCGCGCGCGGCGGCCTTCCGCGCGGCACGTGCGAGCATCTTCGCGGCAAAGTCGATGGATACCACCCGCCGCATGACCGCAGCCAGGAGAATGGTCAGGTTACCAGTGCCGCAGCCTACCTCCAGCGCCGACTTGCCGGGTTCCAGGTTCAGGCGTCGTAATATTTTGCGGTACGGTTTGATGTTGTGACGGGCGAAGATATCGTAAACCGGCACGATACGGTTGTAGAAACTGGCCGGGGTCTGTCCGTTGTGCTTCACGGTTGGTCCTCACTCCCGTTGTCCTAATCCCCGGGCGTCCAAGGATCGGTGTTAATGCTGCCCAATTCGTTGCCGCGTCACTCGGTTCCTGCTCGTGACCGCAGGCGACAAAATTTTTGCCTTGATTTATGAACCCGCCGGGGCTTGTCGCGTGTCATGTTAGGTAGCTGCTTGCGGAAAAACAGGCGGGTGGTGCCCTTAGAACCAACGGTCCTCGTCGGGATCAATACCGGCGAATGAGCGTGGCTACGGCGGGGAGCGTCAGCAGGATCAGAATCACCAGCCCCACGTCCTGACTTATGTGGTTGCCCTGATGCTGCACGCGGCCTTGTTGGTCTATCTTTACCTCACCGGAAGGTTGGATGATCTTAAGAAATTAACACCTGCGTAGGCCAAACCGATTCCTTCCTAAAAGATTGTCTGGACAGGAATCGTATGCCTTGCCTGGACGTCTATTTATCATGTAAGGTATATATAAAGTACAGGTTAACAATGGGCAAGGTGGGTTATCTTGGAGTATCCGGCTTCGAGACGCGACGGCAGCCGAAAAAAAAGAATCAACCCGTTGTGGCGGCAGTTGGCTGTGATCCTGGTGCCGGTGGTTCTGTGGGCGGGTCTTTTGTATGGGGCCTATTATTACGCCACCGACTACATCAACAAGGTCGTGCGCCATGTTGAGCAGACGAACGCCCTCCAGGTACAGGTTTTGGAAGACCGGCTGGATGCCATTCAGTTCGAGTTGGCGCAGATGAAGGAGGCCCTGGCCGATGCTGACCAGGTATTGGCCCGGTCGGAACAGACGCGGGAGGCACTGCACCAGCGCATCAACGACTTGGACCGCCAGTTGGAGCGGCTGGAGGAAAGCCTGAACGTGCTGAGGAAGTCGCCCGATGTATCGCGTTAACCTATTTTTCCTATTTCTTCTGGCGCCGTTGCTCGGGGCGGCACTGGCCGTTTCCTCCTTTGACCAGGCCACTGCCGGACTCGTTCTGCCGGCCGATCGGCTTCAACCGGCTGTAGAGAAGCTCCACCGTGAAGTGCACCACTTGCAGCACGCCCTTGGTTTGGTGCGTGAGTCTCTGGTGGAGCAGGAGGCGCAGTACGCAGAGCAGCAGCGTATCCTGCAGGCTTTGGCCGAAAAGAGTGCGCAGCATCAGCGCCTCTCTGATGACATTTATGAACAGCATATTCTGGCTAGGTTGGGGGCGCCGATCCGGGTGCACCGTTCGGCGCGGGTGGAGGTAAAGGTATTTGAACTTAAAGGTCTTGGTTACCGCGGCTACATTGCCAAGGTAAAACCTTTTGATCCGGCGGTGTTGCGGGTGACTTACCGGCCCGGGCCGGGTGAGACTCCCAGTGCCGCGGTCCGGCGCACCGGCGCGATTTTCGGTGTCAACGGTGGCGGCTTTTACAAAGCGCCCGGCAGCGGGGGCGAGATCCACACCTTGCCCATCGGGAACACTATGATAGACGGGCAATTGGTCGGCGGTTTTCAGCCGTTACGCGGTGAGGAACTGTTCTTTGTCGGCTTCGACGACCGGGGGCGGCTGGTAGGGGGCGTTTTCCACGACCGGGACGCACTATTGCGTACCGGTGCGCGGCAGGGCGTGAGTTTTATTCCTATTCTGATCCGGGATCGCAAGCCGCTGCCGATTCCCGAGCAGTGGCGCAATCAGCGGCAGCCGCGCACCATTATCGGTGAGTACGCTAACGGCGATTTGATTTTCATTGTGGTGGACGGGCGCCAGGCCGACTGGTCCAGCGGGGTGACCCTGGAGGACCTGCAGATTAGCTTGATCGAGTTTGGGGTCATCGACGCCTACAACTTAGACGGTGGGGGTTCCAGCGTCTTCGTCTTCAACAACGAGGTCTTGAACCGCCCGTCCGACGGACGCGAACGGGTCATGGCCACGAGCATCGTGGTGCTGCCTTAGCATCGCGTAGCATGACTTGGCTGTCCTGGAGCCAGCCCCCGGTTGCCTGGGGGGCTTTCTTTGGAATGGCGAGCAATTAGGATTGTTTGTCGTTAATAATAAAAACAGGAATTAGCACAGTCAATGGTGAAAAGAAAGTGGTGGCAATAGTAGAGCACTTCGGGTAGGATGGGAAAATGGCTTGATTCAGGACTATTGCCGTCAACCTGTCTAGGGAAAGCGGGCGAAATGTCGAGGTTATCGAGTACGGCCTCAAAGTCGGCCTGTACAATCTGGCCGCGTTAACCGGCGTCGCCGGCGTGGGCTGGGCGGTCGGGGTGTTACCTTACGCCATGGTCGCCTATGTCGCCTCCGGGACCATGCGGCTGGCCGGCGGCGGGGGGCACACCACCACGCCGGTGCGCTGCATCATTCTAACCAGCGTCCAGTTCGGCCTGGTAGGGCTGATCGGCTATCATGTGGGTCCCCTATTGGCCGGAGTGCCGCTCCAGGTGCTCTCGGCGGGCATATTCTTGTTCCTGCTGTACGCAATACTGCGGTTTGCGCCCCGGGATACGCCGAACAAACCGATCGGCCCGAAGCGGGGGCGCAGGTTGAAAAAATGGGCCGTAACCGTCTGGGCGTTTTGGGCCGGGGTGATCGCTTGGGCGCAGCTTGCGGGGGTTTCCGCGGCGTTGGTGCTCCCGGTGCTCTTGGGACTGGGGGTTCAGGGCCTGGCCCTGGTGTCCGGATGCCAACCAAAACAATGTGAGGGATGTGAGAATCAATGAAGAGAGCTCTTTTCGTACTCTTGGCCGCGGCGGCTACCTGGATGGCCCTGATCAGTACCGCTGTTGCCTGTAATTGGAACTGGTATGAACCAGAAGTTCCGCAGGGACTGTGTGAGCGCCCATGATAGATGCAGCAGTCCTGTACGTTTACGGCTGGATTGAAACCCTAACATTGGCATTGTTGTGTTTGGCCCTGCTGGGGGCAGCCTGGAAAATGCCTAAAGTACTGCTGGTTACTACCATAATGTTTGCCGGCATATTTGTGGCGCGCAGCCTGCCTCTGGTGTTCGGAGCCCACACCGTGTTGGCCATTATTGTTCTGGCGCTGCTGGTGTCCGTCTTTTTTTCCATCTCCATCGGCCGGACCCTGGTGGCGGCCAGTCTCAGCCTTATTGTGCTGATCGTGATTGAATTAACCGTGATGGCTATTGTAAGAAGCTTTGCCGATGTTGACCTGGATCCGGTTTTGTGGCTCTTGGGCCGGCTGCCGATTGTGGTGCTCCTCCTGGCGGCGGCGCTGCTGGTGCGCCGCCAAAAACTGACGCTTCCCCCTGGCAGGGTCGCCGGCAGGGAACGCGGAGCATAGGTTGCTATGCCCGCGTTCTTGGGATTGGGGGACGATTATGAAAAGCGGCCTGGAGGCCGACCGCATCTTTGAGCACTATGTCCGCGAAATCACCGAGCTCTCCTGGGGTGCCCATTGCTTGCTATTGCTGGCCTGTGCCCTCCCCTTGTTCTCGTTGCTTGTCGGGGACACACAGGTCGATTCTTTCCCCGGTTATGCCAGACAGATCGATCTCGCGCTGCCCACCCTGGGCTGGGTGTTGCCTCTGCTGGCCTTGCTGGTTTTTCTCCGCCTGCGCTGGGCCCGGTTCCCAAACGCAAGACCAGCGGGCCTGGAACAGGTCATCCTGCTCGGTGTGCTCGTTATCTGCGTCTGTGTGCTCGTGCTGACGCTCGGGCAGGGGATGATGTTCCTGGCCCTGGTTCCGGTCATCATCCTTAGTCTGAACTACGGGAAGCGGGTGGGAATGATCGGCGCCGGCGTTCTGTGTGCCCTGATGTCGGGGTACGTCTACCTTTCGGATGACCTGACCTACTCGGAGATCTTTTTTGCTTCCGTGATCGTTCTGCTGTCCGCGGCCTATCTGGTCGGCGGTATTACCGAAATGAACCGGAACCTCGCCAGCGAACTGGACCGGCAGCGGGCGGCTTTGAAAAACCTGCTTGACGGGCTCCCGCTGGGCATCTGCGTGGTGGACGAGTCGGGAAAAGTGACCTACCGCAACCCCCACATCGGCGAAGTTGAGGACCGGCTCTGCGCGCTGTTGGCGGCGTCCCCGCACGACCTGTACGACCCGGCCAAAGTGGATCCGGGCGTTGTTACGGGTGTCGAGCTCGAGTTCGAGGGCCGGCATTACCGCGTGTGCCGGACCGTGCAGCGTTCCGAAAGCGGGGAAAACACGGTTTTCATTCTGGAAAACGTCTCCGAAACCTGGCGGCTGGAACAGGAAATCCGCCGGTCTTCGTACCTGGCGTCCGTCGGCGAAATGGCGGCGGGCGTCGCCCATGAAATTCGTAACCCCCTCACTGTAATCAGGGGATACGTACAACTGCTTGCGGAGAAAGAGGGCGAGGGCATGGCCGCCCTGAAACCCTATTTTCGAGCCGTGCTTGACGAAATCGACCGCCTGGCCCGAATCGTCCAAGATTTTCTTAATCTGGCCCGGCCGCAGGCGATGCGTAAGGTGCCGTTGGATCTGAATGAGTTGCTGACCGGCGTGCGGCGGTTCCTCGAAACCGAGGCCCTCCGGCGGGACGCGCATCTGGAGATGGAACTGGACCCGTCCCCCGTGCAGATAAACGGGGATCCGGCCAAGTTGACGCAGGTCGTATTTAACTTGGTTGGTAACGCCTTCGAGGCTGTCGGTCAGGGCGGGAAAGTGTGGGTGCGCACCTACCAGCGCAATAACTGTGCCTTCCTGGAAGTGGCGGACAACGGACCGGGGATTCCGGAGGAACTGCGCGAGAAAGTGTTCACGCCCTTCTTCTCCACCAGGGAAACGGGCACCGGCCTCGGCCTGGCGATTTCCCGGCGGGTGTCTCTAGACCACGGGGGGACGCTTACCTGCCGTTCCGAACCCGGTGACACCCGGTTTATCCTCCAGATTCCCATCGGTCCGCAGAGCTAATCCGGCCGTGTTCCCCAATCTCGCCCATGCTATGGACCGCATCCCTGATATTTCAAACGGGAAAAGGAATATGGTTCGTTTTCCTAGAATGTTACTTAACAGGAGTCCGCCACGGCGGAAAAAAGTATCCACTCCCGTAGCTTTCGCCGCTGGAGGGCTTCCTGCAGTTCGACCAAGCGGGGTTACGTCCCCCGGGGGAGGATGGTAGCGATGAAAGAGTATGTGATTCGCCCGCTGGTGGTGGGGGCCAACGAGACCGATCAGGGTATCATGACCTACCTGCGCGGTTACGGCCGGCGGATCTGGATCCCCATCTACGTTTTCTACATCGAGGGCGGGGACCAGAAGATTTTGGTGGACACCGGCTTGGAGCAGTTTATGGTGCCGCCGGGGGTGGGCGAGAAGTACGGGTTGACCATCCTGGAGTTTGAAGATGCCCTGGCCTCCGTGAATCTGAAACCGGAAGACATCGATATCATCATTCACACCCACCTGCACAACGATCACTGCGAAAACGACTACAAGTGCCCCAACGCCAAGGTTTACGTGCAGCAGGCTGAATTGGATTTCTTTCACCACCCGCACCCTATCGACCACCGGTATTATCCTGACGTTTTGGACGGTGTTAACGTGGTGACGGTGGACGGGGATCAGGAAATCCTGGACGGCATCAGCGTCATCCTGACGCCCGGGCATACACCGGGAGGCCAGTCGGTGGTGGTAAACACGGTGCAGGGAAAGGCTATCATCACCGGGTTTTGCTGCAATCACGAAAACTTTCCGCAGCGCGGACCGGTGGTCGCGCCGGGGGTGCACATCAACGCCATTGAGGCCTGGGAGAGCGCCCGCCGTATCCGGGAAATGGCCGATATACTGATTCCGCTCCACGATCTGTCCGTCGGGCAACGGGGCATAATCCCTTAACGGCACTTGCTGCACGCAGTCAACATAGCATGCCCGGAGTGAGGAGGATGGATATGCGGGTTGTCATGAGGACCTTGTTATCCGTGGTTTTGGTCGGTTCGCTGGCGCTGATCGCGGGGTGTTGGGGCCAGAATAACTCGCACTCTCAAGACCTGTCCGGCAACGCCGAATTGACCGTGTATTTCCAGGACGCCGAAGGGAGGCTGGTGCCCGTTGTTCGCCAAGTCCACCTGGAGGCAGACACCCCCGAAAACCGGCTGCGCGCCGCGATGGAAGAGTTGCTGAAGGGACCCGCACCGGAGGATCAGAACCGGTTGTTCAGCCAATTACCGGACGGTGTGAAGCTGCTGGGGGTGGCGGTCAGCCGGCCGTATGCCACCGTGAATTTCAGCGCGGCGCTGGAACAGATGGGAGGCGCGATGCGGGTGCGCGGCACGATCGACCAGTTGACCTGGACGGCCACCGCGCTGGAGGAGGTAAGCGGCCTGTTCCTGGAGGTAGAAGGCGAACGGGTCGGTACCGCTGAGCGGCCGTTCACCGGAGAAGGACTGTTGTTTGACAAGCTGTATCGCCCGGCGGCGGGCGACTGGGCGCGCGAGGCCTCCCCGACGAAGTGCCTGGAGACCTTCATGGTGACGATCGGGCCAAACGTGGAGGAGATGTGGCGCTGGATGGGCCCCCGCGCGCGGGATCTGTGGGGGACACCTGATAACGTCGAATGGACGGCGCTGGCCGAGGGTCTCGGCAGCTGGCGGGACTACGAGGTAGTGGATGAGATCATTGCTGGTGACGTAGCCACGGTGATCATCCGGGGTGATCAGGTCCTGGAGGGGATACCTGAGCCCGACGCCACCTACCGGGCGCGCATGGTGCGCGAGGACGGTGTCTGGAAGTGGGACCTCCGCGCAGAGTAGCCTAAGCGTCTTTTTCTTCCCCGGCGTCACCCAGGAGTCCGTGGGCCAGGTGGCAGGTGGGTGATGTGCTGCCAAAAGACGCCCGCGCTCGGTGGCGCGGGCGTCTGACAACCCTTCAGTACTGCTGTTACGCGGCGTTGTCCGCGGGTTTGAAGGACAGCTTGCCGTTGTCCCCGACTTCCACCCGAACGGTTTGGCCGGGGGCGATCTCGCCGGCCAGCAGGGCTTTGGCCAGTTCGTTTTCGATCCGCTTCTGGATCACGCGTTTCAGTGGCCGCGCGCCGTAAACCGGATCGTAACCTTCCCGGGCCAGGAGCTCTTTCACTTCCGGGGTTACTTCCAGCTTGATGTCTTGCTTGGCCAACCTGTCCGCCAGGCGCTCCAGCTGGATGTCTACGATGGCCGCAAGGTGCTCGTTGGTCAGGGATTCGAACACCAGTATTTCGTCGATGCGGTTTAAAAACTCCGGCCGGAAGTGGTGCCGCAGCGTCTCCCGCACCCGGTTTTCGATCTCGCTCCAGGGCCGCCCGGCCAGTTCCTGGAAGTACTGGCTCCCCACGTTGGAGGTCATGATCACCACCGTGTTGGTGAAATCCACTGTGCGGCCGTGTCCGTCGGTCAGTCGGCCGTCGTCCAGGAGCTGGAGCAGGATGTTGAACACCTCGGGGTGTGCCTTTTCCATCTCGTCGAACAGCAGCACGGCATAAGGCCGGCGGCGTACGGTTTCGGTCAATTGTCCGCCTTCCTCGTAACCGACATAACCGGGCGGGGCGCCGATCAGGCGGGCCACGGCGTGTTTTTCCATGTACTCGCTCATATCGAAGCGCTGCAGGGCGCGTTCGTCATTGAACAGAAATTCGGCCAGGGCCTTGGCCAACTCGGTCTTGCCCACACCGGTGGGGCCCAGAAAGAGGAAGGAACCCATGGGCCGGTGCGGGTCGCCGATGCCGGCCCGCGCGCGCCGGATGGCGTCGGCTACGGCGGTCACCGCGTGGTGCTGCCCGACCACGCGGCGGTGCAGCTTCTCCTCCAGCCGGATCAGCTTCTCGGTTTCGCCCTCCAGCATCCGGGATACCGGGATCCCGGTCCACTTGGCTACGATCGCGGCCACGTCCTGCTCGTCGACCTCTTCCTTTAACAGGCGTGTCCGCCTTCCTTCCAAGCGGGCTTTGAGCGCGGCCAGTTCTTTCTCGAGCCCCGGAATGATGCCGTACCGGATTTCGGCCACCCGGGTGTAATCGGCATTACGCTCCGCCATTTCCTCCTCCGCACGCGCCTGTTCGATACGCTCCTTGATCAACCGGCTCTGTTGGATCAGGCTCTTTTCTTCTTCCCACTGTTCCTGGAGCTTGGCCAGGTGTGCCTCGGTCCGGACTTTTTCCTCTTCCAGCCGCGCCAGCCTTTCCCGGCTGGCCGGGTCCTCCTCTTTCAGCAGGGCCTGGCGCTCCACTTCTAACTGTCGCAGGCGCCGGTCCACCTCGTCGATCTCCGCCGGCCGGGAATCCAGCTCGGTCCGCAGACGGGCCGCGGCCTCGTCGATCAGGTCGATGGCTTTGTCCGGGAGGAACCGCTCGGTGATGTACCGGTCGGAGAGGGTAGCCGCCGCCACCAGGGCGGCATCTTTGATCCGCACCCCGTGGTGTACCTCGTACCGTTCCTTTAGGCCGCGCAGGATGGCGATGGTGTTGGTAACGTCCGGTTCTCCGACGTAAACCGGTTGGAAGCGCCGTTCCAGCGCCGGGTCCTTCTCGATGTGTTTGCGGTACTCATCCAGGGTGGTAGCCCCGATGCAGCGCAGCTCACCGCGGGCCAAGGCCGGCTTTAACATATTGGCGGCGTCCATGGCCCCCTCCGCCTTGCCGGCGCCTACCAGCGTGTGCAGCTCGTCAATGAACAGGATGATTTCGCCGTGCCGTTCGCTGATTTCCTTCAATACCGCCTTGAGCCGGTCTTCGAATTCGCCCCGGTACTTGGCGCCGGCCACCAAGGCGCCCAGGTCGAAGGCCAACAGACGCTTGTTTTTCAAGGTTTCCGGCACGTCGCCGGCCACGATGCGGCGGGCCAAGCCCTCGACGATGGCCGTTTTACCCACGCCCGGCTCACCGATTAAGACCGGGTTGTTCTTGGTGCGCCGGGACAGCACCTGCATCACCCGGCGGATTTCCTCGTCCCGGCCGATGACCGGGTCCAGCTTGTTTTGGGCGGCCATTTCGGTCAAGTCCTGGGTGAACCGGGCCAGGGCCTGGTATTTATCCTCCGGGTTCGGATCGGTGACCCGCTGGGTGCCGCGAACCTCCTTCAGTGCCTGGTAGATGCGGTCCGGGGTCACGCCGTGCCCATTCAGAATCCTGGCCGCTCCACCGCCTTCCTTAGAGGCCAGAGCAAGCAACAGGTGTTCGGTGCTCAAGAATTCGTCTTTCAGTTTCCGCGCCTCGTTCCAAGCTTGTTCCACCACCTGCTGCACGGTAGGCGTGACGTAAATCTGGCCGGTAGGTGCCCCTGAAACCCGGGGCTTGCGGGCCAGTTCCGCATTTACTTTCTCCAGTAGGGCGGCCGGCGCGGCTTCCAGGCGCTGGAGAATCAAGTGTACCGTGCTTTGTTCGGGTTGCAAAAGCCCGGCCAGAATGTGTTCGGCGTCGACCGCTTGGTGGTTGTTTTCTTCGGCCGTGGCCCGGGCGGCTTCAAACGCCTCCTGGGCCCGAACGGTCAGCTTGTCTAAACGCATGGTAGCTCCTCCTTATTGTTAAACTGTTAAAACATCGTCCGCGCGTTAGATCACCAGACCCGAGCGTGGGTTAAACCCAGAAACGGTTTGCAGTTCTTTCAACAGTTCTTTCTCCCGGGGGGTCGGTTTTTCCGGAATTTTGACTTCCAGTCGTACCAACAAGTCACCCGCGGGCTCTCCGCCGGCAGCCGGTAAGCCAAGGCCCTTGAGCCGCAGAACGGTACCGTTTTGGCTGCCGGGCGGCACGTTCACGCTTACGGTGCCCTTAAAGAACGGAAACTCCACCCGCGCGCCCAAAGCGGCCTCGCTAACCGTCACCGGTAGCGTGCACTCCAGATCGCGTCCGTTCAGCCGGAAAAAGTGATGGGGCCGAATCCGGATTCTTACGTAAAGATCGCCTGCCGGCCCGCCGCCGGTACCTGGTGCGCCCTTTTGCGGCACCTTAATCCGGGAACCGTCGCCGGTACCCGGTGGGATGCGTAGTTGGAGGGTGCGCCCGTTGAACCGGATGGCCTTTTCGGTGCCCTGGTAGGCCTCCCGAAGCGTAATCTCCAACGTGCCCTCTAGATCGTGTCCCCGGTACGGAGTTTCGCGGGTACGGTACCCGTAATCTGCAAAAAGGTCGTCCGCGCTGGCGAAAAACATCCGGAAAAAGTCGCTAAAACCTTCGGCACCCCGGCTGCCGAAGGTAAAGCGGATTCCTTGACCGCCGTTATGGCTCTGCCACCAGGGCCCGGCGTGCCGATAACCGTCTGCCCAATCTGCGCCGAAAACCTGGTGCCAATCCCGTGGAATGGCGTCGTATTTGGCACGCTTTTCCGGGTTGCCCAGTACCTCGTACGCCTCGCAGATTTCTTTGAAACGGGCCGCGGTGCCCGGATCTTTGTTCCGGTCGGGGTGGTACTGCCGCGCCAGTTTGCGATAGGCTTCCTTGATCTGTTTTTGGTCCGCTTTGCGGTCCACGCCCAGGATGGCGTAGTAGTCCTTATACTCCAACAGGCACACACCTCCTTTGCATGGTTATGTTGGACTGCCAACACCGTGAAAACGGTTGAAAAAAGGCGAGGGAACGCTCCCTCGCTGGAAACAGGGCAGACCTGAGCGCCCGCCGCAACATCTTCAGTGTCGGGGGAGACGCGCGATCATACTATTCGTCAACGCTGATCTGAATTTGCTTGGGCCTGGACTCGTCGGACTTGGGCAGGACGATCTCCAGCACTCCGTTGCGCAGGGTGGCCTTGATGGCGTCCTGTTTGACCGGAACACCTACCGTAAAGCTGCGCTGGAAGGTGCCGTAAGACCGCTCCGCCCGAAGCTGCCTGGCGTTTTCGGGCACCGCCTGTTTGCGCTCGCCCTGGATGAGAAGCTGATTGCCAAGTAGCTGCACTTTCACGTCTTCCTGGGTCAAGCCCGGAACATCGGCATACACGATAACATTTTCCGGCGTTTCATAAACGTCCGTTGCGCCGCACATGTTGCCGAAGTCCCGCTCGAAGGGCCGGCCCAGGGTATCGTCAAACAGACGGTTTACCGCGTACTGCAGGTTTTGTAGGTCACGGAAAGGATCCCACCTCATTAACGACATAGTTATCACCTCCGGATCATAGTATTTTTTTATGATGCAGTTGATGTCTCCCCCAACATTATTTTACATCATTTTGTCTTGCCCCGGTCACGACCGGGCCAAGAATTTCCTCCAGCTCTAGGATAATTTTTACACCTGCCAGGTTTACGCCCTTGACTTGCGTCAAGTAACGCACCCGCTGAATCAACTCAATGTCTTTTTTCGAGTAAAGCCGGTTGTTGCCCTTGGTCCGCGCCGGGCGAATGAGACCATACTCTTCGTAAATCCGCAAAGTGCGGGGATGGATGGCCAGCATTTCGGCGACGATACCGATGGCAAAGACCGGCTCTTTGTCATCGAATTCGATCATTGAGTGGCCTCCTGCATAATGATTTTCCTATAACAATTGTATATTACTTAACAATACTATTGTCAAATAATCTGTGCCTTATACGCACTCATATAGAACCGATTTGGGTCTTGTTCAAAATTTAATGCCGTTATTCGGAGCCGCACTTTAAATTTTACCGCCGAGCAAACACGGGTGTCGCCCCGTTTTTTCGCCCTGGTGCAGAGGGTTTCATGGCGGGGGTGTAGAAAAAATGTTTTGTTTCGGGGGTGGGCAGAGTAAGAGTGCGCGACCGGCTCCGCCGGTGCTTTGCGCGGGGGGTGGGACTTATTCTTATCGGGGTAGTTTCGGACACCCACATTCCTTCGCGGGCCAGAGAGTTGCCCAAGCCGCTGCTCCAGGCCTTTGCCGGAGTTGATATGATCATCCACGCCGGGGACATCACCGCGCCCACGGTGTTGGAGGAACTGGGCCAACTGGCCCCGGTGGTGGCCGTGGCCGGGAACATGGATTCCTGGGAGATGTACGAGCGTCTGGGCGAGATCCGGCTTTTGGAATTGGCCGGGTTTCGGATCGGCGTGCTGCACGGACATGGGGGATACGGAAACGTCCGGGACCGGGTTCTGGCGGCCTTTACCGATGTGGACTGTATTGTCTTCGGCCACACCCACGCGCCGTACTGCCAAAAACACGAAGGGGTGTTATTGTTTAATCCCGGTTCGCCCACGGACCGGCGGCGGCAGCCCCGTGCTTCTTATGGTCTACTGCACCTGGGGCGGGAGATCAGGGGTGAAATCATCTTTTTGGGCGGGGGGGAGATAACGGCACATGAATAATGATTTAAGGTTTATTATGAAAAGAAAAGCTACTCTAAAGGACGCGGTGGACATCTTTCTGGACAGTCCGGACCTGGTGCCCATTTATGTCATCGCCCATAAGGGGGACTATGCGGTCTTGGTCCAGGAGGAAGAACAGCTTTATCTCGTGGTCGAAAAAGAGGGCCGGGGCATCCTCCTGGCTAAACTTACGCCGGATCTGGTGCGCCTCCGCCCGGTTGAGGACGGGCGGGAGCGTTACCAGGCCGAGACTTTCATCCGGCAGCGGATCCGCGAGGCGGGCTTGGGGTAAGGGAGCAGAATTCGATCCCGAAATTGCAAAGGTTTTTCACAAGCCTTGGCGGGCGAGGACGTCCTTCAAGGCTGCTTCGAGCAACGGGAAGCGGTGCCGGAAGCCCAGATGTATAAGCCGCGCCGGCAGCACCCGCTGTCCGGTCAGCAAAAGATCGGCCATTTCGCCCAGCCCGAGACGCAGAACCGGAGCCGGGACCGGCATAAAGGACGGCCTGTTCAGCAGGCGTCCCAGTACCCGGGCAAATTCACGGTTGGTCACCGGGTTGGGGCTGGTCACGTTGAGCGGGCTGTGCAGTGTCTTCTGCTCCAGCGCGAACAGCAGTGCGGCGACTGCGTCGTCTAAATGTACCCAGGAAAGCCACTGCCGGCCGCTTCCCAGCGGGCCGCCCAGGCCGAGGCGGAAGGCCGGCAGTATTTTGCTTAGAAGGCCTCCGTCCGGACCCAGCACCATCCCCAGCCTGGCGCGCACCACCCGTACCCCCAGCGCTTCGGCGGCTTGCGCTTCCCTTTCCCAGGCTACGCAGACCCGCGCCAGGAAGTCGTTTCCCGGGGGAGCTTCTTCGTCCAGATCCTCGTTGCCCCGGGGGCCGTAGTAACCAACCGCCGAAGCGTTCACCAGGACCGAAGGGCGTTTTGTGCCGGCTGCTTCAAGTGCTGCTACCAGGCCGCGGGTTGGTTCTACGCGGCTGTCTATGATGCGCTGTTTCCGTTCGGTCGTCCACCGGCCGATGGCGATGGACTCACCGGCCAGGTTAACCACCGCATCTTTTCCGCTAAACAGTGCCGGCTCCGGCCGGGTCGGATGCCACTGCACCACTTCGATGCCGGGTAAAGGGGAGGTGCCTGCACGCCGGGACAGCACGGTCACCCGGTGTCCTGACTCGGCCAGCTTTTTGGCCAGTGCGCGACCCACAAACCCTGTGCCGCCTGCGATTACCACATGCATGCTGCTTAGCTCCTTTCCGATATTTGCTGTTTCTATTAAATCAGATTAACAAGGTGGTAGGAAACAGTTAAAATTAAAAAAGTAAAGAGGTATGTGTAGTTTGTTCAGCCTACTAAAAAACTAGAAACAGGTAAAGGCTGGTTGAAAAATGGCCCAACCGGAAACCCCGAATGAGGAGATTTTCGCGCTGGATATTGGCACGCGGACCATTATCGGCATAGTGGGACAGCGGGATGACAAGCGGTTCCGCATTCTGGCCCAGACTGTGGCGGAGCACGACTCCCGCGCCATGTTCGACGGCCAGATTCACGACATCCCGCGGGTGGCCGCCGTGGTTTCCCGTGTCAAAAACACACTGGAGCAACAATTGGACCGTCCATTGACCAAAGTAGCTATCGCGGCTGCCGGACGTTCGTTGCAAACGAGAAGATGTAGTGCCCAAAGACAGATCGAGGAAAACCGTGAGATCGGGGAAGACATTATCCGCAGCTTGGAACTGGCCGCCCTACGTCAAGCCCAAGAGGAACTGGACGCCGAGAACGAAGGACGGGAATCTTTTTACTGTGTCGGACATTATCCGGTAAGCTATTGCCTGGACGATCTGGTACTTACCAACCTGTTGGGACACCGGGGACGGACCGCGGGTGTGGAATTGATCGCCACCTTTCTACCTGCCTCGGTGGTTAACAGCCTGTTTTCCGTGCTCCGCCGGGCCGGGCTGGAGCCGGTGAGCCTCACTCTGGAGCCCATTGCCGCTATGGAGGTGGCCATCCCGCCGGGGATGCGCCTCTTGAACCTGGCGTTGGTGGACATCGGCGCCGGTACGTCGGACATTGCCATCACGCGGGACGGCACGGTGATGGCCTACGGTATGGTTCCGATGGCCGGTGACGAATTAACCGAGGCCGTGGTCGAGGGTTGCCTGGTTGACTTCGATACGGCGGAAATGATCAAGCGCCAACTGGAGCAGCCCGGCGAGATCAGGTACACCGATATCCTTGGCGTACCACAAACAACATCAGCATCGCAGATATTGGATATCCTCGGCCCGGTGCTGGACAAGTTGGCGGATGAAATCGGTACGGTGATTTTAGAACTAAACGGGGGCCAAGCCCCGAAGTCGGTGATCTGTGTTGGCGGCGGGGTGCAGGTTCCTGGGTTAACAGCGCGCATTGCCGCCCGGTTGGGTATTCCCGATAAGCTGGTGGGGATCCGCGGTCGAGAAATGATTCAGCGGCTGGAAGCTCCTGACGGAGACGAATTGGCGGGGCCGACCGGCGTGACGGCGGTGGGCATCGGGATGCTGGCGTTGGAAAAGGCGGGCTATACTTTTATTAATGTCCGTGTCAACGGCGAAGAAGTGCGGGTATTCAACACGCGGCACCTTAATGTGGCCGCGGTTTTGGGTCAGATGCGGTTCGATCCCCAACGCTTGGTCAGCCGCAACGGCCGGGACCTGCGTTTCTATCTTAACGGTAAGGAAGAAGTGGTGCTGGGTGAGTTATCCCGCCCGGCCCGAGTCTTCGTAAATGGAACCCGGGCCAACCTGCAGACGCCGGTAGAAGACGGGGACCATATCGAGGTGGCAGAGGCGACCGACGGCCGGGATGCGCGGGCTTACGTGCGGGACTACTTGCGGGACGAGTGGACCGTGCAGTTTACGCTGAACGGCCGTGAGGTCACGGCCAGCCCGGTGTGCGTGCTCAACGACCGGGTGGTGTCCCCGGAGACCGAAATCAAGGATGGGGACTGGCTGACCATCCGGCACCGGCAGACGATAGGGAGCTTAGTTGAAATGCAGGGCTTAGACCCTGGAAGCTATGAGGTTCAGGTTAACGGGAGGCCGGTTGCGGAGACCTATGTGATCCAGCCCGGGGACCAAGTGGTGTTAAACCCGTTGGGTGACGGGGCTGCGGCTCCTGTTCGGGACGGTATCCTGGTCACCGTCAACGGTAAGCCGGTTCACCTGACGGGCCGGCAACAGCACATTTTTGTAGACGTTTTAAACCACTTGGACCTGGATTTGACCCGGGTCAAGGGAACGCCGGTCCTAAGACTGAACGGAAGGCAGGCCGGTTACACCGATGTGCTGAAGGACGGTGACGAGGTTACCATTTCGTGGGAGGAGACCACGTAGTTGTACGGGTCAAAGCCGGTGGTGCTGGCAGGTCTGGCGTTCTTTGTGGACGATTTTTTGACCGATCTGTGGGTAGTTAACTAAGGGAGGATGAGGACCAATGACGAGGAAGCGTCGTGTGGCTTATACCGGTAGTCCGATTTTTGAGAAGCACGAAACATTCCGGTTTAAGTGTCACGCGGGTTTGCCGTGCTATAACCAGTGCTGCCGGGACATCAATATTTTTCTTTCCCCGTACGACGTACTCCGGATGAAAAACAGGCTGGGCATTACCTCGGGGGAGTTCCTCGACACCTATACCTCGCGGGTGACCACGAGGAGCGGCCTGCACCTGGTGCGGCTGAACATGCGTGAAGCCGATCTGGAATGTCCTTTTGTCACACCGGAGGGTTGCACGATCTATTCGGACCGGCCTTGGGCCTGCCGGCTGGCACCGATTGATGTCAACAGCCAGGGAGACTACCATTTTATATTTCCTGACTCCAAGTGTATGGGCATGAAAGAGACCACCGAATGGACCGTGGCCACTTGGATGGAAGACCAAGGCCTGCTTTTTTACGAAGAGGTGGAGGCCGTTTTTCGTGGGCTGCCCGAACGGATCAAGTTTACCGGGATGCCTACCCTGGACCGGCACATTGCCGAAATGTACTTTATGGCCTGCTACGATGTGGACCGATTCCGCAAGTTCGTGTTCAATAGCAGTTTCTTGAAAGAGTATGCGGTGTCGCCTGAGTTGGCCGAACGGATGCGGCACGATGACGTGGAACTGATGAAGTACGGGTTTGTTTGGCTTGCGGACGGAGTAGACCCGGCCAAGACCATTGCCCTCAGGGATGAAGCTTTTTCATCTCCCGGCGACGAAAGCTGACCTCTTTGGGTTTCTTGTGTACCATACGTTTTTTGCGCCCGGTAGTCAACATATGCCCGCAACTTCAGGTGCCTGTTCCGGAGGGATGCTGGTGCGCTCGTTTCGAAGACTGATGGTCTGGACCCTGGTGCTGCTCATCGGCCTGTTGCCGGCCGGCTGTCGCGCCGAAACGCCGCAACTGGGCTGGCCGCCCGGCGCTCCGGTGGAGGTGCCGGAGTATCACTCCCCCCACGACCTGAATGGCAACGGGGTGCCGACCTCCCTGGACATAGTGGCTGGGGCGCGGGGCGAGGTGGAGAAAGGCACCCGGTACAACGCCGCCTACTTCGCGGGGGGATATCCGCCGGACGGCCAGGGGGCCTGCACCGACATCATCTGGATTGCTTTGCGACACGCCGGGTACGATCTTAAGGCGGCGCTCGACGCGGACATCGCCGCTTTTCCCGAGGATTATCCGGCCGCCGCCCCGCCCGATCCAAACATTGATTTCCGGCGGGTGGCCAATCTGAAAGTCTTTTTTGCCAAGTACGGTACCAGCCTGACTACCGCGGTTAACCCCGGGGACGTGGAAAACCTGTCCCAGTGGCAGCCGGGGGATATTGTGGTGTTCGGTCCGCCTTATGAACACATCGGGATCATCTCGGACCGACGCCAGCCGGACGGTGTGCCCCTGGTCATCCACAATGGGGGACCGGTGGCCAGCGAGGACGACGCTCTGCGGCGCTGGCCGGGCCCGGTCACCCACCACTTCCGCTTCTCTCCGTGGGATTGAACTGACCAGAGACCCCGGCTCCGGTTTAGTCTGCAGAATGCTGTTCGCGCAGGAGGTGTTCAACCACGGAAAGGGTTTCGTTCAGGCTTGTGGGACCCCAGCCGATCGAACTGTGTTTGACGTTGCCCTCCTGATCCAGGTAGATACCTGCCGGAACGCCCTGGATACGGTACAGCCTGCCCACCTTGCGGTTTTGATCCAGAAGGACGTACAGTTCCAGGTGATGCTGTTTGACGAAGGATTCCATCCGGTCGGCCCGGTCGGCGGTAATCAGCACGACGTCCAGTCCCCGTTCCCGCCATTCCGCCATGTAGGGCTGCAACTGCAGCACCTCGTCGACACAGGGCCTTCACCCCAGGGAGAAGAACAGCATCAGCACCGCCCGGCCTTCGAAGTCCCCGGGCACGGTCACCTCGTCCCCGGCCAGGGACGGCAGGCTGAATGCAGGCGCCGGCTGGCCGGCTACCGGCCAGTCCAGGGCCGGCTTAAGTTCCAGGTCCGGATCAATCACGATCTGCTCGCCCGGAATCTCCTTGCTTCCGGGCGGCACCGGGTCTTTTGAGGCGCACGCCGCCCCCAACAACAGCACGGCCAGCAGCGCCGCTACTGGCAATACCCGGCTAAAATGCATGTTATCTCCCTCCTTGGGGACAGGCTTGTTTTGTGGATAAACACCGGCTTATCCACAGGAACTGTATACCCCCTGTTACCGAATTTCTGCGGGAAAACGCTGCCCGGTGTACGCCCGCACAGCACACCGTTCCCCTCAGTTCAGGTTCGTTTTAAATCTACCGGCTCCTGCTGCGGTACCGGCCGGGCGGTGAAGGTCAGTGCTCCCGCAGGGCAAGCCCGGATACATTCCAGGCAGCGGACGCATTCCGGATGGTTGGGCGAACGTTCGACGGCCAATTGCAATGGGCAGGCATCCCGGCAGGAGTGACAACGTTGGCAACGGCCGGCATCGTGCCGGATCCGCCACAGGCTGACCGGGTTAAACAGGCTATAGAAAGCGCCCAGAGGGCAAGCCGTGCGGCAGAAGGGACGATAAGTGTACCGCATGGCCACCAGAAAAACAGCCAGCACCAATACTTTCCACAGGAACAGCGGCCCCAGCAGCGGCCGGAGCGCCGCGTCCCGGAGACCAACCAAAAGGCCTGCTTCCAACGTCCCCGCCGGACAGACGTAGGTGCAATAGTACGGGGCCCCCAGTCCGGTGGCACTGCTGACAAGAAGGGCGGGTAGAATCAGGACGGCGGCCAGCATCAGATACTTGATCCACAGCAAGGCCCGCGGTAACGACACCCGGCGGGCAGAGGGTCGGGCCAACGCCTCTTGCAGCAGGCCGAAGGGGCACAGCCAGCCGCACACCAAACGGCCGCCCAGTGCACCGGCGGTGGTAACCACCCCGGTCACGTACAGGGACACGGCCTGACCGGGCATAGCCAGCATCACCTGGTAGGAGCCCACCGGGCAGGCCCCCAAGGCTCCCGGGCAGGAATAGCAGTTGAGGAAAGGCACGCAAACCTGTTTCACCGGGCCTTGGTAGATCTGGCCGGTGGCGAAACCGGGCAGGTGGGCGTTGGCGGTCAGCGCGGCGGCGAGCTGAACCAGGCGCCGCTTCGGGTTCAGCGAATGCCGATGCATTCCAAGCAGATGAGGACGGCCTTTTGCATCACGTCCGCCGCTTCACCGCGGGCCAGGCCGACCAAGATCAGGATGATCCCGGCGGTGGCCAGCAGGTATGAGATCCAACGCTGATCCTGCAACACCCCACGCCACCTTTCACGGGGTATATTTGACCCCGAGCCCGAAACTCCTACTGAGAAACGGTAAAATGATAAGTGAATTAATAATGGCTATCTGTGGGGACTTTTACGCTTAGTGCGGCAGTTCCACGAAAAGGGCGTGTTCTTCCGGTTGGTATTGGGCGGGGATTTTCCCCTTGTAGTCAATGCCGAAGTGTTTGAAGAAACCCCGGGCGTGCAACTTGGTCTTTTTTATGGAGATGCCCTCACGGCTTGGTCTAATGCGGATAAGGCGCCTTTCGGGATCAAAGGCGAGCTCGAACCGTTCGGCCGGCAGTATGTTCCTGGCGATTTTGTTCAGTACAATGGAGTTCTTGGACAGGGAAACAATTGGTTGAGGCTTCTCCCGGTTTTTTTTCTTTTTCGGCACATAGACTTGGAAAGCCATCTGGTCAAGCTCCTTTCACACGTTTAGCGTTGGGATACGATACATTATTCCCGGGTGAGACCACAAACAATCGCAAATAAATCACATTGAACGCCTTTTAATCGCTATAATTACAATGACCGGTTGTAAAGTCGAGACCCCGTTTCTTATTCAGGGGAGGATGAATCATGTTTTGGTTGGAAGCCAACATCATTACGCCAAAACAATACCGGCGCGAGATCGAAAACCTAATCACGGGCATGGGCGGAACGGTGAAAAATACCAATTCGGACGAGCCCCAAAAGTTTTGAAAGTCTGAAAACGGTTTAATAAATTTAATAAATAAAGTTACCTTGGGTTGTCTTTTGGGGTTATAAGGTTAAGTAAGTTTATAAAGCAAGTAGATTACGTGATGAAAACGGCTGGCGTGTAGCGGCAGTCTGCGTGAGATCTGACCTTTACTAAACCGGAGGTGGGTTTCTAAACGTGGACATCCCCTTTTCAGGCGGTGGTCAGGGGGAGGGAGAGGGTGGCGCGGGTGCCGGAACCCGCGCGGCTTTCCAGATAGATGGCTCCGCCGAACTCCTTGGCGATACGCTGGCAGATGAAAAGCCCCAGGCCGGTGCCGGTGTTCTTGGTGCTGAAAAAGGGCCGGCCGATATTCTCAAGCATGTCTTCGGGAATGCCGCAGCCGGTATCGGCAATGATCAACCGGACAGCTTGGTTGTCTGCTTCCGTGGATGCCGTGAGCACTTTTTCCCGTTCCTGGTGTTCCATTGCTTCAATGGCATTGTTAATGAGATTCAGCAGCACCTGCTTGATCTTGTCCCGGTCGGCCCGGACCGGGGGTGTCTTCCCGGTGTGAACCTTTACCCTGATCTGGTTGAGGAAACACCGGCTATCGGTCATGGCCAGGGTTTCGCGAAGCAATTCGTTTAAGTCCAGCGGGAGAATCTTGGGGACACAGGGCTGAGCCAGAGCCATAAACTCCGCGATCAGTCCGTTCATCCGGTCCACTTCGTGGACCAAAATCTTGAGATAGGAGCGGCATCTTTCGTCGGTTAATTGCGCATCGAGAAGCTGGCAAAAACCGCGGATACTGGTCAGCGGATTGCGGATTTCGTGGGCGAGGCTGGCGGCGAGTTGACCGAGGGCCGCCAGCCGTTCCTGCCGAATCAGGGTATCCTGGTACTGCTCAAAACTGCCGGGATGTTCGGCTAGTGGGCACCCTGCCTGCTTTTGGCAAAAAGGTGTCTTGCCGGGCTGCGTCGGGTGGTTATTTAAAAACACGCTTCTATCCTCCCCCGCCACTAAATCGTATTTCTGCAAACGATCAACCGAAGTCCAGGGTATGCAGGACTTAGTCCCAGAAATTTCCTATAGGGGTGTTAATAACATTCGTGACCTGACGGAATTTTCCTGCTTGTGCATTCAGATTTTTGTTGCAAAAGACCCGCTAGAATCCGGAAAAGAATCCGCAACGCGGGCCACTTACGTTTCCTTGAGTTTTACGGTTTAATTTGATAAGACCGAAATAATTGAATTTCGAACTTGGACTTGCGCCCCCGGCGCGTTGACTATAAATAATATGTAAATAATTATGTAAACAAAGTGCCCGTTGCGGTTAACGGGGGTGGTCTTTTGGCGCGGCGGAAGAGGGAAAAGAAGAGCAGGCAGCTGGAGTCCGAAGGGGAAGCGGCGGCTTTACCGAACGGGCTGTGGCCTTGGCAAAGGCGGCTGAAGTTTTTCGTTCTGGCGGCAGCGCTGCTAATGGCGGTTGCCTGGTGGTATTTGCCGCAGTTGGGTCTCTATCTGGCCGTGACTGATGAGCCACCGCAGCCGGCTGACGTGCTGGTGGTGCTGTCCGGCGACCGGGGGGAACGGATGGAATATGCTTTTAGCCTGTATCAGGCCGGCCTGGCTGACCTGTTCATTGTTTCCGGGGGTCCGCTGTACGGGGACCTGAGCGAGGCCGATCTGCTGCGGAGGCACGCCGTTCTCCTGGGGGTGCCGGATAATAAAGTAATTTTAGAGCCCAGGGCAGTGAACACCTACCAGAATGCCCGCTATACCAGGGAGCTCATGGAGTTTTATAACCTGGAGTCTGCATTGGTGGTTACGTCTCCCTACCATATGCGCCGGGTCCGGATGGTTTTTGACGAAGTCTATGCCGGCAGTGGGATTCGGCTTCGTTACGCGCCGGTGCCGGATTCTTGGTTTGATCCCGAGCGGTGGTGGGAGACCCCTGGAGGACGGAAGGTGGTGCTCAGTGAGTACGCCAAGCTGTCCGTGATGCTTCTGCCCGAGCGCTGGCGGACTGCCGTTCTAGAACGCGGGCTTTAGTTTCCGGTAACATAACCGGACGTTGGGAAAAGGCCCAGGTATTTGCGGCCAAGGCCGCACGGCAGAGGTGATTTACGGGAAGGCGGCCCTGTAGTATGATAAAGGTACAAAGAAGGCGAAACAAGAAAATACAGAATACAAAATACGAGTCGGTTTAATAAATAGTCTGGCGACTATGTAGTTTCATTTGTTTAATGTAGATCCTTGGTTTTGTGAGGGGGAGTAGGTTGGTTGGGACGTTTATTTCAAAAGATTAGGGCTGTTGACCGGCCGGTAACCAGGTTGCTGGTGGCCCAGGTGCTGATTATCGGTGCCCTGTTAGGCTGGAACCCGTCACTATGGCCGGTAGCGCTTTTCTTGGCACCAGCCAACGGCGTGGCGCTGTATTTTGCTCTGCAGGGGTTCCGGGGCGGCCGGAAGATTATCACCGTCAAGCTTGACGAGCAGCCCATCGATCCCACCCTCCAGATTGCCAGCGAAACCCTGCCCTATATGCGTCGGGGATTGAACGAGGAAAGCGCCATGAAAACGGCGGAGATCATTAGAAAAATCGGAGATGTACCGGCGGTGGCGATTACCGATCGGGAGCGGGTGTTGGCCTTTATCGGGCCGGGTTGTGAGCGCCATCCGCCGGGGGGGGAGATTGTTACCCAGGCCACCAAGGAGGTCATTGCCTCCGGCGTGTTGAAGGTGGTGAAACGGCAGGAGGACTTAAAGTGTCCGGTCCGAGACTGCAAGTGCCCCTTGGAGAGTGCAGTGATTGTACCGCTGAAGTTGCGCGACGAAGTGGTGGGTACGATCAAGCTGTACCGCACCGAAAAAGGGGAGATCCCGCCCAGTGTAGTAAAACTTTCGGTGGGGATTGCCCAACTGCTAGGGGTTCAAATGGAGCTTTCGGAACTGGACCGGCAGGCCCAGCTGGTGACCAGGGCCGAGTTGGACGCGCTAAGGGCGCAGATCAACCCACACTTTCTCTTCAACACGCTGAATACAATCATTATGTTTAGCCGGACCCACCCGGAAACCGCCCGCCGCCTGTTGATCAGACTGGCTGCGTTTTTCCGGCACGCTTTTAAGCGTACCGGGCACTTCAGTACCCTGGAGGAAGAGCTGGAGTGCGTGGAAGCGTACGTGGTCCTGGAAAAAGCACGGTTTCGCGAGAAGTTGCACATTGTGAAGGAGGTAGACGAAACCCTGCTTGGTTACCAAGTCCCGGTTCTGACCCTCCAGCCGCTGGTGGAGAACGCGATAAAACACGGGATTTTGCCCAAGATGGGCAACGGCACGGTAAAGATCTCCGTGAGCCGTTCCGGTGCGGATATGCTTGTAGAGATCAGCGACGACGGCGTGGGCATTCCCGAGGAAACCCTGGCCAAAGTGTTTCAACCCGGGTTTGGTTCGGGTAGCGGGGTGGGCCTCAGTAACGTCAGCGCGCGGTTGAAGAGCCTTTTCGGGGCTGAGTACGGCTTGAAACTTGAGAGCAGAGTCGGGAAGGGGACCAGAGCTTCCTTTCGGGTACCCCTTGTCGCCGGCTCCCAGAAAAAAGGGGTATGTGGATAATGAAGCTAAGGGCATTAATAGTTGACGATGAGTATCCGGCCCGTCAGGAAATGCGGTTTATCTTGAGCCGTTTCCCGGAGGTTGAGGTGGTGGGCGAGGCGGCTAACGCCCAGGAAGCCCTGGCGCTGATTAAGGCGCTGGACTACTCCGTTCTCTTTCTCGACATTTCGATGCCGGGCATAGACGGGCTGGAGTTGGGGGCGGCCATTCGGGAACTGGATGACCCGCCCTACGTAGTGTTTGTCACGGCCTACGACGAGTACGCGTTGAAGGCCTTTGAGGTAGACGCCATCGATTACATCATGAAACCCATAGACGAAAACCGTTTGCGGATGGCGATAAATAAGGTAATCCGGGCTACACAGGAGATGGCCCCCCGCACGGAGGTGGCGGCGGGTGCTCAGCAGGGCCGGGCCATCCGGATCGACCGGATTCCGGCCGAACGACACGGTAAGACCATCTTGGTCAACGAGTCGGATATCGTCTATGCCTTTACCGAAAAGGACGCGGTTTTCATCCAGACCTACGAGGGAAAACTCCTGACTCGCTTCACCCTGAAGGAACTGGAAAACCGTCTGGATCCAAACGTGTTTTTCCGGACACACCGGTGTTGTCTGGTTAACCTGCGCAAGGTGGACGAAATCATTCCGTTCTTTAACGGTACTTATACTCTAGTGATGCACGACCGAGAGCGGAGCGAAGTTCCCTTAAGCCGGGCCCAAGCCAAGAAACTGCGGCAAATTCTGGGGTTTTAGATGTCGTCTATTCCAGATTAGTTTTGCTAATCTCGCATCTTTTGGGGAGGGAAAGTTTTGGTTTCCGGTATCGGCACCGATCTTGTTTCTGTGGACCGGCTGCGACGGGCGGTGGAGCGCACCGAAGGCCGGTTTCTTTTGCGGGTGTTCACCCCGGCGGAGCGGGATCTGTGCCGAGACCGAAGCCGGGCTTATGAATGTTTTGCGGCGCGGTTCGCCGCCAAGGAGGCGGTGCTCAAAGCGCTGGGCACGGGGCTCTCCGGTTGTCGTTGGCACGATATTGAGATTCTTAATGGTGCTGGTGGCCGGCCGGTAGTGGTCTTGTCCGGAGGTGCGGCCCGGGCGGCGGCCCGGCGGGGTGTTACCGAGGTATTGCTCTCCTTGGCCCACGAAGGAAAGCAGGCGCTAGCCTTCGCGGTCGCCGTCGGGGGCGTTTTTGTTTCGGAGGAGGGATAATCTTGCGCGTGGTTACCGCTGCCGAGATGCGGGAAGTAGACCGACGTGCCACCGTGGATTACGGCATTGCCGGACTAATCCTGATGGAGAACGCGGGGCTCAGGGTCTTTGAGTGCGTGCGCCGGGTGCTGGGGACGTTAAGCGGGAAATTGGTGGTAGTCCTGGCGGGCAAGGGCAACAACGGCGGTGACGCTTTGGTAGCTGCCCGGCACTTGGTTCAGCACGGCGCGCGGGTCAGGTTGTTTCTGGACGGTGACCCGGCGGCGGTGACCGGGGACGCGGGGGTGAACCTGGAAATTTGGCGGCGCCTAGGGGAGCGGGTGTACCTCTTGCAGGACCGTAACGCCATCCAGGTGCTGCAGCTCGCGTTGATGCGGGCCCGCCTGGTGGTGGACGGGTTGTACGGCACCGGTTTTAAGGGGGAGATCCGGGACCGGGCTCGCCGGGTAGTGGAAGCGGTGAACGAGTCGGACAAGCCGGTGGTTGCCGTGGACATTCCCTCCGGAGTGGAGGCGGATACCGGCGCGGTGCGGGGCACAGCCATCCGGGCCGACTACACCGTTTGTTTCGGTTTGCCGAAGCTGGGCCACGTGCTGGAACCGGGCGCGAACTACGTCGGCGAACTGCACGTGGTCGATATCTCCTTGCCGCGCGCTTTGCTTGAGGCCGGGGAAGGCCGTTTCCTGGTGACAGCGGACATGGTCCGGGGCTGGTTGCCGGCGCGAGCACCCGACGCCCACAAAGGCCTTTTCGGCCACGTCCTCGTGGTGGCTGGCGCCCGGGGTATGCTGGGTGCGGCATGCCTGACGGCCAGGGCGGCGGTTCGGAGCGGGGCAGGACTAGTTACTCTGGCAGTGCCCCGCAGCTTGCAGGAGACGGCCGCGGCTTTTCAGCCGGAGATAATGACCCTGGGGTTATCAGAGACCGGGGCCGGAACCGTAAGCCGGGCGGCCCGGGAGCAGATCGAGGAGTTCCTGGGCCGGGCCGACGTCCTGGCCCTGGGGCCCGGCCTGTCGACCCGTGCCGAGACCGCCGAAATGGTGCGGGAACTACTGCCCGGGCTGCGCCTCCCCTGCGTACTGGATGCCGACGGACTGAACGCCTTTGCCGCCGGCGAAAGGCCGGAAGCGGGCGGGACTGCGGAAGGACCTTTCGGGCGCCGTCCGGCAAGCGGCCCCCTGGTGATCACTCCTCATCCGGGAGAGATGGGACGATTACTGGGTGTTCCGGCGGCCGAGGTCCAGGCCGGACGGCTGGAGATCGCCGAGCGCACCGCCGCGGAATGGGGTTGCACCGTAGTGCTGAAAGGGGCACGCACCCTGGTGGCCGCCCCGGAAAAGGTCACCTATATCAACCCTACCGGAAATCCCGGTATGGCCACGGGCGGGACCGGTGACGTATTAACCGGGATGATTGCGGGGTTATTAGCCCAGGGCCTGCCGCCGGAGCGTGCGGCCGCGGCCGCTGTCTACCTGCACGGCCGGGCGGGGGATCTGGCGGCCGCCGCGCGCGGGCAGATGTCGCTGGTGGCGGGGGACATCCTGGAGTATCTGCCGGCGGCGGTGAAAGAATTAGAACCGGGAAACCAGAGTGCAGGACTCACAAGGTAAGAAAAAGCCGATTTTCTTAACATTGGCATAAGCCGGCGTGGGGACGCATTGCAATCTTACATCATCCTGGTCCTTTTATTTGTTCTATGGCTTTACGTGAACATCTGGGCTGCCCGGAGTGCTGGCGAGTGGTTCAAGCGTGCGGTCCTATTCATAGAACACTTTAAGCGTGGCTTACAGGGGAAAGACTAGGTTTTTGCCATTTTGAATTGAATTCTTGCTTCTAAGGAAGCGGGTGCTACTCGTGACGGAGCATTCCATCTGGGCTGAAATCAACCTTTCCGCCCTGGCCCACAATCTCGGCGAGGTACGGCGGCTGGTCGGTTCGGATACCGAGATCGCGGCGGTGGTGAAGGCCAATGCCTACGGTCACGGGCTGGTGGAGGCCGCGCGTACCTTTCTGAGCGCCGGGGCCGACCGCCTGGCGGTTGCCAGGGTGGAGGAGGGACTTGCCCTACGCGCGGCCGGGATCGATGCCGAAATCTTGGTTATGGGGTTTTCTCCTCCGTTCCTGTACGACGCCGCCTTGGAGCACAGACTCACCCTTACCGTGTTTGACCCGAACCTGGCGGAGGTGTTGTCTGACACCGCGGGCCGCCGGAGAGACACCGCCCGGGTACACCTGGAGCTCGATACGGGTATGGGGCGGCTGGGTATCCCCGTCGATCGTGACGTGTACCGGCGGGTGGCGTCCATTGCTTTTCTGCCGCACCTGGAGATTGAGGGCTTATATACCCATTTCGCCAACGCGGACCGGGCCGATAAGACCCACGCCCAGCAACAGTTGGTGGCCTTTGTGGAAGTTGTCTGTAGCCTGGGACAGGACGGGATTGACATTCCTCTGCTCCACGCCGCGAACAGTGCGGCCCTCATCGACCTGCCCGAGAGCCGCTTGAATATGGTGCGACCCGGGATCATGCTGTACGGTCTCTATCCTTCGGCGGAGGTGGACCGAGAGCAGGTCGATTTGCGCCCGGCCATGACCCTGAAAGCCCAGGTGGGATTCGTGAAGCGGGTGCCGGCGGGTTTTTGTGTGAGTTACGGTTCCACGTACACTACCCCGGCACCCACCGTGCTGGCCACCGTACCCTGCGGTTACGGAGACGGTTACAGCCGCCGGCTTTCCAACCGCGGCACGGTGCTGATTCACGGGAAGCGTGCGCCGGTGGTGGGCCGGGTGTGCATGGACTACATTGTGGTGGATGTGGGGCACATTCCGGATGTAGTCGTGGGTGATGAGGTAGTGATATTTGGGCGCCAAGGGGAGTCCGAACTGCACGTGGACGAAGTGGCGTCTCTGCTGGACACCATCAATTACGAGGTGGTCTGTGCGGTCAGCGCCCGGGTACCCCGGGTTTACGTGCGGGAATGAGGTTCCGAGCCTGGGCGGAACACCTCTTGTTCTTCCAGATCAATTGGGCTTTTTTCCTCGATTTGGGGCGGCCAGGCGGCCGTGAACCTTTACTTGCTGCATTTTCTCCTTGATTAATTTAAATATTAATACTTCTCCGTGGTAAGCTGCGCCATGCCCATAAGGGCCGGTTTAACACGGGGATACCTTCTTTCTTGGACGGCAGACCGGCCGGTATGCTAGGATAGTGCTTGGAGGCGAAGCCCCTTGAGCCTGGAACCGCCCGCCACCGAAGAACTGCAAAAGGAGACCGGCCTGGCGGCGGCTAAGGCCCGGCCGCTAGCCGCCCTGCGCCACCGCAACTTTCGTATTTACTGGGCGGGACAGGCGGTGTCTCTGGTTGGTACCTGGATTCAGAACGTGGCTCTGGCCTGGCTGGTGTTGGAGCTGACCGATTCGGCCTTTCTTCTGGGTTTGGTGGGCGCGGCGCATTTTGCGCCTGTTTTGTCTTTTACACTGCTGGGTGGCGTCATCGCCGATCGCTTTGCGCGGCGGCGTTTGATTATTGTTACCCAGACCGGCTTAATGCTGGTCGCTTTGACTCTGGGTTTCCTCACTTTCACCGGGTTGGTGGAGTACTGGCACGTTTTAGTCCTTGCTTTTCTGGTGGGGATGGCCGGCGCGGTCGATATTCCCGCCCGCCAGTCCTTCCTGGTTGAACTGGTTGGGCGGGAGGATCTCATGAACGCCATTGCCCTGCACTCCTCGGTGTTTAACGCCGCCCGTTTCGTTGGTCCGGCGGTGGGGGGCCTGTTGATCGCGAGCTTCAGTCTGCCCGTCTGCTTCTTTGTTAATGGGTTCAGTTTTCTGGCCGTGTTGGTCGGTTTACTGCTGATCCGGACGGCGGATCGGCCTGCGGACGGCCGGGACCTGAAGAAGGTGTGGGCCGAAATCGGTGAAGGTCTCGCGTATATTCGTAATACCGGCACGGTATTGTACCCGATCCTGTTGATGGCCGGTTTGAGCCTGTTTGCTTTTAATTTTAACGTTTTGGTTCCGGTGTACGCCCGGGAGGTGTTGCATCAGGGGGCCGAGGGTTTCGGTTTTCTGATGGGTGCGCATGGTCTGGGTGCGCTGTTAGGGGCCTTCTACTTGGCGTATGTCAGCCATTGGGGACCGCGCACGCAGTTGCTGGTCGCCGGGGCGGCGGGACTGTGCCTGGCCCAATTGGCACTGGTGCCGGTCGGACTTTGCTGGCTGGCCTGGCTCCTTTTGCTTTGTGCGGGGCTGGCGATGATGGTGTTTGCCGGCTTAGTGAACACTACGGTGCAGCTTGCTGTACCCGACCGCCTACGTGGACGGGTAATGAGTGTGTATTCCCTGGTATTCCTGGGGATGATGCCGTTCGGCAACCTGCTGGCCGGGACGGTGGCTCGTTTCTGGGGCGCACCGGCGGGTTTTGCCTTGGGTGCCGTGCTGGGGCTAGTCTGCCTCGCCCTGCTTTGCGGCAGGCTTGTGTCCGAAGCGGCTACCGGGAAAGAAAGGAAAAGGACCGATGTCGTGGGTTAGTACCGGCCGTGTTTCCCGGCGCAAGTTAATCTTTCTCAGAATATTTTGGTATGCTATCATTAGTAGGTGCAGATGGCGTTGCTGTTAGGAGTGAGAACGGTGGAACTCATCCGTGAGGGCCTAAACCGTTACCGCCTGCCCCGCAGGGGCAAGATGCGGGTGGACGCCGTGGTTTACGTGAACGAATTTCTCAAACCGCTGCTCCGGGAGGATAAGAGCCTGGAGCAACTGGCCCACGCCGCTATGTTGCCGGGCGTAGTCAACCCGGTGGTGGGCATGCCTGACATCCACGAGGGATTTGGGTTGCCCATCGGCGGGGTCATGGCGATGGAACAGGACGGGGTGATCTCCGCCGGGGCGGTGGGGATGGACATTAACTGTGGTGTGCGTTTGCTGCGCACCGATTTGCGGGCATGGGATCTCGGTACTGACCGGTTACGGGATCTGATGGCCGCCGTGGAAGAATACGTGCCCACCGGCGTCGGCCGGAAGAGCAAGCGCCGCGACCTTTCCCGCCGATTGTTCGAACAGGTGGTGCACGCCGGGGTACGCAGCGCCGTAGAAGCAGGCCTGGGCCGGGACACGGATCTGCAGTACATTGAGGAGGGTGGCTGTCTGGAAGGGGCCGATTTGCATGCGGTCAGCCGTGAGGCCTACGAGCGGGGGGCGGTGCAACTGGGCACCCTCGGCGGGGGTAACCATTTTATTGAGTTTCAAGAGGTGGCCGAGGTCCTGGATGCCGCCGTTGGTGCGCGGATGGGACTCTTTGCCGGACAACTGGTAGTGATGATTCACACCGGCAGCCGCGGTTTCGGCCACCAAATCTGTACGGATTATTCCAAAAGCCTGCTCCCTGTCGCCCGGAAGTACGGGATTGACCTGCCCAGCAAGGGGCTCGCTTGTGCACCGATTGATTCGCCCGAGGGCCGGCGTTATTTCCAGGCCATGGCCTGTGCCGTGAACTATGCCTTTACCAACCGGCAGATCATCAGTCACGACATTGGCCTGGCCTTCGGTGCCTTATTCAAAACCGATCCGGAAAAACTGGGCCTGCGCGTGGTGTACGACGTGGCCCATAATATCGCCAAATGGGAGCGGCACCACGGCCGCCGGCTCTTGGTGCACCGGAAGGGTGCAACCCGGGCGCTGCCGCCGGGCCACGAGGGCAATCCCGAACCGTACCGGGATACCGGTCATCCGGCACTTATCCCGGGAAGTATGGGGACCGCGTCTTACGTGCTGGTGGCTACGCCGGCGGCGGCCGAAACATACTTTTCGGTGAATCATGGGGCAGGGCGGATCCTATCGCGCAGCGCTGCTGTCCGCACGATTACCAGAGAACAGTTCGAGCATTCCATGGGGAGTGTAATATATAACACCCGGAACTTTAAAGAGATTGTAGATGAAGCACCCCAGGCTTATAAGGATATCGATCAGGTGGTGGACACGCTGACCGCGATCGGCCTGACCAGGAAGGTGGCCCGGTTGCGGCCTCTGGGGGTCATCAAGGGAAAGGACTGATGGCATTGTTTCCTCCGGTGGTGCGCAGGGTAATGGAAATCATCTCCGGGGCGGGCTACGAAGTCTACGTGGTCGGCGGTGCCGTCCGCGATATGCTGCTCGGGCGGGAGCCGAAGGAATACGACATCTGTACCAGTGCTTGCCCGGTGGCGGTGCTTACGCTGGCGGCCGAGAACGGCATCAAAGCCTACAAAAAGGGAGCGGCCTTTGGCGTAGTGGCCTGGATTCTCGAAGGCCAGGAGATTGAGATTTGCACCTTTCGCACGGAACTGTACGGGGACGATGCGCACCGTCCCGAGAAGGTGGAGTTTGTCTGGGCCCTGGAGGACGACTTGGCCCGGCGTGATTTCACGGTGAACGCGATCGCGATGCGGCCCGACGGCCGGATCGAGGATCCCTTCGGCGGACAGGCGGACTTGAAGGCCGGGATCTTGCGGGCGGTGGGTGATCCGGAGGAGCGTTTCGAAGAAGACGCCCTGCGGATGTTCCGGGCCTGCCGGTTTGTGGCCGAGTACGGTTTCCGGTTGGCCCCGGGGACCAAAGAAGCCATTGCCAGGTCCCTGGACCGGGTGGCCGGTCTCTCGGTCGAGCGGGTGCGGGACGAGATCGATAAGACGTTACAGGCCGAGTTCGCGGCCAAAGGTTTAGAGTTGCTGCGGGATACCGGACTTTTGGCCACCACCTGCCGCGGGCGGGTGAACGGCCGCACGGTAGCCTTGCCGGTGCTGCCCGAGGTGAGCCGCTTAGCGGGCGTTGAACAGAATCCAGAATACCACCAACTGGACGTTTGGGAGCATACTTTGCGAGTTGTGGCCGGTGTGCCGTCCGATCCGGTGCTGCGCTGGGCGGCGTTGCTGCACGACGTAGCCAAGGGGTTGCCAGGAACCCGGTGCGTTAACCGCCGCGGATTCCCTGCCGATTACGGCCACGCGGGGCGAGGGGCGGAGATTACCCGGGAGATCTTGGAGCGGCTGCGTTTTTCCCCCTCCTTCGTCCGGCGGGTAACCTGGTTGGTGCGCCACCATATGAATCACCCGCGGCCCACGGAGCAGGCGGTGATGAAATGGCTCCGGCGCTTGGCGTCCGATTTTCACGGGCGGACGGCATTACTGGAGGCCGTGGAACAGAGCTTGGTCCTGCGCAAGGCCGACATCCTTGGCGGTAAGGTGGATCCGGCAAGGGTGCTGGCCGAAAACGAGCGGCTGCGGGAGGTAGTTGCCAAAGTCACGTCTCAGGTGCCGTTTTACGCCGAAGACCTGGCTATCAGCGGCGGCGAGGTGGCCGAGCTGGTGGGGCGCGGCCCCCAAGTGAAGCAGGTGATGGATGACCTGGTGGTTCGGATACAGGGAGGTCATCTGGAAAACGAGCCGGCCGCATTGAAGGAGGCCGTCCGCAAACGAGCGTGGCGAAAGCAGATGTTAGACGCCGGTCAGCGTTCGGCCAACAGGGGGTAGGCCGGTTTGGTTTTAATTGCTGGAATCTGGTTAGAAAGACCCGTTCAAGGCGGGTCTTTTGTCCATTTTCAGGCAATGTGAAGCCGGCAGGCAGGGATTTAGGGGACCGGTGCCGAAAGCTGAACCAGGTTTAATTGCAGGCAGTATCTTCAAGGAGTGGAATTTTGCAGCAAGGAAAAATGAAGTTTGCCAGGGCCTGTTTAATCGGAGCGGCGGCTGGCATGGTCTGGGGCTTAAGCAGCCTACCCTTCTTCCCAAGTGTTGACACCGTCCGCCCGGCGCTGGCCGAACAGACGTGCTACACGGTGCGCGCGGGGGATACCCTTTGGGCGATTGCCAACCGGCTGGGTACTACGGTGGATGCGCTGAAACGGGCGAACAACTTGCGGAGTGACCTCATCTTCCCCAACCAGGTCTTGACCGTTCCCGGTACGGGGAACACCCTTCAAGTTAGATCTGAACCGCCGGTCGGCGCGCCGGCGCCGGCGGCCGATGGGGTGGGTACGGAAACAGCCGCCGCCGACGGGCAGGGGCCCGAAACTGCGGATGCATCAGCCGTGAGAACGTACACCGTGGTTGCCGGAGATTCCCTCTGGGCCATTGCCCAAAGAGCCGGAGTATCGGTAGCGGCCCTGAAACAGGCCAACAACTTCGCAAATGATTTTCTGGCCGTCGGCCAGGTGCTGGTCATCCCGGCCGAGGCGGCGGGGCCCGCCCAGGCGGCACCCAGCCGTTCCGGAAACCGGACGCAGATCATCCTGGATTACGCCCGCACTCTCGAGGGAACGCCTTACCGCTGGGCCGGCAGCCAGCCCGGGGGATTTGACTGCTCCGGTTTTACCTTCCACGTTTTCGGCCAATTCGGGATTTCGCTCCCACGCACTTCGTCCGATCAGTTCAAGGTGGGCACCGCGGTCAGCCGCGCGGAACTGCAACCCGGAGACCTCGTCTTTTTTACCACCTACCGAGCCGGGGCGTCTCACGTGGGCATTTATTTCGGCAACGGCCGGTTTCTCCACGCCAGTTCGGCCGCAGGGGGCGTAATCTGGAGCGATATGAACAGCCACTCCTACTATAGCAGCCGTTTTTTGGGTGGTCGCCGGGTGATACCCTAGCGAATTGACCACCGTCCGGGAGCACCGGAACCGGCGGGGTGGTTTTAAGAGCCGCCCCGCATTTGCTTTTCTCCGGTCACACTTGCGTTGCCTTTGTTTCCCACCTCTTTTGCCAATCATTAAATGTCCTGCTTGAAACACAGTTTAACGGTTTGCCGTAGGAAGGTTGCCCGCGTTGACATCGGTGGTAAAAGCTGATACAGTGAGTTTGGCTGAATGGGGGTGACTAAAGTGGAGAATATCGAAGGTACCCGCGAAAAGGTCCGTGAAATTCTTGCTGAGGGCCGCCCAGAGCGGCTCCGTGACTTCCTGCTTGGAATGCACTACGCCGACTTGGCGGAGGTACTGCGCACCCTTGAACTGGATGAGCGGGTGCGGTTGCTCAGTCAACTGGATAGTGAGCAGGCCGCTCAGGTCTTGTTTGAACTGGACCGAGAGGATATTCTCCCGCTTTTGGAAGCCTTGGGTCCCCAGGTCAGCGCTTTGGTTTTGCAGGAGATGTCCACCGACGACGCCGCCGACCTGATCGGCGACCTTCCTGACGATCAGCAGGAACGTTACCTCGGCTTGATGTCCGGCGAGGAAGCCGAAGATATTGCGGAGTTGCTTGAGTACGACGAGCAAACGGCCGGCGGGATTATGACCACCGAGTTTGTGGCCATCAACAAGGAGTTGACCGCTGACGAGGCCATCAAGTATCTGCGGGAAACGGCGCCTGACGCCGAAACGGTGTATTACGTATATGTGGTGAACGACCAAAACCAACTGGTAGGAGTAATCTCACTGCGGGAATTGATCCTGTGTGCTCCCGACACGCGGGTCGGCGACGCAATGCGCACTAACGTGATCAGTGTCAATGTCCACACCGACCAGGAGGAAGTGGCCCGCGTAGTGGCCAAGTACGACTTTCTGGCTATCCCGGTCGTCGGTGACAACGGGGAATTGCTTGGCATCATCACCGTTGACGACGTGGTGGATGTCATTCAGGAGGAGGCCACCGAGGACTTCCTGCGGTTGGCGAACGTGCACCAGGAGCGGTACCTGGAACTGGGAGATTTACAGCGGGCCGGACGCCGCCTCCCCTGGCTGATCGCACTCCTGTTTGGCGCGCTGCTGGCCGGCAGTGTGATTCAGTTCTTCGAGGACACCTTGATCGGTGTAGTAGCCCTGGCCTTTTTCATGCCGGTAATGGCCGGCGGTCCCGGAAACGTTGCTACCCAGACCCTGGCGGTGGTGGTGCGCGGCCTGGCGACCGGAGAAGTGGATTCCCGGCGGGTTTTCTGGGTCATCTTCAAGGAAGTCCGTGTCGGCTTGATCGTGGGGGTAGTTAGCGGTCTGATCCTGGCCGGAATCGCGACCGTCTGGCAGGATTTAACCCTGGGCGTGGTGGTCGGCAGTTCCCTGGCGTTGGGTATGGTGGTGGCCACCGTTATCGGCAGTCTTTTTCCGCTGTTGATCAGCCGGCTGGGAGTAGATCCAGCCCTGGCTTCCGGACCGTTTATCACCACGGTTATGGATGTAATCAGCCTCATGATTTACTTCACCATGGCTTCCCTCGTGTTTTTCCGCTTTATGGGCTAGTCCGGGGCACCGGGCTTTTCCGGAGCATGAAACTGCTCTCCCCAGCGACCGGCCAGGTTATGATCCACACCTAGTTGATCCAGGACACGGGCGGTGGTGAATCTTACCAAATCCTCCACGGTTGCGGGGCGAAGGTAGAACGCCGGTACCGGGGGCATTACGACGACCCCGATGCGGGCGAGCTTGAGCATGTTTTCCAGGTGGATTGGGCTTAGGGGAGTTTCTCGCGGGAGCAGGACAAGGCGCCGCCGTTCCTTAATAGTCACGTCGGCCGCCCGCAGGATAAGGTTTTCGGCGTAACCGTGGGCCAGTCCGGCCAGGGTCTTCATGCTGCACGGGGCGATAACCATTCCGTGGTGCTGAAAGGAACCGCTAGCGATGGCGGCGGCGCAGTCATCCTCGCGGTAGCAGACCGTAGCGTGAGCGGACACCTGGTCAGGTTCGAGGCCGGTTTCCTGCCGGATAATGTATCTGGCGGCCCGACTGATTACCAGGTGGGTTTCCACCCGGCATTCCGCCAGCACCTTAAGAATGCTGATGCCGTAGACGGCTCCCGAGGCACCCGTCATGGCTACCACAATCCGCATGCGTTTTCTGCCTCCTTCCGGTACCTTTCCTGCCAGGCAGGGTTTTAGCTGGAAAGCCTTGTATATATGTATAGTATAAGATTTTAATGGGCTCGCGTTTTAAATGTAAAGGAAGATCCGTCTGTGAAACTTTACCACGCCGAGGCCATTGTGCTGCGCACGATTGCCGTTCGGGAAGCTGACCGAGTGTTGGTGCTCCTCACCAGGGAGTATGGGAAGCTACGGGTCTGGGCTCACGGTGCGGCGCGTCCCACCAGCCGCAAGCGCGGCGCTGTGCAGCCTTTCTGCCGGTCACGTTTCCTGCTGGAACGGAGCCGGGAGATTGACGTGGTACGTCAGGCCGAGGTGTTGGAGAACTTTGCGGTGTTGCACGCCGACCTGAAAACCTTGAGCTTAGCCGGTTACCTGTGTGAACTGGTGGACGGTTTCGCCCCCGAGGGGCAGCCGGACCCCGGTTTTTATCGTTTGCTTCTCCAGGCGCTGCGACGCCTGGGCGGCGAGAAACAGGAACTGCTGGTCCGGTTCTTTGAGAGTCGCGTTCTTGTGCTGGCGGGACTCCGTCCCGAATTGGGGGTGTGTGCCGCTTGCGGTAACCGACCTGCCGCCGGATACCTCCGGATTAGCCCGGCGCAGGGCGGTGTGCTTTGCGGGCCGTGCCAGACTAAAGAACCGACCGCTCCCGTCTGTCGTCCGGCTACCCTTCAAGTGCTGGGCAAGATGCTGGACTGGCCGCTTGACCGAATCTGGCGGCTAAGGGTGGACGCCGGGACAAGGCGCGAATTAGCCGCCGTTTTGCACTCCTATCTGTGTCATCACCTCGAGCGCGAGCCGAAAAGCCTGATTTTCTTGCGTAAACTGGGAGATGAAGCTTGATTTCCGCTATGAGTAAAATGGTTCCGGGCAAATAGGGTCGGGCAGGGGGTCACGTGAACCGTTAATAACTTCTTTCAATACGAACTAATGTTTTGTATAATTCGTAATGCCCCCCCGTAAGTCAAGACAAAATCGGCTGGTTTCCAAGGGAGTTGGCTAAACTATGAATAAACTAAACAGCATCAGGGTTAAAGTGATTGTCCTGCTGGCGCTGGCACTGGTAACTTTAATCGTCACCAGCGGCTTTACTTTACACCAGGCCGGACAGATTCAAGAACAGCAGCTTTACCGGGCTTTAAAAGAAACAGCTGCGGCTAATAGTAAACTGCTGGATAAGGAAATAGAATCGCATTTGGAAATGCTGTACACATGGAGTGCTTCCCCGGCGCTTAAAGATGAAGACATAAATAACGCGTTAGCACATTTAAAAGCGGTACTCGACAATAAAAAAAGCTACTACATGTTCCACTCCATGGGTCTGGCGGATGTGGAAGGCCGTGCTACAGAAGCCCTGGGCGGTCAGCAGTTTGATGCAGGGGGCAGTGGCTGGTTTAAGGATATTGCTGCCGGGCGCGAATATGCCGTTACTCCACCCGCGCCTTGTAAGATTTATGGAGGATTGAAAAGAGTGGTGCTGGCCGTACCGGTAACCAGGGACGGCCAGTTATACCGGGTGCTTTATGCCCGAATTGCGCTGGAAGATTTGTCGGATTTGGTAGCTCCTATGAAGTACGGGGAAAAAGGGCGGGCTTTTGTGCTGGATGAAAACGGCATTGCGGTTGCTCACCCCCACGAAGACATGCTGCTGCGGGATTATACCAGGGAAAGTGAGGACGGGGTTATCACGGCAGAGATGGCTGCTGCCGGCCGCCGGGTGATAGAGGAAAAGTCCGGGTTGGTGGAATACATCTACAGGGGTGTGGATTCCATCCTCAGTTATCATCCCGTACCCAGCACGGGCTGGATTATGGTCACTGCGGCCGACCGGAACGAAGTTTTTGCCGAAACAGATGCCCTGACTGCCAAACTGGCGGCAGGGATAGCCGGGGTAGCCCTGATACTGCTGGCCCTGGGTTGGTACGTGGCCGGCAGGATAACCCGCCCGCTGCAGAACTTGAGCGCTGCTGCCGATAAACTGGCTCAGGGAGATTTGGATAACGAAATTGCAGTGGAAACCAAAGATGAAACCGGCCAGCTGGCGAGGACCTTTGAAAAAATGCGGCTGAGCCTCAAAGAGTTAATCGGTAATACTGCTCAGGCCAGCGCTAAAGTATCCGATATTGCTAAATCTCTGGCAAACCAGGCCGAGCAAACCGCAGCGGCAGCGGCTGAAAACGCCTCCAGTGTGACCGAGGTATCCGCCACCGTGGACGCCGTGGCGGAAAACATCAAAGCAGTGTCCAGCCAGGCTGAAGAAGCCAGCCGGCAGGCCGGGCAGGGGCAGCAAAATATTACTACCGTTAATCAAACCATGCAGGAAATAGAACAGTCGGTGGGCAAAGTGGCTGTATCGGTGGGCTCGCTGAACCAGTCCATTAAAGAAGTGGAACGGTTTGTAACGGTAATCAACGGCATAGCGGAGCAGACCAACCTGCTGGCGCTGAACGCGGCCATTGAGGCAGCCCGGGCCGGCGAGGCGGGCAAAGGGTTTGCGGTAGTGGCCGAAGAAGTGCGCAAACTGGCTGAAAACTCGGCCCAATCGGCGGGAGAAATCAACCGCATCATTGCCGAAATACAGCGACAGTCGGAACAAGCAGCAGTAGATATGGAAGCCGGCCGCGAGAAGGTAAGCCAGGGTGGTCAGGTAGTGCAACAGGTGAGTCAATCATTTAACAAAATCATTCAGCTGGTGCAGGACTTGAACCGAAAAGCCCAGGACGTAGCTGCCGCGACTGGTGAGATGGCGGAAGCGGTGCAAAACATAGCCGCCACCACTGAAGAACAGACGGCGTCAATGGAAGAAGTATCTGCTTCGGCTGCTGAATTAAACAACACGGCGGCCGAAATGGATAAAATATTGAAAAGATACAGGTAAAAGAGCGCATTGCGAAGCGCGCCAAGGAATCAGGCCGTATCCCGGTGACCCGCTCGAACAAGCACTTCCAGAGGGACGGCATAAACCACGCGAACGGACAGGCTACAACAACTCCAACGCCAGTGCCTGGGTGCGCTTGCAACGGGGCACTTGAGGCGGAGGATACAGAGCGGTTTGAAAAAGATGGGGTTTGAGCTTGTGCGTTGGCCCTGACGGTAATGCAGGTAAATAGCCGCGGGCCGGCGACGACAAAAACAAGACGCCTAACTTAAGAAACCCGATTAGGACGGTCTTGGGCCAGGCCCGGCCGGGAAAATGGTTATTGTCGTATCAGATGTGGGTGTTGCCCTTCCGAGAGACAAAATCGCTGACAACGCTATTTTGAAAAACTTGACTTTTGGTTCCTTGAGTGATATTTTCTCTTGTTCAGGAGTTTGCGTTTAGACCCATAGTTCGTAATTGTGTAATTTCTATAACTAACATCTAAAGAAGGTGATCGCTCTGCACTTTCAGGACCTGATTCTGACCCTGGACCGTTTCTGGGGGGAGCGGGGTTGTATCATCCTGCAACCCTATGATGTGGAGAAGGGTGCGGGAACTATGAACCCCGCCACTTTTCTGCGGGTACTGGGCCCCGAACCCTGGAACGTCGCCTACGTGGAACCGTCCCGCCGACCGACCGACGGCCGCTACGGCGAAAACCCCAACCGGCTCCAGCACTACTACCAGTACCAGGTGATCCTAAAACCCTCGCCCGACGACGTGATCGACACTTACCTAGACAGCCTGCGGGCGATCGGCATCAACCCGCTGGAACACGATATCCGCCTGGTGGAGGACAACTGGGAGTCACCCACCCTGGGTGCCTGGGGTCTGGGTTGGGAAGTTTGGCTGGACGGAATGGAGATTACCCAGTTCACTTACTTCCAGCAGTGCGGCGGGTTCGACCTGAAACCGGTTTCGGCGGAAATTACCTACGGACTGGAACGGCTGGCCCTGTATCTGCAAGGTTGCGACAGTGTATTTGATATCACCTGGACCGAGGGACTTACTTACCGGGACGTGCATTTCCAGGGTGAGGTAGAACATTCCCGTTACAACTTTGAAATCGCCGACACCGAAATGCTGCACGACCTTTTTGATAGTTACGAACGAGAGGCCCAGCGCATTTTGGCACAGGGTCTGGTATTGCCGGCTTACGACTACGTGCTGAAGTGTTCCCACTGTTTTAACTTGTTGGATGCACGCGGTGCCATCAGTGTTACTGAGCGTACCGGGTACATCGCCCGGGTGCGCGCGCTGGCCCGCGGCTGTGCCCGGGCCTACGTGGCGCAGCGGGAGCAACTCGGTTTTCCGCTCCTTAGGGGAGGTGCACCCGATGGCGCGTGATTTCGTGCTCGAGATTGGGACCGAGGAAATCCCGGCCCGTTTTCTGCCTCTTGCACTAGAGGACCTGGCCGCCAAGGCCGGTGATCTTCTGGCAGAATACCGGCTGGCGTACGAGGGGGTGGCGGTGTACGGCACCCCCCGGCGGCTGGCCCTGAGTGTCCGTAACCTGGCGCCTAGCCAGGCACCCCTGGTCCGGGAAGTGAAGGGACCGCCCCGGAAAGCGGCCTTTGACATCGACGGCAAACCTACTAAGGCGGCGGTGGGGTTTGCCCGCACCCAGGGCGTAGCCGTAGACGACTTGGTTACGCGGCTGGTAGGCCAGGTGGAGTATGTTTTTGCGGTGCGGGAGGAGACCGGGCGTCCGGCGGCCGAGGTTTTGGCCGAGCTTTGTCCCCGGTTGATCAGCACCCTGTCTTTTCCGAAATCTATGCGCTGGGGTAGCCTGGATTTCCGGTTTATCCGCCCGATCCGTTGGCTGCTTTGCCTTTACGGTCCGGAGGTGATCGAATTCGAGACGGCGGGCGTCCGGTCCGGGCGGCATACCTGGGGCCATCGTTTCCTGGGCGGCGGGCGGTTGCCGGTCCCCGACGCCGGCAGTTGGTTTAAGCTCCTGGAAGAGAACTATGTACTGGTGGATCCGGTGCAGCGCCGGCAGTTGATCTGGGATCAGGTGCAAAAGGTGGCCGCCGCGGAAGGTGGCACTGTGGAAGAGGACCCGGAACTCCTGGCGGAGGTGGCCGATCTCCTGGAATATCCCACCGTTTTTTGTGGGCGCTTTCCGGAGAGCTATCTCGAACTCCCAGAACCGGTGCTGGTGACCCCCATGCGGGAGCACCAGCGGTATTTCCCGGTACGGGGTGCTAACGGGCGGCTTCTGCCGCGGTTCATCGGTGTACATAACGGTACGCCGGAACATCTAGACCTGGTACGGTCCGGAAATGAAAAGGTGCTCCGGGCTAGACTGGCCGATGCCGCCTTTTTCTTCCACGAGGACTTGGCGACACCCTTAACGGAAAGAGGTACTGCTCTCCGGAAGGTGGTTTTCCAGGAGGGCTTGGGTACCATGCACGAAAAGGTTGAACGTTTGGTTGCCCTGGTGGGCTATCTGGCCGAAAAACTGGAATTGGACCCTGACGCCCGGCAGCAAGCACTACGGGCGGCGGCCCTCAGCAAGAACGACCTGGTGACCAACATGGTCTACGAGTTTCCCGAACTCCAGGGAATTATCGGACGGGAGTACGCCCTTCGTGGTGGGGAAGACCCGGTGGTGGCCGAAGCGATCCGGGAACAGTATCTGCCGGCTCCGGGTAGAGATGAACTGCCGCGGACGGGGCCAGGGCTGGTGCTGGCGCTGGCCGACCGGGCGGACAACCTGGTAGGGGCTTTCGGTCGGGGTATTCAACCTACCGGTTCCCAGGACCCCTATGCCTTGCGCCGCCAAGCTTTGGGCATCTGTTACCTGGTGCTGGACACGCCGGTTTACCTGGATCTCGAGGACCTGTTCCGGGAGACGCACGCGGCGTACGGTGACCGTTTGACCGTAGGGGTTGACGAGACGGTGACCGCGCTGATGGAGTTTTTTGGGCAGCGCCTGCGTGGTCTTTTCCAGGATCGGGGTTTGGCCTACGACGTCGTGGAGGCCGTGTTGGCGGCGGGTTATACCGATATACGCGACGCCTGGGAACGGGGAGTGGCACTGTCCGGCTTCCGCGTCCACCCGGCTTTTGAGGATATTTGCACCGCCTTCACCCGGGCTTATAACTTGGCCCGAAAAACGAAAAACTTCCGGGTGGCCCCGGCGTTATTTACCGATCCGGCGGAGGATGCCCTGTACCGCGCTTGGCAGGTGGTCCGGGACCGCGTGATGGACGAGGTCGCCAAACGCCGATATGACCAAGCGCTGGCCGTTTTGGCCGAGCTGCGTGCGCCGGTAGATCGTTTCTTTGACGCGGTGCTGGTGATGGTTGATGATCCGGACGTGCGCGCCAACCGCTTGGCGCTGTTAAATCTCATCGTCGGCTTATGTAGCCGTATCGCGGACTTCTCTAAAATCGTAAAGGGTTAAGGTGGCAGAATACAGAAGTCAGCGGTAAATCTGGATTGTGAATGCTGGTTTAGCAGGGCTGCTTGCAGGAAAACGGCCATATAATCTAGTATAAAGCAAAAATTGTTGTACCCTCAACGGGGTAATGATGCGGCATATTACTCCGGCGTAACCTCAACGGGGTAATGGTGCGGTATATTACTCCGGGGGAGGAATGAAAGCACATGGAATTGACCAAACGACAAGAAGCGATCTTGCAAATTGTCAAGGAAAATGAACCAATTACCAGCGAACAGATTGCCGAACGGCTCTCCCTGACGCGGGCTACCCTGCGCCCGGACTTGGCTATCTTGACCATGGCCGGGTTGTTGGAGGCTCGTCCCCGCGTGGGGTACTTTTGCAGCGGCAAGTCGCCTAACCGAATCATTGCTCAGAAGCTGCGCCGGGTAGAGGTGGGTAGCGTGCAGTCTCTCCCGGTGGTGGTACGGGAAGACACTTCCACCCACGACGCGATTGTGACGATGTTTCTAGAGGACTGCGGGACGCTGTTCGTGGTGGACGGGCACGGGTTTCTGTCGGGTGTCGTTTCGCGTAAGGATCTGCTCAAGCTGAGCATCGGCGGTCTCCATGATCTGCAAAAGCTACCAATCGGCGTGGTAATGACCCGGATGCCCAATGTGGTTACCGTGGAGAGCGGCGAGAGTGTTTGGCAGGCCGCCAAGAAACTGGTCACCCACGAGGTGGATGCGGTGCCGGTGGTACGCCGGGTGACTGCGCCGGACGGCGCCGAGGGCTTGGAAGTTGTGGGTCGCTTTAGCAAGACCAACATTGTCCGACTGTTTGTGGAACTCGGGGAAAGCACGTAAAGGGGGACAAACGCTTTGCGTTTCGATGATGCGCGTCCGGTGATTTACATTGTTTCCGATTCGATTGGGGAAACGGCCGAGTTGGTAGCCCGGGCGGCTGCCAGCCAGTTCGACCACGGTCGGGTAGAGATCAGGCGCGTTCCGTATCTGACCGAGCCGGATGACGTCCGCGAGGTCGTGGAGGAGGCCAGCGGCTTTCCGAGTATGATCGTTTTTACCCTAGTGCTACCCGAACTGCGCGAGGCTTTACTCCGGGAGGCCGCAGCGCGGAATATCCAGGCCGTGGACATTATGGGGCCGGTGATGCAGGCGCTGGCCTCCATCAGTAACAGCGCGCCGCGCCTGGAGCCGGGGCTGATGCGCAAGGTAGACGAGGAATATTTCCGGCGGGTGGAAGCGATCGAGTTTGCGGTTAAGTACGACGACGGCAAGGATCCCCGGGGTATCCTCCAGGCCGATCTGGTGGTGTTGGGCGTGTCTCGCACCGGCAAAACGCCCCTATGTATGTACCTGGCGCATAAGCGCCTAAAGGCGGCTAACATCCCGTTGGTACCGGAGGTGGCGCCACCGGAGGAGATTTTCTCCCTGGCGCCCCACCGCTTGATCGGTCTGAACATCGACGCGCGGCAACTGGTGGGTATCCGGCGGGAGCGGCTCAAAGCGTTGGGACTGCCCCCGGATGCCGGCTACGCCCAGAGCGAACGGGTACTAAAAGAGCTGGACTACGCCCGGAAGATCTTTCAGCGCGCAGGCGCCTCGGTGATTGACGTCACCAACAAGGCGGTGGAGGAAACGGCCGGCAAGGTTCTGGAGATTTTCTACAGGGGTGAACGGTACCGCTCGGAGTAAGCGCCTGGAGGTGGGGCTTTGGCGGAACTGCGGTTGTTTTGGGCTTTAAATCTCCCCACCGCTCTAAAGGCAGAATTGGCCGTGTTTCAAGACCAATTGAAAAAAATCTGCCCCGACGCAAAATGGGTGCAGCAGGAAAATCTGCACCTGACGGTGAAGTTTCTGGGTGCGGTTGAGGCTTCCAACCTGGCGGTGCTGACGCGGACGGTGGCGGAGAACATTGCCGCGTTGAAGCCGTTTTGGTTGGAATTGACGGGTTGGGGGATTTTCGGGCGCCCGGCACGCGTACTCTGGGTCGGCGTGGGCGGGGACACGGAACAGCTTTGGGAGTTGTGGAAGCGGGTGGAAAAGGCGGTACTACCGCTGGGTTTTGCGGCGGAAAAGAAGGGGTTTTCGCCGCACTTGACCCTGGCCCGATTTCGGACGCCCCCGAACCTGGCCGCTTTGCGACAGCAGGCCGATGCCCTCGCGAACGAGAGAAGTTCTTGGGGAGGATTCGTTGTCGACCGGGTTGACCTAATGCAGAGTACCCTCACCCGGCAGGGGCCCATTTACCGGGTGGTGGCGATGGTTGGTCTGCAGGGATCGTAGTCTGGGCTTATAGGGGGCCAAAAAGTTTTTCGGAATCAGTACTCTTTCAGGCTGTCTCCGAGTATGGAACGAATGTGGAAATATAGTGGGCTAACTCCGGCAGATGGGACGCATTGGGGTGGCTTTGGGGATTTGGAGGTTCGCCTAGGAAGGGATGGGTGCTTGTGTTGGTGGTGGCGATTAACGGGAGTCCGCGGAAAGACGGAAATACGGCACAAATGTTGAAGGCTGCCTTAGACAAGGCCGACGACCTGGGCGTTGATACAGCCTTCCTGCAGGTTTCGGAAGCGATCAAGGAGTTGAAGGTTCCTTACTGCATTCATTGCTCCAGTCCCTGTAGGGGCGTCTGCTACGAGGGTACAAAGCTGGAGGAGATGTTTGATCTTTTGCGCCGGGCGGATGGATTGATCCTGGGCAGTCCGGTCTACTTCGGCACGGTTGCGGCTCCACTTAAGGCTTTTTGGGATAAAACACGCCGGATACGCAAAGAGTTGGCGTTGCTAAACGTGGTGGGAGGGGCAGTAGCCGTGGGGGGATCCCGTTTTGGAGGGCAAGAGACCACGCTGCGGGCGATGCACGATATGATGCTCACCCAGGGGATGACCCTGGTGGGAGACGGTCATTTCAGCGGTGACGCCGGACATCATGGTGCTTGTGCGCAGCAACCCGCCGGGGATGACCATCAGGTATTCGAGCGAACACGACTGTTGGTGCAGCGGGTGGTAGAGGTCGCCCGTGCAACGGCCGATCTCCGCAGGATGAACAGAGTGGCCGTACACGGTTGATGGACTCCCCGGGTCTCTCCGAGCCCGGGGTTTTCTGTTCCGGACCGGGCTATTCCGGCAGGTGCCTTGCTTTAAGGGGGGGTAGCCGATGGCCAGTTGCAAAGTGGAACCGCGCTTGAGAACGGAGGAGTGGGAGGCGAAGACCCTTTCACCTTACGCCTGCCGAAGTGCCGCCAGTCGTGGGCGGGAGCGCCCCGAAGAGGAGTGCAGTGTGCGTACCGTTTTCCAGCGTGACCGCGATCGCATCATCCATTCTAAGAGCTTTCGGCGGTTGAAACACAAGACCCAGGTGTTTATCATTCCGGAAGGTGATCATTTCCGGACCCGACTCACCCACACTCTGGAGGTGGCGCAGATCGCCCGGACCATCGCCCGCGCGCTGCGGCTGAACGAAGATTTGACCGAAGCCATTGCGCTGGGCCACGATTTGGGGCATACTCCTTTCGGACACACCGGGGAGGCGGCCTTGAACGCGGTACATCCGGGCGGTTTTCGGCACAATGAACAAAGCCTGCGGGTGGTGGAGCACCTGGAGGGTGGCTGTGGCCTGAATCTGACCTGGGAGGTGCGGGACGGCATCTTAAACCACACCGGTCCGAATCGGCCCGCGACGCTGGAGGGCCAAGTGGTGCGCATCGCGGACCGCATCGCCTACATCAACCACGATATCGACGACGCCCTGCGCGGCGGGGTGTTGACGGTGGATGAACTGCCGGCCGATTGCCTCGACGTTTTGGGGCACACCCACCGCAACCGGATTAACACCATGATCGTGGATCTGATCGAGTCCAGCTGCGAGCGGCCCGAAATCACCCTTTCTCCACGGGTCGGCCAGGCAATGGACCGGTTGCGGGATTTTATGTTTGCTAGAGTATACTTGAGTTCCGCGGCGAAGCAGGAGGAAGGTAAGGCCCGGCACGTGGTCCAGTATCTTTACCGCTACTTCATGGAGCACCCGGATGCTCTGCCGGCCGAATTCCGCCGGCGGGCGGAAACTGCCGGCGGTTCGTGGGCCCAGGTGGTGTGTGATTATATTGCGGGGATGACCGACCGTTATGCGGTGGCGGTGTTTCAGGATTTGTTTGTGCCCCAAGGTTTTCCGGTGTTCCGGGAGCTCTAAAAATTGTCGACGCAGAGCAGGAAATTGAGATGAAAGGCGCGAATCAATCAGGTAGTGGATACTGGCTTAGCGGGTGGTCCTTGTGAGCGGGATGATCCCCGAAACATTGGTGGCAGAGGTCTTCGCCCGGACGGACATTCTGGATGTGATCTCTGAGTACGTGCGTCTGGAGAAGAAAGGACGCCATCACTTGGGGCTCTGCCCGTTCCACCAGGAGAAGACGCCGTCCTTCACGGTGACACCCGAACGACAGATGTTCTACTGTTTTGGCTGCGGGGTGGGAGGCAACGTCTTTAAGTTTCTGATGCTTAAAGAAAACCTTACTTTTCCCGAAAGCGTAAGGTTCCTGGCTAAGCGTGCGGGGGTGCACATTCCGGAGGTTACCTCCCCCCGGGACGAAAAGTTGGAGAGGTTTTTCCAGGTTAACGAATGGGCCCGGGATTATTTCCGGCAGCAACTGGAGTCGAGGGAGCAGGGTGCTCCCGCGCGGGATTACCTGGCCCGGCGAGGTATTACCCCTGAAATCCGGGATGAATTCCAGCTTGGTTTTGCCCCGCCGAGGTGGGATGCACTGGTTAACTACCTGACCAGGAAGGGCTGTCGTGCCGAGGATTTGGTAGTGCTGGGGTTGGTGAACCGGGGGGAAAGGGGAACTTACTACGACCGCTTTCGCAACCGCATCATCTTTCCGGTATGGAACGCGTCGGGGCGGGTGATCGGCTTCGGAGGACGGGTGCTGGACGACAGCCAGCCGAAGTACCTCAATTCTCCAGAGACGCCGGTGTTTCACAAGGGGCAGGTGCTTTACGCCCTGCACCTGGCGCGTCAAGCGATACGTAACGAGGGTTGTGTGGTAATTGTTGAAGGTTACTTGGACGCCATCACGGCCCACCAGTACGGTATCCGGAATACGGTGGCTTCGTTAGGCACCAGTCTGACGCAGGACCAGGGCCGGCTGTTAATGCGGTACACCATGGATGCCTTGATTGCTTACGACGCGGACGCGGCTGGGGTTGCGGCCACCATTCGGAGCCTGGATTTGCTTCAGGAACTCGGTTGCCGGGTGAGGGTGGTCAGCGTACCGGAGGGTCAGGATCCCGACGGATTTCTACGGGAGGCGGGCGTTACGGGCTGGCGGCAATTGGTTGCTGGAGCCACACCTTTACTGGAATATAAGCTGGCCAGAATCGCAGCCCGGACCGGTACGGCAACGGCGGCCGAAAGGCTGGCGGCCCTGAGGGAAGTGATACCCAATCTGCACGCCTTATCAAGTGAGGTGGAACGGGAGGAAGGTTTTCAGATCGCAGCCAGGACCCTGGGCGTAACGTGGGAAACCATTCGCGGTGAATATCGCCGGTTTACGTCCCACACCAAAGGAAATTGGGCAAAAACGGATAAAATTGCTAAAAAGCTGCATAATATAGTTACTAAGCCGTCCCAGGCTAGGGAAAAAGCCGAAACTGGCATCCTGCGCATCGTTCTGCATAATCCCTCGTTATTGGAGACGGTGAAACAGGAGTTGGGCGATGCGTTTTTTAAAAACGGCAGACATCAGCGTATCTTCGAAACCTATCTGCGGTATTATAATCAACCCGGTTTTGCGCCGGCGCTGCTGGCTAATTACTTGGAGGAAACCGAACAGGAAATCTTTAATGCCCTGATGGGGCGGGAGCTGGACGCCAAAGACCAGCAGTCGGAGTTAAAAGCATATATTGAAGCAATTAAACGTCTGAACATCCGGGAAAAAAGAAGGGAACTCCTGGACGACCTGGCCGCCGCTGAAAGGGCGGGCGACCGGGAACGGGTGAACCGGCTGATGCAGGAGATTCAAGAGGTTTCCAAGACACCCTAGAGAGGGGGGAGCAAGTGTGAGGGAAGAGGCGCAAATCTACATACAGGATCTCGTGGAAAAGGGCAAGCAGCGGGGGTCGCTGACTTACAACGAGGTGATGGACACCCTGCAGAGCATTGACTTGACCCCCGACCAGATTGACGACGTGTACGAAAAACTCGCCGGCGAAGGGATTGACGTGGTTCCGGACGGCCCGGAACTGGTGCCCTTGGTTGATGATGAAGCGCACGAAGGAGAGCCGGAAGCGGAGATTGCGGTTCCGGAAGGCATCGACATTGATGACCCGGTACGTATGTACCTGAAGGAGATCGGGCGTATTCCCCTGTTGACTCCGGATGAAGAGGTTGAACTGGCCAAAAGGATGGAGGCGGGGGACGAAGAGGCCAAACGGCGCTTGATTGAGGCTAACCTTCGTCTGGTGGTCAGTATCGCCAAACGGTATGTGGGTCGAGGTATGCTCTTCTTGGACCTGATCCAGGAGGGTAATCTTGGTCTGATCAAGGCCGTGGAGAAGTTTGACTACCGTAAGGGCTACAAGTTCAGCACTTACGCTACGTGGTGGATCCGGCAGGCCATCACCAGGGCGATTGCGGACCAGGCGCGGACGATCCGTATCCCGGTGCACATGGTTGAAACCATCAACAAGCTCATCCGGGTCTCGCGGCAGTTGCTGCAGGAGTTGGGGCGCGAACCCATGCCCGAGGAGATCGCCCGGGAGATGGACATCTCGGAAGAGAAGGTGCGCGAGATCATGAAGATCGCGCAAGAGCCGGTTTCCCTGGAGACGCCGATCGGGGAAGAGGAAGACTCCCACCTGGGGGATTTCATCGAGGATCAGGACGCCCAAGCACCGGCCGAAGAAGCATCCTTTACCTTGCTCCGGGAACAGCTGGACGATGTTTTAAAAACCCTTACCGAAAGGGAGCAGCGTGTGCTCCGGCTACGGTTCGGGTTGGACGACGGCCGGGCGCGGACACTCGAGGAAGTGGGTCAGGAGTTTGGCGTAACGCGGGAGCGTATCCGGCAGATAGAAGCCAAAACACTCCGGAAACTGCGGCACCCCAGCCGGAGCAAGAAACTGAAGGACTACCTGGAATAATGAAAGCGGCCCCCACATTGACGGCGGGGCCGTTATTAGTTTATAATGAACCTTGCACGACTTTGCGGGCCCATAGCTCAACGGTCAGAGCATCCGGCTCATAACCGGCTGGTTCCAGGTTCGAATCCTGGTGGGCCCACCAAAAGCAGGCAAAAGGGGCGATTAGCTCAGGGGGAGAGCACCTGCCTTACAAGCAGGGGGTCGCAAGTTCAAATCTTGCATCGCCCACCAGAAACCAAAGGCTCCCATTTAGTTTGGGGGCTTTTCCATTCTACAAGACTTTTTTGCAATGGTTCTTTTGAATCATTCCAGGCTGTGACCATAACCGAGGTAGTTTAGATTGGTTTCGTAACATGCAGCAGTCTCAAGCCTTTAGGGTTTGGGATTCTTGTTTGTAACGCCGTGTTAATGGCCAGTATAAAATCGGCATAAATGGCCACGAAAAGTCGTCCACCTA
>ENA-OSAE01000088-OSAE01000088.1-marine-sediment-metagenome-genome-assembly--contig:-NODE-88-length-67633-cov-43.012800_pt1 | contig 67633 bp, 75 predicted proteins | sample MGYA00237870_ERZ529317 | MGnify/ENA primary metagenome ERZ529317 (study PRJEB26369, sample SAMN03142812) | marine sediment metagenome | biome: marine; feature: borehole; material: sediment... | reverse complement strand
ATCCTTCTTTTTCCCCAAACCTTTTTATAAAAAGGTTTGGGGAAAATAAAACCATGAAAATATAGCGTCTTATCTGACGCTACGAATAATTTAAATGGAGTTGATGGTATGATTCCTTTAGTTTCAATAATAGGGAGATCCAACAGTGGAAAAACAGCGGTGATAGGGAAAGTAATAAAGGAATTAAAGCACAGGGGTTACAGGGTTGGCACAATCAAACATAGTGTTCATGGGTTTGATATAGATGTATCGGGTAAAGATAGCTGGAAGCACGCTCAGGCTGGTGCCGATACTGTAATGATAGCTTCTTCCAATAGAATCGCTTTAATAGAAAGAACAGCAAAGGAAAAACCCATCAACGAGCTTGCAGCATACTTTAAGAGTGTTGATATTGTGATTGCCGAGGGTTTTAAGAAAGGAGACACTCCCAAAATCGAAGTTTTTAGGTCAAAGCTTTATGATGAACCTGTTTTAAAAAAAGGAAGCAATGTGCTGGCATATGTGGTGGATAATCCTGCAGGCTTTAAAAGCGATAAACCGGTAATTGAATGGAATGATACGAAGAGGCTGGTAGATTTAATAGAAGAAAAGTTTCTTCAAAAGAAATAAGGAGGCAAGCCTCAACTAAAAAATTTCGTTTTCAGCGGATTTTCCAGGAGTTTTAAAATTAATAGAGCGATTATACCTCCAGTAATAGCCGTATAAAGCTGTGGAAGCTGAAGCATTACCGAGACTTTTGGAGGTACATTGATTAAAAACCTTACTGCTGTAGTTAAGACCAGGAATTTTACAACAGCAGCTGTAACTGTTGCCAGGTAAATATTAATTTTTCTTAATGTTCCAAAAAATATGACAAGCACAGCATTGCCCAGCATTATAAAGGGTATAGCAGGGGCTAAAACGGGTGGTAGGATACCGTTTAAAAAAGCAATCCATGGCGTCAGGGCACCTATCAAGACACCCCCTATAATTCCTACAATGGCAGAGGATAGAAACAGCATGGTGTTTACAGCAGGACCGGTGAAAGGCTGGGGCAATCTAAACATTTGAAAGGTTAAGGTTAATGCCAGAAGGATGGCTGTTCTTGTGATAAATTTAAGATTCATTTTTAAACCCTCCACATTTTCTTCCAACAGCTTTGTTATTGGAAAAGGAAAGATTTTCTGGTTAAATTTTAACACAAGTATAAATTGTTTTCAATGAGAAGCATTTCACAACATTAAAGAAAAAGCAAACCCATGCCCTTTCGGTGCATGGGTTTTTTAAGTTTTTCATCCTCTAGAAACCCAGCTTCTCAATTTTTGCGATCTTGCATAAATGTGCCACATTTTACCAAAGTATAGATGCTGTTACGAGATGCATCACCAGTGTTTACTTATTGTTTTAAATTTAAGAATTGGGTACAATTTATATTGGAGTGTTGTTATTATCTGCAAATAAACATCGGGCTGAGTGCGGACTCATAGCAAAATCGGGCAGGATTTAATGCAGTGCCCGGCCGGTGAATCCTTTTTAGGAACATCCTATCCCCGCCATTTGATTTTGTTCCTTCCCTTCAGCAGGTTCCACCTGCTGTTTTTGAGAAGAACCTTTTTTTTGTTATTCTATGATATTTTCAATACAACCTGTTCATCAACCCCCACTCATAAGATGAATGACCTGAACAACATCACCGTCTTTCACCTTATAGGTTTCATACTGGGCCCTTTTGATGATTTTGCCGTTTACCTTTATAATTACCATGGGATAGGTATATCGGCAGGTTTCAAGCACATCCTGAATGGTCATTCCTTCCTTCCATGGAATATGTTCGCCATTGACTTCTATCATGATTTTTCTCTCCGTTTGTTAATCAAGATATTGTTTAATGATTTCTACTACTTCAGGGTAATCTATACCCAGTCTCTTGAGGGTTTCTAGCTTAGGCACGCCATCCATTGTCCAGCCACGCCGTTTGTATACAGCATCTTTTAGTTTTTCGTATCTTTTTTCTCTGTATTCCCTTAAAACCTTAATTTTTTCTTCCGTTGTCATACCTTCGGGGTTGATGCCAACTTCTTCTTTGAGTTGCTTATCATAGCGTTCCTGCCTGGATTCATATTCCTCTACAGTTACAGGACCAACAGCACGGTATGGAATATCATCATGTTTTCTTCTTCCTTTACCCATTCTGATGTTGAAAACTCTCTGGAAGTTATACACTCTTTCTGATTGAAGAATCAGGTCTTCTTTAGTTATTTTTTTACCGGTGACTGCTGTAAATAGATCTACATAGTTCTGAACGTGTTCTGGAATCTTATGGGGTTCATCAGTTTCTGCATTGTCTTCAGGGACGATATCATTCCATGGTAGCTTGCACAGGCCAACAAGGCTGAACCATGTTCTGAACATGGGGAAGTAATGCAAAGCTTCAGCTTTGTCTTCAAAGGTTGGCAGCTGTTTGTTAACCATATCCATGAAGATCAACCATGCTTCATCATGCTGAGGACCTTTGTTGGTTAAACCAAATCCGCCCTGTTGGGCAAGGGATTCTTTTGGCATGTACTCGGCAAATTCCAAACCTTTTGCTTCCATTCCAATATCGTTCAGGAAGTTGATATCAGCACCGTAATCTTTGGCAAAGATTTCTTTCATGCGTTTGATACCCTGGCCGGCTATTTTTCCAAAACCTTCTCCCCTTGCCATCTGATGTAGCAGTTCCAGCTGGGCTTTCCAGTTCCCGAATTTAAGCTCCAGCCCGCCGGTGGTTTCTTTGTTGATAATGCCTCTTTCATAACATTCCATTACAAAAGCACACAGCGTTCCGAAGGAAATCGTATCAACTCCGTAAGTATCACAATAGAAATTGCATTCTAGCACTGCTTCAGGATCAAATATTCCGCAGTTTGATCCAACACCAGCTATTGTTTCGTATTCAGGGCCGTCTACGATAACTTTTTGTCCTTTGTATGGTCCAGTTTTCAATTTGAATACATCCACAGATTTTGCACAGGCAAGGGTGCATCCATACCAGCAGCCATCAGTTTTGGTTATATTAAAGTAGTTTTTAAACACTTTAGATGAAATTTTGTGGGCCTCTGGATGATTACCAAACTGGAAGTTGCAAGTGGGCAGCAGGTCATAATCATTCATTATGCTGACAAGGTAGGTTGTGCCTGTTTTGCGCATGCTGTTCTGTAAGTCATCAAAATCGTGAATTTCTTTGTGAAGTTTAATCCCGGTTTTTGCAATGGTATCAAAATCGGCGGGATTGTTTGAATCACCCTTAAGGTTGGAGAATTTAATTACTAGAGCTTTAATTTTTTTGTCTCTAAAAACAGTTCCGATTCCACCCCGCCCTGCCTGTTTGAGCTTGACTTTTTTTCTGCGGACATCGTAATAGGAAAAGTTTAACATACCAATGCGGGTGTGTTCTGCTGCACTACCTGCTGATACAACGGAAACGTTTTTCTTGCCTTCTTCGGAATCGGCATACATTTCTGTCAATTGTTCTGCTAAAATGTGACTGTCAACGCATTCTTCAGGAGCTTCTTCAATGGTAATTTTATGGTTGTCTCCATCGATGAAGATGATCACATCATTTTCGGCCTTGCCCTGGATTTCTAAAGCATCAAATCCTGAAAACTTAAGAAATGGACCAAAATATCCACCCACATTGCTGTCAATGGGGATATTCGTTAAAGGAGAAAGGCTTACAACATAGGATTTTCCTGTTCCAGGATACTGGGTAATACCACCAATAGGTCCCGATGATATAATAATTTCATTTTCGGGGTCATTCCATTTTGTTTCAGGAGTAACGGCCTGCCACAGATACCACAATCCAAAACCCCGTCCTCCTATGAATTTTTCCTTTAATTCTTCTGAAACAGGTTTTAACTCGATTTTGTTGTCTGAAACGTTTACATATAAAGTCCTGTTGGCATAACCTTTTTCAACTTTTACGGGTTCATAATCGAACTCAGCCAGCAATTTATGAGTTTTTTTCAATTCCTCTACAGTGGTTTTGTTGCATTTGCCACAGCTCATTTCTTTTACCTCCTTTTAAGGGTTTTCAACAAAATTATTCTTTTTCTTTCATAAATATTGCTTCTGTTGGACATTCTCTTGTGCATGCTCCACATGAGATACATTTAAAGGGTTGAGTGTAATCTTTATGCTGCCGCATAGCACTTATAGGGCAAAAACCAACACATGCGAAACACCCTACACATTTTTCCTTGTTAATCATAACATTTCCGTTTTTCCCTTTGTAAATGGCTTCGACGGGACAGATGTCGATACATTCACCACACTGGTTACACACATTGATGTCAAATCCTTCATCTGCTTTTTCAAAAATACGTATTGCGGATTTTTCCGGGTCTTCTACTTTAAACAATACTTTTGAACATGCCTGTTCACAGGTGTGGCAGCCGATACACAATTCGGCCTTTTTTTCTACTACTTTCATTTGTGTTCACCTCCAACTAAAATAAAAAATTGATCTTTAACAAGTGGTTAGAAGGTTTTGTATACTTTATGCAAGCCAATAATATACTTCTATAAAAAAATTTTTTTTCCTTCTTAGATAAGAATGAAAAGTCTAAAAATAGATGTTTATCCTTTTTGAAAAGGTTTTACGGTAGAATTTATTTTAGCAAAACTGGATAAAATAAAGTTTAACAAACAAAAGAGCGATGGAGGATATAAATGGCTAAAAAAATAAATATACTCATGTTCAGCGGGGATTATGATAAAGCTCTAGCGGGTCTAATTTTGGCTAACGGTGCTCGTGAGAAGAACATGGAGGCATCGATGTTTTTTGCCTTTTGGGGCCTTTTAATTATAAGGCACCCTGATAAAATTGCAGATGATGATAAAACAGCATATGAAAAACTGTTCAGCATTTCAACTCCTAAGGGAGTAGAAAACTTACAGCTTTCAAAGATGAACATGATTGGAATAGGCCAGAAGATGTTGAAAGCTATGATGAAACACCACAACAAACCAAAGCTGATAGATTTCCTGCTAGGTGCCATCAAAAAAGAGGTAAAATTCTATGCATGCAAGTTATCGATGGAAGTTATGGGATTTAAAAAAGATGAATTTATCGAAGGTGTTGAGATAATGGATGTGTATCAATACCTAGATGATGCTTTGAGTTCAGATATACAGTTGTTTGTATAATTTCGAAACCGTGGATTGCCATGGTTTTATTTTTTTGAAGGAAAAGGGGAAACCATTGCTGAATAAAATAATAGCTTATATGTGAGTGGGAGGAGTTTATAGGTATGAAATCAGGGAACAAGTTTTTGTTGGTGTTGTTTATTGCAGCATTTCTGATGGTTAATTTATCGGGATGCAGTGATAAAATCCCTTCTACAGAGGATGTAGAACAATTAACAAAGGTCAGTTTAAACCCGGGATATAATAGAGGGAGAAACAAATATTGTATAACTGTGGAATACAATCCTGAAACTCAGATGTATTACGGTGAAGAGGAAATTTTTTTTATTAATAATTCGGATAGCACAATATCAGAAATAAAATTTATGATGTATGCCAATGCTTTCAAAGATATCAGGACAGCCCCTATGACCAAGGATATTAACAGATCTTATCCCCAAGGGTTTGATGAGGGATATCTGTACATAAATGGGGCTGTTCATGGTAAGGAAACCCTGAGATATAACCAGTCTGAACAGGTTTTAACAGTCTTTCTAGCGGCTCCTCTAAAGCCGGGCGAAGCCATACGGCTTAAGCTTTTTTTTACCGGAAAAATCCCCAGGGCGGCTACCCCTTTTGGGACAATGAAAGGGAAATCGATATTTTATAACTGGTATCCGGTGCTGGCAATTTATGAAAATGGAAAATGGCGAACGGATAGAAGGTTTTACATAGGTGAGCCCAATTATTCGGAAACGGCTGATTATTTAATTCAAATCAAGGTTCCTTCTTATCTTACAGTTGCTGCACCGGGTAAGGTGGTAAAGCGCGTTCTGATAAATGATGAAGAAAAAACAGTGGTCTTCGAAGCTAAAAACATCCGGGATTTTGTTTGGGTTGCAGGAGAATTTGATTTCGTTAAAAAAGAGGTAAAGGGGGTTACGATTGAGAGTTACTTTACCAGAAAAAACCGGGTTGCAGGGGAAAAACTCCCTGAGATGGCGGCTCACATTATTGAATTTTACAGCAATAATATAGGGAAGTATCCCTATGATAAACTGGTAATAGTTGAGACGGATATTGTAAACTCAGGCATGGAATACCCTCAGCTGGTGTGCATAAGTGCAAGAAATTATGATCTTAACAGGATGAGTGTTTTGCGGGGAGTGCTTGCCCATGAAATTGCCCATCAGTGGTGGTATGCTGCAGTTGGTAATGATCAGTTCAATGAGCCATGGCTTGATGAGGCTTTTGCTACATACTGGGCCAGGTTGTATGGGGAGAAAATATATGGCAGGGATTACCTTGCTACTACCATGGATTTTGCAGCAAACACTGAGGGGAATGGTAAGGCAGTGAATTTTCCTGTATCCCGTTTTGGAAGTTATGCGTATTATCAGTCAACGGTATATTTTAGGGGGGCTTTGCTGCTTCACAAGTTAAGGCAGAAAATAGGGATGGACAGGTTTTTGATGATTTTTAAAAAGTTTTATGAAGATTTCAAGCATGAAGTTGTTCATGGAGAAGCTTTTATAGGCACCATAAGGGAAGTGGCAGGGGATAAAGCGGCGGACTTTTTTAGGGAAGAGCTTAACAGAGTTGGATATTCCGATGAAACTGTAAAGGCTCGAGGAATCAAGGGACCCTTAAGCCATTTTTATGAAAAAGTAATGAATGATGAACCCATTGTGATTATCTATGGCAGTCAAGGCAACAGATGGAATAGAACAATCTGTATGGCAGAAGCGTACAGGCTTAAAGGATTTTACAGGGATTTAGCTACGAGAAAAAAAGGGAACACTGGGGACAACATTCGAGTATTTTCCGATGTTGATGCAAAACCGGAAGATTACCGAAGTAGTCATTTAGTGGTATTGGGCAACCCATCCACGAACAGGTTTTACAGAAAAATAAACAAAATGCTGCCTATTCAGTTTGATGAAGGAGCTTTAGTGGTGGGAAACAAAAATTATAGAAATCCTGATACACTTATTTCAATGGTTCTACCCAATCCTTACAACAAAAACAAATACCTGGTGGTGTATGGAGGAAACAATCCTTCCCTGATTACAGAAATACACGACTATCCTGTAGACCTTTATGATTATACCGTGATATTTTATAAAAGGGGCTTTAGTGGAGGATTTTTCAAGAAAAAAGAATCAGTGTGGCTTATAGAATAAAGGGCTTGTGACTATTCTTCCAGCTTTAAGGATTTGGGTTTAAGTGTTAAAAACACTTCCAGATCAGTATCCATTACAATTATGTCTACTTTCATCAAAAAAAACTCTTCTTTTAATGAAATGATTCGGTTATCAAGGATTTTGTATATCAGCATTGGATCTACCCTGTTTAAATCCTGGCCCAGTACATTTTCAAGAAGTTCATTGATGATTTCTTGAAGCCTGATTTTTTTGTGCTGATCTTTTAGATTTGATATGACATGAATGTTTTTTATGATTCTCGTTTGCTGCTTCATTAAGCTTTTGCTTAAATTTTCCAATTTTTTTTCCTGTTCCTTTACTTTTACCAGAAGAGCTGCTTTTTCAAGGTAGAGTTGTTCGATTTTCCTGGCAGTAATAATGTTTACCACTGCAACTCCGAGGATTATTCCCAATACGATTGGAGCCAGGCATAAAAGCAGCTTTCTTATTCTTGAAAATAGCATTATTATTCCCTCCATGATACAACAGCTATAATCAGCCAGTAGCCCAGGTATGACCCTGAAAATGCTCCGAGAATAACTATTCCATGGCGCATTAGAGTGGATATTTCTCCCCCTAAAATACTGGATTCTATTATCCTTATGGTTGAAAAGGTTCCTCCGATAGCCACTACCAGAGCCCATATGCGGACGTTTTTGGCCAACTCAATCATTGTTTGAGCAGGTGAACCAAAGGTGAAAAGGGAAGCAAAGGAGCCAATTACAGACGCACCGATTACTACCCCCAGGGCTGTGCAGAAAGATAACAGGAATTCCTTTAGAATTTTTAGGAAAAGCATACTAACCCTTCTTTGATAAAATCTTTTTTATATAGTAATATAAAATCAAAAGCCATTTTATGATTTGTTGGGGGATAGAACATGAAAAAAATAAAGCTTGTTGAAACAGAAAAAAACAAATACAGGGTAGTTGCTGATATTGAAACAGAAGTGGATGTTTATGTGTATTTAAACAAAAGGCTGTATAATGCCTGGGATGAGGATGAAGCTTTATGGCAATTGTTCAATGCTGCCCGATTACCAGGAGTGTTCAAATATGTGCTGGGTATGCCTGATATACATGCTGGTTTTGGTTTACCTATAGGTGGAGTTATGGTTTCTAAAGAGGAAGGGGTTGTATCGGCAGGAGCAGTGGGAATGGATATCAATTGCGGTGTGAGGCTATTATCCACCAAAATACGTGAAAAAAATATCAACAAATCTATGCTGACTGATTTGATAACGGCAATTGAGAAAAGGGTACCTACAGGGATTGGAAAAAAAAGCAGGTTGAGCAGGCTTTACAAAAAGCATTTTCAGGAAATAGTTGAAGGAGGGGTCTCTGAACTCATCAGACTGGGTTATGGAAAAAAGGAAGATTTGAGGGTTATTGAAGAGGGTGGCAGTATTTCCCCCGCTGATCTCAGCAGTGTCAGCAATAAAGCTATTGAGAGGGGAAATCAACTGGCAACCCTTGGAGGTGGCAACCATTTTTTAGAAATAGGGGTTGTAGATGAAATCCTTGATAAGAAACTTGCAGAAAAATTCGGATTGCATAAAGGCAATCTTACTGTTATGATCCATACAGGGAGCCGGGGATTTGGTCACCAGATATGCACTGATTACACTAAAGTCATGGTAAATGCGGCTCTCCATTACGGAATAACACTACCTAGTAAAGGCTTGGCATGTGTTCCCATATTTTCGAGAGAAGGGCAGGATTATTTATCTGCAATGGGATGTGCCGTAAACTTTGCTTTTGCCAATAGACATCTGATTTCATGTGAAGTGATACAGGCTTTTGAGGAAGTGTTTGGAAATTCTGCAGGTGAGCTTGGGATAAGCATCGTGTATGATGTTGCTCACAATATTGCGAAGTTTGAAGAGCATTTTGGTAAAAAAGTGCTGGTACACCGAAAGGGAGCTACCAGAGCACTGCCTCCAGGTCATCCGCAAAACCCGGAAAAGTTTGTGGATACCGGTCATCCCGCAATTGTTCCGGGGAGCATGGGAACCTCATCATATGTGATATCAGCGACGACAGAGATATCTTGGACCTTTAATTCTGTAAACCATGGGGCGGGTCGAGTTATGTCAAGAAAGGCAGCAAAGCAAAACATTACGCGGAATGAAATGAAATCCCTTATGAAAGGTATAATAATAAACAAGAACCTGAGAAAACTCCTTGATGAAGCTCCTATTGCGTATAAAAATGTTGATGATGTGGTGGATACCCTGGCCGAAATAGGCCTGACAAAAAAAGTGGTAAGGATTCAACCCCTTGCTGTTATTAAGGGAGAAGATTAAGCGATACCGGAAAACTATTGTCAACTGCTCTTCCAATAATATTACTTATATCAGACATCAAGGTATAAAACCTTGCTTCTGCCTGCAGGTAATTGACAATATCCTGATTGTAGCTCAAAACTTCGTATAGTTTTTGTAGCTGTAATTCTTTTTCCTTTACATCCTTTCCCGCTAACTTCTCACTTTGTAGTTCCCACTGTTTTTTTCTGAAGTCTTCCAGCATTTCTTTGGCTTTTTTATCTTTTTCCAATTTCTCAGCTGCTCTTCTGAATTCCCTGAATTCCTGAGACTGTTTTACAGCCTTGGCAAGCTCATGGGCTTTGTCATACACATTCACAGCATATGGCCCCCTTTAACATTAAAAATTTTTTAAAAAGGATACTAAATCTGTATAACTGCCAGTGTAATCCGATACATATTCAGCATTGTTTTTGTTTATCAAGAAATTTTTAACCAGAAAGGTTTTGATACCTGCTTTTCTTGCTGCAAGGTCTTCTTCTACATCATTGCCGACCATTAAACATTCTTCAGGTTTCTTGTCGATTTTTAATAAGATCTCTTCATAATACTCTACATGAGGTTTACAAAAATGCATGTTTTCATACGAAGTTATGAGTGTAAAAGGAAGAGTATGGGCATCAATCCAGCGAAGCCTTTCTTTAATAGCGATTTCTGGAAAAATGGGATTGGTGGCCACTACTATGTCTATGTTTTTATTCTGAAGGATGGCGAAGATTTCACGGATTTCAGGGTATTCTTTTATACAGGATTTGAGCTTCTTGAATTCCTTTGCATAAAATGACATGAAGATGTGGGTGATTTCTTCCTCACAGCAGCAAACTTTTGATAAAAAATCTTCCATAAAGACTTCCTTGTTGGTTTTTTGGGGATTTTTATCCTGAATCATCTTATACGTGGATTTCATCAAATACTCAGGAATTTTTTTAGGTTCAACATAAGGTGTAAGCTTCACAGTAATCAATTTCATGTATTCTTTTATAAAATTGTCTGTATCGATAGGCAGCAGTGTTCCATCAAGATCAAAAAGTATTGTAGTGATCATGCCTTTACCCAGCCTTTTCCTGATTTTAGTTCAAATTTTAATCTATATTATATTATGATAATAAATTGTGCTGTAAAATCAAGAGGTGTCTTTTAAAAAACTGTAAATTTTGTGTATACTAAACTTATAACAATAATCGGGGGATGGGTATGAGAATATTTGCTGATTACCATACACATACAGTTTACAGTCATGGTAAGGGAACTATTGAAGAAAATGTTGTGGTGGCCATAAAAAAAGGCTTAGAGGCAATTGGTATTACTGACCATGGTCCTGCAAATATAGGAATAGGGATGGATTTAAAAGATTTTGATAAAATGAAAAAGGAAATAGATTTCCTTCGGAGAAAATATGATAATATAGAAATAAAACTGGGAGTAGAAGCAAATGTGATTGGAGTTGATGGTCAGCTAGATGTACCGCTTAAAATATTAAAAAGCCTGGATATTGTGTTGGTGGGTTTACACCCTTTTGTAAAACCAGCATCTTTTCGTGATGGAATAGACCTTTTTTTTAAAAACCAATTGGCAAAACATTTGGAATTATTTAACAAGTCATCCAGAACAACCAATACCCGGGCTTTAGTCAATGCCATCAAAAGAAATCCTATTGATGTTATTACACACCCGGGGTTAAAGTTATCCATTGATACCAGAGAACTGGCAAAAGCTGCGGCGGAATACAATGTGGCTTTAGAAATCAATTCGGGTCATCGCCATTTAACTGAAGATTATATAAGAATTGCCTTGGAAGAAGGTGCAAATTTTTTAATAAGCAGTGATGCTCATTCTCCCGAAGATGTAGGGGATGTTGAATGGGGGAAAAAGCTGGTAGAAAAGATGGGAATACCTGTGTGCCGTATTATAAATGCCAGAACATGAAGGGGTTTGGAGGATGCAGATGATGAAACTGAAGTTTATTATTATAACCGGTTTATCAGGAGCAGGTAAAACTCAAGCGATAAGATGTTTTGAGGATATGGGATACTTTTGCATTGACAATCTTCCGCCTACCCTAATACTGAAGTTTGCCCATTTGTGTTCCCAGACAAAGGGCCAGATAGAAAAGGTGGCCCTTGTTATTGATATTAGGGGCGGGAAGTTTTTCGATACCCTTTTTGACAACTTGAAGCTTCTTAAAGAACAGGGATTTGATTATGAAATATTGTTTCTTGAAGCATCAAACAAGGTTTTAATAAAAAGATTTAAAGAGAGCAGGCGGGTTCACCCACTGGCACCGGTGGGAAGAATTATCGATGGTATTTTAAAGGAGAGGACAAAGCTGAGGGAATTAAAAGAGCAGGCAGATCAAATAATTGACACATCAAACTTTACTCCTTTTCAGCTTAAAGAAGAAATTATTGCGAGGTTTAGTAAAGGTAAAAAATATCCAAAACTGATCATAACAGTGCTTTCCTTTGGGTTTAAATATGGAATTCCCGTAGATACAGACCTGGTGTTTGATGTTCGATTTATTCCAAACCCTTATTATGTGGATTCTTTAAGAAAATTCAGCGGTAATGATGAAAAAATCATGAAGTATGTTTTAAGATGGGATGTTACAAAAAAATTTTTGATAAAACTGGAGGATTTTTTGGAATTTTTGATTCCTCATTATATAAAAGAGGGTAAAACTCATCTCGTAATAGGAATAGGATGTACTGGAGGTAGACACAGGTCAGTAGCAATTGCTAGAAAACTTACTGACATACTCAGGGAAAAAAGCCATAGTGTAATAGTAAAGCACCGGGATGTTTACCATGATGAAAGAGGGAGCTGAGAGAGGAATGTTATCCTTTAAATGGCTTTTTCCCGGACTGGGAGTAAAAAGGTGGCTTGTAATTAGCCTGTTTGGAGCCATTTTGGCAGTTATCGGGACGGAGATGGTTGTTGGTATTCAATATCTGGGTGCCATTGAATCCCTTTTCCACAGGATTGCTCAAAATTTCTTTAATGATCAGAATATAAAGCTGATTGGCTTGCTTTTTATAGCAATAGGTTTTGTTATATGTATTATGGGGATAAAAAACACAGTAAGCTCTGTAACCAATTTATTAATACCCAAAAACAAGGAAAAACTAATTAATATATTGTATGAAAAGAGACATCTAAAACGGGGACCCCGGATTGTAGTTATAGGAGGAGGCACGGGACTTTCAGTATTATTGAGAGGCCTTAAGGAGTTTACAAGCAATATAACGGCTATTGTAACGGTCTCCGATGATGGAGGCAGTTCGGGCAGGTTAAGGGGAGAACTGGGAATACTTCCCCCTGGTGATATAAGAAATTGTGTGCTGGCTTTGGCTGATACCGAACCCTTAATGGAAAAACTCTTTCAGTACAGATTTGCCTCAGGAAGCCTTGAAGGTCACAGTTTCGGAAACCTGTTTATTGCTGCTATGACTGATATTCTGGGAGATTTTGGTCTTGCTATTAAGGAATTTAGTAAGGTGCTGGCCGTTAAGGGACAGGTTCTGCCGGCAACCCTTGAAGATACCATTTTATGTGCGGAGATGGAAGATGGGGAGTACGTTGAAGGAGAATCGGCAATATCTACGAACTCCAAGGTCATTAGAAAAATATATTTAAAGCCCGAAAATGTCAGGCCTTTGAAAGAAAGTTTAAATGCCATAAGAGAAGCAGATGCAATTATCCTCGGTCCGGGCAGCCTTTATACCAGTATAATTCCCAATCTTCTGGTTGGAGATATTCCCGAGGAAATACGAAAGGCGTCAGCCATGAAAATATTTGTAGTCAATGTCATGACTCAGCTGGGGGAAACGAAAGGTTTTAAAGCTTCCGATCATATAAAGGTTCTCTTGGAGTATGGTGGAAAGAGTTTAATCGAGTATGCTGTGGTTAATACTTCTGAGATACCTGAAAAGGTGAAAAAACGTTATGAAGAAGAAGGTGCAGAACCGGTAATGCCGGATACCCAGGAAATTGAAAGTATGGGGATAAAAACAGTAACAGGAGATTTTATCAGTAAAAACCATTTTGTACGTCATGATTCACACAGATTAGCACGAACCATCATGAGATTAATTTTTGAGTATAAATTCAGCAATGAAAAATTTAAAATTCTTGACCTATATTTTTGGGGGGAAAAGCTTAAGGAAATCATCCACATGGATTAAGTCAGGAGTTATAGAAACGAGGTGTTCACATGTCTTTTTCTGCGCAGACGAAGAATGAACTATCAAGGATACTACCGGATGATATTTGCTGTCAAAAAGCGGAGCTTATGGCTATAATAAAAACGAGTGGCAGCATTGCTATTAAAGGCCATAACAGACTGGCTATTCGAATTTCCACAGAGAATGCTCAAGCAGCGAGAAAAATTTTTACCCTCTTTAAGAGGTGTTACAATATTCACACAGAAATAGTGGTTAGAAAGCGAAAAAAATTAAAGAAAAATAATTCCTATTTGATTTATGTGACACCCGCCATGGGAGCTGATACTGTCTTAAGAGATTTAAACATTTTGCACGAAAGTAAGCAAGAAGGGCTTCACATTCATTATGGCATAGATAAAAAAGTATTCGGTAGGAACTGCTGTAAACGAGCATACATTCGAGGAAGTTTCCTGGGAGCAGGATCCATAAGTGATCCGGGAAGGAACTATCATATTGAGTTTTTTACACAGGATGAAGCCCTTTCCTATGACCTCTCAAAAATGATTAACACCTTTGGCATACGGTCAAAAGTAATGGAGAGAAAAGACAGTTTTGTTGTATATGTAAAAGATGCAGAACAGATTATTCTTTTGTTGAACTTAATGGGAGCTCATAATGCACTGTTGAAATTTGAAAACATCAGGGTTTATAGAGGGGTTAGAAACAGAATAAACCGGCTGGTAAATTGTGAAACTGCTAATATGGAAAAAACAATAGAAGCATCTTTACGGCAAATAGAGAAAATAAATTATATCAAACAGCACATAGGTTTAAACAAACTGTCAAGATCCCTGAGGGAAATCGCAGAATTAAGACTGAATTATCCCGATGCCAGCTTGAAAGAACTGGGAGAAAAGCTGGTACCACCGATAAGCAAATCAGGGGTGAATCATAGAATAAGGAAAATCGAAAAGATAGCAGAAGATTTGGAACGGGAACACAAACAGAAGTAGTCGGTTCAGCAGGAAATTTGTTTTATTTTATAGAATAAAATTCTATATTCTCATATCATGGGGGTTTTGAATTGACAAAGCACGAGCAGATTATAAATTATATAAAAAAACTGAAAACAGGTGCCAAAATTTCTGTCAGGCAGATTGCAAATGAACTGGAAGTGAGCGAGGGAACTGCATACAGGGCGATAAAAGAGGCAGAATCAGAAGGATATGTTAAGACCATACCCAGAGTAGGAACGGTTAGAATTGAAAAAATCGAGAAAAAAGAAATAGAAAAGCTAACATATGCGGAGGTAGTTAAGATCGTTGATGGAGTTATCCTTGGTGGGAAGAAAGGGCTTCACAAAACCCTCAGCAAGTTTTTAATCGGAGCAATGGAAATTGAAGAGATGGAGAAGTATATAAATCCCAATAGCCTGCTGATTGTTGGAAACAGATTAAAGGCTCACGAAATTGCACTAAAAAACGATGCAGCTGTTTTGATTTCAGGCGGATTTGGTACAACAAAAGAAATCATAGAGTTAGCTGACAAGTTAGAGCTTCCTATCATAACATCTTCCTATGATACTTTTACCATAGCGACTCTGATAAACAAAGCTATTTTTAAAAGAATGATCAAAAAAGATATAATTCTTGTGGAAGATGTAATGGTTAAGGAACCGTATTATCTGCATGGAGGGGATACGGTAAGAGACTGGAAAAGACTGGTAAAAACGACGGGTCACAGCCGATTCCCGGTGGTTGATGAGGAGAAAAAAGTTGTGGGTGTTGTTACAAGCAAGGATGTTACAGATTTTAGTGATGATGTTAAAATATCAAAAGTTATGACAAAACCACCCATCACACTGAATGAAAAAGCTTCTGTAGCTTATGCAGCCCATGAAATGGTGTGGGAAGGAATCGAACTCATTCCCGTAGTTAGGGACAGAGTTCTTGTTGGAGTGGTCTCAAGAAAGGATGTACTCCTTGCCCTTCACCACATGCAAAACCAGCCTCATGTAGGGGAAACTCTGGATGATATGATGGTTAACAACTTCAGTGAAGAAAGGTTGGAAAACGGCATCACTTTAAAGGGTAAAGCAACTCCAACCATGCTCAATCATCTAGGAACAGCAAGTTGTGGAGCTCTAGTTTCTTTGATGACTTCGGCGGGCTTTGAGGCGATAAGAAAAATCAAGAAAATGGATACCGTTACTGAGAGTTTTGTAGTATTTTTCACAAAACCTCTTCAGCTTGAGGATAAAATCGAGGTAAAAGCAAAAATAATAGATGTAGGGAGAAAATCGGGAAAAGTGGATATAGAAATCTTCAGCAACGGTCATATAGTTGCGAAGGGAATGATGTCAGCCAAGGTTTTTGATAACAAGGGGGATGTGTTGTGAGCCGCTTTGTCCATCTGCATGTCCACTCAGAATATAGTCTCCTTGATGGCGCTGCCAGAATAGAGGAACTGGTTAAAAAAGCAAAAGAACATGGTATGGATGCCTTAGCCATAACGGACCATGGTGTGATGTACGGAGTTGTGGATTTTTACAAAAAGGCGAAAGAATACGGCATCAAACCCATCCTGGGGTGTGAAGTGTATATTGCTAAGAGGTCCATGAAGAATATGGAACCTAAAAAAGATGATGAACAGTATCATCTAGTTCTCCTGGCGAAAAACATTAAGGGTTACAAAAACCTCATGAAAATTAGCAGTATTGGCTTTATAGAAGGATTTTATTACAAACCCCGCATTGATATTTCTGTGCTTGAAAAATACAGCGACGGGTTGATAGCTTTAAGCGGATGTCTGGCAGGGAAAATACAAACCTTGATTTTGGACAATCAGTATGACACAGCAAAGGAATTGGCCCTGAGGTATAGTGACATATTCGGATACGGCAATTTTTACCTTGAGCTTCAAGACCATGGTATAAAGGAACAGCGTCTTATCAACAAAGAATTGATGAGATTGAGCCGTGAAACAGGTATACCCCTTGTTGTGACGAATGATGTTCATTATGTTAACAGAGAAGATGCTCAGGCCCATGATGTGTTGTTGTGTATTCAGACAGGGAAAACCATTAATACAGAAGGCCGTCTGAAGTTTCCAACTTCAGAGTTTTACCTGAAATCTTCTGAAGAAATGGAGGGTCTCTTTTCATACATTCCTGAAGCTATTGAAAACTCTGTTAAGATTGCAGAACAGTGTGAAGTTAAACTGGATTTTAATACACTTCATCTCCCTGAGTATAATGTTCCAGAAGGTTATAGTGAAAGCTCATATCTGCGGAAACTGTGCTATGAAGGCCTGGAGAGGAGATACAAAAACATCACTCCCGAGAGAAGAAACCGGCTTGAACATGAATTGGGAATAATACAAAAAATGGGATATGAGAGTTACTTTCTAATTGTATGGGATTTTGTCAAATATGCTCGGGAAAATGAAATTCTGGTGGGTCCGGGCCGGGGTTCTGCAGCAGGAAGCCTGGTAGCATACTGTCTTTTTATAACAAACATAGACCCTCTAAAGTATAACCTGCTGTTTGAGCGTTTCTTGAATCCCGAAAGGGTAACTATGCCTGATATTGATATTGATTTTTGTTATGAACGGCGTCAGGAAGTTATCGATTATGTTACACGAAAATACGGAAAGACCAGAGTGGCTCAAATCATAACCTTTGGAACAATGGCAGCAAGAGCAGCAATACGGGATGTGGGGAGAGCCTTAAACATACCATATGCGGAAGTGGATAAAATAGCGAAACTTATCCCCTTTGAACCCGGAATGACTATAGATAAGGCTCTGGAGATAAATCCTCAGCTGAAAGTTCTCTATGATGAAAGCGATAATGTTAGAAGGCTTGTAAATCTATCGAGGGCCTTGGAAGGCCTCCCCAGACATGCTTCAACTCATGCCGCGGGGGTTGTAATTTCAAAAGAAGCCCTTACAGAATATGTGCCCCTTCAGAAAACCTCTGATGGAAATATTACCACGCAATTCTCCATGAACAAGCTTGAAGAACTGGGGCTCTTAAAAATGGATTTTTTGGGATTAAGAACGTTAACGGTTATCAGGGATACTCTAAAAATCATAGAAAAAACCAAAGGTAAAAAGATTGATATTGACAGTCTTCCTTTAGATGATAAAAAGGTTTACAGGCTGATCAGTAAGGGGGATACCAGAGGAATATTTCAGCTAGAAAGCAGTGGGATGAGGAACCTGTTAAAGGAACTGAAACCTTCAAACATAGATGATATCATAGCAGCCGTTGGACTGTTTAGACCTGGGCCCCTTGGAAGTGGTGCAACGGAAGACTTTATTTTGAGTAAACACGGGAAAAAACCTATTACATACCTTCATCCCAAACTAAAACCAATTCTCGAAGAGACATATGGTATAATATTGTATCAGGAACAGGCAATGCGAATTGCCCAGGAACTTGCCGGTTTCAGCCTGGCCCAAGCTGATATTCTCCGGAAAGCAATGGGTAAGAAAAAGAAGGATGTAATGGAGGCCCAGAGAAAGGTTTTTATAGAGGGCTGTCACAAAAATGGAATATCAAAAACCATTGCAGCTAAAATCTTTGATATGATTGCCTATTTTGCCGGTTATGGATTTAACAAAGCTCATACAGCAGCCTATGCCTTGATAGCTTATCAAACGGCGTACCTGAAAGCCCATTACCCTGTTGAGTTCATGGCGGCTCTATTGACAAGTGTTATGCAAAATAGCGATAAAGTAGCATTGTATATAGAGGATTGCAAAAAAATGGGTATTCAGATTCTGCCGCCAGATGTTAATGAAAGCTTTGAAAACTTTACTGTTGTTGATGACAATATAAGGTTTGGACTGGCAGCAGTAAAGAATGTAGGGATCAATGCCATCAAAGCCATTTTCAAAGCCAGGAAAACGGGAGGAATTTTTACCTCTTTAACGGATTTTTGCCGCAGGGTTGAGAGCAGTGAAATCAACAAAAAAACCCTTGAGAGCTTGATAAAATGCGGAGCTTTCGATTCATTAGGGGCCTACAGGTCGCAACTTTTGGCAGTGTATGAAAAAATACTAGAAAGTGTTCAGGGTTCAAATAAAAATAACCTGGATGGTCAGATTTCGCTGTTCAAATTTATGGATGATAAAGATAAGGAAGTTTTCGAAAAAGATAATCTCCCTCAGATAAAGGAATTTGATAAACCCAAGTTGCTGAAAATGGAGAAAGAAACCCTTGGTTTGTATATAACTGGTCATCCTCTGGAGGAATACAAAGATGTTCTGGGGAAAAAGACGGATTTCAGTTGTAGAAAAGTTATCAGTGAATCACCCAGTATTAGAGATAACCAGGGTGTGACTGTAGGAGGAGTTATTGTATCTGTAAACAAGAAGATAACGAAAAACAATAACATAATGGCTTTTATAAACCTTGAAGATTTGACTGGTGCCGTTGAAGTCATTGTTTTTCCGAATGTTTACGAAAAATACTCTCTATATTTGCAGGAAGACAAGCTTGTGATTGTAAAAGGGCGGATCAATCACAAAGAGGATGAAGAACCTAAAATAATATGTGAAGAAATAAGACCTCTTGTAGAAGTTAATACAGGCAAAGAGGTGTACTTTGAGATTCCACCTGAGGCTGATAATTCCTTCCTTAATAAGCTTAAAAATATAATAATGATGTTTCCCGGAAAAAATCCCGTTTATTTCTGGTTAAGTGGGGAGACAAAACTGGTTAGAGCCGATGAACAGTATTGGGTTGAAATCAGCAGTGAGTTTCAACGCGAAATTGAAAGCATTCTGGGAAAAGATGGTTTTAAAATAGTATAAGGTAGCATAATTTTCAGAAAGGAGGATTGGATTAAGATGGAAGAAAATTTATCTGTTCTCGGTAAATACGTAACCATCAAAGCCCTGGAAAACGGTGTGAATGTTATAGGATTGACAAGAGGAAAGGATACCAAATTCCATCATACCGAAAAACTGGATAAGGGAGAAATTCTAATAGCCCAGTTTACAAAACACACTTCAGCAATTAAAATCAGAGGTAAAGCACTGATCTTAACAGAGTATGGAGAGTTAACATCCGGTGATTAACTTTTAAGGTAGGAGGGTAAAGTATGTGGACAGTTATCTACCTTACGAGGAGTCATGCCTTTGCTAACAAGTTAAAGAGTTTGTTAACAAAAGAAGGAATTCTTGTCAAGCTTAAAGATGTGGAAAAGGATGTAAACGCCAGAAAACTCTTGATTGAGGTTCAGGTTCCTGAAAGCGAAGCCGAAGAAGCTCAGGCTATACTTTTAGAAAATTATGTCAGAAACATGGAGGGAATTTAATGAAAATTGGAGTTTTAACTAGTGGAGGAGATGCCCCTGGAATGAATGCCGCAATAAGAGCGGTAGTTCGAACGGGGATTTATTTTGGTAATAGTGTTGTAGGTATTTACCACGGTTACAAAGGTCTTATAAAAGGTGAAATAAAAGAAATGAACCTGGGTTCGGTGGCGGATATCATCCATAGAGGGGGGACAGTATTAAGGTCTGCAAGGTGTGAAGAATTCAAGACTCCTGAGGGCCAGACAAAAGCGGTAGAAATAATTAAAAAACACAAAATCGATGGTTTGATAGTAATAGGTGGTGATGGGTCTTTCAGAGGAGCTCTAGCCTTACATAGGAGAGGGGTTGCGGTCATAGGTATTCCGGGAACAATTGATAATGACATTCCTTTAACGGAGTATTCCATTGGTTTTGATACTGCAGTAAATACCGTGCTTGATGCAATTAACAAGATAAGAGATACCGCCAGTTCCCATGAAAGAATTTTTGTTGTTGAAGTAATGGGCAGGGATTCTGGTTTTATAGCTCTTGAGTCTGGTCTTGCAGGAGGAGCTGAATCCATTCTGGTTCCTGAACTGCCGTATGATATGGATGATATTTGCAAGAAGCTTTTAAGAGGTTTCAAACGCGGAAAACGCCACAGTATTATAGTTGTTGCAGAAGGCAGTGCAAAGGGATTTGATATTGGCAATATAATCCAGGAAAAAACAGGATTTGAGACCCGTGTTACAGTGCTTGGCCATATACAAAGAGGAGGCACTCCTACTGCTGTTGATAGAATAATAGCAAGCAAGATGGGAGTAAAAGCTGTAGAATTGTTAATGGAAGGGGAAAGCGGTAAAATGGTGGGAGTATTGGGAGAAAAATTGGTTGTACATAACATTGAAAAAGCTTTATCGGGCAAAAAACCCATTAATAAAACATACATGAAGTTTGCAGATATATTGTCTATTTAGAAGGAGGTTGTATAAAGTGAGGAGGACGAAAATTATATGCACAATAGGGCCGGCAACTGAAGACAAAGATGTTATAAAACGGCTTATACAGAGCGGGATGGATGCTGCTCGCTTGAATTTTTCCCACGGTAACCACGAAGAGCACAAAAAACGTATTGATACTGTAAGAGAGGCAGCAAAGGAAGTTAACAAACCCATTGCCATTATCCTGGATACAAAGGGGCCGGAAATCCGAATAGGCAATTTCAAAAATGGAGAAGTCTATCTGGAGAAAGGTCAAGAATTTGTTTTGACAACTGAGGAAGGAACCGAAGGGGATAATAAGAGAGTCTGGGTCACTTACAGCGAGCTTCCTCAAAGTGTAGAGAAGGGTTCCGTAATTCTTCTGGATGATGGGCTTATTGAACTCAAGGTTGTAGATATAAGAGAAAAGGAAGTTGTGTGTATAGTTCAAAACTCAGGAATATTAAAGAACAAAAAAGGAGTCAATCTACCCGGAGTATCCCTGAAACTTCCTGCTGTTACAGAAAAGGATTATCATGATATTATCTTTGGAATACGAAATGAAGTGGATTACATCGCTGCATCTTTTGTCAGAAGAGCTTCAGATGTACTGGAAATTCGGAGGATCCTTGAGGAAAATGAAGCTTTCCACATAGGAATTATTTCCAAGATAGAGAATCGTGAGGGTGTTCAGAACATAAATGAAATCATAAAAACTTCTGATGGAATTATGGTTGCCAGAGGGGATCTTGGGGTAGAAATACCGGCTGAGGAAGTCCCTTTAATACAAAAAGACATCATTAAGAAATGCAACAAAGCAGGTAAACCGGTGATAACTGCCACACAAATGTTGGAATCAATGATTTATAACCCAAGACCCACTCGGGCAGAGGCTAGTGATGTAGCCAATGCTATACTGGATGGAGCAGATGCCGTTATGTTATCAGGTGAAACTGCTGTAGGAAAATTTCCAGTAGAAACTGTAAGAATAATGAGCAGGATAGCAGCAAAAGCTGAAACGGCCATTGACTACAGAAATATTTTAAAGCAAAAAGACACAACGCCCAAAACGATTACTGATGCTATTGGTCATGCTACAGTAACAACAGCCTTAGATCTTGAAGCTGCTGCCATTATATCTGCAACAAAATCCGGGTATACTGCAAGGATGATTTCAAAATACCGCCCACCTTCAAAAATAATTGCTGTAACCCCTAATGAAAAGGTTTTAAGGAAACTATCCCTGACATGGGGAGTGATTTCGCTGCTGGCACCTGAAAAGGAGACTACTGATGAGATGATTGATGAATCAATATTGGCTGCCCTACAATCGGGTAATATAAAGAATGGGGATCTTGTTGTAATTACTGCTGGAGTCCCTGTCGGGATAACCGGTACCACAAACCTTTTGAGGGTACAGATTGTGGGAGATGTGTTGATAAAAGGTAGCGGTATAGGCAGCAAACATGTTACAGCGAAAACATTTCTGGCAAGAACACCGGAAGAAGCCATGAAGATCAAAGAGGGCGATATCCTTGTAGTTAAATCAACGGATAAGGAATACGTAGCCGCTCTAAGGAAGGCAGGAGGAATAGTTGCAGAAGAAGGTGGTTTAACCTCTCATGCTGCTGTAGTGGGGTTGACTCTTGGTATACCAGTAATAGTAGGAGCCGAAGGAGCCCTCGAAAAACTCAGCAGTGGATTGCTTGTTACCATCGATCCTGTGAGAGGACTTCTTTATAAAGGCAAAGCTATGATAAAATAAAAGATTAAAAAATAAGGCTATATCATCAACTTAATATTTAAGATGGTCCATCCAAAAGGCTGATCTTAATCAAAAGGGTCTTATAAGTTTTTGGTAAGAGGAGCGAAATTGGAATGAGGGGGCAGGATGCCCCCGAAAGGATTCACTAGCAGGATGTTGCATTGAATCCGGTCCGATTTTGCGCTGCGTCAGGTACTCAACTTGGTGTTTGCTTGTTGAGTTAAGTTTGAGAATTGAGTATTGTTATACAGGGGTATTGTTGCTACCCATAAGACACACATTGAGTTGAGTGCTGGAGACGTTGATTAAGGCCAAACCTAAATTTATAAAAAGTTGCTAAAATTTGAGGTGTGTTTTGAAAATGATGAATGAAGCGGAGATAAGAGTTAGGTATGGGGAAACAGACCAGATGGGAGTAGTGTATTATGCCAATTATTATACATGGTTCGAGATAGGCAGAAACGAATTTTTTAGAGAGCTGGGTTTTAGCTATAGAGCTCTGGAAATCGAAGGATTGTTTTTGCCTGTTGTAGAATCACACTGCAAATACAAATCACCTGCTAGGTATGATGATTTGATAAGGGTACAAACCAAGCTGGTAAGCCTTGAAAATGCAACATTAAGGTTTGATTATAATATTGTTAATAAAGAGAAAGGGAAAGACCTCGCTGAAGGTTATACCATCCATGCTTTTGTTGATAAAAGAGGCAGACCGGTACCCCTCAAAAAAATTAATCCAACAGTGTGGGAACGTTTAAAAGAAATAGTAGAGAGGTAGACAGATGTTGATAAAGTTGTTGTTGTTATTTACCTGCGTACCCCTTCTTGAGCTGATTGTATTGATTCAAATGGGGAAAAGAATAGGCCTGTGGCCCACCGTTTTTATTGTAGTTATTACGGGCTTTGTGGGAGTGTTTCTAGCAAGGGCTCAGGGATTTGCTATCCTTTTTAGGATACGTGAGGATTTAGAAGGGGGGCGTATTCCAACAGATGAACTCATGAACGGATTGTGTGTGTTGGTTGGAGCGGCTATGCTCCTCACGCCAGGTTTGATAACTGATGCTGTAGGGTTTAGTCTTATTTTACCGATAACTAGGGTAGTTATAAAAAGATTTATCAGAACCTACATTAAAAAAATGATTGAAAAAGGCAACATCAAAATTTTGTAAAAAACCCTTATCAAACCATTTAAAAGACGTGGCATCAATATTAATATTGAAAAACTTCTAAAACACTGGTATAATGAGGTTTGTAGCAGAATCGGGAGTAGATGGGCACTGGTGTGTCCCCTGGACTTCAAATCCAGTGGCGGGCAGAGATCCTGTCCGCGGTGGGTTCGATTCCCATGTACTCCCGCCACTTGAATATTAAGGGTTTGCACAGGGCCACTAAGAGTTATAAAAATTTCTTGTTGTTAAATACTGAAAAAGCAAAACTGAGGTCAAGTAGCCTCAGCTTTGCCTGGATAAAAAATTTAAAAATTGATAATTGGTATCAATAAAATTTGACCCGGGTAGATCATATCACTGATTAAACCATTAGCGACCATTATGGCATCAACTGCAGAATCATATCTATTGGCGATTAGCGACAATGTATCACCGGGTTGAACAACATAATATATTTGTTTCATTGATGGATATTTAAGGTAATCAAATATCGTTGAATTTTCCTGGAGAGATTCGTCTTTATAAGCGGTGTTTTTTGGAATGAAGATAATCCTTCCTGGGAAGATATTCAAATCTTCTCTAAAATAGTTAGACATGATTATCTTTTTTATAGAAACGTTAAATCTGTTAGCTATTCGGGTTAAAGTATCTCCAGGTTGAATGATATATGGTATATACATATCCATATCCATTTATTCAGACACCTCCTTAGTTACGTGGTTACGTGGTAATACCAATCCGGCTATTAATAATATATTCAAAAAAACAAAAAAGGGATAATATCACAAAATTAATCTTTGTAGCACCGAGAGAGCGTTATTCAGTTAGTACAATGGTAGAATTTAATGGGAAGAAGACTTCTGAACCGATGCCAAAGACTGGACATTGGATTTTGTTTGTGAAAAAGGAGTCGGTGATTTTTTGATAGAGTGTAGGAGATATTAAAATAAAAGGGGTAGAATTTTTATTTCTATCCTACCCTACCTTTAAATAAATATTATATCCATTTAGGTGTATCCCACAACTTTAATTTCGAACCAATGCCTTTTGATTTGGCTGTCTGATAGATTTTCTTTGCAACCATTATATCGAGACAACCCAGCCCCCTGGATTTAAAGAAAATAAATTCATTTTTTTCTCTAATGTTTTCCAATCTTCCACAAACGATTTCCCTTAAATTTACTATATTTTTTTTATCAATGATTTTTTTGTTTAGCAGTTTTTTGAAAATCATTGAAGGGTCTTTTTGAATGGGTTCCCAGTCATCCACAACTATTTTTTCTGAAGCAAGTATCACATCTTCACATGCCTCATGGGAACCGATCTGTAAAAATAAGGTTGCTTTATTTAACCAGCTGTGTTTTACAAAAGGTTTTTTACTGGTGGTCATTGTTGTTACAATACCGGCATCTCTAACTGCTTCTTCTACCGATGATGCGGTTTCGATTTTTACAAAATCTTTCAGTTCATCAGCTAAAAACCTGGCTTTATCTATATTAATATCATAAAGCTGCACTTTTTCTATATTTGGAAGAACCTTCTTCAATGCTATTATTGTTGTTCGACCAATAACACCTGCCCCTATACAGGCCAAAACGGTTGAAGACTTATCAGCTAGGTATTTGGCAGCTATACCGGTTGATGCCGCAGTCCTCATGGCAGTAATAAGAGTTCCATCCATAATTGATAGGGGAGCTACCGTATCAGGGTCACTCAAAATAATAACATCAATACCCATGGGAAGCTGACCTTTTTTAGGATTGTTCCTTGATTCAGCAGCCCATTTTATTCCCGCTATGTTTTCATCCCCACCGATATATACAGGCATGGAAATGAAACGAGACTTCCATTCTTCATTGGGTTCGGGAATGTTAATCATTGTTTTGACGGGATTTATTATCTGATTATTCCCATGCATTTTATAGGCTTTTTCTACCTTTTCCAAGACAGCATCCATATCCATAAGCCCGGCCTGTAAAACATCTTCCTGTTGTAAATACAATATTTCCAGTGTTGTTTTCAAAACCATTCCTCCTTTGAATAAATATAATATATTTTTTTTAAATATTCAACAACTATCCTTGAATTCCCTTTTTTATAAGTAAAAAACCACCTCGAAAACGAGGTGTTTTTGTAATTTAGTAATACTTTTTGCCATCGAGATATTCCTGGACACGCCGCAGCGCTTCCCCAAATCTCTGGAAATGGTTTACTTCCCTCTGCCTTAGGAAACTGAGGGCATCTTTGATACCGGGGTCATCGGTTAACCGTATTAGATGTTCGTATGTGGTTCGGGCTTTTTGTTCTGCAGCCATATCTTCATACAAATCAGTAATCGGATCACCTGTTACCTGAATATAAGCTGCTGTCCAGGGAACACCGGCTGCATCATGGGGATATAGGGCTGTATCATGCTGAGCAAAATGTGCTCCAAGTCCGGCTTTTTCCAGTTCTTCCGGAGATTTGCCCTTTACCAGTTTATATATAAGGGTAGCAATAATTTCCCAGTGAGCCAGTTCTTCTGTTCCTATATCAGTTAAAAGACCTTTTGCTTCAGAAATGGGCATGGTATAGCGCTGAGTAAGGTACCTTACTCCTGCAGAAAGCTCACTATCAGGTCCACCGTACTGGGCAAAGAGGAATTTTGCCATTCTCAGGTCAGTAGCTGAAACCCTTACTGGGTATTGAAGTTTTTTTTCATATATCCACAAGGCCACTTCACTCCTTTAATACTTAATTTCCCATGGCCATGGATCAGCTATATAACGCCAGGGGTATTCACTGGTTTCCGCAAGTGTTAAAGGTCCATATTTTTCTTCATAAATTTCCTTCAATTTTTTGCGTTCACGAACATATTCGTTATGGTCTTTAAGGGCTTTTTTATCTCTAGGATGGGTATCGAGATAGAGAGCAAGCTCTAAGATAGTAAAATCGAGAGCCATTATATCTCTCAGAAGCTTGTATTGATATTCATGCACTGCAATGCACCTCCAAAATCAATATGGGTTTTTAACCATATAGGGTCGATACAATTCGGGAAAAAACGTACCTTTTGATAAGGCTACTGCGGGTCTATAACTCATATCGTATATTTGAATAGGTACATACGCTCTAGCTAATTCCATGTCAGGGTACATATCATCATGATAATGTCTAGTTGACTCGGACATTTTTAAATTGCACCTCCTGGTAAGCGGTAGATAGATTTTTATGGTATATTATATTGGGCATAAAAAATTTTTGTGACAAACAAGAAAACTCCTTTAAGGAGCTTATAGTTAGATATTATTTATCTTTAGATTGTTCTAATTGATGGATTTCTTTGGATTCTCTAGTGTATTGATTTAATTTCTTTAGATTGGTTATCCAAAGATATAAAACATATGGGATGAATAGGTACATTAAAACATTTATTCTTGACATTAAAATAAAATCAAAAAAACCATGAAGAAAAACTGGAATGTATAATGATTTTTGCAGGTACAAATAGCCCAATTGCACATTTTTGCTGAACCTGGCCAGAGATAAGTAATACCCCATTGTAACCCCAAACAATACGTGAGCGGGAACAGAGATAATTCCTCTGTAAATTCCCACATAGGGATTAGCCGTAAACCTAAAAACTACATACAGGATGTTTTCAATCGTGGCAAATCCCAAAGCGGAAAAACTACAGTAAATAAGACCGTCCAGTTTTTCATTGAAGTGTTTACTATAATAAGCATACTTTAAAACCACATATCTTTTGAAGTATTCCTCTGTTAAACCAGCTATAATAAATGAAGTGAAAGCGATGGAAAACAAGCCTCCAAAGACATTGATAGTCATTAATATTTTTTCGACAAAAGCAGTGGGGATGGCTGATATTGCACCCAGTAGGAATATCTTAAACAGGAGGTAAAGCGGTTCTCGATCATATTTATCTCGGAGATATAAAGCGACAGCAATAGCAACTGTTGGTAAAACGGATATAATGATCAATCTTATGATCAAGATCAATTCACCCTTTATTTTTTATTAGCTTCCCCTGAACAAAAAAAATTATGGAAGGTATTCAAAGGAATATTAATTATAAGTATGACAGAGACTATAAAATGAATGTGGGTTGAGATGTTTGTTTTTTACGAGACGCTTGACCGGGGTTGTAGAAATGGTATGTACGGGCATAAGATCAATGCTGAACAAAATAAGGTTCCCAAGATTGCCCGCCCTGGGTGCTATCAAAATTTTTGAATGGGAGGCGTGGTTTTCATGTCAGTAGAAGAGGTGGATAAACTTGATAAAAAAGATGGAAAGAATTATGCAAGAAACTTTTATACTCATAAAAAACAGATAACCAAACTTCCAGTTGATGATAGTGAATATGGGGATTCAGAAAAGCAAAAATTTGAGTCGGCCCAGCAGATTGGAAGACCTGGTGATCAGGTGCTTGGAGATTCTCCTGCTGCTGAATATGGTGCTATGGGAAAAACACAATTAAAAGGGATTATAAATGCAGCGAGAAAAAAAGCCGGAGAAGAATAAAATAACAACACGCCCAATAGGGTATAAAGGAATTTTGGGCGTGTTATTGAATTATTGAGTTTTATACCATCCTCGCTGTTTCATGGCATCAAAAATTTGTTTGGCATGTTGCTGTTCCTCATCCTGAATTTGTCTGAAAGCTCCTCTCAAATTTTCATTGGCTGATTCCATGATAGAAGATTCATATGTATTTGAAACGTATTTTTCCGTCATGAGCATATCCTGCAAGATATCTTTGTCTTCGAGATTGGTTTTATTCTGACCCATTACCATTGTATTTCCTCCTTTCAGAATTGTTGTGTTTGAACTCCGGCTTGCTCTAAAAACTTCGTTATTGTTTGGGCGTGTTGTTCTTCTTTCTGAGCAAGATTGTAAAACATCTGGGACAATTCAGTATCTTGAAGCTGGGCTGCGTAATTGTTGTATTTTTTAATACAGATTTTTTCGTGTTCAAGCTGGTCCTTTAAATAACTAATCTCTTTTTGACTTAATTTCAAAGGAATCACCTCCTGTTACTTATAGGATTTCCCAATAAAAACATTTTGATACATCTTGACAACAACTAATTACCTGAAAATACAGTTTGCTTGACCAGAAGTTTATGAAGTGATAAAATTACATCGAAAATTTCCTGAGAAAAGAAGGACGGGATGTTTATGGAAGTTTATTTAGATAATAGTGCAACCACTTTTGTAAATGAACGGGTAATAGAATTAATGAACAGGACTTTTACTGAATTATATGGTAATCCTTCATCTTTACACAGGAAGGGTATAGAAGCAGAAAAACTTGTTAAAGATGCTCGATGCAAATTGGCTGAATCGTTAAGTGTAAGTCCAGCTGAAATCATATTTACATCAGGGGGTACAGAGTCAAACAACCTTGCAATAAAAGGATGTGCCAGAAGTTATATGAGGTGGGGGAAGCATTTGATAACATCTAAGGTAGAGCATCCTTCAGTCTTAAACACCTGTAAGCACCTTGAAGAGGAAGGTTTTGATGTGACATATCTAGATGTAGATGAGAGGGGGATTGTGGATGTAAAGGATTTTATTGAAGCTTTTAAAAAAGATACAATTCTGGTTTCGGTAATGTATATAAACAATGAAGTGGGTTCTATACAGCCTGTTCAACAAATATCGCGGACAATAGCAAGTAAAGAACGTTGTTTCTTTCATGTAGATGGAGTTCAGGCTTTCGGTAAACTGCTTATAAATCTTAAGAGAGATGGAATACACATGTTTAGTCTGAGCGGACACAAGATCAATGGTCCCAAAGGAGTAGGAGCATTGTATATAAAAAATGGTGTTAAACTCAAACCACTATTTGGTGGTGGCGAACAGGAAAAGGGGCTCCGCTCAGGCACCGAAAATGTAAGCGGTATAGCAGGTCTGGGTAAAGCTGTTGAGGTTTGTATCGAAAATATGAATGCTGAAATTGAACACATGAGGAAGCTAAAAATCAAGCTCTACAGAGGAATTATGGCTGAAATTCCTGATGTAAAACTTAATGGACCGGATCCTGAAGATTCAAAGACCAGTGCCCCTCATATTTTAAACCTTTCTTTTCTCGGAATAAAAGGGGAAGTGCTTGTTCACTGCTTGGAAGAACATGGAATATATGTTTCTACTGGTTCGGCCTGTTCCTCCCGCAAAACAATACAAAGTCATGTGTTAAAGGCGATGGGGCTAAAACAGGATGAGTTGGAGTGCGCAATAAGATTTAGCTTATCTCCCTATAATAAAGAAGAAGAAATAGATTATACCATCAGTAAACTCAAAAAGGTTGTAAAAGAACTAAAACAAATCATGCGGAGGTAGGATTTATGAAAGGACTTTATTTGATTCGTTATGGAGAGATCAGCCTAAAAGGCGAGAACAGACCATTTTTCAAAAAAACCCTGATTAATAACATCAAAAAAGTTTTGAGAGACAGGTTCCTTCAGGTATTTAAGACTCATGGAAGAGTTTTTATAGAAGCAGAAGGGGATGAAGATGATATACTTAAGGATTTAAGTCGTGTGTTTGGTATTGTTTCGATAAGTCCTGTTGTTGAAACCGGTCTTACCCTGGAGGAGCTTCAGAAAGCGGGTTTAAAGGCTATAAAAGATTATGGAACCTATGAAGGTAAAACATTTAAGGTAGAAACCCGGAGACCTAATAAATCATTTCCATACACTTCTCCAGAAATAAGCAGGCTTGTGGGTGCACATATCCTTAAAAACACGCGAAATTTGACAGTTGATATCAATAATCCGGATATTTTAATAAATGTAGAGGTTAGAGAAAAGGGGTATGTTTACTGCAAAATGATAGATGGTCCTCGAGGGTTACCAATAGGGGTAAGCGGAAAGGCCTTTTTGATGTTATCCGGAGGGATAGATAGCCCTGTAGCTGGATGGATGGTCATGAAAAGAGGGGTTGAAATAGAATGTGTTTACTACCATAGCTTTCCCTTCACAAGCGACAGAGCTAGGGAGAAAGTTAGAGACCTGTGTAAAATATTGGCTTCATACTGTAATGAAATAATCCTCCATACGGTTCATTTTACCGATGTGTTAAAGGAATTGCAGAAAAAAACTCCGGAAAGCTATCTTACTATTTTGATGAGAAGGATGATGGTTCGTATTACAGAAAAAATAGCTGAGACAAGGAAGGGTATGGGAATAATAACTGGAGAAAGCATTGGTCAGGTGGCAAGTCAAACTTTGTACAGCTTAAATGCAACTAATTCTGTAGCTGATTTACCAATATTCAGGCCCCTTATTGGTTTTGATAAAGAGGAAATCATTCAAAAAGCGATCCAGATTGGAACATATGATGTTTCCATAAGGCCGTATGAAGATTGCTGCACCGTGTTTGTTCCCAGACATCCCAAGACTAGACCAATCCTTGAACGGGTTGAAGCGGTGGAATCTGGCCTTGACATAGACAGACTAACAACAATAGCTTTAAAAAATATTGAAACTGAAAAAATTATGAGTAACTAAGCAAATAAATACTTATTTTTTTTAATTCTGGCCAAAGATTTTACTCAGCAAAAAAGCAGCAAGAAAACCGAAAAGAATTCCAGCGTTATCAGATTTATTACCAAGCTTATGAGCTTTTGGAATCATATCGGTCCCTGTCATAAAGAGTATGCCTCCTCCTGAAAAAGCCATTATTAAACCCAACCATACATCCTCCAGGTTATGGAGAAAGCTGTAACCTATAAGGGCTGAGATGGGATCCAAAAATGCTATTAAAACCGCTAAAGCAAAAGCCTGGCGGCGGGTAAAACTGCCTTTATCTACCAGTTCGCTGATGGATGAAATTCCTTCGGGGATGTTGTGTAAAAATATGGATAGAGCCAGGACCGTACCGAGCCCGCTCTGGGTTGCAAAACCAATTCCCATGCTTAAAGCTTCTGGAAGATCATCCATTGCCGTTCCGATAATAATGCCCATACCTGAAGACAATTTTTTTGATAAAAAACCTTCCAGTTTATAAAAAAAACAGCCTCCAAGGATAAAAGCAGCAGAAGTATAAACAGGCCCGGAATAGTTGTAAGCTTTGTGCATAAGGGTAAAAGACACAACAGCCAGGAGCACCCCCGCTCCAAAAGTCAGAGTAAAAGCAAGGATTTTATCGGGAATTTTTTTGGTTCCGAGATATCCTCCTAAAACCATGGCTCCACCGGAAAAAGATGTCAGGATTAAAATTTTTAGAATGTTATTCAAAGAGGATCCTCCCTTCATAGTTATTATTCTTTCCTTTAAAACAGGGGTCTATGACTTCGAATAATTGTTTTTAAAAAGGAGGAATTTTAAGATAAAAATGGAAATATACATGTAATAAATAGAGAACACAATAAAGAATGAAAAATGGAGGGTCTTTATGCCTTATAGTATCTGTCCCCACTGTGGTAAGAAGTCATATTCAGCAGCCACTCTGGAAGTGTGGATCTGTCCGTATTGTGAAAGGACAGTAGATGAAAAGCTGCACAGAAGAAAAAAAGACAAAAAAAATGACAAAAAGCAGGAAAGTTAATTTCCTGCTTTTTCTTTAGAATTTAAAATTTCCTGCAGGCCTTTTGCAAAATCAGGACGGTTAGACCAGTTTTCAGTTGGGTTTCCGTCCTGAGGGGTTTGTTGCGAATCTTCGCTGCTTTCCTTTTTGTTTTTAACCTTATCGTTGTTATCCTCGTGGGTATTGTTCCCATCATCATTTTTACTTTGCTCTTCCCTTGCATTTTTGTGTTCGTCCAGCAAATCATCCCAGTGCAGCAGAGGGCATTTTTGTTTTGGTTCGGTAGCTGGGATAAATATTTCTTTTGTCTTGGGGCAGGTAGGGTTGGCAATTTTTTTGGTTTCTGAACAGATTTCCCTTACTATGATGCCATCTGGTTGTTCAAAATCTTTTTGGGGATAGATTTCAAAGGTTTTATTAATAAAATCTCTCCATATTGGCCCTGCAACAACTCCACCAACACTCCACAGGGAACGTTTTGGATTATCGTACCCAACGTAAACTGCTACAGAAACAAAGGGAGTATAACCTACAAACCAGGCATCTCTATTGTGCTGTGTGGTACCTGTTTTACCCACTGCAGGCCCATAGATCTTCAGGTGTGCTCCGGTACCTCCTGGTCTGAGAACTCCTTTAAGGATGTCTGTTAGAATATAAGTCACCCTTTCGTTCAGCACCTTTTTTTTGGTTGGGGTATTACTCATAACAACCCTGCCCTGAGGGTCTACTACTTTTAAAACGGCAATGGGTTCTATTCTGTATCCGCCATTTGCAAAAACACAATATGCTGCTGCTATTTCCAGGGGAGTAACTTCAGAGCTCCCCAGAGCAAGGGTAAGATCTGGATTTAAAGGGCTTTTTATACCTGCCCTCTTAGCAAAGTTGATAACTGTTTTTATACCGAGTTTTTTCAACCATTGCACGGAAACAACATTATCTGAGATCACAAGAGCTTCTCTTAAGCTGATAGGTCTGTAGTGATAATCATTGTTGTAATCCCTTGGAATCCAGTAGGTTCCATCCCCTTTAGGGTATTTTATTGGCTTACACATAAGCTGGTGGATGGTTGTAAATCCTTTGTCTAAAGCTGCAGCATATATAAAAGGTTTAAAGGCAGAGCCGGGTTGACGTCTGGCAATTGTTCTATTGAACTGGCTTTCAGAGTAATCCCTTCCTCCAACCATTGCTTTAATGTAGCCATTTGAAGGATCCACGGCCACTATCCCCCCCTGGGGCTGAATTACTCCTGCTGAATCCCTGATCCCTCTAATTAAATTTTTTTTTAAAGCTTCTTCTGCCGCCTTTTGCAGAAAGGAATCCAGGGTTGTATAAATTTTGTATCTACCGGTGTATATTTTTTTTACCAGTTCTTCATCATACCTTGAAATTGTGTTCAATACGTATTGTACAAAATATGGAGCTTTTGTGTGTGTAATATTTTTTTTGATGATGATTTCAGTTTGTTTGGCCTTTTTGGCTTCTTCCCGGGAAATATAACCGTATTCAACCATTTTATTCAAAATCAATAATTGTCTTTCTCTAACAGCCTCAAAATTTTTTATAGGTGAATAAAATTCAGGTCTTCGGGGAATACCGGCTAAAAGAGCACACTCAGCAAGATTTATGTCTGAAACGTTTTTACCGAAATACAACTGAGATGCAGATTGAACACCATAAGTGCCGTGACCGAAATAGATTTGATTAAGGTACATTTCAAGTATTTCTTTTTTTGTGTAAAGGAGTTCGAGCTTTAGAGTCAAGAAGATCTCTTTTGTTTTCCTTGATAATGTTCTCTTGTGGGATAAATACAGGTTTTTAGCCAGTTGCTGGGTGATGGTGCTTCCGCCTTCAACAATTCGACCTTCCTTTATATTAATGTATAGGGCACGAAGTATTCCAATTGGGTCAATACCAAAGTGTTTATAAAATCTGTTATCCTCTATAGCGATTATTGCATTCTGCAGGTCTTCAGGGATTTTGGCTATAGATACTCTGATGCGATTTTCGATATAGAGTTTGTCTACAAGTTTGCCATTGACATCAAAAACTTCGCTGGCTGACAGTATTTCCGTTTCAGGAAGCTTGACAAAGAAAGTCAAAACTGCGAAAATAAGTACAGTAATTAACAGTGAATACACTATAGTATTTGCTACAAACCTCAAAAGTTAATCCCCCTGTTTTTGCTGTTTTTTAATATTATATCCGTTTATTGGAAGATGAAACCAAGGAGAGGAAAAATGGATTCAAAGGAAAGGCGACAAAGAATACTTAACGCTTTAAGAAACAGACATGAACCCATTACCGGTAAGACACTTGCTAATGTTATGGAAGTAAGCAGACAGGTAATTGTTTCTGATATTGCGATTCTAAGGGCAAAAGGTTATAAAATACTGGCTACACCCCAGGGTTATATTTTGTCGAATCCAGTTACATCCCAAAGGACAAGAGCAACCATAGCATGCAGACATTTTGGTGATGAAATTCAAAAAGAGCTGGAAACGGTAGTCAAGTATGGGGGGAAAATTATCGATGTTACGGTGGAACATCCCATCTATGGAGAACTTACAGGGGTGCTTATGATAAAGTCACTTCATGATGTAGACGAGTTTTTAAAGAAGTTAAAACAAACTAAAGCCAAACCCCTGTTAAGTTTAACGGATGGAATACACCTGCATACCATTGAAGCTGATGATACAAAAACTCTGGAGATTATTAAAAAACACCTTAAAAAGATAAACATACTGTTTGAGGAGGATTAATTTTTTGAACACATATGTAAAGACACCTGTCAATACATATAAAAACAGGAGGTTATTCAGTATGGATGTTGTTAACAAAATAATGGATTTAAAAAAAGAAAGAAAGGCTGTAATTCTTGCTCATAATTATCAGCCCCCTGAGATTCAGGATGTAGCCGATTTTATCGGAGATTCACTTGAATTGGCCCAAAGAGCTTCTAAAATAGATGCTGATGTCATCGTGTTCTGTGGGGTTCGTTTCATGGCTGAGAGTGCAGCAATCCTTTCACCGGAAAAAACAGTGTTGCTACCGGAATGGACGGCAGGTTGTCCCATGGCTGAAATGATAGAACCCCAGGATGTTGTGAAGCTAAGAGAGAGATACCCTGATGCTGAAGTGGTTTGTTATGTAAATTCGACTGCAGCGGTAAAAGCAGTGAGTGATGTGTGCTGTACCTCATCTAATGCTGTTAAAGTGGTAAATTCATGTAAAAGCAACAAAATAATTTTTATTCCTGACAAAAATCTAGGAAGCTATGTATCGAGGTTTACTGATAAAGAAATTATACTGTGGGAGGGTTATTGTCCGACCCACCACAAGGTTCTGGCTTCTGATGTGAAAAAGATTAAAGAGAAAAAAGAAACTCCTTTTGTAATCGTCCATCCTGAATGCAGGCCAGAGGTAATAGATCTGGCCGATGAGGTTGCCAGCACCAGCGGAATTATTAAAATTGCCACAACAATACCCAATAAAAACATAATAATCGGGACAGAAATGGGTTTGATTTACAGGCTGAAAAAGACAAACCCTTACAAGAATTATTATTTACTTTCACCACGTTTGATTTGCCCCAACATGAAGAAAACTACTTTAGAAACAGTGTATCGCTCTTTGAAGGATATGCAGCATGTAATCAAAGTAGATGAAGATATCAGAAGAGAAGCGGTTAAATCATTAAACAGGATGTTGAAATTAACTTATCAAAACATCCTGTAGGAGGTATGGCTATTGCAAGTTTGCGATTTTTTAATCATTGGCAGCGGAATAGCCGGGTTGTATACGGCATTAAATCTACCGGAAGACAGCAGAGTTTTGGTTGTAACCAAGAAAAAAGCAGTAGATACAAACACCAGCTATGCCCAGGGCGGAATCGCTGCTGCTGTTTCTAAAGAAGATTCAATACAGCTTCATTACCAGGATACATTAGCTGCAGGAGATGGATTGTGCAATGAACATGCAGTCAGAGTCCTGGTGGAGGAAGGCCCCCAAAAAATAAAAGATTTGATTAAACTGGGTGTTCATTTTGATATAAGAGGAAATGAGCCCGAAAGGGGTAAGGAGGGAGCCCACAGCTGTAATCGTATTTTAAGATGCAGTGGAGATAAAACGGGTAAAGTCATCCATGATTATTTACTAAAAAGGATATGTTCATCAAAAAATATAAAGTTGTTAGAAAACACCCTAGCAATAGAATTGATTGCTCATGAAGGCCGATGTTTGGGTGCAGTAGTGAAAAGAGGAAGTTGCATTGAACGCATACTGGCTCAGGCCGTGATAATAGCGATGGGAGGAATATGTGGAATATACGAAAGGACTACCAATTCTCCGGAGATTTTGGGGGATGGAGTGGCCCTTGCCTTCAGGGCTGGAGCCGGGCTTATGGATATGGAGTTTGTACAGTTTCATCCCACAGCATTTTTTGAAAAAAAATGTGACAGGGTGTTTTTAATTTCAGAAGCAGTTCGTGGAGAAGGAGGCAGACTGTACAACGCGTATGGCGAGAGATTTATGGAAAAGGTTCACCCCTTAAAAGAACTGGCTCCGAGGGATATTGTGGCAAGGGCAATTTTTTCCCAGATGAAAAAAACGGGCAAAGAATTTGTATGGCTGGATATTACACATCATTCCAGAAAATTTCTCGAAAAAAGATTTCCCACCATATATAGCTATTGCATGAAAAGGGGGATAGATATTTCAAAAGATCCCATTCCAGTTGCACCTGCAGCCCACTACCACATGGGGGGAATCAAGACCGATTTGAACGGTAAAACGAATGTGCCAGGCCTGTATGCTTGTGGTGAAGCTGCATGTAATGGTGTACACGGTGCTAACAGATTGGCCAGCAATTCCCTTTTAGAAGGGCTGGTGTTTGGCTCCAGAACAGCCCAAAGCGCTGCAGGGTTTGCAGCCAAAAATTATCTTGACAATATGGGTAAATTAAGTTTTGATGGAACAGTTAAGGGTGACTTACTTTATACGGATAAAAAAACCCTGAAGTATGTTAAAAAATTAATGCAGAACAACACAGGGATAGAACGGGATAAAAAAGGCTTGTCAAAGGTTTTAAGTTTTATAAATCACAGGAGCAGTTTTAATGTGGCACATATCCACAATAATGTTCTGTTAGTATCATACCTGGTTTCATACAGCGCAATTTTAAGAGAAGAAAGCCGAGGCTGCCATCTCAGAAAGGATTTTGATGTAAAAAGAAAAGAATGGGAAAAACATATTGTTTTAAAAAAAGGAAGGTGGGGCAAAATTGAAGTTGAATATGTTAAAAATAAATAAGATCATAGAGAACGCATTGATAGAGGATATAGGAAACGGTGATATAACTTCTGAGAGTATTTTTTTGGATAACAAAATCCTTTCGGCTTCCATTGTTACAAGAGAAGAAACTGTGGTGTGTGGTGTTGAGGTGGCAGAGAGAGTTTTCAGGATGCTGGATGACAGGGTTAAATGTAAAAAATTGATAAAAGATGGAGAGCATGCGAAAAAGGGAGATGTTATACTCAAGTTAAAAGGTCCTATAAAAGCACTTTTGCAGGGAGAGAGAGTCGCTTTGAATTTTCTACAAAGAATGTGTGGTATCGCAACCAGGACCAAAAAGATGGTAGATATTGTTAAAGACTATAATGTTAAAATAACAGATACAAGAAAAACTACACCAGGATTAAGGATTTTAGAAAAGTATGCGGTGTTTGTCGGAGGAGGAACAAACCATAGGTTTGGTTTAGATGATGCTGTTCTTATAAAAGATAATCATATAAAAGGTGTAGGCGGTATCAAAAAAGCAGTTGAATTAGTCAGAAAGCGTGTTGCACATACAACAAAAATAGAAGTGGAAGTAGAAAATTTAGAACAGGTGGAAGAGGCCTTAAAACTGAAGGTTGATATAATCCTTCTGGATAATATGGATATAAAGATGTTGAAGCAAGCAGTTGAAATGATTGGAAACAAAGCAACTACTGAAGCTTCGGGAGGAATAGATGAACACAACATCAAGGAAGTTGCTGCCACAGGTGTTGACTGTATTTCCATAGGAACATTGACACACCATATAAGGTCGATAGATTTGAGCATGATGCTGGATTAAAAAGAGACCTCCATTAAGGTCTCATTTTTATTGCTTTCCTCCAATTTGCCTTTCAGCCATTATTATCATTTTTTTAACCATATTACCGCCAACGGCTCCGCAATCTCTGGAAGAAATATTTCCCCAGTAATCTTCAGAACCCTGATACACAGGAATACCCAGCTCATGGGCTACCTCGTATTTAAAATTATCCATAGCTTTATGAATACCCTTTACCAGATGTTTTCTTCTAGCACGGCTTTGATTCATTCCCTGAGCCATCAATTTACCCCCTTTATTATTTGTGTTATTTATATTTTTGACTATTTTTTGTTTTGTATGTTAGAAATTTATTTCAAATGTTAGGTCAATTTAATTTTTTGCATTGTTCCTCCTGAGTTGCCAACAAAGTTTTCAGTTCATGTAATTGGTTATCAAGGGTTTTTAGACTTTGGTTTGTTTTGGCATCCGTAGCATCATTTTCTTTAATATTCAATAGGTTTTTTATATTTTCTAGCATTAACATTAGTTTTTTACTGACTTCAGCGTTTTTCTTTATCGCATCATTTGCTCTGGATATTTTTAAACCGTTTATAAACTTTTCGCTGATTGTATCAAGCACAACCTGACCAACAAAACCTGCTACAAAACCCAAGCTGATTGTCTTTTCATATTCTGTTGGAAATGTATGGTAAAACAGGGGAACGCACAGAACAGAACTACAACCGAGCAAGGTATCGTATAAAAAACCCAAACTTATATTCTTGTCTTCGTTGTTTTTTAAATTAAGCTTTGGCAGTATTATTGTGCCGCTGTTTTTATGAAAATGCCTTACAAGCCCTCCAAGAGCACCAAAACACAAAAGATACGATAACAAAAATAACACCTCCCCATACTATTATTGTATTTATTAAGTATGAGAAGGTGATTAAATTGACGAGCTTATTAAGCCCTAAATTCGTCCAATACTGTCTGGGCTATATTATATGAATGATCACCGATTCTTTCCAGGTTGCTTATTACATCCAGGAATATAACTCCTGAAGCGGGAAAACATTTACCGCTATTTAGTCTGTCTATGTGGTTGCTGCGTAGGTGTTTTTCCATCTCATCCACAACATCCTCATGTTTCAAAACCTGTTCAGCTATATGACGGTCTTCTTTTTCAAGGGCATTCAGAGAAACACTATAAATTTCTTCCACTTTGTTGAACATCTCTTTTAATTCCGCTATAGCAGTATCTGAAAAGGGTAAATTATTATCGTACTTGAATTGGGCTAGTTCAACGATGTTTTTAGCATGATCTCCTACACGTTCAATGTCATTTGCGGTATTTAGAAATCCCGTGATTTTCTTTGATTGCTTGTCTGTTATAGAGGTTCTTGAAAGTTCAGCTAGAAAACCAGTTATTTCCCTTTCCAGGAAATTAATGACTTCTTCTTTTTCGTAAAACTCTTTCATTTTCCTTTCATCAAAATTAAGGAAGAGCTCAATAGAAGTCTTAAAATTTTCTTCCGCAAGCACACCCATACGGTGTAATTCCTTTTTAGCCTGAGTAAAAGCGATGGATGGAGTTTCCAGGAACCTTTTATCGAGGTAAATTATGCGTTTTTCAACGGCTTTTTCTTCCCCGGGAATTATTCTTTTTGCAAGGAAGACCAGCAGTCCTGCAAAAGGAAGCTGGAGTATGGTGTTTGCAACATTGAACATTGTGTGGGCATTGGCTATCTGTCTTACGGGGTTTATCGAAGAGGATAAAACCACCGGTATAATGACTGGAAGTAATACAAGGAATATGATGGTACCAATAATATTAAATATGAGATGTATGATTGCAGCTCTTCGGGCAGTGATGCTTGTCCCTATACTTGATAACAAAGCGGTCACGCATGTCCCGATGTTATCACCAAAGAGAATTGGAAGAGCAACATAAATACTAACCAGGTTGTTGGCAGCCAGTGCCTGTAGAATACCTATTGTTGCGCTGCTGCTCTGAACTATTGAAGTCATGACGAAGCCCACCAGCACACCGAGAAGAGGATTTTTAGAAAAATTAGCCATTGTTGCTTTGAATTCCGGCATTTTTGAAAGGGGTTTCATTGCATGTTTCATTGTGTCCATTCCAAGGAAGAGCAGACCAAAGCCCAGCAGAACTTGGCCTATATATTTATAAGATCTTTTTGAACTGAAAAGATATAAAGCTACGCCAATACCAATAGAAGGCAAAGCGTAATCCGTTAATTTGAAAGCAATCAGTTGGGCGGTAACAGTTGTACCGATATTGGCACCCATGATAATACCGACAGCCTGTTTCAGGGTCATTAAACCTGCGTTTACAAAACCTACTACCATTACAGTTGTAGCACTGCTGCTTTGAGTTATTGCTGTGACAAAAACTCCCACAAGAACTCCCAAAATTCTATTGGTAGTAAGCACTTCCAAAAATCTCTTTAACCTGTTGCCGGCGGTTTTTTGGAGGCCTTCACCCATAATGCGCATTCCGTAGATAAAAAGCCCCAAACCACCAACCAGTGCAAATACCGCTTCGGTGTTCAATTATCTCATCCCTTCCTGTCCTGTTTATTAGAACCAATTAAAGTATAGCAGATAAAAAAAGAATTTTAAATAGTTTGTTACAACATTATAAATGTTATAATCGAATCAAAGAAAAAAATCCAGAAATTATACTGGAGGGAATGCTTTGAAAAAAACAAAAAAAGGCTTGCTTCTTGTCAGTACATTAGTATTTTTTTTGTTTATAGGGTATCAGTACGCTGCAGATAATACCTTTAATAATCAAAGTGATGAGAACAATCCTAAAGCTACAAGAATTAAAGATACCAATGATATGGAACACGTTTCTAATAATAATGTGAGTTTGAACGATAAAATGGAAAGGACAAGAAATGAGTGGGATTGCGTTAAACCCAATGAAGTAGGCAAAATAATGATCATCATGTACCACAACATAGGCAATGAAGAATCCACCTGGTCGCGGCATTATTCGAACTTTAAAAAAGATTTAGAAACCCTTTACAAAAAAAACTACAGACTAATCAGCATGAAAGATTTTATTGATAACAACATTGACATACCGGCAGGGTATACACCGGTGATAATTACCTTTGATGATGGTTTGGAAGGCCAGTTTAGTTTTATACGGAAGGCTGATGGGATAAATATCCATCCCAATTGTGCTGTTAGAATTCTTGAAAGTTTTAATGAACAGCATCCGGATTTTGGTAAGAAAGCAGTTTTTTATATTAATTCTTACCCAGTAGCTTTTGGCCAACCCGAGTTTGTTAAAGAAAAGTTGAACTATTTAGTGAAAAATGGCATGGAAATAGGCAATCATACTTATTCTCACAAAAATCTGGCAAAAATTACTCCAGAGGAGATAAAAGAGGAAATAGGTAAGAATATAGCAATGATAAAAAAGAGTGTGCCAGAATATGAGGTTTGTTCCCTGGCTTTACCTTACGGAGGAATTCCTAAAAATCTTGCGGTGGTAGCTAAAGGTAATTGGGGAGAGATCAAATACAAAAACAAAAGCATTCTTCTTGTGGGAGCTGAACCTGCCCTTCCTCCAAATCATGTGGCCTTTGATCCCCTTAAAATTCCTAGGATAAGAGGGAGTGAGAGGTATTTACAAAAGTGGCTGGAATATTTCGATGCCAATCCCAGAGAAAGGTATGTTAGTGACGGTGATCCTGACATCATTACCGTTCCCCAGGATTTAGTGTTTCAAATTAATAAACACAGCTTAAAAGGTAAAGTATTAAGAACCTATAATAGATCAAATTAAAACTTTCCAATAAGCAATAAAACACCGATTATTATAAAAGCAGTACCTGCACCCAGGTGAATATAATTGGCGGGAATAATCTCAGAAATGAATGATCCTATGATTACCCCCAATAAAGTTGTAACAATCAGGGCAGAAATGGCTCCTAAAAATACTCCTAAAAGGGATTCATTGTGTGCTGCCATTAGCATTGTTGTCAGCTGTGTTTTGTCGCCCAATTCAGCCAGAAAAATAAGGATAAAAGTAGACAAAAAGTTTTTCCACATGATGAACATGCCTCCTTCTTATAAACCCCTTCGGGGGGTTTTTCTTTTTCCAAAGCCTATAATTTTAAATCCTTCTTTCATAGTTTTAATAACCGCTCCTATAATCCCACAGAACAAAGCTGAAATTAGAATGCTGTACATAAACGCATCTCCTATTTTTAAAGCGAGTTCCAGTTCTAAACCTATTTCTGCTGGAATACCAATAATACTTCTCAGTCTGCTCAAATGGTCAGTATAATATGGAATCCATGCAAGAAACCCCCACAGTATTCCAAAGATTACTCCTTTTTTCATGCTATAAAAACCTCCTGTTAATTCTCCTATTCAATTTATATAACTCTAATTCTTTTTATATTCCCTTACATAAAAGATATACAGATTTTAATTTAAACGGTAGGGTCTAACTGAAAAACTGTAGATAATGAACAGGCATAATGAAATACTAAATGAATAAAATTTACTAGGTTAGTAATTTTAAAGTTTTGGAATCAAAGAAATGAGGTGATAACCGTTAGAATTATCATTTTATATAAAAAAGCAGCAGCAGCTTTTTTGTTGGTTGTATTGAGTTTTGTAATAATATTCAGATTAATGGCTTCTCCCCCTATCCTGCCAATTTTTAGTCAACAAGACAGGCTTTTACCAATATATAGAGTTGCCTGTGACAAAAAAAGATTATCGTTTACTTTCGATGCGGCATGGGGAGCCGACCAAACACCATTGATATTAAATATACTTGATAGGTACAATATCAAGACGACTTTCTTTCTTGTAGGCTTCTGGATAGAAGATTATCCCGAGATGGCTAAGGAGATAGTAAAAAGGGGTCATGAAATAGGAAACCATTCTTCAACACATCCCCACATGTCCTGGTTATCAGAACAGGAAATCTGGAAAGAATTAGAACACACTCATAAAACAATAAAGGATTACACGGGTTTTGAAGCAGAGCTTTTCAGACCGCCTTTTGGTGATTATAACAACAGGCTGATTGAAACATGTGAAAAGTTTGGATATAAAGTAGTACAATGGGATGTTGATTCCCTTGACTGGAAAAACTTGAGTGCAAGTGCTATTGCAGATAGGGTTTTAAAAAAGGTCCAAAAAGGTTCAATAGTTTTATTTCACAACAATGGAAAAAACACGCCACAGGCATTGATTTCCATTATCGAAAACCTTCAAAGCCGGGGCTATGAAATAGTTCCCGTTTCTCAACTTATAATAAAGCACAATTATTACATTGATAACAATGGTGAACAGAAACCCCTCCCGGTGCAAGAAACAGACTAAACTTTACTTTTACCGATTATAATGATATTATTTCAATAGCAAAAAAATCCTGGAGAGGAGGTTCTTTGTGTAATGGAAGTTAAAAAAGAATACTACAAGATGTTAGGGAAAAGATTTAAAAAAGCTTTGGAAAAGAACGGTTTTTGTGTTAAAGTTGCTTCTTCTCCAGAGGAAGCCCTGGAAACAGCAATACAGATGATTCCCCAAGATGTATCCGTTGGTGTAGGGGGATCTGTAACTGTTAGACAGATTGGTTTGGTAGATGAATTGAAAAAAAGAGGAAACCCTCTTTATGCTCACTGGGAAGCTGAACCTGAGCAAAGGTCTCAGATTCGGAAAAAGGAACTTACCTCAGATATCTTTATTACGGGAACAAACGCCATAACACTGGATGGTAAGCTCGTTAATATAGATGGAGTAGGAAACAGGGTAGCAGCCATGATGTATGGTCCCAAAAAGGTAATAGTGATAGCTGGAGTAAACAAAGGGGTAGAAAGCGTTGAGGATGCAATTAAAAGAATCAAAAACATTGCTTCACCACAAAATGCTTTAAGATTGGGAAGATTACTTCCATGTGCAAAAACAGGAAAATGCCATGATTGTGATTCCCCGGAAAGGATGTGTTCCATCACCACTATTATTGAAAAGAAGCCTCCAGAAACAGATATAACTATAATACTCGTTGAAGATGAATTGGGATATTGAGAATAATAAAATACCAGTAGGAGATAATAATTATCGGGGTGTTAATTTTGACCAAAGAACGAAAGAAAACCAACATAGAGGACCTAAAAGGTAGCTTAAAGTATGAAATAGCTGAAGAACTGGGCCTTTTAGATAAAGTTGAGAAATATGGATGGGGTAGCCTAACTGCTGAAGAAACTGGTAGAATTGGAGGTTACATGGCTCATCGAAAAAGGAAAAAAAGAGAAAAATTAACACGGCCTTAGACCCGTAAAATTACGGGTCTAATTTAATATTTAAAAAGGCTTGACGGAATTAAAAGATGTATGATATTATAACCATAACTTTGATACGTTATCAATTTAATAAATTAAAGCAATAAAGAGGTGTGAGAATGTTCAGCATGAAGTTTAAAAAACCGGGGGGAGTTAGAGACTTTCTACCGGAGAGCACCAGGATAAAACGAGATATTGAGAACAAAATTTACAAAATATTTTCCACCTGGGGTTATCAGGAAGTGCTGACTCCGTCCTTTGAATATCTAGAAACATTTCTTATGGGGAACAGCTTTGAGTTTGGCGAAAAAATTTTTAAATTTTTCGACCGAAGGGGGAGGGTTTTGGCTCTAAGACCGGATATGACAACTCCCATTGCCAGACTGGTATCAAATCATTATGAAAACGTAGAGTATCCTCTGAGACTATGTTATTTTTCGAATGTTTTCAGGTTTGAAGATCACAGAGGAGGAAGACAAAATGAAATGTTTCAAGCAGGTGCAGAACTCATTGGATGGAATGAGATTGATGCAGATGCGGAGATAATAGCCCTTGCCATAAAAAGTTTACAGGAAGCAGGGATAAAAAATTTTAAGGTGAATATAGGCCATACAGGCTTCTGGGAAGGCATACTGAAAAGTGAGAGGACTTCTGAAAAAGAAAAAGATGCTCTAAAAAGTTCTCTGTTAAACAAAGATTTTGTAACTCTTAAAGAAATAATAAAGAATTTAAGTATAAATAAACACAATAAGGCCCTGCTCCTCGACATCACGAAGCTACACGGTGGAATAGATGTTTTAAATGAAGCAGAAAAAGTTTCTGAAAATGAAATTTCGAAAAAAGCCATAAGGGAACTAAAAAGGCTAGCAGAAATTTTGGCGTATTATGGTGTAGAGGAATATATAACTTTTGACCTCGGCCTTATGAGGGACCTTGATTATTACACCGGCATGATCTTTGAAGGCTATACCCCTGGTCTGGGACACCCTGTGTGTGGAGGCGGAAGATACGACAATTTGATTGAAAAATTTAATGGTGTAAAACCTGCCACAGGTTTTATGATTAACATCGATGGGGTTTTAAAAGTGCTTGAACGAATACAATGCAAAAATGAAGCCTCGAAAGATATACTCATCGTTTACAATGAGAATTCTGTTGGTGAAGGTGTTGAAAAAGCCCTTGATTATCGGAACAGAGGATACACTACAGACATAATATCAGAGAAACAGATGGGCAAACTTTCTGATGAAATAAAAAACATCTATAAGAAAATTATAAGAGTATAAATGGAGGCCTGATGGTATGCTGACCGTAGCCCTATCAAAAGGCAGAATCCTTGATGAAACTGTGGATTTGTTTGAACGCTGTGGCATTAACTGTGAAAATATTAGAAATGATAACAGAAAGTTGATAATTACAAATCCAGAAGAGGGTATGAAGTTTATCCTTGCCAAACCCTTTGATGTACCCACATATGTTGAACACGGTGTTGCCGACCTGGGTGTTGTGGGAAAAGATATTTTGCTGGAACAGGAAAAGGATGTATATGAATTGCTTGACCTGGGTTTGGGTTACTGCCGGCTTGTAGTGGCAGGGCCTAGAGGCAAAAAGGGTTATCCGCGCCATTTAAAAATAGCCACAAAATTCCCGCGAGCGGCAGAAAAATATTATTTGGAGAAGGGTGTGGAAGTGGAGGTAATAAAGCTGCACGGTTCTGTAGAACTGGCCCCCCTTTTGGGGTTGTCTGATAAAATAGTTGATATTGTTTCTACAGGAAATACTTTACGACAAAACAACCTCATTGAATTGGAAACAATAAGTGAAATAACAGCAAGATTAATTGCCAACCGTGTTAGTTTTCGATTAAAGGGTGAAAGCATAAACAAATTGGTTGAAATTCTGGAAAAAAACCTTGAGGGGAATAAAAAAGATGATAAAAACAATTAAAGTGGAGGACTTCAAAAACATAATATCCAGCAGCACACCGCTGTTCACGGAGGAAGTGGCAAGCACAGTAAAGAAAATCGCCGAATCCATCAAAACTCACAAAGATAAGGCTCTAAAAGAGTATATAAGCAAATATGATGGTGTGGAGCTAGAAAACCTTTTAATTAATTTAAAAGATATAGAGGTTCCCGATTTGCCTGAGAAGTTTGTTAGAGCTTTCAGAAAGGCCAGGGAAAATATCTATAGATACCACAAAAAACAATTGAGAAATTCATGGTTTGAATACACAGATACAGGCTCTATCCTCGGTCAGAAAATAATTCCTCTAGAAAAGGTTGGAATTTATGTTCCAGGAGGGAGAGCATCATACCCATCTACAGTATTAATGACGGTAATTCCTGCTAAGATAGCGGGAGTTAAGGAGATTATCATGGCAACTCCGCCAATGGCTGATGGTGAGATAAACCCTTACACTCTTTTTGCTGCTAAAGAAACAGGGGTAGACAAAATTCTAAAGGCTGGTGGTGCCCATGCCGTTTGCGCCATGGCCTTTGGTACGGAAAGTATCCCTAAAGTTGATAAAATCGTAGGTCCCGGCAATAAATACGTTACCGTGGCTAAAAAATATGTGTATGGTGACGTGGATATAGACATGCTGGCCGGTCCAAGTGAAGTTTTGGTAATAGCAGATAAGACGGCCAATCCGAACTATATAGCAGCTGATATGCTCTCCCAGGCAGAACATGATCCTGATGCAAGAGCCATTCTTATAACAACTGATGGCGCAATAGCAGGAAAGGTTGAACAAAAGATCATTGAAATGATACAGAGATTAAAGAGGAAAGAAATAATCAAGCAATCCATAGAAAACAATGGAGTTATCCTTATTGCTGAAGATATTGATGAGGCAATCGATTTAGCAAACAGGATTGCTCCAGAACACCTTGAAATTCTGACAGAAAAGCCTTTCGAACACCTGTGTAAAATCAAGCATGCAGGTGCAGTGTTTTTGGGAGAATATTCCCCCGAGCCCCTGGGAGATTATTATGCCGGTCCCAATCATGTGCTGCCAACTTCCGGAACAGCAAGATTCAATTCGGTTTTGAGTGTGGATGATTTTGTTAGAAAAACCAGTGTGATCTATTACTCAAAAGAGGATTTTGTTAAAGCCCGAGAAGATGTGTGTATTCTTGCAGAAAGCGAAGGGTTGGATGCCCATATGAATTCAATTAAAGTGAGAGGAGAAAAGATTAATGAGAATTAAGGACCTTGTCAGAAAAGATGTTGAAAAATTGGAACCATATATACCTGCCCCATCTTATTATGATGTGAAACTGAATGCCAATGAAAGTCCTTTTGATATTCCCGATGAAATCAAGGAAGAAATCTGGTCTGAAGTTAAGGATGAAAAGTTTTCACTGTATTATGATCCCACTGCACTGGAGCTTCGAGAGAAATTGGCCCGCTACACTGAAGTGGAAAAAGATGAACTGGTAGTTGGAAATGGTTCCGATGAGATTATAATGGTGTTGCTTTTTACCTTTGCAGGGCCTCAGAGAAAGGTAATCATACCCACTCCTGCTTTTCCCGTTTATGAAACCTTTACAAGGATATCCGGTGCACAACCCGTCAGAATACCTCTTATAAAGCCTGATAAGAGCGAACCGTGGCAGCTCGATATGGAAAAAATCAGAGAAAACTACCTGAATAATGATGAATACGGCATCTTTTTTGTTTGTTATCCCAACAATCCAACGGGCAGCTATTTCCCAGAAGAACACGTGATGGAGATAATTGAAAACTTTAATGGTCTGGTGATCATAGATGAGGCGTATTTTGAATTTGGCAGGAAGAGTTTTGTTAATTACATAAACAGGTATGAAAACATTGCCGTTATAAGGACCTTTTCAAAGGCCTTCTGCCTGGCAAGCATGAGAATAGGTTATCTGATAGCAAATAAAGATATTGTTAATGAAGTGTATAAGGTGAAGCTGCCGTATAATATAGGGCTTTTTTCTCAGAAAGCTGCAAAGGTAATGCTTGATAAAATCAGTTATGTAAATACAGTGTGTGAGAAGATTAACACACTCAGGAACAAATTATACCAGGAATTGTCAAAAATAGAAGGTATTACTCCTTATCCCTCCATAACGAATTTCATTCTATGCAGATTTAATGACGGGCCGGTAGATGAGGTTTATCAAAAACTGATACAAAAGAGCATAATAATAAGAAAATTGGAAGACCCTGCCCTGTATGATTGTTTGAGAATAAGTGTGGGAGATGAAAAGGACAATAGAATACTTCTGGATAACTTAAAGCTTATCTTAAAGGAGGGCTAGGGATTGAGAAATGCTGATATACACAGGGAAACAGGTGAAACTAGGGTCGCCATTACAATTAACCTTGACGGCAGCGGCAAATCAGAAATTAAAACTCCCATTGCTTTTTTGAACCATATGCTGGAGCTGTTTGTTAAACACAGCATGATCGACCTTAAAATTGAAGCTGAGGGAGACATTTATGTGGATTACCATCATACCGTTGAAGATGTAGGAATATGTCTGGGCAAAGCGCTGTTTGCGGCTCTGGGTGATAAAGCATCGATAAACCGTTACGGTTCATGTTTTATTCCAATGGATGAGACACTGGTTCTATGTGCTATAGACCTCAGTGGAAGACCCTACCTGGTGTATGATGTGGATTTCAAAAGAGAAAAAGTGGGGAATTTTGATGCCGAACTAGTAAAAGAATTCCTGCAGGCTGTGGTATCCCATGGAATGTTCAATCTGCACATCAAACTTTTATGGGGAGAAAACACTCATCATATTATTGAAGCGGTGTTTAAAGCCTTTGGAAGAAGCTTGAGAGCGGCAATTGAGATGGATAAGAGAGAAGATGGAATTCCTTCGACAAAAGGAAAACTATAGAGGTGAGCGATTTGATAACAATTATAGATTATGGTATGGGGAACTTGAAAAGTGTAAGCAAAGCCTTCGAAAAAGTGGGAGAGCAGGTTATCGTTACGAAGGACTCTAAGATTATTAGAGAAGCTGAGGCTCTGGTGGTACCAGGAGTGGGAGCTTTTGGAGATGCCATTAAGAATTTAAAAGCTATGGGTTTAACTGATATTATAAAAGATAAAGCCAGGGAAGGTATACCTCTTTTGGGTATCTGCCTCGGCATGCAGCTTTTGTTTTCCGATAGTGAAGAGGGAGGAACACATGAAGGGCTGGACCTGCTGAAGGGAAGTGTAGTCAAGTTTAGAGGTAATGTGAAGGTCCCCCATGTGGGATGGAATCAGATAAAAAGGGTCAGACCGCACAAACTGGTGGAGGGGATAGAAGACGGTAGCTACTTTTACTTTGTGCACTCGTATTATGTAAAACCAGAAAAGGAAGAATTTGTTGTGGCGGTTACCCCGTATTCCGTTGATTTTCCTGCTGTTGTGTGCAGAGATAATGTTATGGGAGTGCAGTTCCATCCCGAAAAAAGTAGTTCTAGGGGGCTTAAATTATTGAAAAACTTCGGGGAGATGGTAAGGTGCAGTTGATTCCTGCGATAGATTTAAAGGATGGTAAATGTGTTAGATTAACCCAGGGTGATATAAAGAGAATGGATGTGTTTTCAGATAATCCTGTCAGTGTAGCAAAAAAATGGGAAAGCCTGGGGGCCGGTATCATCCATGTGGTTGACCTGGATGGTGCTTTTACCGGTAACACCATAAACTTGGAAACAATTAAAAAAATTCTCGATGCTGTAAAAATACCCATTCAATTGGGTGGAGGCATTAGAAGCCTTGATACGATAGAAAAATACATAAAAATGGGAATAAGCAGAGTTGTTATCGGTACAGCCGCTGTAAAAAATCCAAAACTTGTTAAAGAAACTGTAGAATTGTATGGAGAAAGGATAATAGTGGGTATAGATGCCAGAAATGAAAAAGTAACTATAAAAGGCTGGGTAGAAACTTCACCTGTAAATTGTTATGAATTGGCTAGAGAAATGGAGCAAATAGGTGTTAAAAGGATAATTTTTACTGATGTGTCTAAAGATGGGATGATGGAAGGGCCAAATATAAAGTCCATTAAAAAAATGCTTAAACAAACCACCTTAAAAGTTATAGCTTCAGGAGGAATTTCATCCATTGAGGATATAATGGCACTTAAACAAATAGATGATGACAATCTGGAAGGAGTAATTGTAGGAAAAGCTCTTTATACCCAAAAGATAGATTATAAAAGAACACAAAAGCTTCTCGAGGAAGGTGATTGATATTTTAGCAAAAAGGATAATCCCCTGTCTGGATGTTAAAGAAGGCAGAGTAGTGAAAGGTACTAGTTTCGTGAACCTGCGGGATGCTGGAGACCCTGTGGAATTAGGAATTTTTTATGACCAACAGGGTGCAGATGAACTGATTTTTTTGGACATTACGGCTTCAGCTCAAAAGAGAAAAACCGTCATTGAAATGGTGGAGAAAACTGCGGAAAATGTTTTTATACCCTTTACAGTTGGCGGAGGTATATCTACGCTTGAGGATATAAGGAACATATTAAAAGCTGGAGCGGACAAGGTATCAATAAACACCGCAGCTGTAAAGAATCCGGATTTGATTAAAGAAGGTGCTAAGAAATTCGGGAGCCAGTGCATAGTGGTGGCTATCGACGCAAAAAAGGTAGGAGAAGACACATGGGAAGTCTACATTCATGGGGGCAGGACTCCCACAGGGATTGATGCTGTGGGATGGGCAAAAAGAGCAGAAAAACTGGGAGCGGGTGAAATTCTCCTGACAAGCATGGATAAGGATGGAACAAAAGATGGATATGATGTGGAATTGACCAGAGCAATTTCTACACAGGTAAACATACCGGTAATTGCTTCAGGGGGTGCCGGTGAAAAGAGACACTTTTCTGAAATTTTTAAAAATGGTAAGGCAGATGCTGCTCTTGCCGCATCAGTGTTTCATTATAAACAGTTTACAATAGAAGAAGTAAAAAGGTATCTTCAGGAAGAAGGAGTTGCAGTAAGATTATGAAAGAGGTTTTTGAACACTTAAAATTTGATGAGAAGGGTCTTATCCCTGCAGTGGTCCAGGATGTGCGAACAAAAGATGTGTTGATGGTTGCATACATGAATAAAGAAGCGCTGCAGAAGACAGTGAAAACCAATGAAACCTGGTTTTACAGCCGATCACGACAGAAATTGTGGCACAAAGGAGAAATCAGCGGCAATATTCAGAAGGTAAAGGAGATAAAGTATGATTGTGATGGAGATACCCTCCTGGTCTTAGTTGAACAGAAGGGTGTTGCATGCCATACAGGCAAATACAGCTGCTTTTTTAATGATATCCTTAAGGGAGACTCCATGCCGGGTTTTGGAATTATAAACAAATTAAGGTCTGTTATTAAGGATAGAAAGGAGAAAAGACCTGAAGGCTCATATACTGCCTATCTTTTTGACGAGGGTCTTGATAAGATATTAAAAAAAGTGGGTGAAGAAGCATCAGAAGTTATTATAGCTTCTAAAAATGAAGACAGGAACCAGTTGATATACGAAATTGCAGATTTGCTCTATCATATGCTGGTATTGATGGAACAGAAGGAAATAAAAACAGAAGAGATTCTGGAGGAACTGCAGCGCAGATTTAAGACTTGAAAAAATAAAATGCGATTCCCTTGACTACAGCGGTTAGGTTGAATATAATTTAAATAAGGGAAAGGGGCAAAAGCGATCAAAATCAAAGATAAAAGGAGATTGGTGGAGTATAAAAATAATAAAATCTGTTAAAGATAATTAATGATTTTTGACTTTACCGATATAGTGCTGTATACTAATTATTGTCTCTAAAAGAAGGGCGAATAGCTCAGCTGGGAGAGCACCTGCCTTACAAGCAGGGGGTCACAGGTTCGAGCCCTGTTTCGCCCACCATGGCCCAGTAGTTCAGACGGCTAGAACGCCGGCCTGTCACGCCGGAGGTCGAGGGTTCAAGTCCCTTCTGGGTCGCCATTTTTAATTGTGCTGGCGTAGCTCAATTGGTAGAGCAGCTGACTTGTAATCAGCAGGTTATCGGTTCAAGTCCGATCGCCAGCTCCATTTTTTTGCCCAGGCAGTTAAGAATATCATGAATATTATTGTCATTTATGCCGCTTTTTGTGAGGACCATGGTGGATTCTACTACTGTGATATCTACCCGCATCTTCCTACCACGGATTATTTTCTGCTCCCGGGCTTTCTGCAGCAATAATTGATTCAACTGGTCTACTGCCTCACTGCCGTACTTTTTGGTCAGCTTGATGAGAGTAGTAGAATGGGGAATCTTTTCTGTTAGTTCTATTTGACAAAAACGCTGTCAGCTTATACTGTCGGAAACCTCCTTTACCAGAGTTTCATATCCCAGTTGATAACGAAACTTGAGATAAAACATACGAATATATGTTTCAACCTTAACGGTCGGTCTACCAATTTTGGTGTTGAGGTGGATTTCCTGTTACTTTCCGTTTCTGACTTCATTTTGGACCTGGTATATTCCTGTCCAGAGCGCCGTTCAAACATATAGTCTTATAGGTCTAGTCTTATAGGTCTATTGTCTTATTGATCTTTATTAAATATTATGTTATTCTTTATTTAGAACTCTAAGAGGAACTGAATTTAAGTGAAGAAATTATAAGCTGTATTGAGTCTTTTACTAGTTTTTTTGAGCTCTTTAGTTGTACAGGGTCAAGTATCTAGAAGAAGTCTGATATCGTTTTAGCCGCTGCTGGATGCAGAACTGGCTGTTCGACAGACTTCTAGTAACATGCATTTCTACTACTACGATTACCTATGGAGAGTTAACTGTGTAGCTATATTTTGTAACTATATTTTTTATAGAAACATTGAGCTATAAAAATATATAATTGAAGATTTTTTCCTCGATAAAGGCAAATGCTTCCGAAAGGAGCAGGCGCAAAGCCACGGGCCTAAGGCGATTGCTATGGCAGCCGGGTTGCCGAAGGATAAACGATTATTAGATTTTAACCTGTTTCCTTTTGGTAACCTGGAAACAGGTTTTTATTTTTTGAGGAGAAACCAGAAGGAATAAAATCAAATAGGAGGTGAAATTTATGTTAACCCTTCTAAAAAAACTCTGCCGGGAAGAAGATGGACAAGGTATGGTTGAGTATGCACTAATAATAGGATTGGTGGCCATAGCAGTAATAGGCGCAATAACGGCTATGAACGGATCTTTATCAGCCTTTTTCGATGCTATTAAAACGAAGCTCGATACAAACAAACCGCAATAAACAAATTTCATGTTAAGACCCTGCTTAGCCCGGCTGAGTAGGGTCCTAATTTTTTAAAATAAAAGGTGGTACAGGTGAAATGATAGATATATTTATAAATATTTTGTTGGTCGCTCTTCTTTCAATATCCTTTTACACTGATGTAAAATACAATATCATTCCAAACAAAATAACCTTACCGGTTGTTGTTATAGCTTTGCTAATTAACGGTTATAGCACCGGCTTCCAGGGATTTCTGTTCGGATTAAAGGGGTTGGCTGCAGGAATGCTTCTGCTTTTCATTCCTTATTGTTTGGGAGGAATCGGTGCCGGAGATGTAAAGCTTTTAGGAGCGGTAGGTGCGCTTAAAGGCCCCTTGTTTGCAGTAAAAACATTACTATTGGGTGGCCTGATCGGGGGAATTATTGCAGCTTATTTGATATATAGAAGGGGTATGATTAAATCTTTAGCAAAAAATCTTATGTTCATAGGTTGTGCGATTGCCTCAGGAAGCAAACCTGGTGTTTCGCTTGAGCAATCCGGGCATGTCCAAACTTTTCCCTATGGAACTGCGATTGCTCTGGGTGGTATCATGTCCCTACTACTAAACCTGTATTAAAGGGAAGGGTCAGTATGTTTTCACTAAAAAGGTTTGTGAAAAATACAAGAGGACAGGCCATCGTTGAAATGGCCTTACTTTTACCGCTAATTTTTCTGATTTTGGCAGGAATCATTGAATTCAGTCTGATGATGAACTCTTATCTCACCATAAGTCATGCTGCGAGAGAAGGTGCCAGGTTGGGAACAGTTGGTTCGACAGACCAGGAGATAGTGGATAAAGTTAATGAGGTAGCTTCGTTTTTAGACCCGAATAATATTACTGTTGTCATTTCTCCCCAACAATCCGAAAGAATGAGCGGTGAAAGTATAACCGTTGAAGTTCAATATGAATTTCCGATAGTTATTCCAATAATTTCTGATATAGTGGGAGAAAAAGTTGCCCTCAAGTCGAGTATCACAATGCGAATTGAATAGATTTGGGAGGGCATGGGATGTTTTGCTTAAAATGGATTTCCGAACAAAAGGGCTCTGCAACCTTATTTTTAGCATTGTTGATGCCGGTTTTTTTAGGATTTATGGCATTAACCTTAGATGTTGGTAAAATGTATATCGCAAGGCAACATCTAATAGATAAAGCTGATGCCGCTGCCCTGGCCGGTGTTCAGTTCCTGCCCGAACAGCCGGATGCTGCTGAAGATGTGGCTAGAGAATATGCAATATTGAATGGCATGGAAAATAATGATGTTTCGGTTTCGGTTTCGCAAGACAATACAACAATCGAAGTAACGATAAAAGACAGGGTAGGATTATCCTTTGCCTCGATTTTTAACCAGAATGAAGTGACAATAAAAGCAGAGTCAAAAGCCAGGGTGGGGGTAGTAGGAAAAATTAAAGGTGCTCAGCCCTTCGCTGCAATCAAAGAAGATTTTTGCTACGGAGAGATATACACCTTAAAGGTGGGGGCAGGCGATTCACAGCAAGGAAACTTTAGAGCTCTGGCCCTTGGAGGTAAAGGTGCCAGCACTTACTTAAACAATATTAAATACGGTTACCAGGGTTATCTTGAGATAGGAGATGAGGTGGATACCGAACCGGGTAACATGAAAGGTCCTACCGAAAGCGGGGTTAGGTACAGGATAAATCAGGACCCTTATTCAACCTTTGATAATTTCCCCAAAAATTCACCAAGAGTTGTATATGTGCCGATTGTAGAAGACTTCAACGTTAACGGTAGAAAAAAGGTTAAAATAATCAGCTTCGGTGCTTTTTTCCTTGAAGATTACAACAGCAGTGATGAAATAGAAGGGAGATTTATACGTCTGCTCACTCAGGGGGAAATGATGGAATACAATAATGAGATTGACTACGGTTTAAGGGTTGTTAAATTAGTAAAATAATGATTTGAAAGGGAGATTTGATGGGTAAAATAAGATTTTTTAGAATGGTATTATTTCCCCTTATAATAGCTCTAATGGTTACCGGATTAGTTTATTACTATATTGAAACAATAGAATCGGATAAGGCTCATGAAGATGAATTTACCGAGGCCGTTGTAGCTGCTAAAGGGATCCCGGCTAAGACCGTGCTATCTGAAGAAATGTTAGAATTAAAGAAAATTCCTCAGAAATTATATAATACTAACGCACTCGTTAAGCCAAAAGAGGCTGTAGGAAAGATTACCACGGTCCCTCTAGCTAAAGGTGAAATAATACTTAAATCAAAACTGGCTATAAATAAAGAAAATTTAGGGCTGTCCTATAAAATCCCGGGGAACTTGAGGGCGGTTACAATAGGAATAAATGAGGTCACAGGTGTAAACAACCATATCGAACCAGGCGACTTTGTGGATATACTGGCAACCTTTTCTGAGGATATCGCCGGAATTGAGAAGACCAGGCTGATTCTGGAAAATTTGCTGGTTTTAGATGTCTCGCATGAGTCCGGCAAAACCCTTACTCTTGCTGTTACCCCCCGGCAGGCAGCAATTTTAACTTTTGCCGAAGAAAGGGGAACTGTAAGGGCTGCATTGCGACCTGTGGTAGGGGCGAGAGATGTAGGAACCATTGAAGTAACCCAGGAAGATTTTCAAAACAAAGTCACTCCGGATTACCACTGGAAAGAACAATTCAGGTTACAAATCACTGTAATTGAGGTAGACCCGGAGATTTTAAGAGGTTTAAACATAAATGAAACTGAACAAATCGCTTTTCATGAACTCTCAAAAAATTTTATGGAAGATTTGATAGAAGGCACTGAGCAGAAAAAGGCGAAGATTTTAGATCAAGCAGATTTGACAACTCTCGAAGGTGAAGAAGCCGTTTATGCTCTTGAAGAAAAAATACCGCTTTATGATTATTTTGAAGGTGAACGATTTTTAAACTGGTATAACTACGGGATTAGACTGGATATCAATCCGGTAGTCTACAAAAAATCTGTGCTGGATATCGCCATTGCTCCAAAAGCCCAGGTGGTAGAGCTGGTTGAGGAAAAGGATAGGATAGTTCCGCGCGTTTCGATTAGAAAAACCAGAAGCGTTGAAAGAATTAATACTACTGAAATGGTAATAATAAGTGGGTTGCTAAGAGCAAAGGATTTCATAACATACAATAACGGGGTTACAAAATATACCATTCCAAAACACCAGATTACAGATGAGTTAAAAGAGGGTAAGAGAGAACTGATTATCGTTTTATATCCGCTTCTGGACAGGAGGTGACCCTAAATACAATGCGAATAGCCGCAATTACACCATCGAGCAAGCTCACACAAAGCTTGAAGAAAATTCTTGAAAAGCGGCACGATTTTGAAATGGTTAACATAGAAGATGAGCCCGATGTGGTTTTTATCGACATATCGGAGTTAGAGAATGGGTTTGAAATGGCCGAAACATTCAAAGCCAGTCATGAATCTGAAATAATATTGGTTTCTACAAAAATCGGGAAGGAATATTTTCGAAGAGCGATGCAGGTCGGAGCTCGAGACCTTTTAATTAAACCCTTAAACTCTGAAGAAGTTTTAGAATCTCTTGCAAAAATTAGCAGCTTACTAAAAAGAAACAAAAAGGGTCATCAAGGAAACGGCATGGCCAGGATTATTACGGTTTTCAGCACAAAAGGTGGAGTGGGGAAAACCACAATAGCGACAAACACAGCTGTATGCCTTGAAAAAAATACCGGGAAAAATGTGGTGGTTATTGACCTTGACCTTGAGTTTGGCTGTATGGCTGCAATGTTTGGGTTGAAGACGAATCCAAATATAGTAGATTTGTGCAACACCGAGGGCCCGTTAGATCCGGAGGTTGTAGAAAAAGTCCTTCAGGTCCCTGTTATGACCCGGGCAAAAGTTTTGGTTGCTCCACCCACTCCAGATTTGGCTGCAGCGGTTGAAGGAGACGGCCGAAAGGATAAACACAGGAATTATGTAAGTGAAATAATTTCGATATTAGAACAGAATTATGATTACATAATCATTGATACCGCTTCCAATTTTCGGGAAACAAATCTTACCGCACTGGACCGGTCGGATAAAATACTGTTGGTGACAACTCCGGATATTCCAACTCTTCAAAACACGGGAAAATGCCTAGATATTTTGCTCGAAAAACTGGATTATAATAAAGAAAAAATACAATTAGTTCTAAACCGTTCTGATGGAGCGATAGGCCTTACCGAAACTGAGATTATCGAAAGTCTTGACTATCCGATAAGCTACAGGATACCGAGTGATGGAAAAGTGGTGGTCAAAGCTGCAAATTTGGGTGAACCTTTTGTATGCAGTGTTCCCCAGAAGCCTATATCCCAGAGCATAGATCGTTTATCAAAATCAATTGCTATAGGTTTCGGGGATTTAATGGATAGCGAAATTAGAAAACCGAGGAACAAAAAAACCACTTTTTTTCAAAGATTGTTTGAAAAGTAAATGAGGAGGGGAATAAATGGCAACCCTTTACCAAAGGCTCAGGACTAAAAAGGAAACTACGAAAAGCAATGAAGGTTTAAACAAACCGGTGATTGAAGACGCTAACCGGGATTTGAAAAATAAAATACAGCAGAGACTTATAAACGAAATGGATACAAAACTTTTCTTGAAAAGTAATGTCCTTACAAAAGCTGAAAAAAAGAAAATTAAAGATAAAATTGAGGAATTGTTAAGGGATGAGGATGGTATTTCACCGCTGGAAAGAGAAAGAATTACTGAGGATTTGTATGCCGAAATTATTGGATTTGGCCCGATACAGAGGCTACTGGATGATCCCGATATCAGTGAAATTATGATTAATTCAACAGATCAGGTTTATGTAGAATCAAAAGGAAAACTCAGACTTACAGAGATACGGTTTAGAGATGCTGAAGAAATATATCACCTTATTGAAAAAATAGTAGCTCCTCTGGGGCGGCGGATCGATGAAAGCTGTCCAATGGTTGATGCCAGACTCCCTGATGGTTCCAGGGTAAACGTCATAATCCCCCCCCTCGCAATTAAAGGACCCTGTATAACCATCAGAAAATTTTCAAAGACCCCTCTCCAGATTGATGACATTATAAATTTAGGGACTTTAACTGATGACATGGCCAGATTCATAGAAGCCTGTGTAAAGTCAAGATTAAACATAATAGTTTCAGGAGGTACCGGCAGCGGTAAGACGACGACCTTGAATATCTTGAGTTCCTTTATTCCTCACGATGAAAGGATAATAACTATAGAAGACGCTGCTGAGCTTCAGCTGATGCAGGACCATGTGGTTTCTCTTGAAACCCGGCCAGCTAATATAGAAGGCAAAGGGGAGATTACCATACGCCAGCTGGTAAAAAACTCACTGAGAATGAGACCCGACAGGATCGTAATAGGAGAAGTTAGAGGTGGTGAAGCCCTGGATATGTTGCAGGCCATGAATACAGGACATGATGGTTGTTTAACAACGGCTCATGCAAACAACCCGCGAGACCTTTTATCCCGTTTGGAGACAATGGTAATGATGGCGGGAATGGATCTTCCGATAAGGGCTATCAGGCAGCAGATAGCATCAGCTATTGATATTATAATTCATCAATCACGATTAAGGGATGGCAGCCGGAAGATAACCCATATTACTGAAGTTCAGGGGATGGAAGGAGATGTAATAGTTTTGCAGGACATATTCAGGTTTTATCAGCAGGGTAGTGCCTTTGGAGGCAAGATTAAGGGCGAGTTCAGAAGCACCGGAATAAGGCCACTATGCTATGAGCATATCAAACGTTCGGGCATTGAACTGCCTATTGATCTTTTCATGGGGTGAGAAAAGGATGAAACTGTTTGTGTTATCGTCGGTTTTTATCGCTACAATTATTATCTGCTTATATGCAAATATTGTTATTATATATAACAAGAAGAAAATGAAAGACAGGTTGAGAAGAATTGTTAAAAACAGGCCAACACGGCAGAAGAATTTTATTAATGTTGATTCTGAAAATGTTACAAATCAAGAACCAAAAAAGAAATATTTAAAGGAAAAGATCCTCGAATTTTTCGATAGAGTCCTTGCTGAAAGGAATTTCAGAGCCAAACTGGTTCTGGAGTTGAGAAAAGCGGATATTCCTTTGCAACCATCCGAATTCATGTTTCTTGTGGTGCTATTTATTGCTTGTTTGATTTTTATAGGAATCTTATTAACCGAAAACCTTATCATCAGGGGTATTTTGCTGATGTTTGGTGTCTGGTTTCCCTGTTTTTACTTAAATTTGAAGCAGAAGGTGCAGTTGAAGGAGTTTAACAACCAGCTTCCCGATGCCTTGAATTTAATATCAAGCGCTTTAAAGTCAGGGTTTTCTCTCCTCCAGGCGTTTGATGTCGTATCAAAAGAACTGCCGCCTCCCATCTCTAGAGAATTCAATCAAGTATTAAAAGAGTGCCGGTTGAATGTATCAATAGAAGATGCCTTAAACAACATGCTGAAAAGGGTTAACAGCCCTGACCTTGATCTAGTAGTAACGGCTGTACTCATTCAAAGACAAACTGGAGGTAACCTATCGGAAATTCTGGATAATATCAATGAAACCATTAGAAACCGTATCAAGCTTAAGGGCGAAATAAGGACTCTGACTGCACAGGGCCGTATTTCGGGAATAATCATTTCATTGCTGCCAATAGGTTTAGGCCTGATAATATATTTAATAAAACCCGGTTACATTTCTCTTTTAATAACACATCCTGTAGGGTGGTTACTTCTCTCGGGTGCTCTGGTAATGGAGCTTGTAGGAATTATATTGATACGAAAAATTGTAAGTATAAATTATTAGAGGTGTGTGGAGTGAAAAAAATATTTTTATTGTTTGTATTTTTAACCTCAGCAGGATTTGTCTATTATTTCCTGGCACCATCAGATGAAGGAAGAAAAATAGCAAAAAGGCTAAAAGAAATAAGACATAAAGATTATTCTATTGAAATGCTACATGAAGAAACATCAAAACCCTTTAAAGAAAGGGTATTGTATCCCCTTATTCACAGCATCATTAAAAAAATAAACCGGGTTGCTCCAAAAGCTGTTAAAAACAAGTTAGAAGAGCAATTAAAGAAAGCAGGTTGTTCCACAGAGCCTGTAGTATTTATGATTTATAAAGCTACGGTATCATTTACTACTCTTTTCTTTTATATCCTCCTTTTAATTCTATTCAAACCTCCGGCAGAAAAGATGCCACTCTTACTGTCAGCAGCTGCTGTTTCTGTGGTTTTGGGATTCTTTATTCCAGATGTCCAGCTGAAGAGAAAGATTAAAAAAAGGTTAGATGAACTGGAAAAACAATTACCTGATGTGCTGGACCTTTTATGTATTTCAGTTGAAGCGGGGTTAGGATTTGATGGAGCGGTCCAAAAGGTTAGTGAAAAATTTAAAGGAGCAATTGCAGAAGAGTTTGGAAATTATTTAAAAGAGGTACGGATCGGTAAATCAAGGACGGAAGCTTTAAGGGCTCTTTCCAGGAGAGTGAATATAAATGATATGAAAACCTTTACCGCGGCAATTATCCAGGCTGACCAGCTAGGAGTGAGTATTAGTAAGGTTTTAAAAATACAATCCGAACAGATGCGCAACAAAAGGAGACAGAGGGCAGAAGAAATGGCTATGAAAATGCCGGTAAAAATACTGTTTCCTTTAATATTTTTCATTTTTCCAACGGTATTTATTATAATATTAGGTCCTGTAATTATTCATTTTATTACTTTTTTCAAAAAATATATGTAACTTGTGCCGTATCTCGCACATTAATTTGATGTGTTTTCTTCAACGTCTACAATTATATCTGCGTTTTAGTAAAATGCGGGACATCAAATGTATGGAAACAGCACTTCCACTAGAGGGGTATGGCCCCCTTCGGTGTCTCCAAGCCTGGGGAAATGCTTTCTTCAGACCTTTTTAGTGCAGCTTACAATGGTTCCCAAACAATTAACTGACTTGATTGATGCTGTATTAGTTCTATCTTGGGGAAAATCAAGGTGGGATTGATATGAAAATTGGCAGAGTAATCAATATTACAAAAAAGTTAGTGATTGCGGAATATGCATGGATTGCAGATACTTTTTATCTTAGAGCCAGGGGCTTGATTGGTCGGCTACCCCTACGGCAGACAGAAGCCATGGTAATAAAGCCGTGTTCTGCGGTTCATAGCCTGGGGATGTCCTATCCAATAGACGTAGCCTACGTCAACGGAGATGGAGAAATATGCCACATGCTCAAACCGCTTCAGCCCAATCGTTTAGGTCCATTTGTCCGGGGGGCGCGTTTTGTAATCGAATTACCGGCAGGAAGTCTGGAAAGACTTGGTGTAAGTATAGGCGATGTTTTGGAAGTTAGATGTTAGAACAGAGGTGGAAAAAGCCCAACAACGTCCGGATATCCTGACTAAACCTAAAGGAAGTTCGGGTGTGCTGGAAGACCTGGCGATAAAACTGGCTGGAATAACAGGAAACCAAGTAAGTTTTGGTGATTCTTATACATCTCCATTATTGACTTTTACGAAAAAATCTATTATATTAATAATAGAATAAAAAAACAGGCGGTAGTAGCTCAGCTGGTAGAGCACCAGCTTCCCAAGCTGGGGGTCGCGGGTTCGAATCCCGTTTACCGCTCCAGAAACAAAGTGTTCCTTGTAAGGGACGCTTTTTTTGTTTGTTAACAAGGAATATTTTAATCCGGTGGCAAATATAAATTTTAGCAAAAAAATTGAAAGGATTGTTGATGGTGATAGTTCTTAAGAATAGAAGATTTTTGATGTTATTCACAACTTTGTTTTTTGCCTTTGTTGTGCTTGCAGGATGTGTTTCAAAAACCCGGGATCCTGCAGAAAAGTGGCAGAGGACATTGATATCACAATTGAAGGGCAAAGCAACTCACTATCAAATCGATGTAAAACTTATACCAGAGAAGAAAACAATTAGAGGTTCAGAAAGAGTTACCTACACAAACAATGAAGAGCTGGCCCTTAACACAGTTTTTTTTCATCTTTATCCAAATGCCTTCAAGTATAAAAACACCCTGCCCTTTACTGAAGAGGATTTTGATAGAGTCTATCCTGAAGGCTTCGAACCCGGATATATAAACATAAAAAGCGTGAGAGGGATGGAAGGCATTCGGCACAATGTCAATGGCAGCCTTTTGAAGATAATGTTTCCGGAAGCCATACAGCCTGGAGAAAAGACCGAAATTGTGATTGAGTTTGAGGTTAAAATTCCTCCCTGTTTAGGCCGGTTCGGATACGGTGAATACACCTTCAACCTGGGTAACTGGTATCCCATACTGGCTGTTTATGATTCGGTGGGATGGAACCTTGATCCATACTATTCAGTTGGTGATCCTTTTTACAGTGAATGTGCCTTTTACGATGTGACGATTAAAGCCCCTGAAAACTATGTTCTGGCTGCCACAGGAAAACAAACAGGAGTCAAAAAAGAGAATGGGTTTAAAATCTGGAAGGCGACAGCTGGGCCAGTTAGGGATTTTGCTTTTGTTGCCTCGGATAGGTTTAATATAAGGCAGACTCGGATCAAGAATGTTGAGGTAAATTCGTACTGTTTTGATGAAAGGGCAGGAGAAAAGGCCCTGGATTATGCGGCTTATGCCCTTGAGTTTTTCAGTGATTATTTTGGCAAATATCCTTACAAACAGTATTCAGTAGTAGCATGTGATTTTTATCTGGGGGGGATGGAGTACCCCAATATAGTGATGATAGGGGAAAGATTTTACAATGATAGTTTCCTGGAGTATGTCATTGTGCATGAAACAGCTCATCAGTGGTGGTACGGCATGGTAGGCAACGATCAGATCGATGAAGCATGGCTGGATGAAGCTTTAACGGAATTTTCTACAATTCTGTATTATGAGAAAAGATATAGTCAAGAAAAGGGGCAGGAGATTTATAACAACTTTATTTTGAACCGGTACAAACTCTTTGAGCTGACAAGACCAGGGAAAGCGCGGGTTTTAAAACCCCTTTACGAATTCCAGGGGTGGAATGATTATGATGCTCTGGTTTATGCAAGGGGAGCCATGATGATACAAGAGCTTAGAAAAAAAGTGGGTGAAGAACAATTTAAAGCAGGAATGCGAGAATTTTTTAGAGAATACATATTTGATACCGTTACAACAGAGGATTTTATTTCCTTCTGGGAGGAATTTTCAGGAAAACAGCTTAAAACCTTTTTTGAAGGCTGGCTGCTGAATAAGGCCAGCTGAGGAGTGCGTTATTCTGGAACAGGCCACACAAAGCTTGAACCGGGAAGCTAAGGGATAACTGCCCCCGCTTGAAGTTAATAGATGGAGTTCTTCTCCATTTTAGTTGGGTTAAATGTTCACCGAAAGCTTTATAGTTGTTAAGAATTGACTGGGTATTTAAATAATATCGAATGTAGTTCACAAATATCCGGGATTTTAAAGGGCATGGAAAAGGGAAGAACCATAAATTTTATGTTTCAAAAATAATAGCGTCCGCTTTTGGACGCTTTTAATGTAAAAAAATCAAACATTATGCAAGTATGGCATAATATTTGCTATTTTAAAAGTATAACTATAAAACACCTGTCTGAAAAAGCTGTAGGCAACCAGGTGTGGGCACTATTAAACATTATTAGAAAGGGGCTGTAAAATGGATTTTTATAAGCGCGGTATTTTGCTTACAAGTATTGGCACTGTATTTATTGCAACGAGTGCAGTACTGACAAGACTTGCAGAAGGGTTACCTTCGGGAGAAATAGCTTTTTTCAGGTTGCTTTTCGGTTCGTTTTTTATTTTTACTATATCTAGGTTTATGAAAATTGACTTGAGATTAGAAAAAAAAGACATCCTAAAATTTGTTATCTATGGCCTAATAACATCACTTCATTTTATATTTTACAACGCTTCTATCATGTATACTACCATTGCGCATTCATTATGTCTGGTTTACACTGCACCTATTATGACAACGCTTATAAGCGCCATTTTCTTAAAAGAGCGCATTCCAAATTATAAATACATCGGCATATTGATAGTTATTTTAGGGATTGTTATTTTGACGGGTTTAGAGCCTCATTTAACCAAGAACATGATAAAAGGGGATATTATGGCCGTTTTTTCGGCTCTTTGCTTGGCACTATACTCAGTTGCGGGTAGGAGGGAAAAAAACAACTACTCGCTGTTAAAGTACGTTTTTTGGGTATATCTTTTGGCTGCATTTTTTTCTCTTCCTCCTGCGGCAATGGAATTTACCCTTGTATTGTCGCCAAATCAATGGACTGCATTATTTTTGCTGGGACTTATGCCTACAACTCTTGGTCATACTCTATATAACGCTGGAATACGATATATTCATCCTGCCTATGCGAACCTGATAATTACCCAGGAAATTACAGGGGGTATAATACTTGGCTATCTGATTCTCGGTGAAATTCCAAGCAAAAGTTCAATAATTGGCGTGCTGGTTATGTTCGCCGGTCTATTTATGGTTTTAATAGAAAAGAGAAGAGATAAAGCAGTGGAAGCAGAATAAAGGCTTCCATTTTTATATTTAGCTGAAATTATATTATTACACATTTTGCTTGATTGTGCTAAATGTGAACAATGCAAACCTTAATAAGAATTAACAAATCGTATCGATTTTTTTAATTTTATCAAATGGCACTTGTATTTATAAAGAGACAATGTCTTTAAGTTAATCCAAAAATGTCTTAATTATAGGACGAATATTATACGGAATTATTTAAATCGTAAGAAAAAACAGTTCTGAATAATAGTGCTTTTTTTGGCATACTCTTTGCTTAAAAGTAAAAAAACAACAGATGTAAACTTAAGCGGTTTTGGATGATTTCTGTGGATGAAATCAACTTTTACAAAACTCAATTATATAACTATGGCTCACTATCTTTCAGACTATCTCGCTGGCGGAGATTTATTTGTAAGAAGGATTGCAGGCGCTGCTACTCTTTTGCCAAATGTGTGCTGGGTGGGTGGCCAGATAATGGCGTTGTCGTACCTCTATAGCATGGTGTTTAATATTAATCCTAAAATAATTATGGTGATAGTTGGCGCTGTTGTTATCTATTATACTATTAGCGGCGGGTTTAAGGCAGTGGTAAAGACAGACTTTTTCCAGGGAATTATGCAACTTGCACTTGCTGGCTTCATAATTACTTATATTGTGAAGGCAAGTGGCCTGAACGTTTCATGGATTAGCAAACAACTTGCAGTACAGGATCCAAAACTGTGGCAGTGGACACCGGAAGGAATTTTACCACATTTATCCGGATTTCTAGTTGGATTTTTTGGGGCACTTTCAAATCCACCTATGTGGAATAGGGCTTTTGCTGCTAAGGATATTCAGACTGTAAAAGCATACAAAATATCCATGGTTATAACCGCTATAGCTGTATCGTTCACGTTATTTATGGGATTATACGCACGGGCAGTAAATCCCCAAGTCGGAGATAAGGCTACCTTCTGGTTTGTATTTAACCATACGCCGGTGTTTGTGCAGGCTTTAGCAATGGTTTGTGTCTTGGGGGCTTGTATGTCCACTGCAGATACACACCTCAATAATGGAGGAGCTAACATAATATGTGATATCATTGATCCCTATGGGAGAATGAAGGCAAAGGAGCAGGTAAAATATTCTAGAATAGTTACTACAGTAGCTGGTATTCTTGCGATAGGTGCTGCTCTTACTTTCCCATCTGTTTTTGATCTGGGCATGTTTGGATATGCGATATGTGGTGGTGTATTAATTCCTTACTTCGCTATTGCCTATCTTTATAAGGATAAGAGTTCCAAGGAGTTCAGGTCAGGCTTGTCGGTAACTGCAAGTCGTGCAGGCCTTTTCGTGGGAACGGTAGTAGCCGTACTATTTGAGGGAATACCGTCACTCAATAAATTGTTGGGAGGCGGAATTATCCCGGCAATTGTGGTAACAACGCTTGTTCTGCTGCTGGTCAACTCGTTTACCAAGTCAACAGCATCAACGGTACCTAATTTAGACCATAGTAGTTGATTGCTTCCATCTAATGAGCCATTTGCGCTGACGCGAGAGCTGGAAATACGAACGGGTTGAAGGGATAGGAAAATAATTTTGCCCCAGAAAAGGCATGAATTTAGTTAGGGTTGAGTGGTGTTAGACATACATGCTGCATTTGCGGCATGTATGTCTAGCTGAAATTTCGTTTTTAACCTCTGGGGTGAATTTCATTAAGTTTTTTGGTTCTTCTCCAAAACAGTTGGTTAAGAGTTAAGCTAATATATCTAACAAACTTTATCTAGAGAGATACATGGGTTGGTTAGATGGCCTTGCCCAGCTTGAGAAATTTTACACCGACCAGCTTCGGCAGTCAAGGCAACCCTTAGGGGCGCCTTACGGCGGCCTTGACTGC
>ENA-OSAE01000087-OSAE01000087.1-marine-sediment-metagenome-genome-assembly--contig:-NODE-87-length-67912-cov-42.355674_pt1 | contig 67912 bp, 68 predicted proteins | sample MGYA00237870_ERZ529317 | MGnify/ENA primary metagenome ERZ529317 (study PRJEB26369, sample SAMN03142812) | marine sediment metagenome | biome: marine; feature: borehole; material: sediment... | reverse complement strand
CTAGGGAACAAGCTTTACCTTCGGTTGGGGCCGGAACGGGCCGTTGTACATGTGCTGATGGCCTGCTGCCAGAAATTTCGCATCAATTCAAGCTTCTCACGATCCGTGTGAGCACTTACTGTCGAACGCCTGCAAGAGCAGAAATCTTCTTACCATCTTGCCTCCTCTCTCCCTAGAAGACATCCTGCCCCGTTCGTGCTCCTCCCAAGCACCCGGTGCAGCCCCTGCCAGCTCCAGCTGCTCGGGGACCTTTATAACCGGGATTCGTGGGGAGAAGCAAGCTTCACCGGGGGAGGGCCCTGGGCTCAACCGGCGAGCTTGGCTCCCACAAAGGGGCCCCGGACCTGAGGAGCAACCTGCTTTTCCCCCAGGATCAAGCCTCTTCCATTGCGCTTCGTAACCGAGGGGGCTAAGGTGTGTACATCCACTAGGAGGTGTGCGATGAAAAAGCTGTGTCTGGCCGTGATGGCGGTGGCATTGGGAGGTGTTTTGGCAGTGGCGCAAACGGCCCAAATCACCCTATGGCCGGTGCCCACTCCCAGTTCTCTTCCCGCCGATCTGTCCTTCTCCTCGGACGGGATGGTGTTTTTCAGCGAATTTGCCGGGGAGAAGATCGGAAAACTGGACCCTCAGGCGAACACCATTGCCGAGAGGGATGTGGGAGCGAGTCCCCTGGGGATTTGGGTGGAAGGGCAGCAGATGATCTATTTCACCCTTCCCCTTGATGATGCCCTGCGGGCAGTGGTGTTTACCAGCGGGGAGGCGGGTTGGAACCTCCCTACCGTCGGGGGATGGCCGGCCACGCTCGTCCCGGCTCCATCCGGCCCTGGGGTCGTCAACCTATGGCTCAACGAGCGCCTGGCCGGCAAGGTCGCCCGGTTCTCACCCAGCCAGGTGGCAGTGACCCTCCCCTTGTTCCAGTTCCCCCCTCAGCCGGTCTCGCCGGACGTCCTGGAGGTGGAACCGGTGGTCACCCCGGTGGTCCCGGAATTCCATCCCGGCAACCCCGCCTTGCCTCCCCCCATCGCCCTGCTTCCCAGCGCCGCCTCCGGTCCGTTCACCGAGTGGACCGCCTTTGACCCCACCAACACGGTAGAGGACCTGGCGGTGGCCCCGGACGGGATGGTGTGGTTCACCCAGCCGGGCTCTCCCCTGTCCCGGCTGGACCCGGGCTCCGACACGGTGTTGCTTTACGGCCTGCCGGCCGGCACTAACGCCCTGGGGGTGGAGGTAGGCCCTGGTGGCAAGGTGTGGTTCACGGATACCACCCGGCCGGCCATCGGGCGCTTGGATCCCGCTACCGGAAACGTGACCCTCTGGCCCATCCCCGGCGGAGTTCAGCCCATCGAAGTGGCGGTGGACGCCCCCAGTGGGGTGTGGTTTGCCGATCGGGAGGGCAACGCCATCGGCTTCCTCTCCCCTGCCCGGGACGAGATCTCCCTGTGGCGGCTCCCCCCGGGTTCCTACCCGGTGACGGTGAAACTGGGCCCGGACGGTGCGGTTTGGTTCGTCTGCGAGCGGGGGAACACCATCGGACGGCTGGAGATCATCCCGGTTCTGGGGCCCCCACCGGTGGGGCCGGGCACCACTACCGGCTGCAACTTCCTGAGCTACTCCGCTTTCCAGTCCGGAAGGCGGGCGCGGGTGCAGCTCACCTACCACTACGACGGGGCCTACGGACTCCCGGCCTGGGTGACCGCCGTGCCCACCATCGGGGGGAGCGACGCACCCCATTTCGATCACACCGAGGTGGCCGTAACTGCAGCCGGCATAGGTTCGGCCCAGGTGGAGATCACCTACACCGGAGCCGGGCTTTTGGAAACGGACGGGTTGCGGCTTTACATGTACTCCGCAGCCGGTATTTTCTGTGAGCGGGTGATCGACTTCCGGGCCATTTGGGGCCCATGACGCGCCTGGGGAGCCCCTCTCGGTCCTGTAATTAGCCTAGCGAGCACTGGGGGGAGGTCGGCAGCCTCCCCCCAGTGCTTGTACCTTCAGCCCAGGGCAGCCTGGAAAGCCTCTTCCAGGATGGCCAGCCCCTCTTCCAGGGCATCGTCCGGGGTGATGAGGGGGAGCAAAAACCGAATCACGTTTCCATACACCCCGGCGGTGGGGAAGATGAGGCCTCTTTTCAGAGCCTCCTGTTGAATTTTGGTCGTCTCTTCCTTGGCCGGTTCCTTCGTCTGGTGGTCACGCACCAGCTCCGCACCCACCATGGCCCCCAGGCCCCGCACTTCCCCGACGATGGGATATTTTTCAGCGATCTTTTCCAGCCCCTGGCGCAGGATCCCCCCGATGTGCACCGCTCGCTGGAGCAGCCCCTCCTCCTCCACTACCTCCAGCACCGCCAGCGCGGCGGCACAGGCCACCGGATTCCCCACATAGGTGCCGCCGATGGCCCCGGGGATGGGCCGGTCCATCACCTCCGTCACCCCGAGCACCCCGGAGAGGGGCAGGCCCCCGGCGATGGACTTGGCGAAGGTGATGAGATCCGGCTCCACCCCGAAGTGCTCGCAGGCGAAGAATTTTCCGGTCCGGCCCACGCCGGTTTGGACCTCGTCGCACACCAGAAGAAAACCGTGCTTGTCCGCCAGCTTCCGCAAGAACGGCAGGAAGTCAGGCGGGGGCACGATGAACCCCCCTTCGCCGATCACCGGTTCCACCACCACACAGGCCACTTCTCCAGGGTCCACCAGCGACAGGAACCGGCGCTCCCACTCCTCCGGGGCAATGGGTTGTCGGTAAGGGTAGGGGTAGGGGAGGCGGTACACGTCGGGGACATAGGGGCCGAAGCCCGCTTTGTAGGGCATGGCCTTGTGGGTCATGGTCATGGCGAGATACGTACGGCCGTGGAAGGCGTGTTCGAAACAGATCACCGCCTTGCGTCCGGTGGCTGCCCGGGCGATCTTCACCGCGTTCTCCACCGCCTCTGCTCCGGAGTTGAAGAAGGCCACCTTCTTGGGGCGGGGGCCGGGGGCCAGTTCCCCCAATCGCTCCGCCAGCTCCACCCAGCCCGAGTAGGGCACGGCGGTGAAATCGGTGTGCAGGAATTTTTCCACCTGGGCCTTCACGGCGGCCACCACCTTAGGGTGATTGTGCCCCACCGCCATCACCCCCCAGCCACCCGAGAAGTCCAGGAACCGATTTCCATCCAGGTCTTCGATCACTACCCCGCGGGCCTGGGCGGCCACGAACGGGGCCAGGACAGCCAGGGCGCGGGGCAGGGCCTTTTCCTTGCGGGCCAATACCTGTTTGGACTTGGGGCCTGGAAGTTCCGTCTTGATCTGCACATATTTTTTGTCCACCGCTTCCTCCTTCAGTCGCGGATCACTACCTCGCCAGGGGGAATCAGGGTCACCTTGAACGGGAGCCCCAGGGAGGCGATCTTTTTCTCTACCTTCGGCAACTCCCGCCGGTAACGGCTGGAGATGTGGAAACAGATGAGCTCCTTTTTCACTTGCGCCCGCTGGGCCACCTCGATGGCCTCCCACACGGTGGCGTGCTTGTACTCCTTGCGGTCCTCGTCCGCCAGGAAGGTGGCCTCGTGAAGTAGCACCTCCGTCTCCGCCACCGTGGCCGGCCGGAGGGGGACCGAATCCCCGCCGTAGGAGAAGATCTTCTGGGCGTATTCCTCAGTGATCTCGTCCTTCCTGCCCTCCTGAACCAGCTTGACGATCTCCTGTTGGGAGAGCTGTTGGAACTCGGGCCTGAGGCGCCGCCGCACCTCCACCACGTTGTAGCCCAGGGACTGCTCTCCCTGGGAGTGCACGGTGGGGAAGGCCTCGATGTAGCGGGGGGTACGGCCTTTGAGCAGCGGCACCCGGTCTCCGGGGTTCAAGGGCACCCATTCCAGGTGGTAGCGCAGGCGCCGGTTGGTGCGGGCGAAGTAGGCGATGAGTTCGGAGACGAAGTGGTTTCCGGCCGGGAAGTAGATGTAGAGGTCCTTCTCCCTGTCCCCCATGGCGTTGTTGCGGATGTTGATGAGGCCCATCAGGCCGGAGATGTGATCGGCATGCCCGTGGGACAGGAACACGTGCCGGATGGCGAACGCTTTGTTCTCGAGCTGGGTGCTGGCCCCCTCCCCGCAATCGAACAGGATCCGGTCCGGGGAGTAGTAGATCCAGGTGGAGTAGAGCGCTTTGGAGTAGATGATGAGCTTCATGGTCAGATCAGTGCCTGTCCTTGGAACTCGGGGGCGGGACGCAGGCCGAGCAGCCGCCACAGGGTGGGGGGGAGGTCGAGCAGGTTTCCGGGACGTGGCTGGTGGTCTCTGATCCACACGAAGGCCCCCTCCCAAGTGTGTCCCCCGGGCCGGGGGGCGGGGCGGAACGGCTCCTGCTCCCCCCAGCCTCCCCGCAACTCCACCCCGGGGGCGGGGAGGGCCAGCAGGTCCGGCCCCCGAGCCGCCTGGGGGCCCTGGTAGATCTCCTCCCCCAAAACCACCTGGCTTATAGCCGGCCCCCCATCCGGGGTGGTCAGGGCGGAGAGGGCTTCGGTCAGCTCCCCAGCCCCTTCCCGCTGCCGCAGGTAAATCCGGCCCGGGGTGAGGGCATAGGCCCGGGAGCCAGGGGCCACTCGCCCCGGCCCCTCTCCCTCGCCCCGCAACTCGAGCCAGCCCTTCTCAAGGAGCCAAGCGTTCAAATCCAACTCCCAGGAGAGGTCGCAAAAACCGTGGTCGGACATGAGCACCAGTTCCACCCCCCGGGGCAGGGCGGCGGCCAGCTCCCCCACCAGGTCGGCGATCTCCTCGTACAGTCCCCAGAATGCCTGGTGCTGCTCTCCCCCCCGCCGGGCCGGATAGTAAAAATGGTGCAACCGGTCGGTGACCATGATGTGGAGGTGGAAGAAGTCCCAGGGCTGTGTTAGGAGTTCCCAGGCCCACCTCCGGCGGCTGGCCAGGGCCTGCCGGGCTTGGGGGAAAAACACGCTGGGCTCTGTCGCCGTCCGGGGGTCCGGGTCCACCAGGTAGTCGTCCTGAGCCAGCCGGGCGGCCAGGGCCGGGGGGTAGGCGGCCCGGGAGAGCTCTGGAGCGGGGAAGCCGGCGATCAGCCAGCCGGAGAGCGGCCGGGCGGGGTAGGTGAGGGGCAAGTTCAGGATCACCGATCGGCAGCCCATTTCCCCAAGTCTATCCCAAAGGGTGGGCACACCAAGGTGGTGGGAGGTGAGGAGGTAGATCTCTTTGGCTATCGGGTCCCAGTCCGCGAACCCGTACACCCCGTGCTGGCCTGGCCCCACCCCGGTGGCGTAGGTGGCCCAGGCCACCGCGGACACCGGGGGCAGGGTAGAGGTGATCTCGACCCACCCGCCGCTTTCCCACAGGGAACGCAGGGCGGTGAGCCTTCCCTGGGAGAAGGCGTCTACCAAAAGCTCCCCCGGCACCCCGTCCAGGCTGATCACGCACACCCGCTTCTTCCTGGAGACCTTGCCCCGCGGGGATCGGTTGATTATGGCTTTTTCCTTGCTTTTCATTGGACATATGACCTCTACGGACGATTTCAACCAGAGACCGCCTGGCTCTGATGAGCCGAGGAATTCAAGCAAGTCATGAGGTCCAAGCATTATACCCATCTTGGGAAACTTGCGCAGGGTTTTCTGCCAACCGGGGGAGATGCGGAAGGCAGCCGGAAGTAAAAGGGGATGGGAAAAAGTTCCCCTTCCCTCGTGCTGGCTCTTGTGCTAAGGTAACGGAGGTTACGTTGCACCGGAGAAAGGGGGGTCCATGATCAGGGAGGTCCGCAAGAGAGACGGCAGGGTGGTTCCCTTCGAGCTTGAGCGCATCCGCTGTGCCATCGACAAGGCCCTGGCCGAGGTGGGGCGGGACCAAGAGGGCTTAGCAGGGGAGCTGGCGGAGCGGGTGGCGCGCCTGCTGGAGGCCCGGTTCGGCGCCCTGTTCGGCCCCCCCCACGTGGAGGAGATCCAGGACGCGGTGGAGGAAGTGCTCATGGATGCGGGCCTCCCGGAGGCCGCCCGCGCTTACATCCTCTACCGGGAGCAACGCCGAAAAATAAGAGAACTAAAGGAACTTGTTGATCCAAGGATCGTGGAGCAGTACCTGGAGGAGGCCGACTGGCGGGTGCGGGAGAACTCCAACATGACCTTCTCCCTCCAAGGCCTCAACGTGTTCCTCACCGAGAAGATCATCGGCCGCTACTGGCTCACCCATATCTACCCCGCCCACATCCGTAAGGCTCATGAGGAAGGGGATTTTCACATCCACGACCTGGGCACCCTGGGCCCCTATTGCGTGGGTTGGGACCTCCTGGACCTCCTGCAGGTTGGCTTCCGTGGGGTGCGGGGCAAGGTGGAGTCCAGGCCCCCCAAGCACTTCCGGGTGGCCCTGCTCCAGGCGGCCAACTTCCTGTACACCCTGCAGGGGGAGGCAGCCGGGGCCCAGGCCTTCTCCAACCTGGACACCCTGCTGGCCCCGTTCATCGCCTCCGACGAACTCTCTTACGAGCAAGTCAAGCAGGCCCTCCAGGAGTTCATCTTCAACCTGAACGTGCCCACCCGGGTGGGCTTCCAAACCCCGTTCACCAACATCACCTTGGACCTCAAGGTGCCGGCCCACCTCCGGGACCAGCCCGCCCTGGTGGGTGGTCGCCCCCAGCGGGCCACTTACGGGGAGTTCCAGCGGGAGGTGGGGATGTTCAACCGGGCCCTGGCCGAGCTGCTGGCGGCCGGAGACGCCCGGGGCCGGGTGTTCACCTTCCCCATCCCCACCTACAACATCACCGAGGACTTCGATTGGGAAGACCCTCAACTGGCCCCGGTGTGGGAGATGACCGCCCGCTACGGCATCCCCTACTTCGCCAACTTCATCGGTTCGGACATGCGCCCCGAGGACGCCCGCTCCATGTGCTGCCGGCTGAGGTTGGACGTCCGGGAGCTGCGCCACCGGGGGGGAGGCCTGTTCGGCTCCAACCCCCTCACCGGTTCCATCGGGGTGGTGACTTTGAACCTGCCGCGGTTGGGGTACCTCTCCCGGGACGAGGCGGAGTTCATGGAGAGGTTGCGGGAGTTGATGCAGCTCGCCGGGCGGGCCCTGATCATCAAACGCAAGCTCCTGGAACGCCTGACCGATCAGGGGCTTTACCCTTACTCCCGGTTTTACCTGCGGGGGATCAAACAGCAGACCGGGGAGTACTGGGCCAACCACTTCTCCACCATCGGGGTCATCGGCATGAACGAGGCGGTGCTGAACCTATTGGGGGTGAGCCTGGCCGAGGAGGCGGGGTTGGGGTTCGCGGTGCGGGTGCTGGACTTCATGCGGCAGATCCTGGTGGAGTTCCAGCAGGCCACCGGCCACCTGTGGAACCTGGAGGCCACCCCCGCCGAGGGCACCACTTACCGGTTGGCCCTGCTGGACAAGCAGCGCCACCCCCGCATCCTAGTGGCCAACGAGGCGGCGGTGCAGGACCTGGGGGCCGCCCCTTACTACACCAACTCCTCCCAGCTTCCGGTGGGCTTGACCGACGATCTCTACCAGGCCCTTAAGCTGCAAGAGCCGCTGCAGACCCGCTACACCGGGGGCACCGTGTTCCACATCTGGGTGGGGGAGAGGCTGCCCGGGGAGGCGGCCCGGGTGCTGGTGAGGAAGGTTGCGGAGAACTTCCGCATCCCCTATTTCACCCTCACCCCTACCTTCTCGGTCTGTCCCACCCACGGCTATCTGGCCGGGGAGCACCCCCAGTGTCCGGAATGTGGGGCGCGGGCCGAGGTCTATTCCCGGGTCGTGGGGTATCTGCGGCCGGTGGAACAGTGGAACTCGGGCAAGCAGTCGGAGTTCTCCGATCGCCAGGTGTTCACGGTGGTCAGCCGGCCCGGCGAGCCGACCCCTCCCCGGGGTTGACCCTGGCGGGGGTTGCCTGACTGGGGGTGCCGGTGAAGATCGCACACCTTGAGCGCTTGTCCTCGATCGACTATCCGGGCCGGTTGGCAGCGGTGGTGTGGACGGTGGGCTGCAACCTGCGCTGCCCGTTTTGCTACAACCCGGAGTTGGTCCTGCCTCACCTCTCAGCCCAGCTGTCCCCCCTTCCCTCCCGAGAGGTGCTGGAGGTGCTCCGGGAACGCAGGGGGTTCTTGGATGGGTTGTGCGTGACCGGGGGGGAGCCCACCTTGCAGCCCCAGCTGCCGGAGTTCCTGGCCCGGGTGAAGGGGCTGGGGTTGGCGGTGAAGCTAGACACCAATGGCACCCAACCGCAGGCACTGGAGCTCCTTTTGCAAGAGAAACTGGTGGACTATGTGGCCCTGGACGTGAAGGCCCCCCGCAGTCGCTACCCCGAGTTCACCGGCATTTCGCAGGACGTGTCCCCGTTGGTGCAGGAGAGCCTGGAGATAGTGCGGAGAATGGCCCCGGATTACGAGGTGCGCACCACCGTGGCCCCGGGGCTGGGCCCGGAGGACCTGGAGGCCATCGCCCGGGAGGTAGCGGGGGCGAAGAGGTACGTGTTGCAGCCGTTTTTCGTCCCCCAAGGGAAGGGGTTGGTGGATGAGAGCTGGCGCGGGCGGCCTCACCTCTCCCCCGCAGAGCTCACCCCGGTGGCCGAGCGTCTGGCGGCCCTCCTCCCCTGCCGAGCCCGCACCTAAGACCCCATCGCGTGAACACGCCACGGCTTCAACCATCAACTGTCAACTGTGCCTCCTAAGAGGCTGTTGGCCAAACCAACTGGCCCTCCTAGGTTGAGCGAGGTGAGCTGACGAAAAGTGTTGACCGGATGAGGTGAAGTGATGGGCAAAAGCTTCATCGATTGTGACCGGGACAAGTAGCTCCTTTTGCCGCTTTCCACGCGGGACTGGCTTCTCAAATCATGGGCTGCCTGTTGCGACCGGAAATCTCGCCTAGGCGGCCTCGTGACTCGACGGGCGAGTGCGCTTCCTGTCCACGCCCCTTTGCACAACGGAAACCTAATGGGGCTGCCGAGGCCCCAGGCGAACCCCGGAGGGAGGTGCCTGCCCTCTCTTCTGAACGTAGGTCGGGGACGATGAGGACGGGCCTGGGAGGGCTCACACCCCCGGGTAAGCGGAGAATCCCCCGTCCACCGGGATCACCACCCCGGTCACGAAGGCGGCCTCATCCGACAGGAGCCAGCGCACCGGGCCGATCAGGTCCTGGGGGTCTCCGAACCGGCCCATCGGGGTATGGGCCAGGATCTTCCTCCCCCGCTCGGTGAGGTTGCCCTGCTCGTCCATGAGCAAGAACCGGTTTTGCTGGGTGAGGAAGAACCCCGGGGCGATGGCCACCACCCGGATGTTGGGGGAGTACTCCTGGGCCATGTGTACCGCCAGCCACTGGGTGAAGTTGACCAGGGCTGCTTTTGCGGCGGAGTAAGCGGGGATGCGAGTCAAGGGGCGCAGGGCGGCCATGGAGGCGATGTTGAGGATCACCCCGGCCCCCTGCTCGGCCAGCGCCTTCCCGAACACCTGGCAGGCGAAGAACGTGCCCAGGAAATTGAGGTCGAACACGAACCGCACCGCTTCCTCCGGGAGGTCGAACAGGGAGGCATCCTGGCTGGTGGTGGCCCGGGGGTGGTTTCCCCCTGCCCCGTTGATCAGGAAGTCCACGCGCCCCAGCGTTTTTGAGACTTGCTCGCAAGCGGCCTCCAGGTCCTGGCGGGACAGGACGTCGGCCTTTATGGCCAGGCCGTCGGAGCCCGCTTGGCGCACCTTTTCCAGCGTGGCTTGGGCTTTGTCTTCGGCCAGGTCCAACAGGGCGCACCTCACCCCCTCCCGGGCCAGCCCCGCGGCGATGGTGGAGCACAGCACCCCCCCGCCGCCGGTGATCACCGCCACCTTGCCTGCAAGTTCAGCCATCTTTCTTCACCCCCAACGCCACCAGATGCCGGCCCAGGTGCTCTGCCAGGGCCCGGTAGTAGTCCTCCTCGTGGTCGGCGAGCAGCTGGCGCAGCCGGTCGCCCAGCTCCCCCCGCAGGACCGAACCGAAGGTGACGTGCAGCACCTGGCGGGGATCGTCCTGGGTGAGCAAGCTCGGAAGATCCTGCTCCGGCAGCTCCTGGGGGCTGGGCAGGCGGCTCAAATCCGGGGCCAAATGATAGCTCTCTCGGTCCGTGGCAAAGCTTTTCAGTGCCTGCGCCCAGATCTCCCTCAGCAGCTGGGGGTCCTTTTCCGCCACCACCCCCAGGGCCACCAGGTAGCTGGTGCCGGCGGTCTTCACGTGCCAGCGCCCCCCTCCCTCCCGGGCCAGCACCGGGTACAGGCTGAATTTGTCGGATCCGGAGTGGAGGCTGATCCGGTAGGGGCCCAGCACGTTGGCCAGAGCCACATGGGCCCGCAGGTCCCGGCGGAACACCTCCAGGCTGCCCCGGTAGTCCACCGCCTTCTCCAATACCCCGCCGAACCTGGGCGCAAGTCCAGTTAGCACCACGTCCCGCTTGGCAAGCTCGCTCACCACGAAGTAGTGCTCCGCCGGGGTGGTGGGGGCTTCGGCTTCGTCCAGGGATAGCTCGAAGTCGAACCCCTGGGGGAGCAGTTCCTTGAGGGCAGCGTACATTTCGCAGGCGAGCTCTATGGCCCGGGAGAACTTCACCGCCACCTGCACCAGCTCTTGGAGGGAGAACCGCAGTCTCCCCAGGCCCTTGATCTGGAAGTTCTTTCCCAGGTATTCCTTTTCCCACCTCTCCCTCTCCGGCAGGGCGTGGTATCTTTGTTCCAGTTCCTCTTCTGGGAGGCGGGCGGGGGAAACGAGCTCTTGGGAGGGGTCACAGGTGAACATGGTGTAGCCGGCTCGGGCAGCTTCCCGGGCTTGGTCCACCGTCTTCAGGTGGTCGGCGTCGGCCCCAAACCCCCCGCCGTAGCCTTCTTGGAGGGCGCCGAACACAGCGGTGGCCAGCACTTCCTGGAAATTCCGGCCGGTGCGGGTGAGCTCCCGGACCGACTGCTGGGCCAGCACCGGGAACACGTCTGCCCCGGCCAGGGCCCGCAGGTGGCCAGGGGTGGCCCCCCCGATGCGATCGCCGAACCCAAAACTCACCCCGGCTGGAAGCCGGCGGGGGCGGAGTTCAGGGCACAAATCCATGAGGGCGGCGGCGTTGGCCGGGGACAAGGGGGCCAGGTAGCCCTTGGAGACTTCCTGTAGCTCAGAAAAATTCTTCAGGTTGCGCGAGAGAAATATGAACTTGCCCTGTTCAGTTTTGACCAGGGCCAACCAGGTGCCCTTGACCTTGCGGACAGATTCTGGGTATGCGCGCACGCCCTCCGGGATTAATCTTCCCACATCCACAGCACTTTTCTGACCCATTGCACTTCAATTTTACCCGGTTACGTGAACCAGGGGGAGGCAGTTTCCCTTGCCGAGCCGTGGGGAAAGGCCCAGTCGAGGGTGCTTATTCTGAAGCGGGTGAGGAAGGGAGGTCGGATTGGCTCCCTCGGTGGAAGGCGGCCAGGGCTTCCTGGGCCCGCGGCAAATCCTCCCGTGGGACCAACAGCTGTACTTCGGCTAGGCCGTCCACCGTCACCGGGTACAGGGAGGGGGGGACGTGGGTGCGGAACCGGACCCGGATCCCTTCGCCCTCCAAGAAGCCGGCCAGCAGCCTGGCCTGGGGTTCCCCGATCACCTTGGTGAGCACTACCCAGCGATCCATCCCGCCTCCCGCAGGTCGAGTTCGTTGTGCACCAGGGTGATGCACTGGTGACCGTGCAGGGCCCGGGGGCCGAGGGAGATCTTGGGGAAGGGGGCCAGCAGCTCCAGTTCACTGGGGGTGAAGTCTTGGTGGTCTGACAGGATGAACAGGGGCTGGTCCGGGAGGGGGGCACCCCGCAGCCAGCGGCCATCTTCTTCCAGCAGGACCGGCTGGTATCCCCCGCCCTGGAGGCGAGCCAGCAACCCGGCCAGGCTCTCCCAGCTCACCCAGATGCCTGGGGTGGACTGGGCCCGCTCCCCCGGGGTGAGCGCCTGGGCCCGGGACAGGGCGCGCCGGAGCAAGGCAGCGGTGGAGCGCTCGTCCGGGTTCAGGTGCCGCAGGTTTTCCCCAGCGAGTTCGATCGACAGCCGGCCTTGGATGGAGAAGAAGAGGCGCACGTCTTTTCGGATGCCGTGGGAGACCAGGAAGGCTTCGGTGGCGCAGCGGCACAGGACATCCAGCCGGCCTGCCCCGCCCGGGAGGTCGGACAGGGAGAAGTCGCCGCTCAGGGGGGCGGTGTGGCTGACCACCAGGAAGGCCCGCATGGGGAGATGATACTGGGCTGTGGGAGTGGCTGCAGGGTGGGGGTGATGCTGGTCACGGACCCGGTTCTGTCCCTGGGCCGACTTTGTGCCTCCCAAGGGGCGTTGTCCCCAGGTAGGGTGGGCCGGCAAGGAGGATGCGAGATGAAGGCCTTTGTGGTGGCTTTGGCGACAGTCGCTCTTGGAACCGTGGCCGTGGGGATGGAACTCCACGGTTCTTTTGACATCAGCATCTCTCTGGACCCAGGCACGGGCACCCTCCAAGATCTGGCCGGCAGTTGCTCGCTGATTGGCAGCTGGAGTTTTCTCCGCCTAGGAACCACCTTTGACTTCGAAGAAATGGGCCTCACCTGGATATTGGGCACCTTGGGCTTCGACGCGGGGGTAGCAGGGGTAACGGGTGACGCCTTGTTCGGCGCGGTAAACAGCGCGTTCCTCTACGGCCTTCTCACCGGGTGGATGAAGTTCGGAGGGGCGGAGTTCTACGGGTACTATGTGATGGCAGACCCCGATGTGGACGGAACCTTTGAACAGGGGGGGCTGTTTCGCGTAGTGGCCTCCCTCCCCGGAGGGGCTCAGTTCGAGTCGCTCACCATGTTCGGCGCCGACATGAGCGGCGTTTCCTTCACGCAGTTGGGTGTGGACAAGGTGTACTACTTTGAGGTGGCTCCCCAAACTGGCTCCACAGGGGTAGTGGAATTCACTGGACAAAAGATAATTTTTTCTGGCCTTGGGTTCGGCTGTGCGGTTTTGGATAGCGAGACTTATTTCACCAAGAACGGGTTTGAGTACCAACTGTTTTCCCTCACCGTCCATACGGCCACCGTGTTCACTTTGGAGATCGACATCCTGTTCACGGTACAGACTAAATCGGTCACCATCACTCCAATCTTGGATTTGAGCTATGGCTGCGTGTATGTCTACACTGAACTGGAAGTCGAAGATTATTTCACTATCACCGGTCTCACCATCTACGGAGTCCGGCTGGAAGCTAACTTCGGCAACTTCCGTCTGATCGAGATCATGTCCTTCGACGAGGTGAACTACGACTTGGTGCTCGACCCCTATTGGGAGCAATTCACGGTGGAAGTCTGCCAGCCAGCGTGCTGTGGCGGATATGCCATATTCCGGGTTGACACGTATTTCGAAGAAGGGTCTCTCAACATCTTCGACTGGGGCCGGACTGATTTCTACATTGAGGTCCCAGTGGCTAGCTTCTTCACGTTGTGGAGTGGGATGGCGGTGGACCCGACCGGGCTGGTGGAGTGGGAGATCGGCTGCTCGCTCAGCTTCTAGCCCCCAGCCACTCGGTCAATAAAGCCCGCGCCTCCCCCAGGTCCCCCACCTCGTGGAACCGGGCCCCCGGCGGAAAGAAAGCCCGCATCCACCCCTGAGGGGCCACCAGGATCACCTCCCCCACCCCGGCCCGGTGGGCCGCGATGAGGTCCAGATGAGAATCTCCCACTACGCAGGCTTCTTCCGGCGCCACCCCTAGCTTCCCCAACGGCACCAAAAAGGCTCCCGGATCCGGTTTCAAGGGGATCTCCTCCCGGGGGAACACCGCCTGAAACGGCAGTGGGTGGCGGGCCAACACCCCCCTCACGCTGTCCCGGGAATTGTTGGTCACCAGGGCACATTTCACCCCCCTGGCCGCCAGGAACTCCACCAGCTCCTTGGCCCCGGGCATGGGATGGCCCTGCTCCACCCCCCGGGCCTCCGCCTCCCGCAGCCGCCTTTCCCCGGCCGCCCGGGCCGCAGGAGACAGCCGGGCCAGCTGCTGGGAGATCGGCAGGTGATCCACCTTCAGGCCCAATTCCTCCCGCAACTCCACCCAGTCCACCGGGTTGTGCCAAATGGTGCCGTCCATGTCCAAGAGCACCGCCCGGATGACCCTCTTCCCCCTCTGCATGGCGTAAGTCTAGTGGGGCTCGTTTCTCTCAGGCAACCGCCATCCCCCCAGCCGAAGGTCCATGAGCCCGGGGCAAAGGGGAAACAGGACCTCAGGGCTCAGTTCCTCCTCGGGGGAAGGAGCAAGTGGGGGTGGTAAAGGTGGATCTAGCCAGTAAACTCGCTTGGCCATGAGAGTGGTCAGCTTCTGGAGTTATAGCCTCGCTTTGGGTGCGGGTGCGGCCTTGCTGGGGTTGGTGGTGGGGGGGCTCCTGAAACCCCTGCCCGCCGCCGTCAGTTTGCTGCTGGCGGTGGTGGGGCTGGTGCTGCTGGGCTTGGCTAGCCTGTTGGCCAAACGGAATTCCCGCTGGTGGAAGACCAAGTCAAGCTCCGGGCACTGACGTGGGCGGAATGGCCTTGGAGGCGGCCTTTCTCTCCCCCGGCGGTGACATCACCAGCGGGGTGAAGGCCCTGAATGAACCGGTGAGGGAGGGGTTGGTGGGCAAGGAAGGAGGACCGGGGGTTCGCACTTCTGGGCCTCCCTGGCCCCACGAGATAGCCCCCCGGGTCTGGGTATTTAAATCTGAAGGCTTCGCCGATCAGCTGGCCACCTTGATTGGGCTCGGGGAAGAGGCCCTGGTGGTGGACCCCCCGATGTTCCAGGAGGAAGCGGCCCGAGTGGAGGAGTTCGCCCGGGCCCAGGGGCTGGAGATCGTCTGGCTAGCCCTCACCCACGCTCACGGGGACCACGCCCAGGGCATGGCCTACTTCCCCCGAACGCTGGCCATTGCGCAGCGGGAATTTTGGCCCACTTGGCAGCGGGTGGCCCCGCTGGAAGCGGAGTACTTCTCCCGGGTGCTTCCCGGATATCAGGGCCTCTCCCTCCGGGAGCCGGAGGTCACCTTCGCCCGGGAGCTCCGGCTTAAGCGAGCCGGCCGGCAAGTGATCTTCCGCTCTGCCCCGGGGCACTCCCCGGATGGCCTGTGGGTGGAGCTCCCCGCCGAGCGGGTGTGGATCGTGGGCGACACCGTGCTCCCGGTCCCCTATTTGGCAGCTGGGGACAGGGCCCAGCTCCTCGCCACCTTGAAGGAGCTGCTGGCCCGGTGGGAGGGGGGTACGCTGGTGTTGGGCCACCGGCAGGTGCTGGTGGGGGAGCAAGCCCACGAGATGATCGAGGCCAACTTCCGCTACCTGAAACTCCTCCCCCAGAAGGTGGCGGAGGCCGCCGCGGCGAGGAAGTCAAAGCGGGAGGTCCTGGCCCTTCCCCTGACGGAGTTCGGGCTCCCCCAGGGAGTTTGGGAACCGTTGGGGCGGGAGCTGCACCGGGTGAATCTGGAGCGCACCTGGGAGGAGATTTTTCCGCGCCATCGGGAGGTTCAGAGGGGAGCGGGAGACAGAGGCGGGGGAGACCGGTGAGCGGGCTAGACGTTTTGCTCGTGGGCTGGGACGGGGCCGACCCGGATTGGTTGGAGAGCGAATCCGGCAACCTCCCCACTTTCTCCGAGCTCAAAGCCAAAGGCAGGTGGGGGAGGCTGGAGAGCACCGTTCCCCCTGTGACTGCCCCGGCCTGGGCCAGTCTGCACACCGGGGCCAACCCCGGCAAACACGGGGTGTTCGGGTGGGCGACTCGCCGCCCGGGGAGCTATCTGCCCAGCCTCGCGAACTCGGCCAGCATTGCCTTGCCCACGTTATGGGAGCTGTTATCCCAGCGGGTGCGGGTGGGGGTTGTGGGGTTCCCCCTCACTCACCCGGCCCGAGAGGTAAACGGATTTTGGCTGCCAGGGCTCCTCTCCCCACGGGATGCGCCGGGGCACCCACCGGGATTGGTGCGCCAGGTATTGGCCCGCTTCCCCCACTGGCAACCCACCCCCCCGGAGTGGGCCAAGGGGGAGGACGCGGAGGGGTGGAGCCGCGAGTTGGCCGCCACCACCACCCGGCAGGCTCAGGTGGCCCTCTTCCTGGCCCGTCGCTTTCGCCCCCAGGTGTTGGGGATCCACTTCCAGACCACCGACACGGTCCAGCACTACCTCTGGGGCCAAGCGGGGGTGAGGATGGTCTTCCAAGCGGCGGACCGGGCGTTGGCCAGGTTGGTGGAGGCCCTGCGCCCCCGGCTGGTGGTCCTCCTCTCGGATCATGGGATGGGGCCGGTGGTCGGGGAATTTCACCTAAACACCTGGCTGTGGCGGGAGGGCTTTTTGACCCTGCGGCGCCGCGGTGGGAGCAGGTTGCGGGCCCGGCTGTTTGAGCGGGGGTGGAACCCGCGGGGGCTGGAACACATGGCCTGGCGAGGCTATCGGATTGCCAGGCGCTTGGGCTTCCTCGACTCCTGGGCCGACGCCGTGCACGGGGAGAGCCGCCTGGCCAGGCTGGTTCGCTGGGGGTTCCTCTCCCTGGCAGATGTGGATTGGGAAAAGACCTGGGCCTACTCGCACTCGGAGATCGGGAGCATTTTTCTCAACCGGGTGGGCAGGGAGCCCCGGGGGATCGTCACCCCTGGGGACGCCACCCAGGTGCTCGCGGAGCTGACCCAGGCCTTGGGAGAACTCCGCACCCCGGAGGGGGAACCGGTGGTGGAGCGGGTTTTGCTCGGAGAGGACCTGTATCGGGGGCCCCACGCGCCCCTGGGGCCGGACCTCTTGTTCCTGTCCCCTGGGTTGCGGTGGATGGGGAAGGGGCTGGGGGGTTTTTTGAGCCAGCAGGTGTTCACCCCCCCGGCGGTGCGCGGGGGACACCGCCTCCAGGGGGCGTTGTTGTTAAGTGGAGAAGGGGTCCAGCCCGGCCTGGCACCCCACGCCCGCTTGTGGGACGTGGCCCCCACCGTGCTCGCCTACCTGGGGGTCCCCATCCCCAGCTGGATGGACGGCCAGCCCCTGGAGGAGCTGTTCGAGCCCGGCTCCCTGAAGGTCAGCCGACAGGAGGCCACGGCCGAGGCCCGCCAACGTCCCAGTCAGGACACCATCGAACGCCTCAAGGGGCTGGGCTACCTGTGAGCTTTGGCCCTCAATTACCGGAGCCCAAGTCCCTTGAGGATCATGTTGGCTGCGGCGTAGAGGAGCACCAGTGCGAACAGTTGTCGCAGCCGGCGGCGGGGGAGCTTTCCGCCCAACCGGGGGCCCAGCTGGGCCCCCACCAGCAGGCCGGCGATCAGGGGGAGGGCTAGGGACCAGTGGGTGTTGCCGGCCAGGGCGTGGCGGCTGGTGGCCAAGGCGGCCGAGGGCACCATGATGAACAGACTGGTGGCCACCGCCGCCCGGATGTCCAAGCCCAGGGTGAGCATGAGGGCGGGCACCATCACCGTGCCCCCGCCCAGCCCCAGCAGCCCTCTGACCACCCCCGCCATCACCCCCACCAGGGTCCCCAAAGCCAGATGCGCTCTTCGGTGTCCGCCTGCTGAGAACAGTTCTTTGGGCTGGCGGCCCAGCAGCATCACCCCGGCCGGGTAAAGGAGGAACAGGCCGAAGCCCACTGCTAACCCAGGGGAGGAGATGCGCTGGCTGAGGTGAGCACCCAGCCAGGCCCCGGCCAGCGCCCCCGGCATCACCACCAGCCCCAACCGCACTCGCACCTCGTGCCGGCGCAGGTAGGCGATGGAGCTGGACAGGCTGGTGAAGGTGACCCCGGCGATGCTGGTGCCCACTGCGACCTGGGTTGTGGGGGCCAGCCCTGATAGGAGGAGCAGTGGCACCATGAAGGTCCCCCCGCCGATCCCCAACATGGAGGCCAGGGTCCCAATCCCCAACCCGGCGAGCCCGAGGAGGAGGTGAGTGCTCATAGGCTGCCAGGTTACCCGAACTGGAATCGGTTGGCCAATCCAGCGCGGCAGATAAGCCAACGGGGGCCTGCCGTCGCCTTCTTCTGAGCTAAGTGGGAAGAGGGGTCACGGGGCTGGGGAAGGGGGCAAACCGGCGAACAGGGTGCGCACTCCCTCCACGTAGGCAGCCAGGTACTCCTCCCAGCGGCCTTCCTCCCGCAGTTGGGCCAGTCGATCCAGCAGCTCTGACACCTCTGGCGCCAAGGTGCAGCTTTCCTTGTCCACCAGCCTCAGCACAAACGCTCGCTCCCTGACCCGAAGCTCTTCCCATAGCTCCGGGGTGGGGGAGGGCCAAGGCGGCCCCACCAGCTCCCAGAAGTGCGGCCACCTTTCCGGCCCCGCGAACAGCAGCTCCCAAGCCTGGGGGAAGATGGGCTTCAACATGCCGGCACATTGGACCAGTCTTTGCTCCATGCCTTGGAATAAGGCCCGGAGGCGCTCCTCCAGATCTCGCGGAAGTTCCCCGCTCAACCAAGCCCGCCACTCCGGTTCCCAGGCCGCCAGCCGCTCTTCCCCTCCCCGCAGGTACTCCGGCAGCAGGACCAAGAGCCGTTGCCAACTGTGTTTACTGACCAGAAGATGGACCAAGCTGGCCCCCACCTGGTAGGAGAGCCAGCTTGGAATTTCCAAAAGCCCCCCTTCCCGGGCCCAGTAGGCGGCTGCGGGATAAAGCTCGAGTGGAGAGAGCCGTTGGGCGGAGCGGGGCAGGAGGGAAAACTCCACCAACCCTTCTAGCCAGAGGAGCGGCAACTCCTTGAATTCTATGCCCTCAAGCTGGCACCACAGCCAGAACCCCCAGTGTCTGAGTTCGTGCGCCAGGGTGTGGCGGAAGAAGGTGTGCGACTCCGTCTCCAGGGCGAGGACGAGCAGTGGGCCCTCCACCTGGGTCACCAGCCCTGCCAGCCAGGGGGAAAGCCAGGCCCGCTGTTGGGGGCAGCGGAAGACAGGGGGGACGCTGAACCCGGCTATAATCTCAAAGTTCCCCAGCTCCTCTTGCAGGTCCTCCAGGGTGGGGAAGACGATCAAGATGAGGGGCGGGATTGCCAAGTCATCGAGCTGCAAGGGGGGGAGGCCCCACCAGTGGCCGGGCTGGGGGCCGGGGATCACCATTCCCGGGGGGGATAAATCCAGTCGGGTTTTGGCCTGGGCGGCATCGGGGGCTTCCACCGCCTGGGGCTCGCCCATCCTGGAGGGAATCGGAATTTCCCACACCGCTACGGAATAGCGGGCCAGGTTGGCCATGGTGTTGAGGTAGCCTGTTGCCCGCTCCGGGGCTCCCCCCACCCAATACACCGCCCCGTACCACCATTGTTGCACCTCCAGGGAAGGGGCCCCCAGGAGGGCCAGGGCCACGAAGGTCGTGGCCAAGATCAAACAGCCCAGCCTCCACATGCTCATACTCTCACCCCGCTGCCCCTAAGTGTATGCCGAGTCAGAGCCCCTCGCCGATACAACGGGTTCAACCCTCAACCTGTGTTATAGATGAATTTGGCCTGGCTGGCCGATTTTCCGCGTTGGGCACCGATTCCCGGGATCGACATTTCCTGGACCGCCGGTTGAGCCGAGTAATCTCAACCAAACGGCCCCGTAATTCGCTGGGCGAGCGAGCGCACTTCCCGGGCCCGATGAGTTACTCAGCAGGGAAAGGCGTCCCAACATGGCCCCCTTTCTGTTTCCGCCGTAGCCGGCAAGGATCAGTCAGCTTGTTGCCAGAGCTGGGCCAGTCGCTCCAGGTCTCCCCGGGTGAGCACCCGCCCACTAAAGGGTAGTTCGCGGCCCACGAACGTGGTGGCCCACAGCAGCTGCTCGTACTCGATGCTCGGAGGCAGGGTGAGGTCCAGCCGATCCCGGCGCACGTCCCAATGGCCAACCACCACCTCCACCGGCAGGGTAGTGGCCACCTCCACGGCTACTTCCCCTCGCAATCCCATCCCAGCCAGTTCCAGCGCCAGGGAGTAGGTGCCCAGCGCCCCGGGGGGGACTTGGACCAGCCAGGCGCGGGCGGTGGGGACCCCCGCGGGGATGGGTTCCAACCCGGCCGGGGGGCAGCCGTCACAGGGGGCGGGCTGGGCCCCCCACCCCGGGGGCAACACCAACGCGGCGGCGGTGCTGGGGAGATCCACCGGGGAGAAGATGTCCGCCCGCAGGAGGAAGGCATGGCCGGGGAGGGCAACCGGGGTGGAGGGGTGGAGGTCCACATAGCCCAGGGTGAACTGTCGGCGCTCCCCAGGGGCCAAACTGACCGCCAGTTCCCTCGTCTCCTGCCCCGGAAATTGATAGCTGAGCTTCCAATCTCCGGCCGGGCCGGTCACCTCCACCCCGCCTGGCCGGGACAACACCAATAGCCCTGGAGCGGTGAGGGAAGCTCCCTCAAGCCCCACTAGCTCGGCCACCGCCCACCCGGGGGGGGCGCGGAAGAATGAGCCACACTGCGAGTGGTGCTGGACGAGCCATACCCCAGGCGGGAGATGGTCTGGGAGGTGGGCCTGCCACAGCACCTTGTCCCCCTGGGGCTGGGAAGTCCAGCTGACCGGAAAGGGCTCCCCGCAGAACGTCAACTCCGGCGGGCCCTCCCCTGCCGGAAGCCACACCTCCACTGCCTCCCCGGGGAGCAGCACGGGGTGAGAGCACTCCAACCCCCAGCCCGGGAAGGCGAGCAAGGCCACCGCCAGCAAGGAGGCCGCTTTCATACGTCTCACCGTAACGGCAGAAGCACGTAGGCCACGTCCTCCCAACAGGAGGGGTCTTTGTATTGTGCCCACAGAACGTCCCCGAGGCAGGCGCCCAGGTCTTGCGGCACGAACGGTTCGCTCAGGTAAACCCCTTCCCCCTCCCGGATCAACGCGAGCTCCCTGGCAGTGCAGCCTGGACCCAGGATCCCGATCCACACCCGGGGATGTTCGTCGTCCAGGGCTTGGGTGAGCTTCACCCTCAGGGAAGCGGAGCACTCGCAAGGTGCGGCCACCTCTCGCCCGGTTTCGGAGTCCACAAAGGCGATCTCGGTCCTGGGCACCAGGGTGATGGCCGCCTCTGCCTGCCCCCATTGCCCGGCAGCTTGGACCAGGGCCACCACGGTCACGGACTGAGGGTAGGTGGGTTCAGAGCGCACCAGCAGCAGTTCCGCACCGCCCTCCGGCTGCCTGACCCCGTCCACAAACCACTGTACCTGGTCCACCGCCTTGGGGGAGGTTACAGCGAGGCGTACTGGGCACCCCACGTCTTCCCGGGCCCCGGGGGTGAGCTCCAGTGAGACCTGGACCAGCAACAAGGGGAACGTGTATGCAATTTCCTGGTAGGAGACCTCCAGGGCCAGCCCTTTTTCCAATGTAGTGGAGAAGAGTTCAGTTCCCTCGTGAAGGACTTTGGCCTGGAGGGTGGACTGCTGGGGGGCGATTTCGAGGACGAACTCCCCGGTGAACTGGCCGCTGGCAGGGCCGGTCTCCCGCAGGTCGACCCTGGTTTCCCGTTCCCCCAACCGAAGCAGGACCAGTGCCGTCTCCGGCTCACAGGCCAGGTCTCGGTTGGGGTCGGTGACCGTGATCTTGAACCGCCCAGCAGGCAGCTGCGCGCCGGCTTCCCAGGGACACCATACACCCCGGCCTTCGTCCCAGGTGGCCAGGGACAGTTCCGGGGTTCCCGTGGGGGGGAGCACCAAAGCGGTGGCGGCCAAGCCTTCCTCCAGCTCGGTGGCGGCGGCAATCACGTCGCCTGGGAGGACCCGCAGTAGGTACTCCGCTTCCGGGGGAACAGGATCGCACTCCCGGACTACGTAGACGTGGCCGGTGACCAGTTGCCCCTCCTCGGGATGCAGGGGTAGCCGCACCTGCTCCCCGGTGCGGACGTTGACCACCAGCACTTCCCCGGCTTCTGCCTCCACCCCGGCTACCACCACCAGGAAGCTTCCCCCCAGGGGCACCTCGGCCGGCTCGATGTGGAGCGAGCCGGCCCAGCCCCCAACCCACATTCCAACTAGCAACGCTACCCAAATAATTTTGCCCATCGCGGCCTCCTTGAGGGCCATTATAGTGGGCGAGGGGAGGGATGTTCCGTAACGCGCATCACCTTGGCCACATATCGCCCAGGTGGTTGCTGTACCGGGACAGCCTCATCGGGTTCCTGAGCCCTCAGGGGGTTTATGTGCAAGCCAGCACCTGCCTAGATAACGCGAGGGGCGATCGGACGTGCTCCTGGGGCAGGCAGACTTGGGCGTCGGGTGCCCCGGCTGGCTCTCCCCCGGGCTACACCGGGTGTAGTTGGCTGAGGGCGAGCTCGAGGTCGGCCACGAAGATGCCGATGCAGTAGTCGGAAACGCCCCCGATCCAGATGAGCTGGTCCTGCCAAACGAGGAGTCCGTTTCCGAACAGGGCTAGGGAGCGGTCTCCGTATTGCTCCACCAACCCCTCGGGCACTAGCAGGTAGTCGGAGATCTCCAGCAGCCGCCCCTGACCGTCCACCACCGCCAGCCCGTTGCGATAGGAGAGGTCCTTGCGGTGCACCCCGTGCCAGCCCACCAGGTACCGATCCTCCCCCAAGGGGACGGCGTTGGTGGACCAGCCCACCTTGTGCTCCCAGGGCTCCGGCACCAACACCGGTTCCAAGGTCTCCCCGGCGATGGCCAGCGCCTCCAGGTCCGCCTCCCCTCGCCAGCACAGGTCGGGGGCTTCCCCCAGGCCCATGGGCCGGGTGAGCAGCACCGCCCACTTTCCTGAGACGGAGAGCAGCGCAGAGTCCTTGTTGTCGGGCACGTACTCCCCTTTGGCTGTCCGGATGTGGAAGTAGCCCTTGCGCAACAAGGTGAGGTTCCCATCGAGTTCGGCATAGGCCAACAGGGCCCGCATCCCGGGGCGATCCCCGTCCTCCAGGCGCCCCACCCCGGTATAGAGGATCCTGAACCCCCTTTCCATTGGGAACACCCGGGGGTCCTCGCACCCGCGATCTACCTCCCAGCCCTGTTGGGGCCAGAGTACGATGGTGGTGAGGTAGGTCTTGTCGGGAATGGGTTCCAGGAGTTCCTCCACCGGGAGCTGGAACAGGCCCACGCTGGAGGTGTAGGAGTAGTAGTCGAACACCAGGCGGGGAAAGATCAGCGCGCGGTTCCCCTGGAGGGTGGCTCCGGGGTTGAACGCGGCCAAAGGCCGGCGGGGGTAGTTGACCACCTCCAGCTGGTAGGGGGTGATGTAGCCGGCGCGGCGGAAGATCTGTGCCAGCCGATCCCGGCGGAGACCCTGTCTCTGTGGCAGGGCGCGTTTGGCCCGGTGAATGATGTCCAGCAAGTTCCCCCCTTTGAGCAACCGGTTGGTCAAATATACCCGCCCCCAACGCCCCCAGGCAACTAACCCCCTCCACAGCCACAGGACCGGCGCACCACCAGCTCAGTGGCCAACATCACTTGCCTGGCCCGGGGTTCCTCCCCTCGCACCAGCTCCAACAGCCGCCGGGCTGCCACCTCCCCCATCTCCCACCGCGGCACGAACACACTGGTCAGGGGCGGAGTCACATAGGGAGCCAGGTCACCGTCGTCGAACCCCACCACCGCCACCTCCTCCGGCACCGGGATGCCCCGCTCCTGAAGCACTCGCATCGCCCCGATGGCCATGGAGTCGTTGGCAGCGAAGATGGCCGTGGGCAGTTTTCGCAACCTCAAAAGCTTTTCCATGGCCGGCCGCCAAGACTGGGGACGCCTGCCCCCCTCGGCCACCAGCTCCTCCCGGTAGGGCAGGCCATGGTCGGCCAGGGCTTCCCGGTAGCCAGCCAGCCGGCGGGCGAAGCTGGGATCGGCCAGGGTTTCGGCGATGAAGGCGATCTCCTTGTGGCCGTGGGAAAGAAGGTGTTCCACCGCTGCCCGGGCGCCGCTCTCGCTGTCTGGCAGCACCGAATCCACCCCGGGGATGGCGTGGTCCACCAGCACCAAGGGCAGTTGTTTCCGCAGCGGCAGCACCAGTTCCGGTCCGATGTCGGTGCCCAGGATAGCCAGGCCGTCTACCCGACCCTCCTGGGCGCACTTGGGCGGCGACTGGTCCCGCAACACCGAGAACACCACGTGATAGCCTTCCTGGTCCAGGGTGGACTCGATGGCTTCCAGCACCAGGCCGTAGAAGGAGCGTTCCACCGGCAGGTGGCGGGCGGCGATGACCACTCCGATGCAACCGGTGACCCGGGTGGCCAGGCCCCGGGCGTGGACGTTAGGCCGGTAGCCGAGCTCCCTGGCGGCCCGCAAGATCCGAGCCCGGGTCTCCGGCCGCATCCGCCCCTTGCCGTTCAGGGCCCGGGAGGCGGTGGAAGGGGACACCCCGGCCCGTTTGGCAACGTCCCTGATGGTTACCGCCATGTTGGGCTATGTTAGGTCCGAGCAAGCGGTAGCTCAACCGGCGGCCGTCACGCCTCAGTCAGCCGAGGTGGGGAAGAAAGGTTCCACGTGCACCATGACCGACACCCGGCCGCCCAGGGCCGCGGCCACCGCTTCCTCCACCTGGGTGGCGATGTCGTGGGCTTCTTTCACGCTGAGCTCTGGGGCCACCTGTAGGTGCACGTCCACCACTGACTGCCGCCCCACCCGGCGGGTGCGCAGCCGATGCCAACCCTTCACCCCAGGGACGGCCTCGATGGCGGCCACGATGCGCCGGCGATCTTCCTCCGGCAGTGTGCCCTCGCTGAGTTCGTGCAGGGTCCGCCCCACCAGGCGCAATGCCGCCAGGATCACCAACGCCCCCACCGCCAGGGCGGCCAACCGGTCTCCGCTGGGATAGCCCAGCAGCACCGCCCCGCCGCCCAACAACACCGCCCCGGAGGAGAAGGCGTCGCTGCGGTGGTGCCAGGCATTGGCCGCCAGGGCCTGGCTCGCAAGCCGGCTCGCCACCCGGTGGGTCAACCGGAACAGCCATTCCTTGGTGACCAGAGAGAGGAAAGCTATCCCCAACACCAGTCCCCCCGGAGGCCGGGAGGACGCGGAGAGGGCCTGGGCGGCGTCCCAGATCAGCCAACCTCCGGCCAGGGCCAGCGCCACGGCTACTAGGCCTCCGGCCAAGGTTTCGAACTTCCCGTGGCCATAGGCGTGGGTGTGGTCCGCCGGGCGAGCGGCTAGCCGGATCCCCCCGATGACCACCAAATCGGTGGCCAGGTCGGTGAGGGAGTGCACCCCATCCGCCACCAGGGCGGCCGAGCCGAAGCTCGCCCCCAGGGAGAGTTTCAACCCCGCCAGGACTAGGTTGACCCCACCCCCGAGCAGGGTGATCCCGACCCCTTCTCGGGAGAACATGGCTGCCAACTATACCCAACACCCAGGGAGGTGCTTCCTCCCTTTGGGCAATTGCCGCCACACGGTCAAATACTCGCTGTCCTGCCTTCTGATATCATGGGCCTGTGCCCAACTGGGATGACCTGTTCAGACAGGGGAAGTTCGCGCCCTGGGAGCCCACCTGGGGGGTGCGCCGGTTTGCGGCTCTGCTCAAGGAGAAGGGGGTCCGCCGGGTGCTGGACCTGGGCTGCGGAGCAGGGAGGCACATCTTGTTCCTCGCCCGGGAGGGATTCCAGGTCCACGGCCTGGATTCTTCCCCCCAGGCCCTGCGGATCTGCCAGGATCGGCTGCGGGAGGCGGGCCTTCCCGCCACTCTGGTCCAAGCGGACATGCGGGACATTCCCTACCCAGAGGGTTTCTTCGACGCCCTCATCGCCATCGCCTCGCTCTATCACGGCACCCTAGCCGACATCCGTCGCACCCTGGCCGAGATCCACCGGGTGCTGCGCCCCGGAGGATTGGCCTTGCTCGAGTTCAAATCCAAACGGAGCTTCCGCTATGGGCAGGGGAGAAAGATCGAGCCTGAGACATACGTCGCCGAGGAGGGAGAAGAAGCCGGGATCCCCCACCACTATTCGGATCAGGCTGAGATCGAGCGGCTCCTCGAAGGGTTTGTGATCTTGGAGCTCAACCACCTGGAGCGGCGCATGGAGGGGAAGTGGCCATCCGGACAATGGGAGGTATGGGCCGAGCGCCTCCCCTGACCCCGGCCTTCCTCCCTCTGGGGCTGGTTCGCCCTGCTGGGAGGGGTGCTCCCTTCGGTGGCGATTTCAATGGGGCACTCTTTGGGGGCTCGACTTGGGCCCCCGGGTGGGGTAGAAGGAGAGGGCGGCTGCTGGCAAAGGAGGCAGGATGAAACCGATCGTGCTGGCAGCGCTGTTGGTCACTGGCACCTGGCTGGGGAGCTTGGCAGGACAACAGCTCCCCGCAACTTATCTGCTCCCAGATGAAGCTGGCAGCTGGACCCCGCCGCCCGGAGCTCACGTCGCCCGGCCCGTGGAGGGCCCGATCCGAGTTCAGATCCGCGGGGTGGGGGAGTTCATGGTGGACCCAGCCCAGCTCACCACCGTGCGCCCCGACGTCTTTTCCCCTGGCCAGTTCTCCCTGTTCGACCTGTTGGTGTATCTGGCCGAGCAGGGGGAGATAGAGCTCAGCTACCACTACGATGAGCTGGTTGCCACTCACGTGATCGACTCCCTGAACGGGGAGGGTGGTTGGTGGTACCGGGCCCATTACGCCGGCGGGTGGTTCGAGACGAGCGCCGTGCGCATGGATCTCTATCCGGTGAAGACAGGCACCGAGGTGCGGTTCTTCCGGGAGCGAGCCGGCTGGCTGGAACGCTTGTTCTCCGCTTACCGAGAGGAAGTGGAGCTGCTGGAGCGCAACGGGGGGCGGGTCATCCTGCCCCGGGTCACCATCCGGGGCCCGGATTGGACCTTGGAGTTCACCCACGTGGAGGTGACCCCCCACGGCGTGCGCTCGGATATGCTGCGGCCGAGGGTGGTGACCGCCCTGGATGTCCTCCTCTCTCTGGGGGAACAGGGGAACCTGGCAGGCTTGGGCCTCACTTGGTACGGACGAATCGGGGCTGCCGCGCCGGTGGACACCTATTTCGTGGAATACATCGCCGGTGAGGGGCATTCCGCCCGGGCCCGCGGGAGTTGCGGCTTCGTGTACGAGGTCGGTTCTCTGGAATTCCCTGGCTTCCGAGGCAGTCATGTTCACATACCGTCGGATATCCGGGTGATTGTGTCTCCGGAGTACATGGAGTGGTTCTGGATATGCCTGTGAGGAGGAGGCTCCTGCTCCGGGTGGTGCTGGACTGGGGGATGGTGCTGGCGGCCGTCTCCCTGGCCGTCTCTTCGGGCCTGTTGTGGTTGGGGTTCCCCTGGGGCTATTACCCGGCCAGGTTGGTTTGGCGAGAAGTGCACAAGTGGTCGGGACTTGTGTTTGGGCTGTTGGCCTTGGTGCACCTGGCCCTGAACTTCGGCTGGCTGCTGCGGGCCACCCGCAAGCTCCTCTCCCGGAGCGCGGAGCCCCGCCCCGCTGAAGGAGAGCCCCCCGGAACCCTATGATGGCCCGGGATGAAACGGAAAGAGAGCCGTCGCCTGCTAGACCCAGTGGAGGTGGAGATGAAAGGGAAAGACGCCTATGTCATAGCGTTTCGCGTGTTGGGGATTTTCTTCGTTTACGGCGCCATCACCTCCATTAGCCGTGCCATTTCCGCTTTCCTATATATGGAACAGCTTCAGCCGTGGGCCGTATTCTGGGCGGCTACCCCCGCCGTTTTCCTCTTCCTCGGGGCCTATCTCTCGCTGTCCTTCGCTCCCCAGCTCGCCCTCTGGATCTCAGGGGAGGAGGGGGAAAGGGAGATCACTAGCTCTGCCACCGCCGAGGATATTGCGCGGATCGCGATCTTTTCGATCGGATTGGCCTTCGTGGTGGCTGGGATCTCTGGGCTGGCCCAAGAGGCCGTGCGGAGCTCCGCCCACCCTTGGGGCCCGGATCTGGCCGGCTACGTTTACTCTGGGGCCCGGGTGATCCTGGGGTTGGCCTTGGTGGGGCACCGGAAGTTGGCGACCTGGGGGCGGAACCTATGGGCCTTCTTGAGTTCCACCCGGGGAGAGTGATCATCGCCTCCGGGGGATGAGGTCCTGGCTGAGACACTGGCCCCCGGCCTCTGGCCCCGGGATGGGTTGCGGCGGCTGGAAAGCTTCCCCCCGTGTTGTAGGGGACAACCGAGTTTGATACTCTGGGTTCACCAATCAGATCTCGGAGGAGGGGAGAGATGGGGAAGTATGATTTCATCACCGCCGAGCTTGCGTCGCTCAAGGAACAAGGCCTGTACAACATCATCCGCACCATCGAGAGCCCGGTGGGGGCGTGGACGGTGGTGGACGGCCGACGGGTCCTCAACATGTGCTCCAACAACTACCTGGGCTTTGCCAACGACGAGCGGCTCAAGGCCGCTGCCCTCCGGGCGGTGGAGGAGTACGGGGTGGGCCCGGCGGCGGTGCGTTCCATCGCCGGCACCATGTCCTTGCACCACGAACTGGAGCGCAAGCTGGCCGAGTTCAAGCACACCGAAGATGCGGTTTCCTTCCAGTCGGGCTTCTGTGCCAACTTGGCCACCATCCCCGCCCTGCTGGGGAAAGAGGGGGTCATCTTCACCGACGAGCTCAACCACGCCTCCATCATCGACGGCTGCCGGCTCACCAAGGCCGGGCGGGTGATCTTCCCCCATCGGGATGTGGATGCCCTGGCCAGGGCGCTGGAGGAGCACAAGGACGCGGCGAAGAAGCTGATCGTCACCGACGGGGTGTTTTCCATGGACGGTGATTTGGCGCCGCTGCCGGAGATCGTGGAGGTGGCGGAGCGCTACGATGCCCTGGTGATGGTGGACGACGCCCATGGGGAAGGGGTGTTGGGCTCCCACGGCCGGGGGATCGTGGATCATTTTGGGCTGCATGGGCGGGTGGACATCGAAGTGGGCACCCTGTCCAAGGCGTTCGGGGTGATGGGTGGGTATGTGGCCGGGAAGCGGGAGATCGTGGAGTACCTGAGGCAACGGGGCCGGCCGTTCTTGTTCTCCAGTGCCACCACCCCGGCGGACGTGGCCGCCTGCATCGCCGCCCTGGACATCTTGATGGAAACCGACGAGCCGGTGAAGAAACTGTGGGACAACACCAGCTACTTTAAGTCCAAGATGCAAGAGCTGGGGTTCGACACCGGCCAGTCGGAGACCCCCATCACCCCCATCATGTTGGGCGAGGCCAAGACGGCATGGGAGTTCTCCCAGCGGCTGTTCCAGGAGGACGTGTTCGCCCAGGCCATCGCCTATCCCACCGTGCCCAAGGGCAAGGCTCGCATCCGGGTGATGATTTCGGCGGTGCACACGAAAGAAGACCTGGACTTCGCCATCGACAAGTTCGCCAAAGTGGGGCGGGCTTTGGGCGTGATCTAGCCAGGCCTGGAGAGGTGGCTCCGTCGGCGGGGGTATCGACCCCCGCCGAGTGTTGGCACCCAGGCCATGAACTAAAGGGGCTCAGCTAGTTTGGAGCCGGCCCAGTGTGATTTTCCTCGCCCTTGGTTGAGGGTTGAAGCCGTTTGGGCAGTGGGCTCTCAGGGGGGTGGGGGCCCTGTTCCCCCAACTGGAGTGCCCCGGGTCCGTATTTGGCCTGCGCCCCCCAAACCAGCTGGTCGATCTCCTCGGGTGCGAACAGGTGCAGAGGGCGGAAGGAGGCCGGGGTGAGGCCCGCCAACCCCACCCCCAACAGCCTCACCCCCCGGCCTTCCCGGGTCGCCAGCAAGCGCGCCAAAAGTTGTCGGGCGGCTTCCAGCAATAACCCCAGGTGATCCGTGGGCTCCGGGAGTTTTAGCTGGCGGGTGTGGGTGGAGAAGTCGGACCAGCGCAGCTTCACCCTCACCACCCGGGCCAACAGGCCCGCCTGCCGCAGTCTCCCCCACACTTGGCGGGTGAGCCCCCGCAGGTGGGCCTGAATTTCTTCTAGCCGGTACACGTCCTCCGGCAGGGTGAGCTCCTGAGAGAGGCTTTTGGCCTCCCGCAGTGGCACCACGGGGGAGTCGTCCAGGCCCCGCGCCAGCCGCCACAGGTGCTCCCCCAGCTTGGGGCCGAACCACGACACCAAAAGCGAAGCTTCCACCCCCTGGAGGTCCCCCACGGTGTAGATGCCACGCGAAGCCAGCTTCCTGGCGGTCTTGGGTCCTATCCCCCACAGGGCTTCCACCGGCAATGGGGTGAGGAACCCCGCCACTTCTTCCGGGCGGATCACCCTCAACCCCCCTGGCTTGGCGGCGTTGGAAGCCAGTTTGGCCAGCAGTTTGTTGGGCGCCAATCCCACCGAACAGGGGAGCCCCACCTCCTCGGGGATGCGGGAGTGGATCTCCCGAGCCACCTGCTCCGGTGGCCCATGCAGCCGCTCTGTGCCCGTGAGGTCCACGAACACCTCGTCCAGGGAAACCGGCTCCACCAGGGGCGAGTACTGGCTCACCAGGGAGTGGATGCGGGCCGACAGCTGTTGATATCGCTCAAACCGGGGGGCAAGGAAAACCCCGTGGGGACAAAGCCGGCGAGCCTTGGCCATGGGCATGGCGGAGTGCACCCCGAAGGTGCGGGCCTCGTAGGAGGCGGTGGCCACCACCCCCCGGGGCCCCAGTCCCCCCACGATGACCGGCTTGCCGGCCAGCTGTGGGTTGTCCAGCTGCTCCACGGACGCGAAGAACGCGTCCATGTCCAGATGAAGGATCCAGCGGGTCACGCCCCGATCCTACCCCTTGGGGGGAGCGGCCGCCAAGGCCTCACAGGTCAGCCAGCAACCCCACTCTTTGGTTGAACTCCTCGATCAGCCGGTCGATCTCCTCCGCCTGACGGTGGATCCTGTCCCACCAGTCAGGCCAGTCGTACCACTGGACCTCCAGTTCCTCTACGGATTTGCCCAGCTGCTCCACCCAAGTGAAGTACTTTAGGTTGTGGATGCGCTTTTTGTCCCAATAGGAGAGCTCCAGCATGTGGTCGGTGGTGATCCCCAACAGGAACGCGTGGTAGTCGATGGCCGCCTGCCGCTCATCGTACGGCCCGTACTTCTCCCTGAGTTCCTGGATCCGGGAGCCATAGAGCTCCATGGAGTCGGTGAACACGGTGAGGACCACGTCCCGGGAGGAGAGCTCGTAGTACTTGGCGAGCTTGATGGCCCCGATGAGGTTGGCGGCCGAGGAGATCCCCAGCCACGGCAGTTTTTCCACCAGCGCCTCCGGCACCCCCTGCTTAGCCAAGAACTCCTGGCCGGCCGGCTCGTTGAACAGCCGGATCAGCCGCATGGGGAACTCGTCGTCGATGGCCGCCACCAGGTCAGTGTTGCGCACGTTGTGGATCCAGGGGACGTGTTTGTCCCCGATCCCCTCGATGCGGTGGCCGCCGAACCCGTTGATGAGTAGGGTGGGGCACTCCCAGGCCTCTCCCACCCCGAGCACCGCCTGGGGGAACCGCTCCTTGATGTAGTCGGCGCAGCCCAAGGTTCCGGCGGAGCCGGAGGTGAGGAACAGGCCGGCCAGGCGTTGCCCTTCACCGAGCTCGGCCCCCAGGACCTCCTCCATGGCCGGGCCGGTCACAGCGTAGTGCCACAGGTGGTTCCCCGGCTCGTCGAACTGGTTAAAGATCATCACGTTGTCTCGTGTAGCCTCAAGCTCTTTACATTTCTGGAAAATCTCCCACACGTTGGACTCACAGCCCGGGGTGGCGATCACCTCCCCGGCCACTTTGGAGAGCCACTCGAACCGCTCGCGGGACATCTCCTCGGGCAGGATGGCGATGGACTCGCAAGCCAGGAGGTTGGCCACATATGCCCCGCCGCGGCAGTAGTTGCCGGTGGAGGGCCAGACGGCCTTGTGGAAGGTGGGGTCGAACTGGCCGGTGACCAGCCGAGGGGCCAGGCAGCCGTAGGTGGCCCCCACCTTGTGGGAGCCGGTGGGGAACCATTTTCCCACCAACGCGAGGATGCGGGCCGGGACCCCGGTCAGGGCCTCGGGGAACTCCAGGTAGTTGACCCCCCCATAGAGGCCCCCTTTTGGGAGGGGCTGGTTCTTCCAGGTGATGCGGAACAGGTTCAGCGGATGCAGGTCCCACAGGCCGACGTCCTTGAGCCGTTCCTTGATCTTTTGGGGCACGTGTTTTTCCGGGTCCCGCATTTGTTTGAAGGTGGGGAGGATGATGCCCCGCTGGCGGGCCCGGCGGGCGGTTCTCTCCAGCTGTTCCTGGTGCACCGTGAGGTCGATCACGTTTGCCTCCGTTTCGCTGGGCGGGCATCTGGGCTAGTTTTTCTCTTTACTATCGGGTTTTGCTGTATTTGCCCGCCAAAAGCAAAGCGATTATACTGTCTGACAGCATGACTACCAAGCCCCAGCAGCCGGAGTTGCGCCGGATCCGCCCCACTAAGCTGTCCACCGAGGTCGCTCGCCAGCTCCTGGAACTCATCCGCTCCGGCACCTTCCCGGTGGGCGCCCGGCTTCCGCCGGAGAAGGAACTGGCCGATCGCATGGGCGTATCCCGGGCCTCAGTGCGGGAAGCCCTGGCCGCCCTGGGGGCGGTGGGGCTGGTGGAATCCCACCCTGGCCGAGGCAACTTCGTGCGGAGCTTGCCGGCCAGCGCCGGGCTGGCCGAGCCCTTGATACTGCTTGAGTCCGAAGCAGCTATCCAGGAGATCATCGAGGCCAGGGCCGCCCTGGAACCCCAAGCCGCTGGCCTGGCTGCCCTGCATAGAAACCCCGAGGACTTGGAACGCCTGGAAACCGTGCACTCGGCCATGATACGCCACGCCCAAGAGGGCCACTTCGACCTCTACTTCGCCTACGACAAGGCGTTCCACCAGGCGTTGCTCCAGGCCACCCAAAATCGTCTGCTGGCCAGAGTCCTCTTGCCCCTGGTGGAAACCATGGACCAGCACGTCTACCGGGAGTTCACCAGTAACTTCTACCTCAAGAGCCCTCAGGCTTTCCGGCGCGTCCTCGCCATTCACTCCCAAATCCTCCGTGCAGTGGAGGAACAGGACGCAAAGAGGGCCTGTCGCCACATGAAGACCCATTGGCAACGGATGAAGCGGGTCTACGAAAGCTAGCTCAGCCTAACTCCAAGACAAGGAGGTCACCGACATGGGAAAGAAGACGGTGGTAGTGGCGCTGGGGGGGAACGCCATCCTCCAGCGGGGGCAGAAGGGCACCTTCGAAGAGCAGCTTGCAAACGTATACCACACCGCCCGGCAGCTGGCGGAAATGGTCCTCTCCGGCCAGTGGCGGATCGTGGTCACCCACGGGAACGGCCCCCAGGTGGGCAACATCCTCCTCCAGCAGGACGCCGCCAAGGAGGTGGTGCCCCCCATGCCCATGGACGCCTGCGGGGCCCAGTCCCAGGGCCTCATCGGCTACATGATCCAGCAGTCCCTCCGAAACATCCTCGCGGAAAAGGGCCGGAGCGATATCCCCATCGCCACCGTGGTCACCCAGGTGCTGGTGGACAAAGACGACCCCGCCTTCCAGAACCCCACGAAACCCGTGGGTCCCTTTTACTCGGAGGAGGAGGCGCGGAAGCTTCAGAGGGAGAAGGGCTGGCAGGTGGTGGAGGACGCCGGAAGGGGCTGGCGGCGGGTGGTCCCCTCCCCGGATCCCAAGGCCATCGTGGAGCGGGAGGCCATCAGAATGCTGGTGGAAAACCGGGCCATCGTGATTGCCTCCGGGGGCGGCGGCATCCCGGTGATCGAAGAAGCCGGGAAGCTCAAGGGGGTGGAGGCGGTGATCGACAAGGACCTCGCCGGGGAGCGGCTGGCCGAGGACGTTGGGGCCGACGTCTTTCTGATCTTGACCGATGTGGACAGGGTGAGGCTGAATTACGGAAAGCCGGACGAGCGGCCCATCGACCGGATGACCGCAGAAGAAGGGAAGAGGTACCTGGCCGAAGGACACTTCGCCAAGGGCTCCATGGAGCCCAAGGTCAAGGCGGCGATCCGGTTCGTGGAGGCCGGCGGCGAGCGGGCGGTGATCGCCTCGTTGGACCAGGCGGTGGCCGCGTTGGCCGGGGAGGCGGGCACCCAAGTAGTCCATGACGCGTGACCGGTGACGCGTGACGCGTTGCCCAGCACGAAAGAGAAAGGAGGAGGTATAAAGTGGCGAGCACAGACCTAAGGGGTAGGGACTTCATCACTTGGCTGGACTTCGACCGGGAGGACATCGAGACCATCCTGGATACGGCGTTCGACCTGAAGCGGAAGTGGATCCGGGGGGAACCCCACCACGTGCTCCAAGACAAGACCCTGTTCATGCTGTTTTACAACACCTCCCTCAGGACCCGGAACTCGTTTGAGGCCGGGATGACCCAGCTGGGGGGGCATGCCCACTTCCTCCAGCCCGGGGCGGTGTACACCCCAGCCCTGCCCGGGGAGGAGAAGGCCTACTCCACCGAGAGGATCGCCGACGTGGCCCGGGTGTTGGCGGAGATGGGGCACGGGATCGCCATCCGCATCTACGGCAAGCCCACCGGCTGGGTGTACGGGAAAGGGAACCTGATCGTCAGGGAGTTCGCCCGCTGGTCCCGGATACCGGTGATCAACATGGAGGACGACAAATACCACCCCTGCCAGGCCCTGGCCGACGTGATGACCATGATGGAAAAACTGGGCGACCTTAAGGGCAAGAAATTCGTGATGTCCTGGGCCTACTCGGGCTCGGTGGAAAAGCCCCTGGCGGTGCCCCAGTCGGCCATCATCGGGGCCTCCTACTTCGGGATGGACATCACCTTGGCCCACCCCAAGGGCCAGGACCTGGACCCGGAGGTCCTCTCGGCGGTGGAGAAGAACGCCAAGCGGTACGGGGGTTCGTTCCAGATCGTCCACGACATGGACGAGGCGTTCAAGGACGCGGACGTGGTGTACCCCAAGTCCTGGACCGTGCAGCCTACCGACGGGAAAACCCCCATGGACCCGGAGAAGGCCAAGGCCATCTTCGAGGCCAACAAGCACTGGATCACCACCAAGGAGAAGATGGAGCTCACCAACGACGCCCTTTACATGCACTGTCTCCCGGCCGACCGGGGCATGGAGGTCACCGACGAAGTCATCGACGGGCCCAACTCGGTGATCATCGAGGAGGCGGCCAACCGCCTGCACGCCCAAAAGGGCCTTTTGGCCCTGCTACTGTAACGGGTGACGCGTAACGCGTGACGGGTAAGGGGCGATCTTTCCAAGTCGGTCACGCGTAACCCGTTACGCGTCACTGAGCAAAGGAGGGAGCTATGAGCTGGTTCGACCTTAAGGGAAGGGACCTGATCTCGGAACTTGACTGGAGCAAGGAGGAGTACGACATCGCCATCAAGCTGACCGACCACCTGAAGAGCATGTATTACTCCGGTCAGCCCCACCCCTACCTCCAGTACAAGACGTTCGCCATGATGTTCTTCGCCGGCTCCACCCGGACCCGCATGTCCTTCGAGACGGCCATGACCCAGCTGGGGGGGCACTCCCAGTTCATCCACCCCAAGACCCTGCGCCTGTCGTTGGAGGACAAGCCCGGGGCCGGGGAGACCATCAAGGACACGGCCAAGGCCATGTCCCGGTTCTGTGACGGGATCGGGATCCGGCTCCTGGACGACGCCATCGATTACTACGGCCACGGGGATGCGGTGATCCGCAAGTTCGCAGAACACGCCGACGTCCCGGTGATCAACATGGCCTCGGACATCAATCACCCCTGCCAGTCGCTCACCGACATCTACACCATCATGGAGAAGATCGGGGAGCCCCGGGGCAAGAAGATCGTGATCACCTGGGCCTACTCCCCTTGGATTCGGGGCCGGTGTTCGGTACAGGGGACGGCACTGATCGCTGCCATGTACGGGATGGAGGTGGTGATCGCCCATCCCCCCGAGTACGACCTGGACCCCAACGTCATGAACCAGTGCCGGGAGCTCGCAAGAAGGTCCGGCGGCTCGTTTGAGATCGTAAACGACATGGACAAGGCCTTGGACGGGGCGACCATCGTGTTCCCCCGTAACTGGTTCACCGGGCGCCGCTACGAGATCGGCAAAGAGGAGGAGCTCAAGATCGCCCAGAAGTACACGGACTGGCGCTACACCGCGGAGCGGCAGAAGCGGCTGGGGAACCCGGGATATCTCCTCCACTGCATGCCCGTGGATCGGGGGAACGAGGTGGATCCGGAGGTGTGCGACAACGAGCTCTCCTGGATCTACGACCAGGCGGAGAACCGCCTCCACACCCAGAAGGCGATCCTCACCCTCACCTTGGGCGGCCGGCTGTAACAAGGGGTGGAAATGAACCAGGGAGGCGGGGCTTCCTGGCCCCGCCTCCCTCTTTTTGTTTCGCAATGGGGACCGGGTTGCTCTGGGCGGGGGAGCCTGAAAGGGGCTCTGAGCTGAGTAGAATCTCAACTATAGGATTCGCTCTCAAAAAACTTTCCGGTGGTGATCAGGAGATGACTGCGGTGATATCGCTGCTGATAATCCTCAGCTTGTCGCTGCTCATCACCCGGGTGGCCACAGTGGCTTTGACCCTGACCGGGCTTTCCCGAGAGTCGGCTCAGTTCCAGGCCCGCTCCGCCTTCACCGGGGTGGGGTTCACCACCAGTGAATCGGAGCAGGTGGTGAGTCACCCTGTGCGCCGGCGCATCGTGCTCTTGCTGATGGTGCTGGGCAACGCCGGGGTGGTCACCGCACTGGCCTCATTGGTGTTGTCTTTCGCCAACCTGGAGGGGAAGGTGTGGTGGCCTCGGCTGGTGGCCTTGGGAGGTGGGGTGGCCTTCCTGTGGTGGGTAGCCCACAGTCGCTGGGTAGACCGCTGGCTGTCTGGGGTCATCCGCTGGGCGCTGGCCCGCTGGACCCATCTGGATGTGCGGGACTATGCGGCGCTGTTGAACTTGGCTCAGGGCTACCGGGTGGCGGAGCTGCACATCCGGCCGGGGGACTGGCTGGCCGGCCGCCGCCTGGCCGACATCCGACTCCGGGATGAAGGGGTGTTGGTGCTGGGGATCCAGCGGGCGGACGGCACTTACATCGGGGCACCGCGGGGGCACACCCAGATCCGTCCCGGAGATCGCCTGATCGTCTATGGGCGGGCTTCCCTGTTGGCGGAACTGGATCAACGCTGTTCCGGGGAGCAGGGGGACCAGGCCCACACCCGGGCGGTGGAGGCCCAGCGTCGCATCCTGGCCCAGGAAGAGGGCTATTGAGGGGGTCTCCCGGTGCGGCTGAACAAGTTCCTCCAGGCGGCCGGGGTGGCCTCCCGGCGCAAAGCAGACCAGCTCATCCATGCCGGTCGGGTGCAGGTGAACGGCAGGCCGGTCACCGAGCCCTGGCACCAGGTGGACCCCGCAGGGGACCGGGTGGAGCTGGACGGGGAAGTGCTGCGGCTTCCCGGGAGGCACCATTACTTGAAGCTGTACAAGCCCCGGGGGGTGACCAGCACCCTGGCCGACCCCCACGCGGCTCGTACCCTGGCCGAGTTCGTGCCCCCCGGGAAGCGACTGTTCCCGGTGGGACGCCTGGATCGGGACTCAGAGGGCTTGGTGATCCTGACCGACGACGGGGAGTTGGCCTACTTCCTCACCCATCCCCGGTTCGGGGTGGAAAAACGCTATCTGGTGGAGCTGGATCGGCCCCTGGCGAGGCGGGACCTGGCCCGCCTGCGGAGGGGACTCCCCCTCGAGGACGGCCCGTTCCGCCCCGAAGGCCTGCGGGTCAGTGGAACCCACGTTCAGTTGTCCTTGCGGGAGGGGAGGAAACGGGAGATCCGGCGGGGTTTCTCTGCCCTGGGCTACCGGGTGGTGAGGCTGGTTCGCCAGGCCATCGGCCCGGTGCAGCTGGGCGGGCTGCGCCCGGGGGAGGCAAAGCCCCTCTCGCCCCGGGAGAGGGAGCGCCTGTTGGGGCTAGTGCGGAAGTTGAAGGGCGATTGGGTTAAACTCCATTTCTCATGATCGAGGCTCGTGGCCTGGGGCGGACGTTCGCCGGCACGGTGGCGGTGGAGGACCTCCACCTCACGGTGAGGGAGGGGGAGGTGGTGGGGCTCCTGGGGCCCAACGGGGCGGGGAAGACCACCACCGTGCGCATGCTGTCTTGCCTCCTCGCTCCCACCTCCGGAGGGGCGGTGGTGGCCGGGTTCGACATCTCCCAGGAGCCTCAGCGGGTGCGGGAGCGGGTGGGGGTGCTCACCGAGACGCCGGGGCTATACCGGCGCCTGTCTGTCAAAAGGAACCTGGAGTTCTTCGCTCAGCTTTACGGGGTGGGGGACGTGGCCGGCCAGGTGAGGAAGTACTTGGAGCTCTTGGGGCTTTGGGACCGGCGGGCCGAGCCGGTGGGCACCCTGTCCAAGGGGATGCGCCAGCGGCTGGCCCTGGCCCGGGCCCTGGTGCACGAGCCGCAGGTGCTGCTCCTGGACGAGCCCACTGCCGGGCTCGACCCTGAGAGCGCCCGGGAGGTGCGGGAGTTCATCTCCGAGCTCCGGGGCGCGGGCCGGGCGATCTTGCTTTGTACCCACAACCTGCCCGAGGCGGAGAAGCTCTGCGATCGGATAGCCCTCCTCCGCACCCGGCTGGTGGCGGTGGGAACCCCGGAGGAGCTCAAGGCGCGGCTCTCCTCCCCCCGGGTGTTGGTGAGGCTGGCCGACCCGGCCCCCGACCTGCCCCGGGCGCTGAACCTCCCGTTCGTCAAGGGGGCAGAGCTCTCCGGGGACGTGTTAGCCCTTCAGGTGGAGGACCCCGAGCGGGATAACCCGCTCCTGGTGCGGCGCCTGGTGGAGCTGGGGGCCCAGGTCAAATACGTGACCCGGGAGGAGCGCACCCTGGAGGACGTGTACCTGGAGCTGATGGAGGCCGGGGATGAGGGTTGAGGTGCTGGTTCGCAAGGAATGGGAAGAGGTGTTCCGGATCCGGCTGGTGATCTTCAGCGTCCTGTTCATGCCCCTGCTTTTGGCGGGGTTCGCCACCTACCTCGTGTGGCAGGCCCAGGCGCTGCCGGAAGAGGCGGCCGGGGCCAGGGTGGCCCTGTTCAACACCGCCCTGATGTACTTCCTGATCCTGCCGGTGATCATCCCGGTGACCATCGCCGTCTACTCCATCGTAGGGGAGAAGGAGCAGGGGACGTTGGAGCCGCTGCTGGCTACCCCCATCGCTGACTGGGAGCTTTTCCTGGGGAAGGCCTTGGCCGCTGTGCTCCCCGCCCTGGGGCTCACCTGGGCGGTGTTCGGCCTCTTTTTGGCGGCGGCAGCGGTCATCCTGGGGGGGCTCCCCCCGGGGGCCCTGTCCCTGCCTTGGATGCTCTCTATCTTCGCCCTGGCGCCGCTTTTGGCCCTGTTCGGGGTGTTGGTGACCATGATCGTCTCCTCCCGCACCTCCGACCCCCGGGCCGCCTACCAGTTCTCCGGGCTGGCCCTGATCCCGGGGCTGATCCCGCTGATCATCTACTCCGCCAAGCAGACCGCCGTGAGCCTGCCGCTGGTGGGGGCGGAGGGGGCGTTGGTGCTGGCGCTGGACTTGGGGGCACTGTACCTGGCGGTGCGCCTGTTCCGGCGGGAGGAGATCCTCATCCGCTGGAAGTGACCCCGTTCCCCCTCGCATTGATGGGGCTCCAGTTCCGGATAAAATCGCTGCCCGAGTCCCTGGCTCCAGGCAGCTAGCGCGAGGTGGCCAGGCTTCATCTGTGCCCGGACGTTTTGCCTTGAGGGAAATCGCGGCCCCGGGCCGAGCGGGAGGGAAACATGCAGAAAACTTACATGGCCAAGAAAGAGGACGCTGGGGTTACCTTCCAGCGCCAGTGGTACGTGGTGGATGCCACCGGGATCCCCTTGGGCAGGTTGGCCTCCAAGCTGGCCCTCATCCTGCAAGGGAAACACAAGCCCACCTACACCCCCCACTTCGACGTGGGCGACTATGTGATCGTGGTAAACGCGGAGAAGGTGAAGCTCACCGGGAACAAGGCCCAGGACAAGGTGTACTACAAGCACACCGGCTACATCGGCCACCTTTACAAGTACACCTATCAACAGCTGGCGGCCCGGCACCCCGAGCTCCCCATCAAGTTGGCGGTGCGGCGGATGCTCCCCAAGAACAAGCTGGGGCGCCGGATGCTTCGGAAGCTCAAGGTTTACGCCGGGCCTGACCACCCCCACCAGGCACAAAACCCCCTCCCACTCTCCCTCTAGCCCCAGTAGGGAGGACATCGGTCTCCCCCCCAAGGTGATCTCAGTCACCCCGGCCTCAGACAAACTGAGGCCGGGGTGACCGCTTGTTTCCTGGGGGCCTTTGTCTCTCCCCGGTACCCTGCCCGTTGCTATGCGCAAGGGAGTTTGGCCGGCCAGTCCGGCCCTTCGCCTTCGCCCCGCCGCGAAGGGGGTGATTTGGGTTACAGACAACAGAAGGGGCGACATGATAGACTGGCGACAAGGTGAAATAGCTCTAAAGGTTAAGGAGGTAACTATGGTGAGGAAGATCAGCCTGTGGGCCTTGGCGGTGCTGCTCGCCGGGGTTCCCTTGGCCGCCCAAGGGTACTTCGAAATAGAGCAAGCAACCGTCCGGCGCCCGATCGAGCCCCTGGTGGGCACCCTGGGGGCGGAGGAGTTCTACGCCTACGATGGGACACAGTTTCTCTCCACTTGCCCGTTGGCAGAGCCCGACGCCACCGTCCTGTTCCTGTACCAGGACCCCACCGGGCAGCTGTACCTGTTCATCATCCACGGCTCTAGCACTGCCCCGGTAGCCGGGGTCAACTCCCAGGCCCAGTTCACCATCCAAGGGGTGCCCGTCGGGGCCGACTTCGTGGTCCACGACGATGACCCTAACATGGACCCCGCCGACGTGTACGACCTGGTGGGGGGGCAACTGACCTGGGTGTGGGCGCCCGCCCGGACCGACGGCGGTGTGCTGGGCCCGCTCTCTTTGGACTTCGAGATCTCGCTCACCCCGGGCATCTTGGTGGGAATTCAGCGCATCGTGTTCAAGTACGGCGACATAACCAACCCCCAGGTGGTGGAGCTGGCCACCACCGGGACCATCACCATCCGGGGGATGCGCAATCAGCCCCCCACGGTGAGCGTCTCGGCCTCCCCCACCGAGCCCCGAGCTCGGCAAGAGGTGACCTTCGATGCCTCCGCTTCCTACGATCCCGACGGCCAGATCGTCGAGTTCCAGTGGGACTTCGACGGGGACGGTGCGATCGATTGGGCCGGGCCGGAGGCGGTGGTCACCTACACCTATCCCACCGGGGGCAACTTCGTGGTGCGGGTCACGGCCATCGACGACGTGGGGGTGGCCTCGTCTTTCAGCTACCCCATCTACGTGCGCCCGGTGACCGTGCGGGCTTATCGCTCCATCTCCACCACCACCGCCTTGCCCGGCTATACCTTCCGGGTCACGGTCAGGATTACCACTGATCAGGATCTGGTGGGCGCTGGGCTGGAGGAAGACCTGCCGGTGGGCTGGGAGATCACCCCGGTGGAGAACGGGGGGGCTGTGTTTAAGCGGCCCACCACCCAGTGGGTGTTCCTGGACACCATCCGGGCCGGCAGCCAGCGGGTGATCACCTACGACGTGACGGTGCCCCGGTCCGAACTGCTCACCTCCATCCGCCTGCCCCAGCCGTTCTGCATCCGGGGCATATTCCAGGCCCAGGTGCCGGACGTGGTGGTGGAGGTGGAGGGCGAGTCCTGCCTGATGGTGAACGACTGTCTGTCGGTCCTGGAGGCAGTGGCCCACCTCATCCCCGCCTCCATGCCCGGGGAGGAGGATCGGATAGACCTCAGGCTGTCTGAGGTCATCACCGAGGACCAGCTGCTGCGGGCTGGTGAGCTGTGGCAGTCCGATCGGCCGGTGGTGGACACCTGTGGGGAGCGGATCGACCTCGCCACCATGAAGAGGATCACCGCCCACGCCGAGGCCTGTGTGCCGGTGGACCAGGACCTCCCCGAGCTGCCCCTCCCCAACGTGTACGCCGAGCGGACCATCATGGCCCCCATCCCCTGCGAGGGGGTGGTGATCGGGTTCTACGACATCCACGGCGAGCCCTGGGGCAACAAGTTCACCGTGAAGGTGGAGATCTGGGCCGACCAGGACGTGATGGGGGTGGGCCTGGACGAAGACCTGCCGGTGGGCTGGCGGGTGACCCCCCTCGAGAACGATGGCTTCCTGTACAAGGCGGCCGGGAACCAGTGGGTGCTTCCAGACACCCTGCGGGCCGGGGAAGTGCGGACCATCATCTACGAGGTGGAGGTCCCGCCCACCACCACCGTGGAGGCGCCCCCGCCTGAGCAGTGCGAGGTCATCTCCGCCGAGATGATCGTGGGTCGAGTGGATACCGGACACCCCTGCGTGGAGATCGACGTGACCGGGCAGTCCCGGGTGGAGCTCACCGACTGTCTGTCGGTGATCGTGGCCATCTCCCGCTGGGACGTGGCCCGGGACACCATCGACCTCTCGCTCTCGGACTACATCACCTTTGAGCAGGTGCAGCGGGCCATCGCCTTCTGGCTCCAGGACGAGCGGGTGCCGCGCACCTGCGGGGACGGCCGAGTGACCTACGAACTGATGAAGGAGATCATCGCCCGCTGGCTGACCGACACCCCCATCTGCGTGCCCCTGCCGGGGGCGGCGGTGGAGGAGTGCGAGCGCTGAAGCGCCCGCGGGCTGATCTTCACTCACCGTGAGGGAAACCGGTGGGGGCTGGCCGCCAGCCCCCACCGGCTTGCACCGGAAGAGGAGGTTCTAAGATGAGGGGAAAGCTGATCTTAATGGGGGTAGGGGCGTTGGCAGTGGTGGGGCTGGCGGCTCCAGTGGAGCTGGTGCCCTCCGATCCCTTCCCCGTGCCCGGCGTGGAGGTGGGCTTGCGGGTGCTGGGAGCCCCGGGGGGGGCGACTTTTTACTGGGACTGGGGGGGCGACGGTACCGTGGACGCGCTCACTCAAACCCCTCAGGCGGCCTATTTCGTGCGCCCAGGTTACCAGGAGATCGCGGTGCAGGTGATCGTGGGGGGGCAGGCCTGGGGCTCGGCCCGGCTGGCGTTGATGGCGGCCGAGGACATGGCCGCTTACCGGACCCTGGAGCCGTTGCCCAATGGGGCCTGGGAGGTCACCGTGGCCCTCAAAGTTCGGAGGCACCTGTTCGCCCCTGGGATCAAGGAGGCCATCCCGGCCGGCTGGGCCGTGGAGGTCGTCGATCCCCAGGGAGCTGCCTACAAGATATCGGATTTTCTCTATGCAGTGTGGGCCCTGGAACTCGCCCCGGGGGATGAACTTCGGTTCACCTACCTGCTCCACCCCTTGCCGGGAGCGGGCGCGACCCGCCTCTCCGGCTGGGCCACCGCCTGGGGGGAGGGGCAAGTCGAGATCCAGATCGGCGGCGAGATCATGGTTCCCTAGGGGAACCCTGCTCCCACAGCTGCTGGAAGAACTGGCGGAAACCGGCGGCCAAGGCCGGGGCGTCCAAGAAGGCGACCCCGGCCTCTACGTTCCTTGCCAGCGAGTAGTAAGACCAATTGGCGGACGAAACCACCACCTGCCGGCCGTCCACCGCCAGGCACTTGGCGTGCAGGGTCACCCCCGGGGGGTCGAAGCGCACCTCGGCCCCGCTTAAGGAGAGGTAGGCAGCGGTGAGGCGATTGGCTTGGTGAAGCTCGGGGAAACGTTCCCCACTTTCCAGGAGGACCCTCACCCGCACCCCCCGCCGGAGGGCAGCCAACATCCCGTCCACCAAGGCGTTGGATGGGCTTTCCCCATATTGAGGATAGTAGCCGAACTTGTAAATCATAACTTCCAGGGAACTCCGTGCGTTTCCGATAAGGGTTAATAGCACCTGGGAGTGCAGCTCGGACCCGGGGAGCTCAAACAAGGGGAGTAGAGAGTTCGGGGGCCAGGGGGCAGGGGGGAGTGCAGCCTCGGCCTCCAGCTCCCCCTCCCACAGGAGCCAGAAGAACGTGCGGGCTATCTCTGCGAGCTCCGCACTTTCGATCACCAGGTCCACTTGCACGGAACTTTTGAGGGCAGAGTAGGTCCAATGGGATGAACCCACGACCACCAGCCTGGCATCTAGCACCAGGAACTTGGAGTGCAGCGTCACCTGGGGGTCGTCCCAAACCACCCGGCAGCCGGCCTCGCTGAGGGTGTGGAACGCTAGTTGCTGTTCTGGAAGTGGGAGGTCTTCTGCGCGCCGCTCAATCAGCACCCACACCTCCACCCCCCTGGCGGCCGCCCCTATCAAGGCGGCCAGCAAGGGGTCACTGGCTCCGTCTTCATACTGGCGGCAGTCCGAGAGCGCCACCAATGCCTCCCTTTCCGCAGAAGCGATGAGTTCGGGTATCAACGCCAGGTATTGGTGGGCCTCGGGGGTGGTGAACACTGGCCACACCGGCAATCCCCAGGCGGTGGTGGCCACGATCCACGCCAGCCAGCCGATGGTCCAACCGCGCATGCCAAGTTATGATACTCAGAGAAGGAGGCACGATGACCAGGAAGCTCAAACCACACGAGCTCCGGCGGCGTTGTGACCCGGCTCGGTTTACCTTTTCCACCACTGATGAACTGGAACCTCTCACCGGGATCATTGGCCAGGAGCGGGCTTTGGAGGCGCTGCGGGTGGGGCTCAAGATCAAGGACCCCCAGAACCGGTACAACGTGTTCGTCACTGGCCGGGCGGGGCTAGGTAAGAAGTCAGCTGTGATCGGTTTTTTAAAGAAAATTTCCCAGGAACAACCCCCGCCGCCGGACATCTGTTACGTGCATAACTTCCAGGTGCCGCACCGGCCCCGCTACTTGCTGCTGCCAGCCGGCCGGGGCCGGGAGCTGCGGCAGGACATGGACCGGTGCATAGAGTTCCTGCGCCGGGAGCTCCCCAAGGTGTTGGAGTCAGAGGAGTTCAAGGCCCGGGCCAAACAGGAGCGGGAGAGGTTCGTCAAGCAGCGCGAGCAGCTGTTCCAACAGCTGGAGAAGCGGGCCCGGGAGCTGGGTTTTTCCGTGCAGCGCACCCCGGTGGGGGTGAACACCATCCCTTTGAAGCCGGACGGCACCCCCTATTCCCAAGAGGAGTACGAGGCCCTGTCCAAGGAGGAGCAGCAGGCCATCCTCGCCCGGCAGGAGGAACTGCAAGAGGCCATCCGCGACACCTTCCAACGGCTGGGCCAGCTCGAGGAGGAGTGGCAGGAAGCCAGGCGGCAGCTGACGAAAAAAGCTGTCCAGTTCCTAATCGAGCCCCGGTTCGCCCAGCTGCGGAAAAAGTATCAGGGGTTGGACCGGGTGCAGGTGTTCCTGAAGGAAGCCCAGGCAAACATGGTGGAGAGCGTGGAGGAGTTGCAATCGGCCAACAAAAAACCGCCCCTGCCCATCCCGCTCCCCGGAGGGCCGGACCCCTACCAGCGCTACCGGGTGAACGTGATCGTTGACAATTCCGAGCTGGAGGGCGCCCCGGTGGTGGTGGAGGAGAACGCCACCTATACCAACCTGTTCGGCACCGTGGAGCGGAAGGTGCAGTTCGGGGTGGTGACCACCGACTTCACCCAGATCCGGGCCGGGTCCCTGCACCGGGCCAACGGCGGCTATCTGGTGCTGTCAGCTTCCAACCTGCTTCGGTTTTGGCTCAGTTGGGAAGCCCTCAAGATCGCCCTCAAGACCGGGGTTATCCGCCTGGAGGACCCGGCGCAGATGCTGGGGTTGGCCTCCACCGAGGGCCTGCGCCCGGAGCCGGTGCCCCTGGACGTGAAGGTGGTGATCATCGGCTCCCCCTACCTGTATTACCTGCTTCACTACTACGACGAGGACTTCCCAAAGCTGTTCACCATTCGCTCCGACTTCGACGTGGAGATGGACTGGACGGAGGAGGCGGAGGAACAGGTGGCCAGGTTCATCCGCGCCCGGCGCGCAGAGGACCCTGGCATCTTGCCCTTCTCCCCCTCCGGGGTGGCCAAGGTGGTGGAGTACGCCGGGGAACTGGCCGGAAGCCAGCGCAAGCTCTCCACCCGATTTTCCCTCCTATCCTCCCTGGTGCGGGAGGCCAGCTTCTGGGCCCAGGAGGAGGGGGCGGCGGTGGTGGAGGCCCGCCACGTCCGCACCGCCATCGAAAAGGGCCGCTTCCGCCACTCCCTCATCGCCGAGAAAATCCGGGAGTGGATCCGGGAGGGGAAGTTGATCGTGGACCTGGAGGGCGCCAAGGTGGGCCAGGTGAATGGGTTGGCGGTGGTGGACCTGGGGGACTTCGCCTTCGGGCGGCCCTCCCGGATCACCGCCAGTGTGTATGCGGGCAAGGACGGGGTGGTGGACATCGAGCGGGAGGCGGAGCTGGCGGGCAAGATCCACACCAAGGGGGTGATGATCCTCAAGGGCTATTTGGGGTCCAAGTTCGCCTCCCAGGGCCCGCTCTCCCTATCGGCCAGCATCGCCTTCGAGCAGTCCTACTCCATGGTGGATGGGGACTCTGCCTCCGCCGCGGAACTCTACGCCCTCCTGTCCGGCTTGGCCGGCGTGCCCCTCAAACAGGGGATCGCGGTCACCGGTTCGGTGGATCAGAAGGGGAACCTGCAGCCCATCGGGGGGGTGAACGAGAAGATCGAGGGTCACTTCCTGGTTTGCCGCGAAGTGGGGCTCACCGGGGAGCAGGGGGTGATCATCCCGGCCAAGAACGTGGCCGACCTCATGTTGCCCGAGGAGGTACTGGAGGCGGTGGAGGCGGGCAAGTTCCACATTTGGGCGGTGGATCGGGCTGAGGAAGGGCTGGAGATCCTCACCGGCATGCCGGCGGGGGAACCAGACGAAAGCGGGGCTTACCCGGAGGGCACCCTGTTCCACTTGGCCCAAGAACGCCTGCGGGACCTGCGGGCCAGCCTCAAAGAGGAGAAGGAAGAGGAGGAGGAAACTTGACCCCTCCTGGGCCAGGGTGCGCTTCATTCTTTCTCCTTCAGATGGCGCGGGGAAGACGGTCCTATTCTTGCAGGGGGAAAATTTCGGTCAAGCGCTCCGCGCGGCTGATTGGGATCAGGTGGGTTCATGACCTTGGACAGGCACCCCCGGTCCCCACTTGCCAATCACCCCTGCCACGCGGTATATTGCTCCCAACATGTGTAAGGCAGCGGAGTGGGCGCTAACGGCCGCTTTTTCGCTCGCCATTTACCTGTTGCTCGTCCTGTGGACGGGTAGCTTCGGCCTGTGGTCCCCCGCTGAGTTCATCGCCGGCCTGGTGTTGGCGGCCCTGGCCGGCCTGGTGGCCGGTCGGCTCCTCTGGGAGCGGGGCGGCTTCAGGATGCTCCAGCCCCACCGGTGGCTCTTGTTCTTGTTTTACATCTTGGGGCCGTTCTTTTGGGCCATGGCCAAGGCCAATTTGGACGTGGCCTACCGGGTGATCACCGGCCGGATCCGCCCTGGGATCGTGCGCTTCAACCCCGGCCTCCAGACGGACTTGGGCCGCACATTGCTTGCCAATTCCATCACCCTCACCCCCGGGACCTTGACCGTGGACGTGGACGACGCAACCGGCGATTTCTACGTGCACTGGATCAACGTGACCGCCGAGGACCCCAAACCCGAGCAGGTGTGTGGGGCCTTCCCCACCTGGGCGAGGAGGATTGCGGAATGATCGGGGAGCTTTCCTTCGGGGTGGCGGCGCTGGCCATGGTCTGTTTCACCTTCGCCTCCATGATCCGGCTGGCCATCGGCCCCACCGCCGCGGATCGGGCAGTGGCCCTGGACACGGTGAACACGCTGGTGGTGGCCACCATGGTCCTTTTGGGGGTGGCCTTCGGGCAGGTGGTCCTGGTGGACGTGGCCATCGTGTACGCCCTCCTTTCCTTCGTGGGGACGCTTTACATCGCCCGCTACCTGGGAGGGGGGCTGTGATGAACGTGCTGATATACGTGTTTTTGGCCATCGGGGCCACGTTCAACGGGCTGGGGGCAGTGGCCCTGCTGCGCTTCCCGGACGTGTACACCCGCTTGCACGGTGCTACCAAGTGCACCACCTTCGGCTCCATCTTCTCCATCCTGGCGGTGGTGATCTACGGGTTTGCCAAGGGAGGCGGGGAAGGGGGGACGCTCGCGGTCCACGCTTTGATCGCCCTGGTATTCCTCCTGCTCACCAACCCCACCGGCTCGCACGCCCTGGCCCGGGGGGCGCATCGCGGCGGCATCCGCCCCTTCCGGGCGGTGGTGGACCGACTCGAGGAACGAAAATGACCTTGTGGACAGTACTGCATATCCTGACCCTGTTGGGGGTGCTGGCCGGGGCGGCGGTGGCGGTGTGGCTCAAGGACCTGCTGGCGGCGGTGATTGCCCTGGCCGCCTCCAGCCTGCTTTTGTCCTTGGCCTTCTACCTCCTGCAAGCCCCGGACGTGGCCATCGCCGAGGCCGGGATCGGGGCTGCCCTCACCACCGCCATCTACGTGCTGGCCATCCGCAAGACCCGCCGGAGGGAGGAAGGATGAGGTGGCTTAGGCTGGGGGCGTTGCTGTTGGTGGTGGGGTTCCTTTTGGGCACTGCAGTCTGGCTGCGCCCCTTCGGCAGCCCCACCGCGTTTGAGATGGACGACTATTTCCTGAAAAACGCCCAGGTCGAGGCCGGGGCCAACAACGTGGTGACCTCGGTGGTGTTCGACTACCGGGGATTCGACACCCTGGGCGAGGCCACGGTGCTGTTGTGCGCCGTGGTGGGGGTGGCGTTCATCCTGAGGAGGGTGAAGCCATGAGTGTGGTGGTGCGGACCATCGCCCGGCTCCTCCTCCCCTGGGTGCTGGCTTTTGGCGGTTATGTGATCATGCACGGGCACCTCACCCCGGGAGGGGGCTTCCAGGGAGGGGCGGTGGTGGCCTCGGCGGTGGCATTGGTGGTGATCGCCTTCGGGGCCGAGGGCCTGAAGGGGCAGAAAAACCTGTTTTCCTTCTTGGAAGACCTGGGGGCCATCGCCTTCGTGGCCCTGGCCTTCCTGGGGATCGGCTCCACCTTCTTCCGCAATGTGCTGGCCGGGGGCGGGGGGCTGTTCGGCACCCCGGTCCCCTTCGGGCCCAACCCGGGGTGGCTGAACACCGGGGGCACCTTGCCGCTCATGAACTGGGCGGTGGGCCTGAAGGTGCTGGCCGGCCTGGGCTCAGTGGTGCTCCTGCTCGCCCTGTTCGGAGGGAAGGAAGATGGGTAATTTCGCGTTCCTGGCCGCCATGTTGCTGGTGGGCATCGGCCTGTGGGCACTGGTGTCCCGCCGGAACCTGATCAAGCTGGCCATCGGGCTGAGCATCATCCAAAGCGGGGTGAACTTGTTCCTGGTTTCCTTGGGCTATGTGCGGGGCGGGGTAGCCCCCATTTACACCTACGCCCCGCCCGGGGTGCCCATGGTCCTCCCCACCCCCCAGGCCCTCACCCTCACTGCCATCGTGATCGGACTGGCCACCACCGCGCTGATGTTGGCCTTCATCGTGGTCATCTACCGCCACCGCGGCACCCTGGACGCGGGGAAGATCAGGGAGCTTAAGGGATGAACATCATGGTACACGCGCCGATTCTGGCGATTGCGGTGCCCCTCCTGGGGGCGTTCGCCCTCCCCCTGTTCGCCAAGGTGCATCGAAACCTCAGGGATCTGTGGGGGGCGGCGGTGGCCGGCTTCACCGCGGCCATGGCAGTGGCCCTGGCGGTGCAAGCCTTCACCTCCGGGATTCAGGTTTACACCCTGGGGGCCCCATCCCCCACGGACACCGTGGTCGCCGGTGGCTTCCCCATCCGCATCATGCTGGTGGTGGATGCCTTGTCGGCCTTCATGGGGCTCATCACCACCGTGTTGGGCTTGGCGTCCCTGGTCTATGCCTGGCGCTTCCTGAGGGAGGATCAAGGCAAGACGCTGGCCCTGACCTTGTTCTTCCTCCTGTGGGCCGGGATCTATGGCTTGGAGTACACCGGGGACATGTTCAACTTCTTCGTGTTCTTGGAGATCACCAGCATCGCCGCCTGTGCCCTGGTGGGGTACCGGACCTGGGAGTCCCGCCCGCCGGAGGCGGCCTTCAAGACCATGGCCCTGTACACCCTGGGGGGGCTGTTGGTGTTGCTGGCCGTGGGCATCCTGTATGGGGAATACGGGGCCCTGAACATCGCCTACCTCTCCTCCAAGATCAGGGGGGCGTTGGTGGACAAGGTGGCGCTGGGGTTGCTGCTGGGAGGGCTGCTCATGAAGGCGGGCACGGTCCCGGCCCACATGTGGGCCCCGGACGCCTACGGGGAGGCACCGGCCCAAGCGGCCATCGTGCTGGTGGGGAACACCCAAGCCTCCCTGTATGGCCTGTGGCGGGTGCTGTTCACCCTGTTCGGCGGGGCGCTGTTCGCCCCCCAAGTGGGCTGGCTGGTGGTGGCCCTGGGCACCCTCACCCTGCTGGTGGCGGTGTTGATGGCGGTCATCCAAGTGGACCTGACCCGGTTGATCGCCTATGGAGCGGTTTCCCAGATCGGGTACATGCTGCTCGGGGTGGGGGTGGGGTTGACGGTGCTTTCCGGCCGCCCGGAGTTCGGCCTGGTGGCCATCCGGGGCGGTGTGTTTCACATGCTCAACGACGCGGCCACGGTGGGGCTTTTGTTCCTCGCTGCCGGCGCGGTGTACCGGGCGGTGGGGAGCAAGGACCTGCGGGCTTTGGGGGGGCTGGGCCACGACCTGAAGTGGACGGGAGGCTTTTTCCTGTTGGGGGCGTTGGCCCTGGCCGGGGTCCCCCCCCTCAACGGGTTCGCCTCCAAGATCCTCATCTACCAGTCCAGCTTCCAGCTCTCCCCCATCCTGGCCGCCATCGCGGTGCTGGGCTCGATCCTGCTTCTGGCCGTGTTCGTGCGGGCCTTCCAGGGGGCGTTCCTGGGGCCCAGGTTGACGAAGGCCGAGCCAGCCCCCCTGTCCATGCTGGTGGCCATGGGGGCACTGGCGGTGTTGGTGATCGCCCTGGGATTGGTACCGGGTTTCTTCCTGGAGCATTTGGTGAACCCGGCGGCGGATGCCCTGTGGCGGGGCCGGGACCTGTACCTGGCCGCGGTATTGGGAGGCTGACATGGGCTTGGTGACCGGGCAAGGCTATTGGACGCCGTTGATCTGGCTGGCCTTGGCGGCCGGGGTGACTGCCCTGGCCTGGCTGTTCTGGTCCCGCGGCCGCCGCACCTACAAGGCGGGCACCGAGCAGGACATGCCGTTCCTGTCCGGAGAAAGGCTCCCAGAAGGCGTGCACGTGGGGAGCCACCACCTGTACTGGGGGTTTGTCGAGGGGCTGAAGCCCATCCTGGATCGCTTGGTGGGATTCCACTCGGGCGTAGTGGTGGATTACGTGGCCTGGACGGTGGTGTTGTTGGCGATCGCCCTGGTGGTGGTCCTGACTTAGGAGGGGAGATGAAGCTGACTTCGTTCAAGCGGGCGCTGTGGGTGTTTCACGTTGCCACTGGCTCCTGCAACGGTTGTGACATCGAGATCGTGGCTGCCCTCACCCCCCGCTATGACGTGGAGCGGTTCGGGATCCGGCTGGTGGGGACCCCCCGGCATGCCGACGTGCTTCTGGTCACCGGCACGGTGACCCGGCCCATGGCCGAGCGCCTCAGGCGCATCTACGAACAGACCCCAGACCCCAAAGCGGTGGTGGTGGTGGGAGGCTGCGGAGCCACCTCGGGGGTGTTCTACGAGTCCTACAACGTGGTCGGCCCGGTGGACGAGATCATCCCGGTGGACGTGTATGTGCCCGGCTGCCCCCCTCGCCCGGAGGCGATCATCGACGGGGTGGTCAAGGCAGTGGCCAAGCTGGAGCGTCTGGAGGCAGGGGAGAAGGTATGAACGCCCAGGAGGTGCTAGCGGCCCTGAAAGACGCCCTGGGGGAGAGGCTGCGGACTCCGGAGATCCGTACCCGCAGCGTGGGGGTGAAGTCCCCCCGCACCATCGAGGAGATCTGGGCGCACATCGACCGGGAGTCCTTGCTGGAGGCGGTGGGGGTGCTGAAATCGCTGGGCCCGGTGCATATCTCCATCATTTCCGGCAACGATTTGGGGGAGGAGATCGAGTTCCTTTATCACCTGGAGGTGGGGTTCGGCACCGAGGGCGGGGAGGTACTGGTCACCCTGCGTCTGCGGGTGCCCAAGTCTGATCCGGTGGTTCCCTCCCTGTGTGGGCTGATCCCCGGGGCCCAGACCACCGAGAGGGAGAAAATCGAGTTCTTCGGGGTCACCTTCGCGGGGATCCCCGACTCCCGCCACCTGTTCTTGCCGGAGGACATGGAGGTCCACCCGTGGCGCAAGGATGAGCCGGAGCTGGAGAAACTGGTGAAGCGGGCCGTCAAGTGGGAGGAGCAGGATGGCTGACAAGACGTTTGAGATCCCCATCGGGCCGGTTCACCCGGCCCTGAAGGAGCCGATCCGGTTCACCTTCCAGGTGGAGGGGGAGCGGATCGTGGGGGTGGACATAAAGCCCGGGTTTGCCCACCGGGGGATCGAGTTCATGGGCCTGCGGCGCAACCTGATCCAGGTGCTTTATTTGGCCGAGCGCATCTGTGGCATCTGCTCCATCTCGCATCCCATCGCCCTCACCCAGGCGGTGGAGAACGCGGCCGGCATCGAGGTCCCCCCCCGGGCCCAGTACATCCGGGTTATCGTGTCGGAACTTGAGCGGATCCACTCGCACCTTCTGTGGGCCGGGGTGGCTGTCCACGAACTCGGGTTCGACACCCTTCTCCACCTCACCTGGAAGGTGCGGGAGCGGGTGATGGACATCTTGGAGGAGCTGACCGGCAACCGGGTGGACTACGCCATCCCCATCTACGGGGGGGTCAGGCGCGACATCACCCCGGAGCAATACCCGCTGGTGCGGGAGATGATCCGTTACTACCGGGGCCTGTTCGAGGAGCTGGCGGATCGGCTGCTCAACGACGCCTCCATTCGGGCTCGTACCCGAGGGGTGGGGGTGTTGACGCCCCAGGAGGCGGAGGCACTGTGTGCGGTGGGCCCCACTGCCCGGGCCTCCGGCCTGCGCAAAGACGTGCGCCAGGATTGGCCGTATTTGGTGTACGGTGATTTTGGGGTCAAGGCCATCACCCCGGAGGACTACGGGCTTGCGCCCCAGGGGGACGTTTACGACCGGATCATCGTCCGGCTGCTCGAGGTGGCCCAGTCCATCGACATCATAGAGCGGTGTCTGGAGGAGATGCCCGAGGGTGAGATCACCTCTGTCCCTAAGGTGCCGGCGCTTTTGGCCCAACTCAAGAAGGCCGAGGGTGAGGGGATCGGTCGGCACGAGGCCCCCCGGGGCGAGGTCATCCACTACATCGCCTTGGAGGCGGGGAAGGAAGAACCGGTGGTGTGGAAGGTGAAGGCCCCCACCTACTCTAACCTCATGCCCTGGGTGCCCATGTTCCGGGACCAAGAGATCGCCGACATCCCCATCATCGCCGCTTCCATCGACCCCTGCATGTGCTGTATGGACCGGGTGTACATCGTGCGGGACACCGTGGAGCGAGAGGTATGGAAGGAAGAGCTGCTCAGGCTTTCTTGGGGAAAAACGGACAGGATCCGGTCCCGCATCGCGGGGCGCAGTTTACGGGCTGCGGAGGCTGAGCATGGCGGCGCTTGAGGCCCTTTGGCAGGCGGCGGTGGTGCTGGTGGGCGCTGTGTTGGTGGGCCTGGGATACAAGGGTGTGGACCGGAAGCTGGCGGCCCGCATGCAAGGCCGGATCGGCCCCCCCTTGCGTCAGCCTTTCTTGGATTTGGGAAAACTCCTGGTGAAGGAGACGGTGGTCCCCCGCACCGCGGTGCGCTGGGTGTTTTCCTCGATGCCGTTTTTGGCGGTGATCGCCGCCGCCAGTGTGCTCCTCTATATCCCCGTGGGCCCCTTCGGCCCGGTGCTGGCCCGGCACGGCGATTTGATCCTCATCCTGTACCTGTTGGCGGTGCCGGCGGTGGCCATGGCCCTGGGGGGGTTCGCCTCCGGGGCTCCCTACGCGGTGGTGGGGGCCCAGCGGGAGCTGGTGATGCTCATGTCCTACGAGTTCCCCCTGGCGGTGGTGATCGTGGGGCTGGCCTGGCGCGTAGCCGGGCTGGGGGTGGGACCGGCTTTCTCCCTGGCCACCCTGGCCGCCAACCCCCTGTGGACACAAGTGGGGCCCTTGGGGGTGTTAGGGCTGGCCTTCCTCCTGCTGGCGCTTCTGGTCGTCACCCCGGCTGAGCTCTCCAAGATCCCCTTTGACATCCCGGAGGCGGAGACGGAGATCGCCGGGGGGTTGATGGCGGAGTACTCGGGGGTCAACCTGGCGTTGTTCTACTTGGCCGATGCCCTGAAGACGTTGGCCATGGCCGCGTTGGTGGTGGTGTTGTTCCTGCCGTATGGGATCGCCGGCCCGCTGGGGATCGGGGGGCTTGGGGGTCAGATCCTGGATCTGGCGTTCTTCTTCGTAAAGCTGCTGGCGGTGATATTCGCCGCGGTGACGGTGGTGCGGGTGGCCTTCGCCCGGTTCAAGGTGGATCAAATCGCCCGGGGGTTCTGGCTGCCGCTGACGGCGGTGGCCCTGGCCGGATTGCTGCTCCTTGTGCTGGACAAGGCGGTGGTGGGATGATCCTGAAGACGCTGTTTTCGCAGCTCCTCACCCGACCGGTCACCAACCGGTTCCCGGTGAAGTACATGCCCAAGAGCGTGACCGGGCTGCTGCGAAAGGTGGAGGAGGGCAGGGCGAAGATCCACCCCCCGATCCCGGTGCCGAAGGGTTTTCGGGGGAAGCTCGTCTATGACCGCGAGAAGTGCATCGGGTGCCAGCTTTGTATCCGGGTGTGTCCGGCCCGGGTGATAAAGTTCAAGCCCGAGGAGAAGAAGATCCGCATCCACGTGGCCCGCTGCACGTTCTGTTCTCAGTGTGTGGCTGCCTGTCCGGTGGATGCTCTCTCCATGTCAGAGGAGTTTTTGCTGGCTGACTACGATCGGTTTTCGGAGGACCTGATCGTGGAGTGACTCACCTCCCTCCTTCCCGCTTGACTCGCCTCCTGGGAGCGGGGGCCCTGAGGGGCCCCCGCTCCCATTTTTGCCTGCTAACCTGCTGGGAATAAGCTAGGATGGACCATGCTGGCCAAGCTAGGGGTAAGCTATTTCGGGGTGCGGAACCCGGAACACGTGGCCCGGGATCTGAAGCGAATGGCCGTGGCCGGCTGCAATGTGGTGCTGCACACATTCTCCGAGAACGACCTCCGTTTCTACCTGGAGACCATGCGGGAGATCGTCTCCCTGTCCAAGGAGCATGGTTTCGAGGTTCACCTCGACCCTTGGGGGGTAGGAGGGGTGTTCGGTGGAGAGGCGTTCACCCAGTTCGCCCTGGAGCACGACCTTGCCCGGCAGGTGCTCTCCGACGGAGTGAGGGCCCCGGCGGCCTGCCCCAACAGCCCCCGGTTTCGGGAGTTCATGCGGGAGTGGGTGGGAGAGGCCGTAAAAATCGGGGCGGACGTCATCTTCTTCGATGAACCACACTTTTGGAATCCCCAGCTGTTAGGCCGGTCTGCCGGCCCCTGGGGCTGCCGCTGTGAACGTTGCCAGGAGGGGTACCGCGCTCGCTGTGGCGCACCCATGCCCCTGAAGTTCACCTCCGAGGTACGGGAGTTTCAGGAGCAGAGCCTCCTTTCCTTCCTGGGGGAGCTGGCCAAAGCGGTGCACCGACTCGGGGCCAAGGTGGCCCTCTGTCTCCTGCCCGAGTGGCAGGACCCTGAGGGGGTGGTGCGGCGCTGGGCCGAGTTCGCGGCCCTGGAGGACATTGACATATTCGGGACCGACCCCTATTGGATGTGGGCCGGGCAACCTTTCTCCCGGTACGAGTTCTTTGCGCGGGCAGTACGAGAGCTGGCGGACGAGTACGGAAAGGAGCCCCAGATCTGGATCCAAGCCTGCAAGGTCCCGGAGGGCCGGGAGTGGGAGGTGCGCCGGGCGGTGGAGACAGCTTGGCGGCTGGGAATCAGGAACATCATGGCCTGGAGCTTCCTGGGTACCCCCTATATGACCCGGGTGAGGTCAGACCGGCCGGAGGTAGTCTGGCGGGAGCTAAGCGCCGCTTATCTCGCCATTAGGGGGCGCCGGGAATGACCCAGCTGTGGTTGCGGGGAGGGAGGCTGGTGTTCCCCAACGCGGTGGGGGAAGGAGACCTGGTCGCTGCCGAGGGCCGGATCCAGGAGGTGGGCGGGGGTGGGCGGTTCACGGGGGCGACTGAGCTGGACGTGTGTGGCCTGTACGTGGCTCCGGGGTTCATAGACCTCCAGGTGAACGGGGGGATGGGCTCCAACTTCGGGGACGCTTCCCCGGAGGGGATTCGGAAGGCCATCGAGTTCCACGTGTCCCATGGCACCACCGGTTTTCTCCCCACCATCGTCACCGCTCCCATTCCCGACGTGAGGGAGGCGATTTCCCGGGTCAAAGGGGTCGGGCATCCGGCGGTGCTGGGGGCTCACCTCGAGGGCCCGTTCATCTCCCCGGCCAGGGCGGGGGCCCACAGCCCCAATCACATCCTCCCGCCGTCGCGCAGGCGGTTTGACGAGTTGGTGGCCGGGCACGCTGGGTTCATCAAGGTGGTCACCCTGGCGCCGGAGCTCCCGGGAGCCAGGGAGCTGATAAGCACGGTCATCGAAATTGGGGCCATCCCCGCCCTGGGGCACTCCGACGCCACCTACGAGCAGGCCCTGACCGCCGTCAAGCAGGGGGTCAGGCTTTTCACCCATCTGTTCAACGCCATGTCCCCCTTTCACCACCGGGCCCCCGGGGCAGTGGGGGCGGCCCTGGACTCGGACGCCTACCTGGGGCTGATCTGCGACGGGGTACACGTCCATCCCGCCGCGGTGCGGCTGGTCGCCAGAGTCAAGGGCTATGATCGAATCTGTTTGGTCACCGACGCCATCTCCGCCGCCGGACTTTCAGATGGTGACTACTCACTGGGGAGCCTCCCGGTAACCGTGCGGGCCGGGGTCGCTCGCCTCCCCGACGGGACCTTGGCTGGAAGCACCCTCACCATGGACCGAGCGGTGAAGAATTTCAAGGAGTTCACCGGTTGTTCCCTCCCGGAGGCAGTGCGCTGCGCCACCTTGAACCCGGCCCGACTCCTGGGGATCGACGACCGCAAGGGGAGCCTCGAGGTGGGGAAGGATGCGGACCTAGTGATCTTCGACGAGGACCTCACCGTGCACTATGTGATCCTCGGCGGCCAGGTGGTCTATGAACGGGGGTGATGGCTGCCCAGAGAGATTCAGAACTGGTTTCCTTCGGCTGGTTAGAACTTCTTCTGGGGAGGGTGGAAACCAGGGCCGCGGTGGCTAAGCTTGGTCCTGGGGAGGAGTGATATGGCGTTGTGGTTGAAGAGGGGTCGCAGGTGGCTCAAGGCACCGGCCCTGGCCCCATACTTGCCCCCTGGCTACCTCAGGCTCTCGCCCGCCGAGGCCCCAGGCCCCAGTTGGCGCCTCTCAGGGGCGGTGGGGGACTACGGGGCGGATAGCCTCCCGGAGTTCCTGCGGGCCTTGCTGTCGGCGTGTCGCCGTCCCCCCGGGGGCCGGGACCTAGGACTGTGGGAACTCATGGGAGAGAACCTGCGTCCGATTCAAGACATCCCCTCCTTCGACCCGGAATCCCTCTGGCCCCCCGGGGTGGAGTTGGCGCGGTTGCGCCGCCCCCCAGATCGATGGCTCCTCACCCTGCATGTGGCCCGTCCCAAGGGGAGATTGGTGGCCGCCAAGGTAGAGCGATACTTGGCTTCCTGGCACACTGCCCTGGAGGAATTGCTCAAAGCCTGCACTGACTGACCCAAGGTTGAGAAGAGAGGACGGTTTTCTTGAAAGAGCCCCCGATTTGGTACCTCTTGGTGGCATTGGAAGCTTTCCATAGCGCCAGGTAGCGTCCTGCGAGGTGTGCCCGCCCGGCAAAGTCGCTGCCCTGGGGGCCTCAGGTTGCCCAAAAGCGCGGAGTAGTAGGGAGCACGCAAGCAACTGGGGCCGGCTTCCAGCCCATGGCAGGCGGGCCTTTCGGCCTCCTGCCTTGTCTCACGTAAGCCCAGAAAGTTCCAGGATCTCCGGGACCAGTCCCTCCCAACCCATAGGCATCAGGTGAATCCCCTGACAGTAAGGCTTCACTTCCCGGATGATCCGGGCACAGATCTCCACGCTTCTCTTCTTTCTCTCCTCCTTGGTCTTGGCCCGCTCCATCTCCTGGATCACTTCCTCGGGGACGCGGATCCCGGCGATGTGCTCGTTCATGAACCGGGCCATCTTGGCGCTTTTTAAGGGGATGACCCCGGCGAGGATCGGCACCTCCAGGTCCTCGACTTCCCGGATGAACTTGCGAAACGCCTCGGAATCGTAGACGGCCTGGGTTTGGAAGAACTGGGCCCCCCTTTCCGCCTTGAGCCGCATCTTCAACACGTGCGGCCCCAGCGGCTCCACCCCCGGGTTCACCACCGCCCCCACGAAGAAATCGGTGCTCCCCTGGAGTTCGTTCCCCGCCAGGTCCCTCCCCTGATTGAGGGCCTGGATGGTGGCGATGAGCTGGACCGAATCCAGGTCGAACACCGGCCGGGCCCCGGGGTGGTCCCCCAAGGTGGGGTAGTCTCCGGTGAGGGCGAGCACGTTCTCGATCCCCAAGGCCCAGGCCCCCAAAAGGTCCGCCTGCAAGGCCAGGCGGTTCCGGTCCCGGCAAGTCATCTGCAATATGGGCTCGTAGCCCTCCCGGGCGATGAGGGCACACAGGGCCCAGGAGCTCATGCGCAACACCGAGGACTGGAGGTCGGTGACGTTGAACGCGTGCACGTGTGAAGCTAGCTTCTTCACGTCCTCCAGGGCTTTTTCGATGTCAGTGCCCTTGGGCGGGGCGGCCTCGCAGGTGACCACGAATTCCCCTTTGGCAAGGCGCTCGCGGAGCCGCATCTAGTCCTCCTCCAGGTATTCCAGGGCCCAGAAGGGGGCCTTGCGCCGCGCCAGGGGCACGTCCAGCCCCTTTTGGGAGTCCTGTGGCGGCCGGTAGCGGGCGAGCAGGTCCAGCCGTCCCAGGGCCTTGAGGCGGTCGTAGATGCGCTGCCAGCCGCAGGGACGCCCCGGCTCCAGCTCACACTCCCCGTTCTGGGAACCCCCGCAGGGCCCGTGCAAAAGCCCCTTGGGGCACACGGTGTGGGGACAGATCCCGCCGGTGTAGTAGAGCAGGCAATCCCCACACCGGCCGCACCGTTCCTCCGAGGCCCACACCCCCTGCAGGCCCCCCATGGTGATGGTGTTGGCCGTGGGGTAGACGGGCTTGTCCAACACTTGGGCCGTGGCCTGCACCCCCACCCCGCAGGAGGCCACCAGCACCACATCGGCCCGCTCCACCTGTTCTCGGAAGCGGGCCAGGCGCAGCCCCACCAGGGCCTTGTTGCACAAAAACGGGAGCACGGTGGCCCCGGTGAGGGGGTGTCCGGCCTCTTCCAGCACCGGTCTCCACTTCTTCAGGGCTTCCTCCCCGCCGGTACCGCACACCTCAGCGCAACCTCCGCAGGCCAGCAGGAAGGCCCGCTCCCCGGCCCGCAGGTAGCCCAACACCTCCTCAGTGGGTTTCGGTTCTGATACCAGCATCCCGGCCTCCTATTGGACCGCGCAGGCCAGACACGGATCGAACGAGCGCACGATCCGGCCCGCCTCCAACGCCCCGTCCCTCGCCACCTTGGTCCCCTGCAGCGCCTGCTCCATGGGGCCTGGCACCCCCTCGGCATCCCGGGGGGAGGCGTTCCAGGTGGTGGGGGCGATCACCTGATAGCGGGCGATCTTCTTCCCGCGAATTTCCAGCCAGTGTCCCACCGCCCCCCGGGGGGCTTCGGAGAGGCCCTGGCCCCGTGCCCCTTCAGGGATCCGGTATTCGGTCGCCACCGGGGCGGAGAGGTCGAGCTGGGAGAGCCAGCCTTCCATGGCCCGGCCGATGACCAGCGCCTCGATCCCCCGGGAAAGATGCCGCCCCATGGCCGAGCTCAGTTCACCTAGGGAGGCTTCGGCCTCCCGGAGTAGGTCCCGAGCGATTTCCTTGAGCTCCTCGCGCCCGCGGGCCAGGGCCACCGCCACCCGGGCCGCCGGGCCAACCTCACAGGGCTCCCCCCGGTAGCGGGGCGCCTTGATCCAGGAATATCCCCCCGGTTTGTCCGGGGCCGGGGGGGCTTCCTCCTCCCAGGGCGGCTGATGCCCATCCCCCTGGTACCAGGAGTGGGAAAAACCCTCGCGGATCTCCCCGGGATCGAAGTCCACAACTCCCCCATTCAGAAAGACCCCGGCCGGGAACAGCTTCTCCCCTTCCAGAGGAAAGCATCCGTAGGCGAGCAGGTTTTCCACCGTCCCTATCTGGAAGTAGTCGTGGTACCGCTCGGCGAGGAGGAGGAGGTCAGGGATGTAGCTGGCCTCGATGAACCCCATGATTTCCTTCAGGCGGAACCGAAAGGCGGCCACCTCCCCCAGGGTGGGCCGATAGGTGACCCCGCCGGGGACGATGGACATGTCGTGGGGCATTTTGCCACCGAACAGGGCCACCAGCTCCTGGGCCTTGCGGCGCACCTCCAACCCCTGGAGGTAGTGGGAGGCCATGCGGTTGGCCTCCTCCGGGGAAAAGCGGCGGTCCTCGTTGGTGCCCGGGGACAGGGCCCCGGGCAGGGCGCCGCTTGGCAGGTAGTCCGGCAGCGCCAGGTGGTAGAAGTGCAAGATGTGGTTGTGCAGGAAGTTCGCCCCGTAAATCAAATTGCGCAGGAGCTGGCCAGCCCGGGGAGGGGAAAGGCCCAGGGCATCGTCCAGGCACAGGGAGGCGGCCGTGGAGTGGGCCAGGGGGCACACCCCGCAGATCCTGGTGGTGATCCGCTGGGCGTCCAGGGGATGGCGGCCACGCAGGATCTCCTCCAGCCCCCGGTACAAGGCCCCGGTGCAGCGCGCCTCTTTTATGACCCCGTCCTCCACCTGGATCTCCACCTTCAGGTGGCCCTCTATCCGGGTGATGGGGTCGATCGCCAGCCGGGTCATTTCTCCCTCCTGTAGGTGTCTAGTTCCTGTTCCAAGGAGAGCTTGCGGAACATGGGGGCGAAGTTGTCCGGGAAGTCCGGTTCGGTGCAGCCGATGCAGGGGTGGTTGGCCCTGATGCACCAGTTGACCCCGGAGTTCCAGGCGTGTTCGGGACAAGCGGCGTTGGTGAACGGCCCTTTGCAGCCCAGTTCGTACAGGCACCCTTGGCTCCCGAAGGCGGGGGCGAACCGGTCCACGTCGAAGTCCGGCCTACGGGGGCAGTGCTCGTGAACTAGCCCCTGGTAGACTGCTTTGAGCCGTCCCGCTTCGTCTGAATCCTCGGGCCGGGGCAACCCTCCGGTGAGCAGGGTGACCACGGTTTCCACGAACCACCTGGGGTGGGGGGGGCAGCCGGGCACGTTCACCACCGGGGTGTCCGCTCCCTCCTTGCGCAGGAGTTCCCGCATGCCCACGCAGCCGGTCGGGTTGGGGGCCCCGGCGGGGATGCCCCCGTAGGAGGCGCAGCTGCCCACGGCCAGCACGGCGATGGCCTTTCGGGCGAGTTCCGCCGCCCGCTCGGCCATGGGGACCTCCCCCACCCGGCCGAAGTTTGGGTGGGCGGTGGGGATGGCCCCTTCCACCACCAGGATGTAGTCCCCTGCTGCCTGGGCAGGGGCCCGTTCCAGCACCTCCAGGGCCGGCCGGCCGGTGGGGCCCATCAGTGTGGCGTGAAAGAGGAGCGAAATCCCCTTCCCCGGGACCAGTTCGTCCAGGAGCAGGTTTTTGATGTCGGGGTAGGCGGCGTTCATCAATGAGACCGAACAGCCGGTACAGCCGGCGGCCTGGAACCACACCACTTTCTGCCCGCCGTTCGTGGCCAAACCACCACCTCCTTCGCTGAAAACCACAGGCAGGATAGCGCGGCCGGAGGCAGGCAGGCAAATTTGCCCCCCCAAGAGAAATTTGCTAGGGTGACCTTGGGATGGCGGATTTGGAGGCTGCGCTTTCTGTCGCGTTGCAGGGGGCGAAGGGCCCCGGGGCCTTGGTCCCGGTCCTCCAACGGTTGCAAGGGGAACTGGGCTACCTGCCGGGGCCGGCCTTGGAAGAGGTAGCCCGCCGCCTGGGAATCCCCCCGGCCCGAGTGTTCGGCGTCGCCACCTTCTATTCCCAGTTCAGCCTGAAGCCCAAGGGCAAGCACCTGGTGCGGGTGTGTCTGGGCACCGCTTGCCACGTGCGGGGGGCGCCCCAGATCCTCGCGGAGCTTTCCCGCCAGTTGGAAGTGGGGGAGGACGGTTTGAGCCGGGACGGGCTGGTTTCCCTGGAGGAAGTGCGGTGTCTCGGGGCCTGTGCCCTGGGTCCGGTGGTGGTGGTGGACGGGGAGTACTGGGGGCGGATGACCCCAGCCAAGGTGACCCAGTTGGTACGCGCCCTGCGGGAAAGGGGAAAGGGTGAGGCTTAGGGGGCCGGAGGAGCTGGCGGAGCTGCGGGAGAGAGTGGGGCGCGGGCCCCCGCTCACCGTGGCGGTGTGCGGCGGCACCGGCTGCCGCGCCTTCGGGGCGGAAGCGGTGCTCTCCACCTTGCGGCGGGAGATCGACCGGGCGGGCCTCTCCGGGGACATCGGGGTGAAGATGACCGGCTGCCACGGGTTCTGCGAGCGGGGGCCCATCGTGGTGGTGCGCCCCCAGGGCTTGTTTTACCCGGGGCTCAAGCCGGAGCACGTGCCCCGGCTGGTGGAGTCCCTGCGCCGGGACAGGCTGATGGAGGAGCTCCTCTACGTGGACCCAGTCTCCGGCCGGAGGATCGCCCGGGAGGAGGAAGTCCCCTTCTATCAGGGCCAGCAGCGGGTGGTGCTGGCCGCCAACGGCCACCTTGACCCCACCTCCATCCAGGACTACATCGCCACCGGGGGTTATGCGGCCCTGGCCAAGGCCCTCCAGATGCCTCCTGAAGAGGTGATCGAGGAGATAAAGCGCTCCGGGCTGCGGGGCCGGGGCGGGGCCGGCTTCCCCACCGGCCGCAAGTGGGAGTTCTGCCGCGCGGCACCGGGGCAGAAAAAGTACGTGATCTGCAACGCCGACGAGGGGGACCCCGGGGCGTACATGGACCGAAGCGTCCTGGAGGGCAATCCCCATTCGGTGATCGAGGGGATGCTGATCGGGGCCTACGCCATCGGCGCCGATGAGGGCTACGTCTACGTGCGGGCAGAGTACCCCCTGGCGGTGAAGCACCTGCGGACTGCCATCACCCAGGCGGAGGAGCTTGGGCTCCTGGGGGAAAACATCCTGGGGAGCGGGTTCTCGTTCAGGCTGCATGTGTTCGAGGGGGCGGGGGCGTTCGTGTGCGGGGAGGAAACGGCGCTCCTCGCTTCCATCGAGGGGAGGAGGGGCCAACCCAGGCCCCGACCCCCCTTCCCTGCCCAGAAAGGCCTGTGGGGGAGGCCCACCAACATCAACAACGTGGAGACTTGGGCCAACGTGCCCCACATCATCGCCCGGGGGGCGGACTGGTTCCGTTCCCTGGGCACAGAGGGCTCCCCGGGCACCAAGATCTTCTCCCTCACCGGGAAGGTGCGCAACACCGGCCTGGTGGAGGTTCCCATGGGGATTACCCTGCGGGAGATCATCTTCGGGATCGGGGGTGGCCCCCCGGAGGGGAAGGCGTTCAAGGCGGTGCAGATCGGGGGGCCTTCCGGCGGGTGTCTGCCCGAGGAGCTTTTGGACCTGCCCGTCGACTACGAATCCCTCACCGGGGCCGGGGCGATGATGGGCTCCGGGGGGATGGTGGTGCTGGACGAGGACGCCTGCATGGTGGACATGGCCCGGTTTTTCCTGGAGTTCACCCAGGCCGAGTCCTGTGGCCAGTGTCCGCCCTGCCGCCTGGGCACCAAACGCATGCTGGAGATACTCACCCGCATCACTGAGGGCCGGGGCCGGGAAGGGGACCTGGAGGTGCTGGAGGAACTGGGGTGGGGGGTGAAGGAGGCCTCGCTGTGTGCCCTGGGAGGGACTGCCCCCAACCCGGTCCTCTCCACCCTGCGCTACTTCCGGGCTGAATACCAGGCTCACCTTGAGGGGCGCTGCCCGGCCAGGGCCTGCCGGGCGCTGATCACCTACCGCATCGATGAGGAGATCTGTGTGGGTTGCGGGGCCTGTGCCAAGGTCTGCCCCCAGGGGGCCATCTCCGGCGAGCCGGGGCAGCCCCATCGGATCACGGTGGAGCTCTGCATCCGCTGCGGGGCCTGCCTGGCAGCCTGCCCCAAGGGGGCGATCCGGGTGGCGTGACGGGTGACGCGTGACGGGTGAAAAGGGATGGAAAGACTGGTGAAGTTGCGGATAGATGGGCAGGAGGTGGAGGTCCCGGAGGGGACCACGGTCCTCGAGGCCGCGGAGGCGGCCGGGATCGAAATCCCCCACCTCTGCCATCATCCTGAACTCTCCCCGGTCGCCCTCTGCCGGCTGTGCCTGGTGGAGGTGGACGGGCGCCTTCTCACCTCCTGCAACACCCCCGTGCGGGCGGGGATGGAGGTCCGTACCGCCACCGAGCGGGTGAAAAGGCTGCGGCGGCTAGTGTTGGAACTCATCCTCTCCGATCACCCCCTGGACTGCCTCACATGCGAGCGCAACGGGTCCTGTGAGCTACAACGCTACGCGTACGAATTCGGGATCGAGGAGAACCGCTTCGTGGGGCCGGACCATGCGCGGCGGGAGCTCCCCCCCAGGGAGGACAACCCGTTCATCCGCTACGAACCGGGGAAGTGCATCCTGTGCGCCCGCTGCATCCGGGTCTGCGACGAGGTCCAGGACCGGCACGTCCTCGACTTCGCCTTCCGCGGTTTTTCCACCCAGGTGGTGACCTTCCTGGAGCGGCCGCTCACCGAGACCGATTGTGAACTTTGCGGCCAGTGCGTGGCCGTGTGTCCCACCGGGGCCCTCACCGAGAAGGAACGGAGGTTCAAAGGGCGGGAATGGGAGCTGGAACGGGTGGAGACGGTCTGCCCGTTCTGCGGCTGCGGCTGCCGCATAACGCTCCACTTAAAAGGTGGCCGCATCGTGAAGGTCTCCGGGGGTTATCGGGGGTTCCGGCTGTGCGTGAAGGGCCGGTTCGGGCTCACGTTCGTGCACCGGGAGGACCGCCTGAAAGTCCCCCTGATCCGGGAAGGGGACGGCTTTCGGGAGGCCTCTTGGGACGAGGCCCTGGGGTACGTGGCCGAAAGGCTACTTGAGATCAAGGAGAAGTACGGGCCGGACGCCATCGCCGGGCTGGCCTCGGCCAAGTGCACCAACGAGGAGAATTACCTCTTCCAGAAGCTGATCCGGGCCGCCATCGGGACGAACAACGTGGACCACTGTGCCCGGCTCTGCCACGCCCCCACCGTGGCGGGGCTGGTTGCGGCCTTCGGCTCGGGGGCCATGACCAACTCCATCGACGAGATCCTGGACGCGGACTGCATCCTGGTCACCGGCTCCAACACCACTGAGGCCCACCCCATCGTGGCCCAAGAGATCCGGCGGGCGGTACGCCGGGGGGGCACCCTGATCGTGGTCGACCCGCGCCGGATCGAGCTCGCCGAGCTCGCCCACTTCCATCTGCGCCAGCGCCCCGGCACCGATGTGGCTTGGATCAATGGCTTCTGCCACCTGATCTTGGAGGAGGGGCTCTGGGACGAGGAGTTCGTCCGGGAGCGCTGCGAGAACTTCGAGGAGTTCGCCCGGGCGGTGGAGCGGTATACCCCCGAGTACGTAGAGGAGATCACCGGCATCCCGGCGGCGCTGCTACGGGAGGCGGCGCGGGCCTTCGGGCGGGCCCAGCGGGGCATGATCTTCTACTCCATGGGCCTCACCCAGCACACCTCCGGCACCGACAACGTGCTGGCGATAGCCAACCTGGCCCTGCTTACCGGCAACGTGGGCCGCCGCTCCACCGGGGTGAACCCCCTGCGGGGGCAGAACAACGTGCAGGGCGCCTGTGACCTGGCGGCGCTCCCCAACGTGCTCCCCGGTTACCAAAAGCTCTCCGACCGCGAGGTGCGGGGGAAGTTCGAGGCCGCCTGGGGGGTGAAGCTCCCGGAAAAGCCAGGGCTCACCGTGGTGGAGATGTTCCAGGCCGCCCTGGCGGGGGAGGTGCGGGGGATGCTCATCATGGGCGAAAACCCCATGGTCTCCGACCCCGACATCTCCCATGTGGCCGAGGCCTTGGAGAAGTTGGAGTTCCTGGCGGTGATCGACATCTTCCCCAACGAGACCACGCGCTTCGCGGACGTGATCCTGCCTGCGGCCAGTTTCGCTGAGAAGGACGGCACCTTCACCAGCACCGAGCGGCGGGTACAAAGGCTGCGCCGTGCCCTGGATCCCCCGGGGGAGGCGCGGCCGGACTGGGAGATCCTGTGCGAACTCTCCACGCGGCTGGGCTACCCTATGTCCTACCGCCATCCCGGGGAGATCATGGACGAGATTGCTTCCCTGACCCCGATCTACGGGGGGATCTCCTACCGGCGGCTGGAGGGGGAGGGGCTCCAGTGGCCCTGCCCCTCGCCGGACCATCCCGGGACCCCGTTCCTGCACAAGGACCGTTTCCCCCGGGGTAAAGGCAGGTTCCACGCCGTGGAGTTCCGCGAGCCGGCAGAGCTCCCCGACGCGGAGTACCCCCTGATCCTCACCACCGGGCGGGTGCTGTGGCACTTCCACTCCCGCACCATGACCGGGCGGGTGGAGGGCCTTCACGAGCTTGTCCCCGAGGCCTATGTGGAGATAAACCCGGCCGACGCCGGGGGATTGGGGATCCGGGACGGCGAGCGGGTGCGGGTTTCCTCCCGGCGGGGTTCCATTGAGCTTGTGGCCAAGGTCACCGAGCGGGTGCCCCAGGGCACGGTGTTCATCCCGTTCCACTTTGGGGACCAGGCGGCCAACGTCCTCACCAACCCGGCGCTGGACCCGGTATCGAAGATCCCCGAGTACAAGGCCTGTGCGGTGCGGGTGGAACCGATCGAGAGATGAGCGAGACCTCATTATCCCCAGGGTGGGTGCATGTATTGCGGGACGGGACCAAGGTGCGGTTGCGGCTCGCCTGTCGGGAGGATTTCCCCCTGTGGTGTCGGATGATCGAGGCCTGCACCCCGGAGACGATTTGGAAGAGGTTTGAGGTTCACTCCAAGGAGGTTTTTTTAAAGCGGGCGGAGGGATTTTTCAGCTGTGGGGGAGAGGGGGAGTTGGTGGTGGTGGCGGAGCTGGTGGAGCGTCCGGGCACGTTGGTGGGGGAGGCCCGGATGTGTTTGATCCCTGGAGGGGAGGTGGCGGAGTTCTGTGTGTTGGTGGCCGACCCTTGGCAAGGGAAGGGGTTGGGGAGTTTGCTGACGGAGTTAGCTCTGCGGATGGGCAAGGAGCGGGGGGTGAAGCGGGTATTGGTGGAGGTGGTGCCGGAGAACGTGACCATCATCAATTTCCTGCGGAAGCGTGGCTTCCGGTTCCGCCGCGACCCCGACGGCCTCATCTTCCTGGGCGAAAAGATTTTGGACTAGGAATTTAAGGATAACAATGAGAGGGCAATACTTACTTGCACATACACCCAACAAAAAAGGGGAGCCCCACTATTTAGATAAGCATCTTTATTATGTTTCCATGAAGGCTAAGGATTTCGCTGATCTATTTGGAGCGGGGAGCTTCGCTCAGTTGGTCGGATGGTTTCACGATCTTGGGAAGTGCAACCCCGAGTTTCAAACTTATTTGAAAGCCAAGTATGAAGGACGCCCCCACAAAAAGGTTTCACACGCAATTTGGGGGGCGGCGGTCATCTATAAATTCTTTGTTCATGGATTCCAGGATACCGAAGGCTGGAAAGAGCTGGCGATTCCAGTCTATGGCCATCACGTGGGGCTCCCTGACGTGGGAGAACTCATAAATGTACTATCTGAATTCCTTGTAAGGAAACCCGAGGCGTTCGCCATTGTAAAAGGGTTCCTTAAGGATCACGGGGTTTTCTTGCCTCCGCTCAGATTACATGCGCCAGCTGAGCAAAAGCAGGCCATCAGGCGAGAATTCTTCATCCGGATGATCTTTTCTGCACTTGTTGACGCAGATTATCTCGACACCGAAGCCCACTTCGGGTAGTGCCCCGCGGAGTGTGTCCACCCAAAAGGCATGGTAGCCTTCCCACAAAAACGGGAACAGAAAGGAGGGAAGGCCACCATGCGGGAAAAAACCCGCACCCAAATCCTAGAGCGGTTCTTCGAGGAGCTCAAGGACCTCATCAAGGCCCTTATGGAAAAACTCATGCT
>ENA-OSAE01000086-OSAE01000086.1-marine-sediment-metagenome-genome-assembly--contig:-NODE-86-length-68215-cov-24.783011_pt1 | contig 68215 bp, 68 predicted proteins | sample MGYA00237870_ERZ529317 | MGnify/ENA primary metagenome ERZ529317 (study PRJEB26369, sample SAMN03142812) | marine sediment metagenome | biome: marine; feature: borehole; material: sediment... | reverse complement strand
TCGTGGTCCTCGGGCCGGAGGTTTGCCGCCGGCTTCCTTCAGATTCTGCGTCGCCCGAGACACCCTTGCCTTAAGCTAACAACTACTGCTACCTTCGTTGCTCGGGACTTTCACCCTATAGACAACGCCCATGCCGGGCGCACAAGGAAGAGGCCGGGCCGCCACTCATGCGACCCGGCCTCCGGGCATCTTGTGGTCACGCTATGCTGGTCGGCTGTACCGCGGTACGAGTGCTCTCCTCGGGCAGGGCGCTGCTAACTAACACTCCCTTGGCCGTCGCGGCCTCCTCGGGGAGCCCGCCGACCAGCGCCACTTCCAGGACCTCCTCCATGGATTCCACGAACACGAACTCCATCTGCCGGCGGACGTTGGCCGGGACGTCCTCGAGGTCCTTCTCGTTCTCCAGCGGCAGGATCAGGGTCGTGATTCCCGCGCGGTGAGCGGCTAGGACCTTCTCCTTGACCCCGCCGATGGGAAGCACCTTCCCTCGCAGGGTGATCTCTCCGGTCATGGCCACATCGTTGCGTACGGGCCGCTGCGTTAGGGTTGAGACCAGGGCACAGGCCATGGTTATGCCGGCTGACGGGCCGTCCTTGGGAATGGCGCCCTCGGGAACGTGTACGTGGATGTCTGTCTTCTGGTAGAAACCCCCGTCGACCCCGAACCGCGCTGCCTTGGACCGCACGTAACTCATGGCCGCCTGGCCCGACTCCTGCATGACCTCGCCTAATTTGCCGGTGAGCAGGAGCTTGCCGCTGCCCGGCATGACAGTCACTTCGATGGGCATAACGTCGCCGCCGGTCTCCGTCCAGCCCAGCCCCATGGCCACGCCGACCTCTTCCCTGCTCTCGGCGGTGCCGTAGCGGTAACGCGGCTGGCCCAGGAAACTGGGCAGATTCTGCGTGGTGACGCGGACCTTCTTCCGGCCGTCCTTCACCACTGCCTTGGCGGCCTTGCGGCAAATTGAGGCGATCTCCCTCTCCACGTTCCGAACCCCCGCCTCGCGGGTATATCGCCGAATGATGGTCCGCAAGGCGTTTTCCGAGATGGAGAGGGTGTCGGGGTCGAGCCCGTGCTCCTTCAACTGCTTGGGTATCAGGTGTCGCCTGGCGATGGCGACCTTCTCCTCCTCAGTGTAGCCGGGCAAGGTTATGACCTCCATCCGGTCGAGGAGGGGCCGCGGTATGGTGGCCGTTACATTGGCCGTGGTGATGAACATCACCCGCGACAGGTCATAGCTCAGTTCGATGTAATGGTCGCTGAAGCTCTGGTTCTGCTCGGGGTCTAAAGCCTCCAACAGGGCCGAAGCTGGATCGCCGCGGAAGTCGGAGCTGAGCTTGTCAATCTCGTCGAGCAGGAACACCGGGTTCCTGGTCCCCGCCTGCTTCATGCCCTGGATGATGCGTCCCGGCATCGAGCCCACGTAGGTGCGCCGGTGTCCCCTGATCTCGGCCTCATCTCTGACCCCGCCCAGGGAGACCCGCACGAACTTCCGCCCCATGGCCCGCGCCACCGACTTGGCCAGAGAGGTCTTACCGACCCCCGGCGGGCCGACCAGGCAGAGGATGGGACCCTTGATCTGCTCGGCGATTTGGCGAACGGCGAGGTACTCGAGGATCCGCTCCTTGACCTTCTTCAGGCCGTAGTGATCCTCGTCGAGGATCCGCTCAGCCTCCTCGATGTCCAGTCGGTCCTGCGTCTCCTCTTTCCAGGGCAGGGCGAGCAGCCAATCCAGGTAGCTTCGCACCACCACCGCCTCCGCCGCCATGGGAGGCATTTTCTCCAGACGCTCTACCTCCGCCAGGGCCTTCTCGGCCACTTCCTCTGGCAGGTCCTTCTCCTTGATCTTGGCCCTGTACTCCTCGCCCTCGCTGGCCTGGTCATCCCGCTCACCCAGCTCCTTCTGGATGGCCTTCATCTGCTCCCTCAGGTAGTATTCCTTCTGGGCCTTCTCCATCTGTTTCCGTACGCGGACGTTGATCCTCTTCTCCAGCTCTAACAGCTCCATCTCCCGGCGCAGGATGCCGGTTACCCTCTCCAGCCTCTCGTCCAGGGAGAAAGTCTCGAGGATCTCCTGTTTATCCTCGGGCTTGATCAACAGATAGGCGGCGATCATATCCGCGAGTCTACCGGGTTCGTCGATGTTGATGACCGTGACCAAGGCCTCCGATGGCACCTTCTTGCTGAGCTTCACGTACTTCTCGTACTGATGAACCAGCGTGCCCATAAGCGCCTCGGTCCTCGGTGTTCTCACCCGTGGTTCAGGTATCGCCCTGACCTGAACTCTGAAATGGGGTTCGTGTTGGACGTAATCCAAGATCTGGCAGCGATATTGTCCCTCGAACACGACCTTGAGGGTGCCGTCCGACGACCGGGCCATTTTCTTGATCCTGGCCACGACGCCGATCTCGTATATATCGCCGGGTGATGGGTCATCAACCCTCATCTCTCGCTGGGTAGAGAGCGCGATGAGCCGCTCGCCCTTCATGGCCTCGTTCAAGGCGCTCACGGATTTCTCCCGCCCGACCTGGAGAGGTACGACCATGTCCGGGAACACAAGGACGCCCCGCAGAGGGAGCAGGGGAAGTTCCAACACCATTCCCTGTTCCTGTCCCGTCATTACCTTCACCTCCAGTCCTAGCGAAGCAATGAAAAAGCCCACTTGGCGGGACTTCTTAATACGTATTCGATCGGCTGCAGGTGAATTCCTTCAAGGATTATCTGGGAAGGCTGGGGGTAGAGAGGACCACTACTAATATATTCCGAGGCCGCTCGACGGTTCTGGAGGACTAGTTGATGGGGGAGGCGATCATGATGTTGGCGGAAGGTCGGCCGACGTCGGCCGCCTTGTCCTCTTTGAGCAGGGCATGGTCTAGAATCTCGCCCACCGTCTTGACCGGCACTATTTCCACTTCTCGCTCCTTCCTGAAGGACTCCTGCCAGTTTTCGCGGGGGATTATTACCTTCTTAACCCCGGCCTGCCGAGCTGCCTCCAGCTTGGCCACGATGCCGCCGACGGGCTTGACCATGCCGCGGATGGACACCTCGCCGGTCATAGCCACGAGGTTATTGACCGGGGTGTCGGTGATCGCCGAGTAGATGGCGGTCGCTAGGGTCACCCCGGCGGAGGGCCCGTCCAGGGGCACGCCGCCCGGAAAGTTGATATGAACGTCGTAGCCTCGCGGGTCCACGGGGAGATACTGTCTCAGCACGGTGAGCACGTTCTCCACGCTGCCCCGGGCCATACTCTTGCGTCGTACCTTCTTGGTCACCGTACCCATCTCCTCCTCCTCGATGAGCCCGGTGACCGTGACGGCGCCGTGACCGTCACTACTGGGCGACACGGCCACCTCGATCTCGATCAGCGCCCCCATGTTGGGGCCGTAAACCGCCAAGCCGTTGGCCAATCCGACCTGGGGCTCTGGCGGCACGCGCTTCTCAGGCCGGGGGCTATACTGGCCGCTGTTGACTACCCACTCCATGTCGGCCGTGGTTATGGTCTTACGTTTGTCGGAAAGGGCCAGGCCGGCCCCGAGCTGCACCATGTTCACGGCCTCGCGGCCGTTGGTGGCGTATTTCTTTATAACCTCCAGCGCCCCTTCGTCCAGGCGGTAGTCTATCTTCTCCGCAGCGTTCACCGCTATTACGGCCACCTCATCCGGCAAAAGCGCGCGGAAGAAGATCTCGAGGCAGCGCGACCTGATAGCCGGCGGGATCTCGGACGGCAGACGGGTCGTGGCGCCGACCAGCCGAAAGTCCGCCGGGAGGCCGTTCTGGAAGATATCGTGGATATGCGGTGGGATGTTGGGATCCTCGCTGTTGTAGTAGGCGCTCTCCAGGAAGACCTTCCTGTCCTCGAGCACCTTGAGCAGCTTGTTCATCTGCACCGGGTGCAGTTCACCGATCTCGTCGATGAACAGGATGCCCCCGTGCGCCTTGGTGACCGCGCCTGGCTTAGGCTGAGGTATCCCGGCCATGCCCATGGGGCCCGCCCCTTGATAGATGGGGTCGTGAACGGAGCCTATGAGGGGGTCGGCGATGCCCCGCTCATCGAACCTGGCCGTCGTAGCGTCGAGCTCCACGAACTTGGCATCGTCCTTGAAGGGGGAGTCGGGGTTCTCCTTGGCTTCCTCGAGGACGAGCCGCGCGGCGGCCGTCTTACCCACACCGGGGGGGCCGTAAATGATGACGTGCTGGGGGTTGGGGCCACAAAGGGCAGCACGCAGCGCCTTCAGCCCCTCGCCCTGTCCAATGATCTCGTCAAAGCTCGTGGGCCTGGTCCTCTCCGAGAGGGGCTCGGAAAGGGATATCTCCCTCATCTTCTTGAGTTTCTCTGTCTCCTTGCGGGACTCCCTGTCCACAGCCACCTTGCTCCCCTGTTGGTTTCTGAGGAGGTTGAGGAAATACAAGCCGATGACCACGACGAAGAAGAGCTGTATGAACACAATGGCACTGCCCGTCAAGAGCGCTGCCTCCTCAATTTTTTCTGTCGGGAGGAAGGGGGATGAAAGAAGATGAGGTCAGTAGGTATTATGGCCTGCGTACAGGACCTTTATCCCGCGCCACGCCTCCTTGGCCCATGCTGCGCCTGGCATAGCGGATCATCTCTTCACCATATGGCCGCCGATCTTGCCTATCTCACGGCTGGTCATGTTCTCCCAGCCGCGGCGTTTGATGTCATCGTCTAGATGCAAGTCCCGGGCTACTTCTTCCTTCAGGCGGTCCATGTCGTCCTTAGGCTCGCTCAATACTAACACCTCCGAGGATAGCATCCCCGGAGGTGTCAGCGATCTTTCCTGCCAGTTCTAACTGGTCAATGTCCTCTCGTCTTTAGAGCGGGCCCTGCGGAGCATGTACCAGGACAGCAGGAGGATGGGCGGAGTCACCAGGTGAGTCAGAGTGAACAGGCCCAGGCCATAGGCCTCATTGACGTAGACGGGCCAATAGAGGGGGTTGGCACGCGCGGTCTCCTCGAAGACGGCCCTCAAGATGGAATACCAGAAGACGAAGGACCAGAAGAGGACACCGCGCGGTGGGTTCTTCCTAGCGAGGATGTTATGCACGATGAGGAGGGTAAGCCCGATGAGCGAACCATATATCTGCGCCGGGTGACGCTCGAAGCCCAGCGCCAGCGCGGGCCTGCCCAAGACCTCCTGGTTGAAGATGTTGGCGATCCTCACCAGGAAGTAGCCTGTAGCCAGGCCGGGGACTACCAGATCGGCCAGGTGGTTGAAGTCAAGACGGTGTTTTCTCGCGTAAAGCCAGCCGGGGATGGCGCCGCCCAGTATAGCGCCGTGCCAGGACAGGCCGCCGTGGTCAATGCGGATGATCTCCGCGGGGAAGGCCAGAAAGGTGGGGAGGTTGGTCAGGACGTAGACGAGCCGCGCGCCGACGATCCCCCCCAGGATAATCCAGATGGCCAGCCCGTACAGCACGTCCTCCTCCAGCCCCTGTCTGGTGCCGTGCTTGATGAGAACGATAAGGCCTATCAACATGCTTATGGCTACCAGTAACCCGTACCAGCGAACCCCGAAACCGCCGATGGTGAAAACGAAGGGGCTAATGTCCTCTATAAGCATGTCCACACCTCCGAACAAAAAGGGGTGGCCCGACGGCCACCCGGCGACTTCACGCCGTCTCTTCCTTTTTTCTGCTCTTCCTGGTCACCAGAAGAGGCTCCTCCCCCGATTCGACTACCTCCCGGGTCACGACGCAGCGGGCGACATCGTCCCGCGAGGGCACCTCAAACATGACGTCCAGCATGAGAGCCTCGATTATGGACCTCAGCCCCCTCGCGCCCGTGTTCCGCTTCATCGCCTTGTGCGCTATGGCCCGGACGGCGTCGTCCTTGAACTCCAGCTCAATACCGTCGAGCTGGAAGATCTTCTGATACTGCCTTACTAGGGCGTTCTTCGGCTCCAGGAGGATCCGGACCAGGTCCTCCTCGTCCAGGGCGTCCAGCGTGACGATGATGGGCAATCGACCCACGAACTCCGGGATCAGACCGTATTTCAACAAGTCCTGCGGGAGCACCTTGGCCAGAATATCGCCGATCTTGCCCTTTTCCCTGGTGTTGATCTCGGACCCAAATCCGATGGCGCTCCGGCCGGTCCTGTTCATGATAATGTTCTCCAGGCCGTCGAAGGCCCCGCCGCAGATGAACAGGATGTTGGTGGTGTCGATCTGGATGAACTCCTGATGCGGGTGCTTCCGCCCGCCCTGTGGCGGCACGCTGGCGACGGTGCCCTCGAGGATCTTCAGTAGCGCCTGCTGCACCCCCTCCCCCGAGACGTCGCGGGTAATGGAGGGGTTCTCGGATTTACGGGCTATCTTGTCGATCTCGTCGATGTATACGATGCCCTTCTCAGCCTTCTCAATATCGTAATCCGCCGCCTGAATGAGCTTCAGGAGGATGTTCTCCACGTCCTCCCCAACATAGCCGGCTTCCGTCAGAGATGTGGCATCAGCGATGGCAAAGGGGACGTTGAGGATCCTCGCCAGCGTCTGGGCCAGCAGGGTCTTGCCGCAACCGGTCGGGCCGATCATGATGATGTTGGACTTCTGGATCTCAACGTCGTCGATCTTCCCGCCCATGTTGACCCGTTTGTAGTGGTTGTAGACGGCGACGGAGAGCGTCCTCTTGGCCTTCTCCTGACCGATGACGTACTGGTCCAGGATCTCCTTGATCTCCCGGGGCTTCGGAATGTCCTTGAACTCAAAGTCCATCTCCTCGTTGAGCTCTTCCTCTATGATCTCGTTGCAGAGCTCAACGCACTCGTCGCAGATGTATACCCCGGGACCAGCTACCAGGCGCTTTACCTGGTCCTGGAACTTACCACAGAAGGAGCATTTGAGCTGCCCCTTGTCATCGGTGAACTTGAACATCATTCCACCCCTTCTTATCGGCTACTTCTTATCGGCTGCCGCTCGGGGTACCAGGATCTCATCCACCAGGCCATATTCCTTGGCCTCTTGGGCGTTCATGAAGAAGTCACGTTCCGTATCCTTGGCGATCTTCTCGATGGGCTGACCGGTGTGCTTGGCGAGTATGCGGTTGGCCAGCTCCCTCAGCTTGAGGATCTGGTCGGCGTAGATCTTTACATCCGTAGCCTTGCCCCCAGCCTGACCGGCGGGCTGGTGGATCATTATCCTCGAGTTGGGCAGGGCGTACCTCTTGCCCGACGCCCCTCCCGCGAGGAGGATAGCGCCCATGCTGGCCGCCAGCCCAACGCAGATCGTGGAGACGTCGGGCTTGATGTACTGCATGGTATCATATATCCCCATCCCCGCATCCACCTGTCCGCCCGGCGTGTTGATATATATATGAACGTCCCTGTCAGGATCCTCGTTTTCCAGGTACAGCAGCTGCGCTATCACCAAGTTCGCGACGCTGTCGTCTATCGGCGTACCGATGAAGATTATCCTATCCTTCAGCAAGCGGGAATATATATCGTAAGCCCGCTCGCCGCGGCTCGTCTGCTCTATGACCATCGGCACCAAGTAACTCATGGTTAGTTATCTCCTCCTCCTCTCAGCCTATGCGGCTGTCATTCTCGGGCACCCTCACGGGAAGACCTGGCCTTCTCCAGTTCCTCGAGCCGCTTCCGGACCTCTTCGGCCTCTTCCTCACGCCTCTTGACTACTTCCTCCGCCGTGTAGCAGAGGAGCTCCACGGTCTTACGTCTAACGATGCCGTCCTCAAGCCTGCGCTTGTTGTCACCGGTCAACAAGAAGGACTTCATGGTATCTACCGGCTGGGCGTAGGCCAGGGCGATCTTCTGGGCCTCTAACTCCAGATCCTCCGGCAGAGCTTCGACGCCCTCCTTGCGGGTGATAGTGTCGAGCACCAGCTCTCTCTTGACGGCCTCATCGGCCCGGGGTCGCAGCGACTCCCGAAGCTGTTCTACGGACTCGAATTCCTCGTGGAACTCAATGTAGGCGTCGAGAGAGAGGTTCTGGCGCTCGAGGGTCGCCCTGAGGTCGTCAAGCATGGCATCCAGCTGCCGGCCTACCAGCACCTCGGGAACATCCACCTGTGCCGCCTTTACGACCTCTTCCAGGACTTTTCGTTCGTACTCGTCATCAGCCTTGCGCTGCTTCGTTGCTCTAAGATTATTCGTGAGGTTCTCCCTCAATTCCTGCAGTGTCTCGAAACGGCCTTCGGTGGCCTCTTTGGCAAACTCATCGTTGAGGTCGGGAAGCTCTTTCCTCTTAAGCTCCTTTATCTGGACCTTAAGATGGACTTCCTTCCCCCTCTTCTCCTCCTCCGGGTAGTCCTCCGGTACGGTCACCTTAACCTCAACCTCATCACCGACGGAGGCTCCGATGAGCTGTTCGCTGAAGCCCGGGAGAAACCCGCCCTCGCTGACCTGCAGCAAATACCCCTTTATCGGTTCAGGAGGGAAGGGCTCACCGTCGCACTCGCCTTCGAAGTCCACCATCACGAAGCTATCCTGGTTGACCTCTCCACCCTCGTCCGGCACGAGGGTGGCGCGGCCTTCCCGAAGCCTCTCGAGCCCCTCATCCACCTCCTCCTCAGAGACGGTGACCTCCTCGCGGTCGATGGACTCCTTGACCTTCATATAGTCTCCCAGCTCGACCTCCGGCATTACCTCGACCGTGGCCTTGAACTTCAGGGGCTTATCCTCTTCTAGCTCCAGAAGCTCGATATCGGGCTGACCGATAGGCCTTATACCCGTCTCCTCTACCGAGGCCTGGTAGCTCTCAGCCAAGATGTCGTCCAAGGCCTCATCGTAGAGCGCTCCCTTTCCGATGTACCTCTCCAGGATGACCCGCGGGGCCTTGCCCTTGCGAAACCCCGGGATGTTCACCCGTTTGACCAGTTTACGGTATGCCCTCTCCAGGGCTTCCTCGACCTTTTCCGCCTCGACCAAGATCTCCAAGGTTACCTTATTTTTTTCTAACTTCTCCAAGCTAACCCTCATCTATGCTCTCCCTTCATGCTATTAGAGTATATGCCCTGTTATGTAAATCGTCTCCTGCCGAGCTGCCACAATATTATAGCATTCAGCCCCCCTCAGGGCAATGAGGTTATGTATACAGCAAAAAGAGCCGCCCTCTACGGCTCTTCTTGTGCGGGCGGGGAGACTCGAACTCCCAAGGGATTTGCCCACATGATCCTAAGTCATGCGCGTCTGCCAGTTCCGCCACGCCCGCCTTTGGTGGGCCGTGAAGGGATCGAACCTTCGACACCCTGATTAAAAGTCAGGTGCTCTACCAACTGAGCTAACGGCCCGCGTGTTGGGGCAAAACCCCTTGATAAGGTTATCTCTCAAGCTACATCCCAGCCGCGTACATTACCCTGGTTTTTGACGAGATTCTGTTGATTCGTCTTGTAGGATCCTTTCATATCCCTGGCGCAGAATTATCTTACCACACGCGCTTGCACTGTGCAAGTTGCTGTACGTAAGGGTCCGTGTAAAGAGAAAGTAGGTAAACCCCCGAGACTCATGAACTCGCTGTGCAGCCCGAGAAAGTTCGCGTAACACGTACTTGCTCTGAGGCCGACCGGGAAAGGGTCCCGGCAGACCGGTAGGGATGCCTGTGGTCCTCTGCCCCTTTGGGTTTCGAAGACCCACAGCCCACTGCGGGCTGAAGTTGTCCCTATGGGGCACTTGGCCGACGGTAGGACTACTACCTGTCCCAATGCCTCCCGTTAGAGACCTCGTAGGCTCGGACGACCTCCGTTCAGTTCTGCTCGCCTTGGCGAAGGGCCCGGTCTCATTCGCCCTGGCCGGGATGAAAAAAAATGCCCCAGCCGAAGGGCCGGGGACAAAGGTAGGTGGGTATAACATCAGCTAGATTTGTTCGGAATCCGACCGACGCTGTAGAGCCCTGCGGCAGACAAACCAAGGGCTGATCCTACGATGATCGCTTCGAGGTAGGCGGTCTTGAACACGCCAAAGCCAACGGCAAGCCCCAAACCCCACGCAACCAGAGCAGCATACTTTCTCGGCAACCCCAGGCTCTTGGCGACCTGTACCATGGCGATGATCAACGGCACTACTGCCACGCCGTAGAGTTCATTGACCTTTTCCATTCAGCCTCCTCCCTTCCAAGCTGGGATCTCCAAGAACCTCCTGATGCCCTCTGCTATCCCGAGGGCCGCTTTCTCCCGAAACCACTCCGACCCCAGGCGGACCTCGCCTTCGGGATGGGAGAGGAATTCCACCTCTACCAGACAGGCGGGCACTAACGTGTACCTGAGAACGTAGAACTCCTCGCCTTCTTGCTCCTTGTACTTAAGCCCGCGGTTCCTGGCGTTACAGGTCACCAGTAGATGTTGGTGGACGATATAGCCGAGGGCCTGCGACGGACCGTACCTCCTGGGGTTAGCGGTGTTGGGCACCCAGGTCTCAGCGCCATGGACGGTAGGGTCGCTAACTGAGTTGCAGTGAATGGAGACAAAGGCATCTGCCTCAAGGTCCGACGACAAACTGACTCTCTCAGCCAGAGAGACCTGTTGATCTTCTGTGCGAGTCAGCGCTGTCTCGATGCCTAGGCGTAAGAGATACTGCTCGACCTTGAGGGCGATGTTGAGGTTCACGTCCTTCTCCAGCAGGCCGTGAGCACCCGTGGCTCCCCTCTCCTCCCCGCCGTGACCGGGGTCAATTACTACAAGGCCCATAAGGTTACCCCCTCGACTTCGTTACCGGACACTACGGCCTCTTGAACACCTGCGGAGGGTGGAATAGCGACTGCTATAGCTTATGTATCCTAGCGTCCAGTTGCCAAAGAGCACTTGCGGGAATTTTGTCGAAGGGAGCTCATGGTGAGGGAGTCGAGTCCTAAAAGAAAAAGGGCCTCAATCGTGAGGCCGTCAAAGTGCTGGGGCGGCAGGATTCGAACCTGCGCATACACGGTCCAAAGCCGTGGGCCTTACCGCTTGGCTACGCCCCAATTCTCCCGTGGGTGAGCGACGGGACTTGAACCCGCGACCTTCAGGGCCACAACCTGACGCTCTAACCACCTGAGCTACGCCCACCATAAGACTGTGCGCCCGGCAGGATTCGAACCTGCGACAACCGGATTAGAAGTCCGATGCTCTATCCGGGCTGAGCTACGGGCGCGCGTTCACCGTTACGGCTATAGCTTACCGCCCCGACTGCAGAATCAATGATACCACAGACACATCGGCGATGCAACACCGCTTAACGAGGCCCAGAGCGCCCTCTCATTAAGACAAACGGCCTTTCTGGTGGTCGAAAGGCCGGTTCTCTCCGTGGTTGGAGCGGGTGATGGGAATCGAACCCACCCAGATGGCTTGGAAGGCCATTGCCCTACCACTAGGCGACACCCGCGTTTAACCCAATGGTGGTAAATAGTATAGCATAGGACGTGAGTGATGTCAAAATCGTTGTCGGGGCGCCCGGATTCGAACCGGGGGCCTCCTGCTCCCAAAGCAGGCGCGCTGACCAAACTGCGCTACGCCCCGTCCAAGGTCCAAGACCGCGTATTTCAGTATATTACAATTCGCCGCTGCGGTCAATTTGGCCCTGAAGCCATTTTTTCACTCTCACTTTCATCTCTCGCAACGCCCTCGCCCGATGGCTGACGGAGTTCTTGTGATGCGGGCTCATCTGCGCGAAGGTCCTGCCCTCTGACCTGACCAGGAACACCGGGTCATAGCCGAAGCCGGCGGTACCGACGGGATAACGGGTTATAAGGCCCTCACAGGTTCCCAGGGACGTCCACTCGGGCCCTCCAGGCCAGACGAGGCACACCGCACACACGAAACGGGCGGTCCTCTCCGGCCCGGGCACAGCCTTCATGCGGTCCAACAGCAGGGCGATTCTCTCCTCGTCGCTATCCAGCCCGCCGTAGCGGGCGGAGTAGATGCCCGGCTCACCGCCCAGGGCCTGGACTTCCAGGCCCGAGTCGTCCGCGAGAGCGGGCAGGCCGGTGATTCGGCTGTAATGCCTGGCCTTGAGGGCGGCGTTCTCTTCGAAGCTCGACCCCGTCTCCTCGACGCCGGCCGTGACCCCGACGTCGCGGAGGCTGACGAGCTCCACAGGGAGGTCACCGAGGATGGCCGCACATTCCCTCTTCTTCCCCTCGTTACCGGTGGCTATCAGGAGCCGCATGGCAGTCCTCCTATGAAATCGGCTATCTCACCTAACACATCGCGTTGAAGGGCGATTATACGCTGGATGCCGGAGGAGGCGAGGTCGAGCAGCTCTAGCATGTCCTCACGGCTGAAGGGAGCTTGCTCGGCCGTGCCCTGTATCTCCACCAGCTTGCCGGACCCCGTCATCACCACGTTCATGTCTACCTGAGCCCTGGAGTCCTCCTCGTAATCGAGGTCCAGGAGCCTCTCGCCATCGACCAGCCCCACGCTGACGGCGGCCACGTGTTCTGACAGGGGGAGGTCCTCCCACCCCTCAGCCTGCCTGAGCCGGTTCAGGGCTTCGGCGAGGGCGACAAAGGCGCCGCTGATGGCTGCAGTGCGGGTGCCTCCGTCAGCCTGGATAACGTCGCAGTCCAGCCAGATGGTCCTCTCGCCGAGCCGGTCCAGGTCGGTGACCGATCGCAAGGCCCTGCCTATGAGCCTCTGGATCTCCGACGTCCTGCCGCTGACCTTCCCCTTGCTCGCCTCCCGCGCGGTACGGGATTTAGTCGCCCGCGGCAACAGCGAGTACTCGGCCGTAACCCAACCCCGGCCCGTGCCCGCGAGGAAAGCAGGTACCTTGTCCTCTACGCTCGCCGTACAGATCACCTTGGTGTCTCCGGCGGTGACGAGAACTGATCCCTCCGCCCATTTGGTGAAACCTCGGGTGATGGAAAAGGGGCGAAGCTCGTCCGCGGCTCTATCCGATCTGGGCAAGGCTACCACCTTCTCTAGAGCGGTTCCAAGTACTTCTTCAACATCCGAAGGGCCACGTTAGGCCTGATATTGGCTAACAGGCCCGTTGCCGCCAGAATGTATCTGCTGTCCACCAGGTATTCGGGGGTCACGGGTCTCAATATGGTCGGGTCTGTGGGATCGAATTCGGCGGCCGAGAGAAGATACTGCGGATCCCTTGAGTTCACCACAACCCCGCCGGTCCCAATGACAAACTTTACGTCGGTGAGGTCCTTTCCGTATTGAAAATGCGTGACCCCAAAGGGCGTCGGCAAAGTCTCCAGACGCCCCACGTGCCTCTCAACTGCGATCTCAATGGCAGTCCTGGCCATGGCCTGTTCGAAATCATACTCCGCCTCGTCCCGGGGCAGGAGATCGATCCTGCGCGAGAACTCCCTAGCCATGGCTTCGATGTCCACCGTCACCTCGCCGTTCCGGAGGTTCTTCTGAATGCGGCGCGGGCCCGCGGACTCGTATAGGGAGTAGGCGCTGACCCGCACTCCCAGGTCACCCTCCACCGTCCGCTTGGCGAAGGGCTCGGACAGGCCCTTCGCCACTATGCCCGGCTTCGTGGGCTCGCCGTCGGCCACCGAGTGTACGTCGGTGGTGGCGCCGCCTATATCCACCACCAGGACCTCGCCGAGGCCGTTCTCCAGATAGGTTCCTTCGGCCAACAGCCGCGCGGCCTTGAGGACCGCCGCCGGCGTGGGCATGAGGATGCCCTCGACTATCTCTCGGGCTTTGCCCAGCCCCTTCGCCTCGACTATCTTCTCCATAAACAGCTCTCTTATAACCAGCCTGGCCGGCTCGACGTTCAGCTCGCGCAGCCGCGGCATGACGTTCTCAGTAACTCGACAGTCCTTGCCCGCCCCGCAGAGGATCTCGGCGACGGTGGGAGCGACCACTTTGTTGCCGGCTATGATTATGGGGACGTCAAGGCTGGAGGAGGCCAGCATGCCGGCGTTATGGATTATGGCTTCAGCGTTACCGCCATCGGTTCCACCAGCCAGCAGGATTATGTCCGGCCGACAATCCTCGATCTCGTGGACCTCTGCGCGCGTAAGCTCATAAGCGAAGACCTTCATCACCCGCGCGCCGGCGCCCAGCGCCGCCCGCTTGGCGGCCTCGGCGGTGAGCTCGGGAACGAGCCCCACGGCCACCATCTTCAGCCCCCCGGCCGCGCTGCTACAGGCCAGCTTATGTTCATAGTCATCGAGGTCACGATATTCACCCAGGTCTGAGACGGCCTCCCTCAGACCCAGGGTGATATCCGTCTCCACCGTAGTCACCGCCTTGGCTTGGGCGAGGATCTCCCCGGCCTCGATATCCACCGCGGTGACCTTGGTATAGGTGCTGCCGAAGTCTATGAGCAAGGCACGAGCCATCTCGCCCACCCCCCGCAAAGAAAAGGGACGTACGCCCTCTTGCAACCGGGAGTACGTCCTTATGATCCGCCTTACTTTCCCTTGCGATAAGTGAAGACTCCTCCCAGGGCGCGTTTGGTCTCAAAAACGTTGATGAAGGCATCCGGGTCCTGCCCCTCCACGAGATCAATCAGCTTGGGCAGCACTCTCCGGCGGATGGATATGAACAGCACCGTCTTGGTGCCCTCCTTTCCCTCGGCGGGCACCAGGGTAACCCCGAAACCCTCGTCCCGCAGGCTCCGGGCCATCTCCTCACCCACCGGGCGCCGGGGTATCACCTGAACCGTGAGCAAGCCGAGCGCCAGCTTTTCCTCCAAGAGCCCGCCGGTGAAGTTGCCGGTGGCGAAGCCCAGGGCGTAGGCCAGCAGGTTAGGCCACTCGTTCAGGTTGTTCAGGACCGTCCCCAGAACGGTGATGAAGATCAGGATCTCCACGAACCCAATGGCCGCCGCCCGCAACCTCTTCGCCCTCACAAGGAGCAACAGGCGCAACGTGGCCAGAGTCACATCCACGACCCTGGCCAGAAAGATCAATAGGTAACCGACGAAGGGCGAGGCTAAGGCCGCCCCGATGACATCTTTAATTTCCAGCAAACCGGCAGGGATGTATCCTCAACTCCTATTTCCAATGATGCCCTTCATTATATTTTTCTTCTCTCAGGTAGCTAATTCCTGCCGATCCCGTTCTCACCTGGACTCCCGCAGATACCGCACTATACCCTGGAAGATGGCCTGCGCTGCTCGCCGCTGAAAGCCCGGGTCCACCAGCAGCTTCTCCTCCAAGGGGCTAGAGATAAAGGCCAGCTCCAAGAGGGCCGACGGCATCCTCGTCTCGCGCAGCACGACGAAGCGTTCAGTCCTGACCCCCCGGTCCACCAAGCCCAGGGCCCGGATAAGCTCCTCTTGCAAGGCCTGAGCCAGGTCCGCGCTGGAGGGGTGGTTACGGTAATAATACACTTCGGTGCCCGTTTTGACCTGGGTGCGGTACGAGTTACAGTGGATGGACACGTAGAGGTCGGCGTCCCAGCTGTTGGCCCTCGATGGCCTCTCGAACAGGGGCACGGTCTCGTCGCCTTCCCGTATCATCAGCACCTGTGCCCCTGCCCCCGCCAGCAGGTCCCTGACCAGCTTGGCGACGGCCAGGTTAACCTCCTTCTCGTAGGTGCCGGCCGGGCCGATGGCGCCGGGGTCCTTACCGCCGTGGCCAGCGTCGATGGCGATCTTGACCCCGCGAACGGGCGACGTCGAGATGTCCACCACCACCTCGGCCGAGCCGGGCGAAGATAACACGGTGTGGCTCATGTAATGGGGGAGCTCCACCACCACCCTGGCCACGTCCGGGTCCACCTGCAGTTGACCCACGGCCAGCCTCTGGACCACCCCGCTCGAGACGGGCAACTCACCGGCGGGCATACCTAAGGCGACACCGGGCAGGTCTACCACCAGGCGGTCAGGGGCCTTCAGACGGCTGACCTCGTAGGTCACCGGGAGATCTGCGGTCACCGTCAGGCGAATGACGCCGTCACTTTCCTGTAATCGGACGTCAACCAGACGGGGTTGTATGAAGACGTAGATACCGTGCTCCCGTGTCTCCACCCTATACTGCACGGGCCGCTTGAGGTCCGCCACGATCCTCACGACGTCAGGGTCCACCTTAAACTGCCCAACGCGAATCCGGTCGATAACCCCATTGCCAACGGGGACGACCTCCGGCAGGTTCACCCCGAGGGAGACGCCCTTGACGTCCAGGACCAGCCGCGCGGGCTCCTCGAGGACCATCGTCTCGTATTCCACAGGGCCCGAGGTCCGGACGAAGATGGCCGCGCCGTCAGCTAACACGTCGAAGGAGACCCTCTCCACCTTATACTGAATATCGATATATATCTCCCGCCCGTCCGGGGAATTCGAGACGTAGTATTTCACGGGCTCTACCAGGTCCACTACCACCCGGGCGCGCCGGGGGTTTACCCCAAGGCTGCCCGCGCGCACGTAGGTGACGCCCGCCTCTCTGATGGCGATGACCGGCCTACTCAGGGCCACCTCGGCCGGGGTCAGGTCCAGAATGAGCCTGTAGGGGGTAGTCGCCGTCCTGTCCAGGGCTTTGACCGAATACTGGGCTGGGCCCGTGAGCTTCACCGTTATCCTGGCCCGTCCGACGCCCTTCTCCCACTGAATGTCGACGATCCGATAGCTGTTAACCGTGACCGTCCTGGTGGCCTGGTCCCATCCCACCTGGGCGCCGAGGCTCTCGCCTATGAACCGCAAGGGCACCATCGTCCTCGAGCCGATGATCTGGGCCGGCACATCCAGCAACACGACGCGGCCGTTCACCACCGCCTCCCTGGAGCCCAACCTGAGCTGGATGGACGTGCCACCCATATCCACCGAGACGGTCCTGGTCTCGTGATCGTAGCTCACCAGCGCACCCAGGTTCTCCGAGACGACCCTTACCGGCACCAAGGTCCTCGAGTCGACTATTATCGGTGGAACGTCGCTCTGGACGGGCTGGCCGTTGATCACCAGCTTAATGTCCGCAGCCTGCGCGGGGGCCCCGCCGAGGAGCACGGCCAGGACCAGGACCAAAGTCAGTATGATCACCCTAGGACTACCCATAGTTCACGCCTCCGCTTTCCCCACCCCATCCATAGGGGCCCTCGCCCATGGGCGTCGGGCCCTCTCCGTGTCGAGAGTTGTCCCTATTTGACATACAATGCATTTTTCTCTTCCCCGCCGGACCTTTCCTCCTCTGGAATGCCCGGCTGCCGATGGCAAATTCAGGAGTGAGGCGGGGTGTGGAGGCCAAGGCGGGGACCTCTTACATCAAGGCCCATCCAACCCCAACAGCCTTCTGGCGTTGCCGGCGAAGATCAGCTCGATCTCGTCTTCCTTCATCCGCAGCTGCCGGCAGACGCGCAGTTGCTCCTCCAGGTAATGGCGGGCGAAGCCCCTGGGGAACCAGCTGGAATCGGTCCCGAAGACGATCCGCTCAGGGCCGACCGTCTCATAAGCCTTGCGGAAGAGGTCTTCGAGGGTCAAGGGGTAGGGCATCCAGCGCATCCACTGGTTTGAGCCCGAGGTGTCGATATAGATGTTGGGGTAGCCCCAGCAAAGCTGTAGGAGCTCGCCCCAATAGCCACAGCCGAAGTGGGCGATCACGAAGGGGATGTCGGGGTAACGGTGGGCAGTGGTGGCCAGTACCAGGGGGTTTATGTTGGGGTGGTACACCACGCCGCCACCGGTCCCGAGGAGCCCGAAATGGATCAACACCGGCAGGCCCCTGTCGGCGATAAAGCGCCACAGGGGGTCCAGGTCGGGGTGATCGAAGGGGATGTCCATTACCGGGGCGATGATCTTGTAGCCGCGAAAGCCGAGCTCGTCCACCGCCCGCCTAAGCTCCTGGTGGGCCTCCTTCTGGGACGGGCTGTGGTGGGCGAAGCCGATAAAGACCTCCGGCCAGGCATTGACGACGTCAGCCAGGTTATCGTTGCCGCCGCCGGTGACGAATACCACGCGTTCGAGGTCGTTCTTCTCCGCCTCCAGGCGCCATCTCCTGGCGAATTCCCGCTTACCCTCCTCCGTCTCCAGGTCGTCGTACTCGGGCTCGGGGACACCCCATTCCAGTCGATGCCGTCTCCGACGCTCCCGCGCGTATTCGGCCAGGGGCCCCTCGCTGTTAAACATCCTCCAACCCCACGGGAAGTGAACGTGAAAGTCGATTACTTTGAAAGTTGTCGTAGCCATGCTGTGCCTCCTTTGCCTGAGTTTACTCTTTTCGTTTGCCGATTAGCCAATCCCTGCTGCTTGTCCCGTGGCTGAGGGTTCTGTACAATACAATAGAGGGTTCTTGAGATATGAAAGGGGTCTGAAAGAAGAATGAACATGCATAGAATACGGAGACTGAGCAAGGGCGTTGCGTGGTTTATAGTGCTATTCGTGGCCCTCGGACTCATAGGGCTTTACAGCTACGATCCTATCGTCGCGCTCAGAAGCAGCCCCCAGTTCCCCGCCTCCGGCTCCTCGGAGTTCCTGAGCGGGGGCGCGATCTTCGGGGGCGAAGAGGCAGAGGGCTACGTCCTCTCGGATCTCACCTTCTCGAAGATGGACGGCTACATTCGCGCGTCGCTGGTCTTCAACAGGGAAGGGGAGACCAGTAATCCGGTGCCGGCCTACGTGGCCGCCTTGCAGGACTACCCGCCGCGACTCTATATCTCCGTCCGGGGGGTGCAAGAGGCCGGTATCAGCGGAGCGGCCTTCCCGGACGAGATCCGCGCCGTGAGGGGAGGCCTGGACCAGGGAGTGTACTACCTGGTCGTATACCTCAGGGGACCGGCGATGTTCCGGGCCGTCGAGAGGCGCTCTCCCACCGCCCTCGATATCGATATCAAACCTTACGAGAGGCAGCCGTTCACCGTGTACGCGGTCAGGGTAACGGCTACCTCGTCGGCGGAGGAGGTAGTCTCTGCCCAACAGGAGCTGGAATCGGCCGGATTTGAGGCCACGGTCATCCTCGCCGACGACCTGACCACCTACGTGGTCGAGGCCGGGGTCTTCCGGGACCTGGAGTCGGCCCAAGCTCTCAAGAGCGCCTTGGCCGAGAAGGGCATCGAGGCCGAGATACACGAGAGAGGGGCAGATGAGCTTCCAGCTGTGGAGTAACGTGGCTTGCCCTCAAGCGAAAAACCCTCCGCCTCGGCGGAGGGTATCTCTTTTGGTGGAGGCGGCGGCGAGCTGCCCGCCGCGTCTGGAAGCATACCGATCGGAGTCTCTACGAGCGTAGCCTGCGTTTTCCCTTCGCCTCTCACGCCTCCCACAGGCAGGATGCCTGAGAGACTAGCCCGTGAATTTCCCTCCCCGCGGCCGGGCTACGTGAGGAGGTATCCTGCTAGTTTGGCGCCCTCTCCACGCCCGCAGGAAAGGCGAGGAGGGACGTAGCTGTCTTACGCAGCTAGAGCGTACTCTTCGTTGGCAGTTATGACGGTTCCCGTTTTTGACGAGGTACGGGGCCTCGGCTCGCTACTCCGACCCGTATCTGCCCCCATCGAATCTAACTCGCCCCCATCAGGGTGATCTTAATTATATAACACATGCTGACAGATTATCAAGGTCATTTAAACTGCTTCATGGCCTGAGCGATGCGACGTTTGGCCTCTCGCTCCGCGATGTCGCGTCTCTTGTCATACTTCCTCTTCCCGCGCGCTACGGCCAGCTCCACTTTGGCCCAGCTGCCTCGGAAGTACACCCTCAGGGGAACCAGAGTCAGGCCCTTTTGGGCGGTGAGTCCGGCCAAGCTGGCGATCTCGCGTTTATGCAAGAGCAGCTTACGCCTCCTCCTCGGATCGTGGTTGAAGCGGGCATCAGCGTGTTGATACGGCGGTATGTGCATGTTATACAACCACGCCTCGCCGGCCTCGATGGCGGCGTAGCTCTCGCGTATGCTGCACCTGCCCCCGCGCAGGGACTTGACCTCAGTCCCCGTGAGCACCAGGCCGGCCTCCAGGGTGTCCTCTATGTGATAATCGTGCCTGGCCTTTCTGTTCTCGGCAATGACTTTAATCTCATCGCGCTTCATAGGCTCTCCCCGCCTCATCCAGGCTAATCGAAAGGTCTAATCCAGCAGGCCGAATTCGACGCTCCTCGAAGCGAGGTCCACCTTCCACACTTGAACCCTCACGTGGTCGCCGATGGAGAACCTCCTCCGCGTCCTCTCACCCACCAGGGCGTGGAGTTTCTCATCATAATGATAGTAGTCATCGACGATGTTGCTGACGTGAACTATGCCCTCCACGGTGTTGGGCAGGGCGACGAAGAAACCGAAGGAGGTTACGCCCGAGATTATGCCGTCGTAGACCTCGCCCAGTTTGTCGGCCATGAACTCGGCCTTCTTGAGGTCCAGCGACTCGCGCTCGGCCTCCACGGCCACCCGCTCCCGCTTTGAGCAATGCACCGCCCACTCCGGCAGACGGGCCTCGAGGGTCTCCAGCCGGCGCTGCGGCAGCGCCCCCTCCCGCAAGACCTCTTTGACCACCCGGTGGATAACCAGGTCTGGATAACGGCGGATGGGAGAGGTGAAGTGGGCGTAGTGTTCGCTCGCCAGCCCGAAGTGCCCGAGGTTCTCGGCGCAATACCTGGCCTGCTTCATGGAGCGCAACATGACCGTCCTGATGATATTCTCCTCCGGCCTGCCCTCTACCTTCCCCAATAGCTCTTGCAGGATCTTGGGGTGAAGCTTTCGTGCCCCCTTCAGCGTATAGCCGAAGTGGGCCACGAAGGCGGCCAGCTCCTCCATCTTCTCCTCGTCGGGTCGCTCATGAACTCGGTACAAGAAGGGGACGCCCAGATGATGAAAATGTTCGGCCACCGTCTCGTTACAGGCTATCATGAACTCCTCGATTATCTGGTTGGCGTCGGTACGGGGGTATGGGAAGACGTCCACCGGCCTACCCCGTTCGTCCAGGATCACCTTGGCCTCGGGCAAGTCGAAATCGATGCTCCCGCGCTGCCATCTGCGCTCCCGCAGAAGGAGCATGAGTTGCCGCATCGCCCGGATCATGGGCACTACGTCGCTGTAACGTCTGGCCAGCTCACCCTCAGGCTCCTCCAACAACTTGGCCACCTGCGCGTAGGTCATACGGTGGTCGCTCCTGATCACCGATTCGCGGAAAGAGTAATTCAAGCGGCGGCCCCTGTCATCGAACTCCATGAAGACCGAGAGGGCCAGGCGATCGACGCCAGGGTTCAGGCTGCATATCCCGTTGGACAGCCGGGGCGGGAGCATCGGGATCACCCTGTCGACCAAGTAAACGCTGGTCCCCCTCTCCCGCGCCTCCTTATCCAGCGCTGAACCCTCCGGGACGTAATGGCTCACATCGGCGATGTGTACCCCAAGTCGCCATCTGTCCCCCAGCCTCTCGAGGGACACGGCGTCGTCGAGGTCCTTGGCCTCTTCCGGGTCGATGGTGATCGTGGGCGTATCCCGGAGGTCCAGCCGACCCTCCAGGTCCTCGGGGCCAACCTCTCCCGGGACCCTCTGGCACCAGGCCATAACTTCTTCGGGGAACTCCAGCGGCAGGCCGTGCTTGCGAATGATGATCTCTATGTCGACGCCGGGGTCGCCCCCCTTGCCGATACGCTCAACTACCCTGCCCTGAGCCCCGCGCCTCCCCGCGGGCCAGCTGGTTATCTCCACCACCACGACCTCGCCGTCGGCCGCGCCGGCGTCCTCTCCCGGCGGCACGAAGATGTCCTGGAACAGCCGTCGGTCCGCGGGGACCACGAACCCGTAGTTCCGGTACTTGTCAAAGCTCCCCACGACCCGCCGATGGGCCCGTTCCAGCACTCGGATGATCTCGCCCTCGGCCCTGGCGTCACGGAAGGCCTTTCGGTTAATTCGGGCGATGACACGGTCGCGGTGCATGGCCCCTCCCATGCCGTCCGGCCCGATGAACACGTCGTCGAAGTCGTCATCATCCGGGATCACGAACCCGAAACCCCGGGCGTTGGCCTCAAGGTGCCCTACCACCAGGTTCATGCGGGAGGGGATGCCGTACCGCTTAGCCCGGGTCTTCACCACCAGGCCCTCCCTCTCCATCCGTTCGAGGAGACGTCTGAGCTCCTTGCGTCCGGCCCCCCTTAGCCCGAGGCTCCTGGCGAGTTCCCCCAAGGTGAGGGGTTTATAGGCCTTTTCAGACATGAATTGAAGGACTCGGTCCTTAAGTGCCTCCACTCTCCTATCAGATCCCCTATAACCCAAGATCGTCGGCGATGCCCTGCATCGCCTCGAGGCTGAGGGCCACGAACTCACGCAGGTCCAGCCCCAGCTCTGCGCAGCTGGCGATGATCTCGCGGTTGGCCCCCCTGGCGAAGGACTTCTCACCGTACCGGTTCATGACGAAGTCGACGTCGATGGAACTGAGCTTCTTGTCCGGATGGATCAGCGCCGCGGCCACGATGAGGCCCGTCAGGGGGTCGCTGGCGTAAAGGGCCTTCGCCATCCTCGTCTCCCTCGGAAGGCCGTGGTATTCATTATGCGCCTTGACGGCCTTGACTATGTCCTCCTCGACCCCCATCTCGGCCAGCATCTCGCCCCCCACGAGGCTGTGCTTGGACGGGTCGTCCTGGGTCTCGCTGTAATCGATGTCGTGAAGGAGGCCGGCGAGACCCCACTTATCCACGTCCTCCCCGAAGTGTTCGGCGAGCTTGCGCATCACGGCCTCCACGGCCAGCGTGTGCTTCACCAAGTTCCTGTTCTTAATATGCTTTTTCACCAAAGCTAGCGCTTCATCACGCGTCATTGTTATCTCCTCCCGTACTTTCAAATTATACCCAACCCCGTGAATAATAGAAAGGCCGGATGTGGTCGCAAAACCCATCCGGCCCAGAACTCCGCTCAGCTGAACAGGGGCGCGAAGACCAGGGACACGATGGTCATGAGCTTAATGAGGATGTTCAAGGACGGGCCTGAGGTGTCCTTGAAGGGGTCGCCCACGGTGTCCCCCACCACGGCGGCGGCATGGGTCTCCGTGCCCTTGCCCCCTAAGTTGCCCTCCTCAATGTATTTCTTCGCGTTATCCCAGGCCCCTCCGGCATTGGCCATCTGGATAGCCACCAAGACGCCCGTCACCAGCGTCCCAGCCAGCAAACCTCCCAGCGCCTCCTTGCCCAGGATCAAGCCCATGGCCACTGGGCTGATCACGGCCAGGAGGCCGGGCAAGATCATCTGCTTCAGGGCCGCCGTGGTGACGATGTCCACCGCCCTAGCGTAGTCGGCTCTGGCCTTGCCCTCCATCAATCCCTCGATCTCTCTGAACTGCCTCCTGACCTCGCTTATGACCTCAAAGGCGGCCTTGCCCACCGCCCGCATGGTGATGGAGGAGAAGAGATAGGGCAGCATACCGCCTATGAACAGCCCTACGATGACCTGCGGGGTCAGGATGTTGATCATCTCCAGCCCCGTGGCCGTGGCGTAAGCGGAGAACAGCGCCAGTGCAGTTAACGCCGCCGACCCGATGGCGAACCCCTTACCTATGGCCGCCGTCGTATTGCCGACCGCATCAAGGTTATCGGTAACCTTGCGCACGTCCTTGCCCAGCTCCGCCATCTCGGCGATACCGCCGGCGTTATCGGCTATGGGGCCGTAGGCGTCCACCGCTACGGTCATCCCCACCGTGGACAGCATGCCGATGGCGGCGAGGGCGATCCCCCAAAGCCCCGCGAAGTGATAGGCGATCAGGATGGCCGCGGCGATGATGATGATGGGGAGGGCGGTGCTCTGCATGCCCACCGCGAAGCCCGCGATGATATTCGTGGCGGCCCCGGTCTGGGACTGCTCGGCTATACCCCGCACCGGCGCGTTGTCGCCCGACGTGTAGTACTCGGTTACCAGTCCGATGGCCACGCCGGCCACCAGGCCCGATACCGTGGCCCAGAACACGGCCAGGTCACCGGTCATCCACAGGGAGATCCCCAGGGTCCCCAGGGCTACCAGCCCGGCGCTGGTAAAGGTGCCGTAGCGCAGCGCAGTGGCGGGGTTAGTACCCTGGCCCCCTCTCACAAAGAAGGTGCCGATTACGGCGGCCACCACGCCGAGCGCGGCGATCAAGAAGGGAACGAGAACCCCCTCGAAGCCGACGGCGACCGCACCGATGGCCATGCCCGCCACTAAGGAGCCCACGTATGACTCGAATAAGTCCGCTCCCATGCCGGCCACGTCGCCGACGTTGTCGCCGACGTTATCGGCTATAACAGCCGGGTTCCGGGGGTCGTCCTCAGGTATCCCGGCCTCCACCTTGCCCACGAGGTCAGCCCCCACGTCAGCAGCCTTGGTGTAGATGCCGCCGCCGACCCTGGCGAAGAGGGCTATGGAGCTGGCTCCCAGGGCAAACCCGTTGACCACACCGAAGGAACCGGGGTCCGTTGGATCGCCGAAGAGGAAGTAAATGACGCTCAAACCGAGAAGGCCCAGGCCCGCCACGGACAGTCCCATGACCGCTCCGCCGGAAAAGGCTATGGCCAAGGCGCTCCTCTGGCCCTGACGGGCGGCGTTGGTAGTACGCACGTTGCCCAAGGTCGCGATCCGCATGCCTACATAGCCGGCGGTCACCGAGGCGAGCGCGCCCAGCACGAAGGCGATGGCCGTTTGGGGCCGCATGCCCTCGGTGAAGGAGCCCGCCAACGCGATAACCACGGCCAGGAACACCACGAACACAAATAAGCTCTGGTACTCCCGCCGCAGGAAGGCCATGGCGCCCTCCTGGATGGCGGCTGCGATCTCGCGCATCCTCTCCGTGCCGGGTTCGGCTCGAGACACCCGGTTGGCGTGTACCCAAGCAGCGACCAGGGAAAGTAGGCCCGCCAGAGGCGCTAGGATTACGAGGTTGTCCAAATCGATCCCTCCCTATATTTGCTAAAACACAACGAACGGCCCGGCGGTAATGCCGAAGCCGTCCCATGCCGAGGTACGGCCTAAGAGGTCAAAAGGGTCACCAGGACCGCAAGCACCATGAAGGAAGCGGCAAATACCGCCGTGAGTCTAGCCAGAAACTCGTCCAGGCCCCTCTTCTTCCCGAACAGGGCCTCCGCTCCTCCCGCGATCGCCCCTGAGAGACCCGCGCTGCGCCCCGACTGTAGCAGCACCACTGCTATGAGCCCGATGGACGCAATTACAAGCAGTACGGTGAGGATGGCGGTCAGTACCTCCACCCCTTTCACTCCTTTCCTGGGCTGTCTGACCCCGCTATCGGGCGCCAAGCCTCGATAACACAACCATTTTAGCACATACCACTACTGAGCACAACTGCCACGGGCCCTCTTACCCTCGCCCGGCGAAGGCTGCGAGGCCGGCGAAACGGGGGTTCGACAGCTCCTCCTCTATCCTGAGCAGCCGGTTGTACTTGGCCACCCTGTCGGTGCGCGAGGGAGCCCCGGTCTTGATCTGACCCGCGCCCGTGGCCACGGCCAGGTCGGCGATGGTGGTGTCCTCGGTCTCGCCCGAGCGATGGGAGATCACGGAAGTGTAGCCGTTATCTCTAGCCAGGCTCATACAGGCCAGGGTCTCACTGAGGGTGCCTATCTGGTTCAGCTTGATCAGCACCGAATTGGCGCAGCCGCGCTCGATCCCGCTCTTGAGCCTCTCTGGATTGGTGACGAAGAGGTCGTCGCCCACCAGCTGAACCCGTCCTCCCAGACGCCTGGTGAGGAGCTCCCAGCCCTTCCAATCGTCCTCGGCCAGGCCGTCTTCAATGGACAGGATGGGGTAGCGCTCGAGCCAGCCGGAGTAAAGGCCGATCATCTCCTCGGCGGTCAAGCGGCGCCCCTCGGCGGCGAGGACATAGGCCCCGTCCTGGTAGAACTCGGTCGCCGCGGCGTCAAGGGCGATGTACACGTCCCGGCCCGGCTCATAGCCCGCCCGGGATATGCCCTCGAGAAGCAGCTCCAGGGCCTCTTCGTTGCCCCCGAGGTCCGGGGCGAAGCCGCCCTCGTCGCCCACGGCCGTCGCGAGGCCTCGCTCTTTCAAAACCTTCTTGAGGGCGTGGAAGGTCTCGGCCCCCATGCGCAGGGCCTCTTTGAAGGATCCGGCGCCCGCCGGCACGATCATGAACTCCTGGATATCGACGTTGTTATCCGCGTGCTTTCCCCCGTTGAGGACGTTCAACATGGGAACCGGCATCAGGTCCGCCGCCACGCCGCCCAGGTGACGATAGAGCGGGATTCCGACGGCGGCCGCAGCGGCTTTGGCCACGGCCAACGAGACTCCGAGCAGCGCATTGGCCCCCAGTTTGCTCTTGTTGGGGGTTCCATCGAGCTCCAGTAACCTTCGATCCACGGCGGCCTGGTCGAAGGCGTCCATGCCCTTGATGGCGGGCCCGATGACCTCCTCCACGTTGCAGACCGCCTTCTGGACGCCCTTGCCGCCGTAGCGGTTGGGCTCCCCGTCCCGGAGCTCCAGCGCTTCGTGAGCTCCCGTGGATGCCCCTGACGGCACGGCGGCCCGCCCCACCGTACCGTCGGCCAAGACCACGTCTACCTCCACCGTCGGGTTGCCACGGGAATCCAGTATCTCCCTGGCGAGCACCCTGATTATGTTCGTCATATCCCCTTTCCCTCCTATAGAAGCGGCTCGCCCGTCATTTCGCGCGGCACGGGCAGGTCGAGAAGTCTCAGTACAGTAGGGGCCACCGAGGCCAGGTTGCCCCCTCTGAGGGCCGTCACGTCCGTCCCCAGCAGCACGCAGGGGACCGGGTTGGTCGTATGAGCGGTATGGGGACCTCCCGTCTCCTCATCGATCATCTTCTCCGCGTTCCCGTGGTCTGCCACCACCAGCGCCATCGCCCCGCGCCGCTCGACGGCGTCCACCACGCGGCCAAGACACCGGTCCACCGTTTCTATGGCCTGTATCGCCGCCTCTAGGTCCCCGGTATGCCCCACCATGTCCGGGTTGGCGTAGTTCAAGAGGATGAAGTCGAACTCGTCAAAAACCTCCAAGACCCGTTCGGTGACCTCGTGAGCGCTCATCTCCGGCTGCTGATCGTAGGTGGCTACCTTGGGCGAGGGCACTAGGATGCGCTGCTCACCCGGGAAGACTTCCTCCCTACCCCCGTTGAAGAAGAAGGTCACGTGAGCGTATTTCTCCGTCTCGGCGATCCGCAGCTGGCGAAGCCCGGCCTGAGCTATGACCTCACCGAGGGTATTACGCGGCTCCACCGGGCCGAAGGCCACGGGGACCCTGAAGTCCTCGTCGTACCTGGTCATGGTGACCAGCGGGAGCCCGGCCGTCTTACGGGGGCGCTCGAACTCGGCGAAGTCCTCCTCGATCAGGGCCCGCGTGAGCTGCCTGGCCCTGTCGGCCCGGAAGTTAAAGAAGATGAAACCGTCTCCATCCTCGACCCCCTCGTAGCCCTCCACCACTGAGGGGGTGACGAACTCATCGCTCTCACCGCGTTCGTAGGCCCCTTCCACCGCCTCCAGGGCCCTCTTCACCCCAAGCCCCTCCGCGGACACGATGGCCCGGAAGGCCCTCTCGGTGCGGTCCCACCTCTTGTCCCGGTCCATGGCGTAGTATCGGCCGGACACCGTCGCGATGCGACCTGCACCTATGTCGGCCATGAAATCCTCGAGCCGCCGGATGTACCGCTCAGCGCTTCGCGGGGGGACGTCCCGGCCATCGAGGAAGGCGTGGACGACGACGTGCCGGCCGCGCTCCTCACACAGGCGGATCAGCGCCTCCGTGTGCCGGATATCACTGTGTACACCACCGTCGGAGAGCAGGCCCAGCAGATGCACCTTGCCCCGGGTGGCCTCGATGAGCTCCAGGAAGGCCGGGTTTCGGAAGAACTCGCCAGAATCAATGGCCCGGTCGATCCGGACCATGTCCTGATAGACCACCCGCCCGGCTCCGAGATTCAGGTGGCCTACGTTGGAGTTCCCCATCAGGCCGGCCCTCAGCCCCACTTCCTCGCCGTGTGCCACCAGAGTGGTGTGGGGGTAACTGTCCCTGAGTCTATCCATGGTCGGCGTCTTGGCCAGGCTAACTGCGTTGCCGGGGCCCGGCGGCGCCAGGCCCCAGCCGTCTAAGACTATTAGAGCGAAGGGCTTTCTATTCATGGTTCGTATCGCACAATGGCGGCGAAGGACTCGGCATCGAGGCTGGCGCCGCCCACCAGGGCACCGTCGATGTTCTCGGCCTGCATGAAACCACCGATATTGTCCGGCTTAACGCTGCCGCCGTACTGGATCCGTATCCGGTCACCCGCCGCGGCGTCGTAGAGGTCCGACACGACCTTCCTTATGAACCTGGCGACCTCGTCGGCGTCGGCAGGGGTGGCCGGCAGGCCCGAGCCGATGGCCCAAAGGGGTTCGTAGGCCAGTACCACCCGCTCAATTTCATCACGGGAGATCCCCTCTAGGGCCTTCCTCACCTGCCCGGTGACCACCTCTACGGTCGTCCCGGCCCGTCGCTGTTCCAAGGTCTCGCCGACGCAGATTATGGGGTTCAGGCCGTTGGCCAGCGCCGCCCTCGCTCGCCAATTCACCATCTGGTCCGATTCACCAAAGTGCGTACGACGCTCTGAGTGGCCGACGATGACATAAGCACATCCCGTCTCCAGCAGCATCCTGGGGGAGATCTCCCCGGTAAAGGCGCCCTCGTGTTCCCAGTGCACGTTCTGCGCCCCGAGTTTCACATCCGAGCCCTCGATCGCCGCGGCCACGGCGGCAAGGGCCGTAAAGGGCGGGCAGAGGACGACCTCAACCCCTCTTCTGTCGCCGATCCTCTCGACGATCTGGCGGGCGAGCTCCGCTGCCTCACGCCCGGTCTTGTGCATCTTCCAGTTACCGGCTATTATCGGCACTCGCAAACTAGCTTCCCTCCCCCTCAAGGGCCGCCACCGCGGGGAGGCTCTTGCCCTCGAGGACCATCAGGCTGGCCCCTCCGCCGGTGGACAAATGGCTCACACCGTCGGCCAACCCGAGCCGGTTCAAGGCGGCCACCGAGTCGCCTCCGCCCACCACGGACGTGGCGCCCGCCTGGGTCGCCTGGGCTACCGCCCGTGCCACGGCCTCGGTGCCGCGGGAGAAGGGCTCCATCTCGAAGACCCCCATGGGCCCGTTCCAGACGATGGCCTTCGCCCTCGCCAGGACCCCGGCAAAGGCCTTGGCGCTCTCCGGCCCGATATCCAACGCCCGCCACCCGTCGGGAACCGCGTCGGCCGCGACCACCTGGGTGCGGGCCTCCTCCGAGAACTCGTCGGCGACCACCAAATCGACGGGGAGGTGTATCTCAACGCCCCTCTCCTCGGCCATGCGCAGGAAACGACGTGAGGCCTCAAGGCCCTCGTCGTCTACGAGGCTCGCGCCCATGGAGGCCCCCTTGGCGGCCAGGAAGGTATTGGCCATGCCCCCGCCCAGGATCAAGGCGTCGGCTTTGCCCAGCAGGTTCTCGATGACCCCTATCTTGTCCGACACCTTGGCGCCGCCCAGGATGACTATGAAGGGGCGCGCGGGGGCCTCAACCACCCCCCGCAGGGTCTCGACCTCCTTTTTGAGGAGGAACCCGGCGTAGCCGGTCAGGTAGTCGCAGACCCCCACGGTGGACGCGTGAGCCCGGTGCGCGGCGCCGAAGGCGTCGTTCACGAAAAGGTCGGCGAGGGAGGCCAGCCTTCGCGCGAACTCGGCGTCGTTGGCCTTCTCACCGGGGTGAAAGCGCACGTTCTCCAGCAACAACACCTCACCGGGCTTGAGCTCCCCGGCCATCTCCTCCACCGCCGGGCCCACCACATCCGGCGCCATGCGGACCGGCCGGTCGAGGAGCTCGGAGAGCCTCTCCGCTACCGGCGCCAGGCTCAGGGCCTCATCCCTCTTCCCCTTGGGACGCCCGAGGTGGGATACCAGGACCAAGGCGGCGCCCCTGTCCAAGAGGTGCCTCAGGGTCGGCAGAGCGGCCACGATACGGGTATCATCCGCCACCTTCCCTCCCGCGAGGGGCACGTTGAAATCAACCCGAACCAGAACTCGCTTGTCCTGTACTTCGGCTTGAGTGATATCCCTCATTAGATCACCGCCAAAAGGGGGGCGGGGCCTAGACCCGCCCCGCCTGATTAGGTTAGATGAAGGTCTAAAGTCCCTTGTCGACCAGGAACTCCACCAGGTCGACGAGCCTGGCCGAGTAACCCCATTCGTTGTCGTACCAGGCCACGACCTTGACCATGTCGTCTCCGATGGCCATGGTCGAGAGGGCATCCACCACGGCCGAGGCTGTACTGCCCTTATAGTCCATGGAAACTAGTGGCTCATCGCTTACCTCCAGTATCCCCCGCATGGGGCCCGCGGCGGCCTGCCGCAGCGCGCCGTTGACCTCCTCTACGGTAGCGGGTTTGCGCAGAGTCACCACCAGGTCCACGATGGACACGGTGGGCGTGGGGACCCTGAGGGCGAAGCCGTTCAGCTTCCCCTCCAGCTGGGGCAGCACCCGGCTCACGGCCACAGCGGCCCCAGTAGTGGTCGGGATGATGTTCAGGGCTGCCGCACGCGCCCTCCTGAGGTCCTTGTGCGGCAGGTCCAGGATCCTCTGGTCGTTGGTGTAAGCGTGGACCGTCGTCATGAGCCCCTTCTCGATCCCGAAGGAGTCATCGAGGACCTTGGCCACCGGGGCCAGGCAGTTGGTGGTACAGGAGGCATTGGAGATCACGTGGTGTCGGGCGGGGTCGTAATCGCCCTCGTTGACCCCGAGGACCACGGTCCAATCCTCCCCCTTGGCCGGCGCGGAGATGATCACCTTCTTGGCGCCGCCCCCGTCGATGTGCTGTCTCGCTTGCTCCCCCTTGCGGAACACGCCGGTGGACTCGATGACCACGTCCACGCCGAGCTCCCGCCAGGGCAGCGAGGCGGGGTCCTTCTCTGAGAGCACCTTCACCTCCTGGCCGTCAACGGTTATGTAGTCGGGACCGGCCGATACCTCGGCGTCCATCACACCGTAGTTGGAATCGTATTTCAACAGATGAGCCAGGGTCTTGGCGTCGGTGAGGTCGTTCACCGCCACGATCTGGAACCGTCGCCCGCGGCTCAGGCGGAAGAACCTCCTGCCGATGCTGCCGAAACCGTTAATACCTACCTTGACCATACCCCACTCCTCCTTCCATACTCAGTCTTATTATGCCAATCACGTCCCGAAAATCCCCGCGCCCTAGCAGGGAATATGAGGGCTGCAGCACATGGTGAAGGCCAAGCTAGCCCGCACCGCTGGTCGCTGGCTGGAAATGAGCTAGTAAAGCGTTCTATTTTCCCCCGGAAAATCCTGCCCTAGGAAGGCGGACTCTAACCTCCACCGGAAAGAACAGGGCGACCGGCGATGCGATGACCATACGATGGGCGCGGTCAGCTCGAAGGGCCGGAGAGGCCAGTGGAAAGAGCGTCGCTTGGGAGAGTTTCCTCGACAGGCCGGCTGGAGTTGAAAAACGAGCAGGCGGGCCGGAGCCCGCCTGCAGCTTATTGTCCGCGTAGGTATTTCTCCTCCAGCTGGTCTATGAAGCCCTCTTCGCGGAGCTCTGTGATGATGCGGTTGAGCTCCTCCTGCAGCTCCTTGGAGCCCTCCCTGACCGCCATCGCCGGGGCGCCACCGCTGAGGTTCACCTCCAGGGCGATCTCCACGTCCCTCTCGGCGGCAAGTTGCTCGGCGGTCAGCAGGTCCATGATCATCACGTCTATACGCCCGCTCTCGAGGTCCCTGATGCCCTGTTCGGGCCACGGATAATGCGAAAGGTCCTTCTCGTCGATCTCGCCCGTGTCAACCAGATTCTCCATGACCCACTCCTCATAGATGGTCCCCGTCTGAACCCCGATCTTCAGGCCCGCCACTTCCTCAGGAGCGTTGAAGGTAAGCCCCGAGCCGGCTTTAACCACCAGAGCGTCCCCCGACTCGTAGTAGGGTATGGTGAAGTCCACCTCCTCCTCCCGCTCCGGCGTGGCCGTCATGCAGGCGATGATGGCGTCTACCTTGCCCTGTTTGAGGGCCCCGATGAGGATGCCGAAGTCCATGTCCTCAATCTGGATCTCTACGCCCATGCGATCGCCGATCTCATGGATGAGCTCGATATCGAAGCCGGCGTACTCGCCGTTCTCATCGATGTACTCGAAGGGCGGGTAGTCGGCCGACGTGCCCACCACCATCACGCCCTTCTCCTTGATCGCCGCCAGAGACCCCTGTTCAGGCTCCTTCTCCCCACACCCCGCCACCAGGGCCGCTATGAGCAACCCCAGCACCACGTACAACACCTTGCGGCTCATCAATTTCTCACGACCCCCTTGCCCCTAGAGGACTTCGCCTTACCTGCCGGCTCCCGGGCGCACCTCAGCGCCGCGGAGGGGATGCCCAACTGGTTCCGGTACTTGGCCACCGTCCGGCGGGCCACCCTGATGCCCATCCTCGCCAGAGCTTCGCTGATCTCGCTGTCGCTCAACGGCGAGGCCTTATCTTCTCGTCCGACGATCTCCCGGATGAGTCTCTTGACCGCAGTAGCGGCGATCGCGGAACCCCCGTCGGTGGACAGGCCCGGCGAGAAGAAATAGCTCAGGGGAAAGGTCCCACAGGGCGTCTGCACGTACTTCCCCGCCGTAGCCCTGCTGACCGTGGACTCATGCACCTCGAGCTCATAAGCCACGTCCTTCAGCGTCAACGGTTTGAGCCCGGAGACCCCCACCTTCAAAAAGGGCTTCTGCCTCAGCATGATGAGCTCGATCACTCTGCGTAGGGTCTCGCCTCTCTGCTGGATGCACCTCATGAACCACAGCGCGGACTTGAGCTGTCGTCTCAGGTACTCCCTAGTCCCCCGTTCCAGGTCTCCCGCGGCCAAGAGCTGCCTGTAATAACGGTTTAGTCTCACGGTCGGCAGGACGTCCTCGTTCATGACCACTACCGGTTCGTCGTCGATGAGGAACACCGTGGCCTCCGGTACGACGTAAGCCACCGGGCCACCCCCGAAGCAGCGGCCGGGCTTCGGGTCGAGGGTGCGGATGATCTCCGCCGCCCGCCGCACGTCCTCCTGCTCGACCCCCAGCGACTGCGCCACATAGGAGTACCTCCCCGCCGCTAACTCCGCGAGATAGCCGGAGACGATGCTGCGAACGAGGGCCCTGTCAGCCCCTGCCGCCCCCCTTCGCTCAAGCTGGAGAGCGAGGCACTCGGCCAAATCCCTGGCCCCAACCCCCGGCGGGTCTAGGGATTGCAGAACCCTGAGGGCCTCCCCATCGGCCACCTTCTCGGCCAAGTAACCTCTATCGTCGAGGCAGTGGACGAGGTACCTGACCCGGTCGCGCAGCCGCCGCGACAGGTCGCGGCGGTAGCGAAGCTGGTCCTCCAGGTACTCGACCAAGGTCATCGGGGCCTCGGCGGTGAACTCCTGGGCCCCCGCCTCGCCGTCGGTCCGGATCGGCCCGCCGGCCTCGTCGTAGTCCCCGAGGAACTCCAAGATCTCGAGCTCTCGGTCAGAGGGTCCCTCAGGCTCTGGGCTCGGCGGTTCGAGGGCCTCCAGGAGGGGGTTGGACGCACACTCCCGTTCGATAGCGGCCCTGAGCTGCCACATGGGCATCTGCAGGACCTGCATCGCCAGCCTCAGCTGGGGGGTCATGACCAGCTTCTGTCTCTGCTCTACCCGGAGTTCCATGCCGATCCGCATACTCTGATCACCTTGCAAGAATCATGCCTTGGTGGTAAATAGGTTCTGTAGACGGCGGCCGATATCCTGTCCCCGTCGCCGGCTTCCTGAAACATACTTATACAGAGGTGCCGGGCTCTATGCGACGGGCGATGACATTGACCTTGAGGACGTTGAGGGCGGTGGTATCCTCGACCACCCTCCGTATGTTCTGCTGGGCCAGCCGTAGGACTTCGAGGATGTTGACGCCGTAAACGAGGGTCATTTCGGCCGTGATGATGACCCCTTCGGGCTCGGCTTGGAGGGAGACGCGGGGGGGCTTGCTCACGCCGGGCACCTCCGCGGCGGCGCGGGCCGCGATGTCACGGACCACCCTGTCGGCGATGTAAAAGCGTCCTAGGGAGCTATAGGTGGGCTTCACCACCGACTTCTCGACCTCGACCTCGGCTCGGCTCTGACGTCCGAGGAACCTGAGCCGCAGGGGGGCTATGAAATAACCTGAGAAGGTCTTCTTGACCTCGAAGGTGGGCGCCGGGATCACGTGCTTGTTCTGCTCCCGGCGGGCCCGAAGGGCCCGTCTGATCTCCACCGGTGAAGCGATGTCCTCGATCCGGATGTACTTGACCGGGGCGGGGAGGTCTAGGGCCCTGACTATGTGCGAGACCATCCGCCGCGAGGTGCCGAGGATCAAGAGCCGCTTGGGTTTGTGCCGGTCGAGTTCGCCTTGGACCTCCGCCACGTGGTCGGGGTCGGCGAAGATCGCCCGTTTCACCGCTCCGATCCTGGTCTGCTCCCGCTTGGACGACCTCCCCGCGATTATCTTGGTGTTCTTGATGAGCAGCCCGTCATCCAAGATCATGTCTATGTCGTACTCATAGGCCACAAGGGAGGCCCTGTGGCTCTTGCCCGTGCCGCTCATGCCTATCAGCGCGTATACCTGCAAACTCCCACTCCCCGGTGAGAAAGGGTGCGCCCTCAGCTAGGCCAGGGTCTTAAACACCTCGCGGACGGCCTCTAGGGTCCGCTCCACGTCCTCCCGAGTGTGTGCCAACGAGAGGAAACCGGCCTCGAACTGCGAGGGAGCTACGTAGACCCCGCGCTCCAGTAGCCCGTGGAAATACCTCTTGTACATATCTACGTCGGCGCTGGCCGCACCCTCGTAGTCGCGCACTTCCCTGTCGGTGAAGAAAAGGGTGAACATGGAGCCGACTCGGTTGATGCACACCGGCAGGCCGAACTCCTCCGCCGCCTCGCGCATGCCGTCGGTAAGTTCCGCGGCCAGCGAGTCCAGGCCCTCGTAGACCCCCTCTTTGGCCAGCAACTTGAGGGTCTCGAGGCCGGCGACCATGGCCACGGGGTTTCCAGAGAGGGTGCCGGCCTGGTAAACGGGCCCTACCGGGGCCACCTGGTCCATGATCTCGGCGCGGCCCCCGTAGGCGCCCACGGGCATGCCCCCGCCGATGATCTTGCCCAGGCAGGTCATGTCCGGCGTGATACCGTAGAGAGCCTGCGCTCCCCCGTAGGCCACCCGGAACCCGGTGATGACCTCGTCGAAGATCAGCACCGCACCCTCTTGCTTGGTTATCTCCCTCAGCCCCTCGAGGAACCCGGGCACCGGCGGGATGACGCCCATATTCCCCGCGATGGGCTCCAAGATCACCGCGGCGATCTGGTCCGGGAACTTTGCGAAGGCCTCCTTCACCGCCTCCAGGTCATTGAAGGGCAAGGTGATGGTGTCCTCCACCGTCCCCGGCGGGACGCCGGGGCTGTTCGGAACCCCCAGGGTCATGGCCCCGGACCCCGCCTTCACCAGGAAGCTGTCGGCGTGGCCGTGGTAACACCCGATGAACTTGATGACCTTGTTCCGTCCCGTGTAGCCACGGGCAACCCTCAGGGCGCTCATGGTGGCCTCCGTGCCCGAGCTCACGAAACGTACCTTCTCTATGGACGGGACGGCGTTGACGACGGCATAGGCTATCTCCACCTCGGCCTCGGTCGGCGCCCCGTAGGAGGTCCCTCTCTCCACCGCCGCCTTCACGGCCTCAGAGACCCAGGGATGGGCGTGGCCCAGGATCAAGGGCCCCCAAGACCCGAGATAATCTATGTACTCGTTCCCGTCTACGTCGTACACCTTCGAGCCGCTGGCCCGGGCTATGAACCGCGGATCGCCGCCCACTGCGCTGAAGGAACGGACCGGGCTGTTAACGCCACCGGGCAGAACCTCACGGGCCCGGGCGAACAGCTCCTTCGACTTCGTCAACTTCAACAAGCCTCACCTCCTGGCGGTCTTACCACCTCTATTCAACAAGGCCTCACCTGGTTCCTCCGGCTATTACCCGCCACGTGTCCGCATCGGGGTAGCCGAGGCGCCAGAGGGCGATGCCCCCAAGCCCATACTTATCCACCAGCTCCATCTTAGCGGCTATGCTGCGCTCGTCCTCGAACCACACCTGGTGGCGCCGGCCGTATTCGTCCACGTATTCGTAGTGAGGGGATCGCTCCGTCTCGTCCCAGACCACCTGGGCGCCGTATCTCTCCGCCCTCTCGTAGGCGACCGTCGTCACCAAGCTCTGGGTCTTGGCCCCGGAGGCCCAGTCGTAGCCGTAGACCCCCAACCCCAACAGCACCTTGGCGGGATCTATCTTGGATACGGCGTACTTCACCACCCGCTCGGCCCAGGGGTATCCGGCTATGGGCCCGGGGGCGCTGGTCTTGTAGTGTTGGTTATAGGCCATGATCACCACGAAGTCGGCCGCCCGGCCCAATCGCGAGAAGTCATACCCGGCAAGCCACGACTGGCCGTCAGAGCTCTTGGCCGGCAGCGACAGGCTCAGGCTCATGTTCAGGCCCTTGAGCTTCGAGTTCAAATCGAGGACGAACAGGGTGAAGGCATCCCTATCCTCGGGCCTCACCCCCTCGAAATCCAGGTTTACTCCGTCAAAGCGCATCGCGGCAGCGGCGCGGTAGATGGCGTCGATGGCCCTCTGGCGCCTCGCCGGATCATTGAGCACCCCAGACAGCACCGCGGGCTCGTCGGCGAAGACTATGGCCGTGACGCCCAAGTTCCTGCGGCGGGCCTCGCGTAACGCCGACAGGAAATCCTGCGGATAGCTTTCCCTGAGGCCGCCGTCTTCTTCCAGGGAGAACCAAAAGGTGGCGATATCCGTTAGTAAGTGGCCGTAAAGGATGAGATCTGGGTAAGAGCTGAAGGCGTAGTATCCGAGGAGCCGGCGAGATCCCAGTCGGGGCCTGCGGATGGAGGCCGTCCGGGTCTCGGCATCCCAGTCGACGGTCGCCCCCAGGGCCTGGGAGAAGAACCTGAGGGGTACCATGGTGCGGCCTGCCATGATCCGAGGGGGTACGTCGAGGAGGACCTCGCGGGAGCCGACGTAGGCGCGTACCTCTCCCACGGTCATGTTGATCACTGCCCCTCCCGTCACCACCTCCACCTCACGGGTCGCCTCGTCCCACCCTACCTCGCGAACCCCCAGGGCAGAACAAATAACCCTGAGGGGGACCAGGATCCGTCCCTGGAGGAGGACAGGGCCCGCATCCGTGAAGTGGACCTCCGACCCGTCGACCACCACCCGGACCTCACCCGCGGCCAAGGCTGGCGTCCCTACTATCAAAACCAACAGGGTTGCGAGGAATAGAGCTCGGGTCATAGATATAACTCCTATCCGTTAGCCAGCTAGGGCCTTGACGACGGTCATGCTCAAGATCCCCACGACGACCGTGAGGGCCATGTTTCGGCTCAGCACCGCCACCAGGAAAGTCGGCAGGGCCGCCAGCAGCCTGTCCGCCTCTCCCTCACCAGAAAGGGCCGGAGCGAGCAGAGCGGCCAGGACCGCGGCCGGGATATACCCGAGCCACCGCTCGACCGTCTGCGGGAGGGCCCTGCCGCTGAGGCCCACGAGTCCCAGCGCCCGGGGAAGGTAGGTCACCAGGGCCATGCCCAGGAGGGTTACCCAAAAGGCCTCAGGCGACATCGCGCTGCCCCCTCTCGAGGACCACGCCGACCGCCGCCGCCAGGCTCGCCACCAAGAGCACGTCCCAGTTCCCGGGGATGAGGCCCTGGCCCAGCAGAGACATGAGAGCAGCCAGGACGGCCACGACAGCCCGGCGCCATTCCACCATCTGTGCCACCAGCAGGGCGATAAACATGGCCGGCAGGGCGAACTCGAGGCCCCACCCGGCCGTGAAGCGAGCCCCCGTGGCAGCGCCCGCGGCGGTGCTCGCGACCCAGGCCAGATAGGCGGTGCCCTCCAGGCCGAGCATGTAAAGAGGATGGTGCTGGCCTCGCCGGCCCGCGGCCACGGCGAAGGTCTCGTCGGTTATGCCGAAGGCCAGCAGGCCGAGGAGAGGCCTGCTCGTGGCCATCACCTTGCGGCTCAGGGCGGTGCTCATGAGCAGGTGCCGCAGGTTGATGAAGAAGGTCCCGGTAACCACGGCCGCGGGAGCCGCCCCCGTGCCGAACATGGATAGGGCGATGAACTGGGCGGAGCCGGCGAAGACGAAGGCCGACATGGCCACGGCCTGGAGGATCGACAGGCCCGTGGCCACGCCCAGGGCGCCGAAGGCGAAGCCTATGGGCAGGTAGCCCAGTACGATGGGCACGGCGTCGGCGGCGCCACGGTATAGTTGCATCCTATTCCACCACCTCCACGGCCATCCCCAGGAGGCCGGCGCCCGCGTGGACGGCCAAGGCCGGCCCTATTTCCACCACATGGGCCTCAACGCAATTCAGGGCCCGCACAACCCTCGCGCAATACTCCTTGGCCTGTGTCAGAGCGTCGGCGTGCAACACGGCCAGCCGCACGGGCCGCCGTCCCACCCGTCCCTCCACGAGCTCGAGGATCCGTCCGAGGGCCCGGGGGAAGGTCCTGGCCCGCTCTGCCACCTGCAGGAGGCCGTCCTTCATGGTGAGGATGGGGTTAATGGAGAGAAGGGAGGCCAAGAGGGCTTGTCCAGCCCCGACCTTCCCGCTCTTCCTCAAGAACTCCAGGCTCGGGAGGGCCACGTAAACGGCTATCCGCTCGCGAGCCTCCTCGATGGCCCTAAGGACCTCGGACCTCTTCCGCCCGAGCTTAGCCACCCGGGCCCCGGCCAGGGCCAGGAAACCCAGCCCCATGCTGGTGAGGCCGGAATCAACGACGGTGATGTCCGCCTCTGGGAACATGTCGCTAGCCAGCCTGGCGCTCTGCACCGTGCCGCTGGCCTTAGCCGTCACATGTACGGAGACGATGGACGAGAACTCCCTGAGGGCCTCCTTGTAAACCCGGGCGAACTCCCCGGGGGAGGGCTGTGACGTCTTGGGGAGGACGTCCCCTCTCAGCTTAGCGTAAAAGGTACGCGTATCCAGGTCCACTCCGTCCCTGAAGGTCTCACTACCAAACTGGATGCTTATGGGTACCACCGAGATATTGAACTTCCGGGCCAACTCCTGCGGCAGTCCCGCCGAACTGTCTGTTATGACCTTTACCACGGACATTCCGCTCCCCCCCGGGTTAGCCTTAGTCAAACCCCTAACCTCTCCTGAGCCGTCCCCTCTACCTAACCGGCCGAGACGGTCGCACTTGTAAGGGACCTCGTCCGCCATCCGCCCGGCACCGACCAATCACGACGTCAACCGCTCATCGCCCTTCAGACGCTCAAGGGCTCTTGCCACCCGTCCCCGGCCCACTATGCGGATAACCAGGTTCTCGACGTAGCTCGGATACCCACGCCCCATTATCACCAATGCCACCTGAGTCGCCCATCGATCGGGGGTGGAGGGATCCGTCTGGACAGAGAACAGGTACTCCCTCTCCAGCACGGCCCTGAACTCGTCCAGCCGCGGCTGCAGATGACGCCGGAACTCGCGCCGCTCCCGGGACGTCAAGTCGCCGGGGCCCCTGGTCAAGAGGTCAGCCTGCCTCTCGCTGAGACGACACCTATCCCGCAAGAGCTTAATGAAGTACCCGCTCATGGAACACCCCGCCCCATAAGATCTCTGGATACAGGGTATTCCGTTAAACTCGCCCCCGGAACTCAGCCCTGATCTCCTGGAGGAGGTCGGGGTCGGTCAGAATTTCGAGCCCCGTCAGGGCCAGGGCCTGCGTTGCGACGATAAGGGCCCTCTTCCCCGCATCGGAGACCACCGCCTCCCGGAACTCCTCCGTGTGGGCCACGAGGGTGCTCGGGCCTACGGCGATGTAGGGGTGGATGGTGGGAGCTACATGACTGACGTTGCCCACATCGGTAGACCCCACCCCCTTCTCGGGCTCGTCGAGCTCAACACCCAAGCTGCGCAGGTTCGCGGCAAAGGCCGCTGCCAGCCTGTCGTTGGTGATGAGCTCGTCGTAGGACAGCTCGGGGTGAGAGATCTCCAGCCTGGTACCCGTCGCCAGGGCCGCCCCGCGCGCACAGTTGACGACCTTCTCCACCACCGTGTTCAGGTAGGACCGCTTGGCGGCCCGGACGTAGAACCGGGCCGAGGCCAGTTCAGGCACGATGTTGGGGGCCACGCCGCCGTTGGTGATGATGCCGTGGATCCTGACATCATCCCTCACGTGCTGGCGCAGGGCGTTAATGGCGTTGAAGGTCTGGATGACGCCGTCCAGGGCGTTGATACCTTCATGGGGAGCTGAGGCCGCGTGGGCCGCCTTACCGTGGAAGATGAACTCCACGCAGTCCATGGCCAGCGAGCTCCTACCCACCGCGGTCTCGCCCGCCGGATGGACGATCATGACCGCGTCCACGTCCCGAAAGAGGCCGGCCCTGGCCATCACCACCTTGGCCCCGCTGGTCTCCTCGGCCGGGGTACCGTAAACCCTCACCTCGCCGCCCAGCTCCGAGAGCAGCGGAGCGAGGGCGCAGGCGGCGCCCACGCTGGACGCGGCGATGAAATTGTGGCCGCAGCCGTGCCCGATCTCCGGCAGGGCGTCGTACTCGGCCAGGAAGGCCACCCGAGGCTCACCTTCTCCCGAGCGAGCGACGAAGGCAGTCGGAAGTCCGGCGACCTGGCCCTGAAACTCGAAGGAGTGCTCCTCGAGGACTTCCCTCAAGAAGGCGACGGCCTTGAACTCCTCATTGCCGAGCTCTGGGTTCCGGTACAGGTAATCGCTCCATCGCAGGATCTCGGGCTCAAGACGCGCTACGTTGTCCAGCACTCTCTTCCTGAGGTCCTTCCGGTTCATAATAGACCTCCCCGGCGAAAACTGCCATTGGGGAGGTCTTTAAACACTTATACCCCATTCTCCTCCTTCAATCCAGTGCCCGATCGCTGACGACCGCGACCACGATATCCCCGACGAAGTCCGGCGAGTCGACGAAGGTGTAATCCACCCCGTGCTCCTCGGCCAGCCTGAGGAACCTCAGGGCGCGGTCAAAGTCCAGGTCAGCGCGGATCAGCACCTCGTGGGCCTCGGGGCGCCTTAAGGCCTGGGCGACCCTGCGCAGGGCCTGCCCCTGTTCGTCACCCCTTCTCACCACCTCCATCACCCTCTCCCCGAGGGCTCCGAGGTAACGGTTTCTCTCCCAGGCCTTGAGCTCGGGCGTCCCGCGCAGGATCTCCTGAAAGGTCGCCTCCACATCACGCCCGGCTCGCCTTTCCACGAGGTAATCCCTAATAACCCTCTCCTCCAGGTCCCTGTCGTCCTTCAGGGTTGCCGCCCCCTTTCGGATGTAGTATGCCCGGGGGCGGCGGTCCAAGGCCTAGCCTCGCATCAACGCCAGCGCGCTCTCCACCAGAAGCCTGGTTCCTATGGGCAGGGCATCCTCGTCGAAGTCAAACCGCGGGTGGTGATGCGGGAATTCGATGCCCTTCTCGGGGTTGCCGCCTCCCGTGAAGAAGAAACATCCGGGGACCTTCTGGAGATAATAGGCGAAGTCCTCACCGCCCATGTTGGGCCGCAGCTCAACGACGTTGGCTTCGCCTACTAGGCCTCGGGCCAGCTCCTCTACGAGGTCCGTGACCTGGTCGTCGTTCACCAGCGGAGGGTAACCCTCCTTGTAGTCGAAGCGGAACTCGGCCCCAGCGGCATCGCAGACCGCCCTGACTATGCGGGCCATGCGGGACTTGATGAGCTCCCTGACGTCCTGGCTGAGCGACCTCACGGTCCCCGTCATGACCGCCCGCGGGGCGATGATGTTAAAGTTGGTCCCCGCCTGGAAGGTGCCCACGCTCAACACCGCGGGGTCCAGCGGATCCACGCTTCTGCTCACCACCGTCTGGAGGGCATCCACTACTTGACACCCCACCACCAGGGCGTCCACGGTCTGATGCGGCATGGACCCGTGCCCGCCTTTGCCTATGACCTCGATCCGGAACTCGTCAGCGGCGGCCATGGCCGCACCGTGGACCACGCCTATCTGTCCTACCGGCAGCGCAGCCCAGAGATGGGTGCCTACCACGTAGTCGACGCCGTCCAGCGCCCCCTCCTCTATCAGGGGCAGGGCCCCACCGGGTATCTTCTCCTCGGAGGGTTGAAACAACAGCACTATGTCGCCGGAAAACTCGCCCCTGAGCTTGTTGAGCACCGCCGCCGCGCCGAGGAGCATGGCCATGTGGCCGTCATGCCCGCAGGCGTGCATTACCCCGTCAACGCGGGACTTGTAGTCCACCTCGTTCTCCTCTTGAATGGGGAGTGCGTCGATGTCAGCCCGCAGTGCCACCGTAGGACCATCGCCGGACCCGTGGATACGGCCGACGACTCCGGTTCGGGCCTTGACGGTGTAGGGTATCCCCAAGGCCTCCAGACGCTCACGTATACGTCTTGAGGTCTCCTCCTCCTGCATGGCCACCTCCGGGTGGCGATGGAACTCCCGCCGTATGCTGACGAGCTGGTCGGTGAGGGCCGTAACCTCCCGCCTCACGGCCTCCCTCAAGGCTGGATCTAGTTTTGCGTTCATGTTCTTCGCTCCCCCTGAAAAAGGCACCGCCGGGTGGGCCCGGCGGTGCCCCTTGGTTCCGCGCCAATCCAAAGTCCTTCTATTCATCCTCCCAAGTGATGCAGCCTGTGGGACAGGAATCTATGGCCTCCTGAATCTCGTCCTCCAGATCGGGGTCTGGATCGTCGTTAATCACATACGCGAGGCCATCATCCCTGAGCTCAAAGACCTCTGGGCAGATACTCTCACAGACGCCATCACCTATGCACTCGTCATGCTCGATAACCGGCTTCCTTCCCAAGACGGCTACCCCCTTTCCGTGAGCTGTGTAAAGCAGTGGCACTGCCTGAGGCTATGCATGTATTCGTTAACATCCCTTATTATTCCTTCCCTCTGTTAAAATATCGGATAAAAATTGTTGTCGATCCCGGGGGCCATAACAGGCGATGCCCTGCTCCTGCAGCAGGGCGGCCGTAACGCCCCGTCCGGGCCTGAGCCGGCCCTCGAAGGAACCGTCGTAGATCAACGTCGTGCCGCATGAGGGGCTGCGGTCAACCAGGTAGGCCAATCGGGCTCCGCAAGCGCGGGCCACCTTTAGGGCCGTGCGCGCCCCGAGCACGAAGGCCTCGGTCACATCGTCGCCCTCTGACGTCACCACCCGGGCGCGGCCGGCCAAGACATCAGCGCCGTCACCTCCCCGTATCTCGGCGGGAGGACGCGGCGTGGGCAGCCCGCCGAGCTGCTCCGGGCACACGGGTAGGACCAGGCCCCGTGCCAGCAGGCCTTCGACGGCCGGATCGGGCCTGTCCCGGCCATCGTAACGACACGGAACAGCTGCCAGACAGGCGCTCACTATCGCTCTGATAGCCATGGAACTCCCCCTCAACGGACGGCGAGGAATATGAGGGCCACGCCCAGGAGCACCAACAGGATGCTGCCGGCCGACATGCTGGCGGCGAGGCCCACCAGCCCCAGCGAGCTGACGGTCAGGAATATCAGCGGGCCTATCAGGCCCAGTAGGGCGTTGATCCTGAAGGCAGCCTCGACCTCGTTGAACCTGAGCATGAGCGCTGCGGCCGCGAGCTCAATACATCCCGCCAGTATCCTAAGCAGCGCCATGCCTAACACTATTCTCTCCGGACCGGCCATCGACTTCCCCTCCCCTCACGGGTTGACCGAGTTTAATCTTATGCCGCGAGGGGACGGCCGAGAAGATCTTCCGGGGGGCCAATTCCTTCGGGGTACCTCAGGCCTCCGAGAGCATCTCCCGCAACATCCTGGCGTTGATCACCGCTTGACCGGCGTAGTGGTTGTTCATGGCCACCAGTACTTTGCCGGCCTGACCTTCTAGTTCCTTGATCCGCGGAACCCACTCGGCGAGCTCCTCTCGGGAGTACAGGTAATCGTATCTCTCCCAGGCGTGTTCGTGATTCCACCACTTCTCGAAGTTCCGGCCGTGAAACCTGACGTAAGCCACCTCCGCCGTGGCTCGTACTACTGGGGGCACGAGGCCCCTGTAGCCCGGCTCGTCGACGCAGACGTATCCGAAGCCCAACTCCCGCAGGAGGTCAAAGGTGGCGGGGACGATCCAGTCGCGCCGTCTGAACTCGACGACGGCGGGAACCTCCGCCAGGAGCCCCGCCAGCTTCACAAGGTAATCACGGCCCTCGGAGTCGGCCCGGAAACTGTAGGGGAACTGCAGGAGAACACAGGCCAGCCTGCCGCTCTCGAGGAGTGGGGTCAGCGCCTCGCGGAACAACGCCACGTCCTGCTCCGGCTGCCTGCGTTCGTGGGTTATGCCCCTGTAGGCCTTGATGACGAAGGAGAAACCGGCAGGGGTCTTCTCCCGCATGTGGTACAACATGTGCCGATTGGGCATGCGGTAGTAAGTCGAATTCACCTCGGTAAAGGGAAACTCCCGGGCGTAAAAGCTCAACATGTCCCGCTTATCGATGTCACGCGGGTAAAAGGGGCCCCGCCAGCTGTCATAGGAGTAACCTGAGGTCGCCACCAAGATCATCGCGCCACCCCCTTTGCCGATAGTTTCACCCCCCAATGGACTAAGACCTGCCCATGAACCTGAGACTAAAGACACGGCTAATCTGGCACGCTAATTAAGGGAGGTGTGACGATGCGAGCGCGGTATGTTAAGTACGGTGGCGTCAAGTTCGTACCACGGGCCCCGCGGGAGTCCATTGACCGTTACATCCGCGAGATGTCCGAGAAGGGTAACCCGAGCCTTTATGAGGTCGTCCGCAATCTCGAACGTGACGGCCTCATCTCTATTATAAACGACGGCGACCTGATGACCTCAGATACCCGCTTCCGCGAGCTCATGCTGCGGGAATACGCACAGTACTCCAAGCGTGAGACGGAATAGGGCAATAGGCGGCCCGCGAGAAGGCCTGCACCGGGGACCTCGAGGGAGAGAAGAAGCGATATAGTGGTTAAGTTATTACCGTTATGAGGCCTCGGAGAAGACCCGATCAGGGCCGGCGCGCCCTATTGATACTCAGCGGCGTCCCCTTCGTCTGGGCGCTCAGCAACTCCATGATCATACCGGTGTTACCGGAGATCCAGCGGGCCCTGGAGCTGAGCAGCGTCAAGGCCGGCCTCCTAGTCACTTTTCTGTCGGTGCCCACGGGCCTTCTCCTCCCCTTGGCGGGCTTTCTATCAGACCGCCTGGGACGCACGCGCGTGATGGTCCCCGCATTGTTGGCCTACGGGGTTGGGGGGCTCCTGGTCGCCCTCGCCGCCGCGTACGCACCTGACCCCTTCCCCCTGATGCTGGCCGCCCGGGCCCTCCAGGGCGTGGGAGCGGCTGGCACCACCCTGCTGGCCATGGCCCTGGCGGCGGACCTGTCTCGGGGAGAGTCGAGGGTCAGGGCCCTGGGCGCCCTCGAGGCCAGCAACAGCGTGGGTAAGCTCGTGAGCCCCGTCATGGGCTCGGCAGCAGCTCTGGTGGTTTGGTACGGGCCCTTCCTGGTCTACCCCGTAGCAGCCGTACCCCTAGCCCTGCTGCTCTCCCTTACCTTGAGAGAGCCCCCGACGGAGGGCGCCAAGCGAGGGACGCTCATGGAGTACCTCTCGACGTTGCTCACGACCATGAGGAGCAAAGGCGATTCGCTGGCCGGTACGCTGTTGGCGGGCTTCGCAGCCATCTTCCTGTGGTTCGGCACGCTCTTCTTCCTGGCCGAGGTGCTCGACGAGAGGTACCGGGTAGGGGGGACGCTCCGGGGCCTCTATCTGGCCCTCCCGGTGTTGGCCATGGCCCTGGCCGCGGCGCTCTCGGGTCGACACCTGGCCGGGCTCGGGCTCAGGGCCCAGGCGGCGCTGGGAATGGCCTGTACGGGGGTCGCCGCGACGCTCTCCATCCTCCTCGGGGCCGATTTCCTGGTCAAGGCGGGGGTGGCGTTCATCGGCGTCGGCCTCGGCGTAACCCTGCCGGCCCTGAACACCATGATCACCAGCCTTGTAGCGGAGGACCGACGGGGGATGGTCACCGCCCTGTACGGGACGGTGAGGTCCTTCGGATCGGCCTTCGGCCCGCCCGCCTTCGGGCTGATGGTAGCCCTGGGGGACATACCTCTGTTCGCCGCCATGCTGGCCCTCTCGTTCCTGGCGCTGTGCTCGCTCTTGCTCTTGGTGAGGGAGAAAGGGCAGGGCTCAGCCGCGCCTTCTGAGGAAGTAGACTAGGCTGCCGAGGAGTAAGAGGATGAGGGCGCCCGCGACCAGGAGCTCCTCGTCGTAGGACCGAATCCAGCCCAGGGCGATACCCCAGGAGCTGAATTTCATGCCCATGAACAGCCAAGCCGCCCCCCACACCGCGGTGCCGAGGACGGTATAGATCACATAGGGGGCCAGGGGAACGCCCTGGGCCCCGAAGGCGTACATCATCGGAATTCTCGCTGTCCTGGCCAGGATATGGGCGATGAAGCTCGCCCCCGGGCCGTAGCGTCGGATCCATTCGGTGACCCGACGGTTGCCCGCTCTGAGCCTTGCGCGGGAGAGAAGCATCGCCCCCGAGCGGCCGAGGTAGTAGGCGGTTATGCTCCCGAGCACGTTCCCCAGGACGAAGACGCCGAGAGCGCCCGCGAAGTTCATACTGTCCACGACCACCGCTCCGCCCGCCGCCAGCAGCATTATCCCCAGCGGGAAGGGGATCCCAGCCCCCTCGACCGCGGAGGCCAAAAAGAGCGTCGTGTACCTGTACCGGGCCAGCAGGTCAAGGCCCGTGCTCAAGAGGTCCGACCAGCTCATGTCCAGAGGCAGCACCCCCATGGAATTTCCGCCCGTCTATTATACCCTACGGGAGCGCTGCCGCGGAGATTGGCCTTACCCTGCGACTGGCACGGGCTTAACGTCGGACGCCTACCCCTTTCCGGTCTCACTGAGGGCGACGTGTATGGTGATGGTACCGTGGTCCGTGTGGACGGGGACGATCAGACGGGCTATCTTCACGGTTGAGATCATCGTATTCCTGCCGTAGACCACCGTGGGAGGGGATAGCTGACAGATGTAACCGGCCTTCTCCAGGTCTATGGTGGCGAGGCCGGATATGATGTTGCCCATTTCCGCCAAGGCCGATTCGGCCATCTCATCAAAGAGGAGCACCTGTTGGTTCAACATCGCAGAGGCTATGGCTTTGGCCGTCTTCTCCTTCATGCCATAGAGGACCATACCTCGTACTCCGCCCACTATTCCGATGAGGATGGTGACGTCCTCAGAAGTAACAGCCGTCTTCTCGATGGACAGTTCTCCCCTGCGTACCGAGGTCTTGGCCTCTTGTTCGAGAACCTTGTACGCCGCCGTGACAAACGGGTTGATGAATTCCACTTTCATCCCCGACCCCTCCCTCAAGACCGCGAGTGTGACGCCTTACTGTAGAGGAACGACGAGAGGGCCCAAAGCCCGTCGACCTAGTGGAGATAACCGCCCTGCCCCCGCGAGGGAACCAGCAGCGTGGGGACTTACGAGGCCCTCCTGTCGACCCCCAATGAAGTTGGGGGACGACGTCCGCGCTGACCTCCCTCGGCATATCAGGCCAGGAACTTCTTAACCGTAGCCAGGATCCTATCGGGTTGGAAGGGCTTGACGATAAAGTCTTTGGCCCCGGCCCTCACCGCGTTGATGACCATCGCCTGTTGGCCGAGGGCACTACACATTATGATAATAGCATCGGGGTCGTAGCTCTTGATGGCCTTCACCGCCTCTATCCCGTCCATCACGGGCATCGTAATATCCATGATCACCAGGTCCGGGCGCTCGGCCTTGTACTTCTCCACGGCGTCGAGGCCGTTCTCAGCCTCGATAACCTCATATCCGTTGTCCGTGAGAAGCTTCGAGGCCCGCATACGCATGAAGGCCGCGTCGTCTACCACCAGGATCTTGGCCAAGGACATCCCTCCCATTGTCGATACACAGGCCCTCCCGCCCCCGGGGGAGCTCAGGCCTCTCGCCGACGATCCCTCAGGCCTAACTGTTCCCCTTCGACATTCTTCGCCTCTCCCCCTGCGTTTGCCTGCACCGGGACAGGATGCCGACCCGAACCTATCATCCCGCAGCCGCACCGCGACCCCTCGCCTCGCCTGTAGCGCCGGCGGCCCGCCTCCATCTCTTGACCAAGCCGTGGACATCCAGTATCAGAGCGAGGCGGCCGTTACCGAGGATGGTGGCGCCGGAGATCCCTGTGATGCTGGCGACGTTCATCAGGTATTGGCCGAGGCTCTTGATCACGACCTCCTGCTCGCCCACCAGGCTGTCCACGGTTACGGCCAGTTCCTCCCCGCCCACGCTGACCACTACCGCGTAGGAGGCGTCGGTCACGGGCTTACCCTCATCCCCGAGCAGGTTCGACAGCGATACCAGGGGCAACACCTTGTTCCGGATCACAATGCCGGTGGTCCCGGTTATCCTCTTGATCTCAGAGGGCCGAACCCTGCGAGTTTCCCTCACCGAGGTCAGGGGGATGGCGTAGACGCGCTCCTCCACGGTGACTAACAAACAGTTGGTGATGGCCAGCGTCAGGGGAAGGCTGATCACGAATTCAGTCCCCTCGCCCGGGACCGACCTGACCTCCACTGTGCCGTTGACCTTCTCGATGTTTTTCCGGACGACGTCTAGGCCGACCCCGCGGCCTGAGATCTCGTTCACGCTCTCGGCGGTGCTGAAGCCCGGTTCGAATAGGAGGTCGATGGCGTCCTCCTCGTCGAGGCGGTCGGCCTCTTCCGGGTTGAGCAGCCCCTTCCTGACCGCCGACTCCACTATCGTTCGCGCGTCTATCCCCCGCCCGTCATCCCTGACGCTGATGATGATCCTGTTGTCCTCGTGATGAGCGCTCAGCTGAACGGTCCCCGTCTCGGGCTTGCCCCTGGCGGCCCTTTCGTCGGCCGGCTCTATGCCATGGTCCACTGCGTTGCGAAGGATGTGGATCAGGGGGTCCCCTATTGCCTGCAGGACGGACCGATCTAGCTCCGTCTCTCCTCCGCGCACGACGAAGTCAACCTTCTTGCCCAGGCTCCTCGCCAGGTCCCTCACCATGCGCGGAAACTTCCGGAAGAGGTTGTCCACCGGAAGCATACGCGCGGTCATCAGCTCCTCCTGGAGCTGGGTCGCCACCCTACCTATGTGCGAGCTTATCCTCTCCAACTGCCCGACGGTGTCCTGCCAGTTCTCGCTGGTCCCCTCTGAGAGGACTTGGGCCAGCCTCGTACGATCTATCACCAGCTCCCCCACGAGGTTCATGAGGTTGTCCAGAACCTTGATGTCCACCCTTATGGTCCAGCCTGTGAGCTGGGAGAAGCTCTCCGGTACCGCCGCTGGCCGCGACGGCTCCTCTCGAGCCCCCAACAGGACCTCGGCTATATCGGACACCTCGGAAAGGGCCTGTCGTACGGCCTCCTCCCCTTGTTCGGTCTCGAGAAGGACCTCCAGAGTATCTTTCACCCTCTCGGCCTCGATATCTTCGGTGGAGGGAGAGGAGGAGATTATGGTTCCGAGTCCCTCCAGGGCCATGATGACCTGGTAGGCCCTCACCGCCGGCATGGGACAGGAGGGGTCGAACTTGACGGTGATCCCTAGGGACTCTCGCCGGGTCACTTCCGCCGAGGTCGCCGTCTCCTGGGCGTCGAGGACCGACATGAGCTTCTTCACCGCCGCCTCCACATCCCCCTCGCCTTTCATGTCCTCAAGGCTGGAGACGCCCACTAGAAGCCCGCGCAGGCCATCGATCCCCTCCAACACGACGTCGATGAGGGCGGGCGTGACCGAGGCTCGTCCCTCTCGCACCTCGTTGAGAACGGTCTCGAGGGCGTGGGTGAGCTCAGCCACCGCCCGGTACCCCACCGTGGCGGCCGATCCCTTGATGGTATGGGCAGCCCGGAACATCTCCTGAACGGTGGCCGGGTCAGCGCCCGTCCTCTCCAGCCGGACGGCGCCCTCCTCGAGGACGGCCAACAGTTCCTCGGCCTCCTGGAGGAAGAACTGGAAATCCTCGTCGGTTATCTCGAACTCGGAAATCATAGGATCCCCCCAGCTGGGTGCCTACTGTATTTCTCGGCTGAGAGGCACGAACTTCCGAGCCGGTTCTGAGGTATCCTGGCGGCCTAGAAAGCGAATTTGAACCCCCTGGGGAGTTTATCAAGTCAATTTATCCGTCTCGCATCAAGAGGGGGCGACCTTTACTGCTAGAGGGATCGAACGGGGGTCTTTGCCTTCGGGCCCCGGGCGCGAAGGCCCCGAGCTCGGCCGGAAAGCGGGGTAGGGGATGACCGAAGACGGTTCCGGCGGGGTTGGCTACAGCGGGGCCCCAAGAGGCTTAAGCTCTCAGCCCTGCCTTCTGACATATATCTCCCACGTACTCTCGTCACGCTGTTGGACCAAGAGCACCTCTTCGCCGATGATCTCGAAGTTCCTGGGGACGTTTTGAGCTGCGGGCGGGTAATCAGTGATGCAGCGCAGGACCTTTCCCGGCGCCATATCCTCCAACATCAGCCTGGCCTTTATGAACACGTAGGGGCAGACCTCGCCGCGGAGGTCGAGGTCGACGTCGAATCGCACCGCCGAGCCTCCTCCTAACGGTCCGACAATCCACGAGAAGGGGGCTCCACGGACCCCCTTCTCAGGAGAAGAACCAGCTATTCAAGACCCTTTACCGAGATGGTGCCGTCCTCCGCCAGGGTGTGGCAGTTCACGCAGCTTCCCTGGAAGTATTCCATGTAGTGCGTGCCCTGCAGGTGCGCCACGTGGAGGACTCGGTCGAGGGCAAGCTCACCTTGCGTATGGCAGCCAGCGCAGACGTTAACGTCCTCCGTGGCCACCGGCGGATGCCCTTCGATGTGCTTGAGCTCGGCGGTGAGGGTGTAGTCGTTCTCGCCGCTCTTCACGTGGCAGGAGTTACACCCATCGGGGGCGGTGTCCTCCGAGCCGACGGCGATGTCCAGGACCTCGACCTCACCCTCCTGCAGCCCCTTCACGAAGGCGTCGCCCTCAACGGAGACGGCGTGACAGGTCACGCAGGCCGAGCCCCACCTTGCGACGTAGTGCTCGCCCTCCAGGTGAACCCTGTGCAACAGGGCCTTGAAGCTTATCGGGCCATCGGCGTGACAGCCCATGCAATCGGCCACCGTTTCAGCGGGGACCTTGGGGTGTCCCTCTATGTTGGCGATCTCAGCCGCCAAGGTGTAATCGTGCTCGTCGGTCTTGACATGGCAGCTGGCGCAACCATCAGCGTAATCGGCAGAGGAGACGAGGGTAGCCCCTCCCTCTTCTCCGGAGGCCTCGCCGGTCTCAGCGGTCTGCTCCTCGCCAGTCGCCTCCTCGCCCTCAGTGGCCTGCTCAGTCTGCGTCTGCTCCTCGGCAGCGGCGCCCTCCTGGCCAGCTTGTTCCTCCTGGCCGGCCTGCTCCTGTTCTCCCGCGGGCGTAGCCGGGTCAGAGGACCCTCCACAGGCCGCCACTAGCAGGAAAACGCCCATCACAAGAGCGAGTAGCAACAGGTGCCTGGTCCTCATACTGTCACCTCCTTAATTGTTGTGTTGTGATAACCGTAACTTAATCCTTCTGTAATAATCCTCATTTTCCTCTTATGGGCTCAAAAGAAATTTTATGATACAGCTCCCAGATTAGGGTTCAGCCGGGAAGGTTATGGTCCGGGGCAAAGGTGATGACAGGGCAGATCGAACTGCTGAACTGGCCGCGGCAGAACAAGGGCGGCGAAGTAGCTTTGACAATGTCTCCGGTCTCGTGTATCATATGGTTGACAGGTCGCCTCGGGAACCGGTTTCCGAGGTGCATATATCGTCAACGCGCGCCTATAGCTCAGTGGATAGAGCACCGGCCTCCGGAGCCGGGAGCCCAGGTTCGAATCCTGGTAGGCGCACACCCTAGAGGCCCATCTCGCGGGCCTTCTCTTCTATCATCTTCAAGAGCGTCTCCCGCTCGTTCAGCTCGGGGTTCTCCAGCACCTGCTCCAGGAGATAGTTCAGTATCTCACCAACGGCGGGGCCGGGCCCTATACCGGCCTTCTCCATCACATCATGTCCGTTAACCACGAGGTCCTTGAGCCCGAAGGCAGCGTCTTCCTCAAGGACCTTTTCGATGCGTCGCAAGAGCTTGCGAGTACCTCGGGAGACCGGGCCCTCCTTAAGGCCCGACGCCTCTCTATCCGCCCTTCGCAATTCGATGAGGTCCCCGATGTACTCCAGCCCGACCCTACGGATCAACCTGCGGACGGCGGAGTCAGTCATATCCGGCTGGTAGTGAAGGGCCATATGCTGCCTTATAAGATGAGTCACAGTCTCCACCGTGTGGTTGTCGAACCTGAGGCGCCTTAGGATGTCCCAAGCCATGTCCGCTCCCACGTTCTCGTGGTGGTAGAAGTGCCGCTCACCGTTCTCAACCGTCAGGCACCGCGGCTTAGCGATGTCGTGAAGGAGCGCCGCCAGGCGTAGCTCCAGGCGCGGGGGCACGGCGTCCAGGGCGATCAAGCTGTGCTCCCAGACCGGGTACTTGTGATGCTCGTTCTGCAGACAGCCCACCCCTTCCAGGAGTTCGGGGATTATGAACTCCAGGAGGCCGGTTATGCGGAGGAGCTCCATAGCGTAGCCGGGCCTGTCCGACAGCAGCATCTTGGAGAGCTCGTCGCGAATCCGCTCGCGCGAGACCTTTTCGATGAGGGGCGCCTTCTTCTTGCAGGCCTCGAAGGTCTCGTCTTCAACTGAGAAGCCCAGCTGAGCCGCAAACCTCACCGTTCGCATCATGCGGAGGGCGTCCTCCTCGAACCTCTCCTCAGGCCGACCTACCGCTCGCAGCAGCCGCCCGGCGAGGTCCGCCCGGCCTCCGTAGTAATCTATGACCTGTCCCTCCAGCGTCATGGCCATGGCGTTTACGGTGAGGTCACGGCGGGTGAGGTCCTCCTTGAGGCTGCGGGTGAACTTGACCTGATCTGGACGGCGGTGATCGGAGTACCCCCACTCGGTTCGAAAGGTAGTAACCTCCACCGGGTGGCCAAACATAATAACGGTCACCGTGCCATGTCTGGCCCCCGTCGGCACCGTACGGGGGAACAGGGCCATAACCTCTTTGGGCCAGGCGCTAGTAGCCACATCCCAATCCTTGGGCCTGGTCTCCAGGAGGAGGTCTCTCACGCAGCCGCCTACCAGGTAGGCCTCGTGGCCGGCCTCGAGCAGGGCCGTCATGATCCGCCGCACGTAGGGAGGGATAGGGTAGCGGGTCACGGACAACACCTCCTAGAGCCGACCTGATATCAACAGCACCCCGATGACGATGAAGGCCACGCCCGCTCCAATATGTATATATCTCGTGGGGACTAAATCGCTTATGAACTGACCGAAGATCACGCCGATGAGAGCGCTCACAACCAGGGCAAGGGCTGAGCCGATGAATACGGCCACTGGGGCCTTGCTCTGTGCCGCAAGGGTGAAGGTGGTAAGCTGCGTCTTATCGCCCAGTTCAGCGAAGAAGATCAGCCCGAAGGTTATCAGCAACGTCTTCCAGTCCAAGACCAAGCCCTCCCCGTTTATCAGGTCTGCACACTAGTATAACACTATGGCGGGGAGAAGCAGAAGATTAGGATGAAAAAAGCCCCCCTGCGGGGGGACCCTTACGCCTTCTTTCGATCGCATTCGGAGCAATACCCGTAGAACTTCACCTGGTGGTCCACCACCCGGAAGCCGTTCTCCTCCCCGACACGCCTCTCCAAGTCCTCCAACAGGTCGTCGGCGAACTCCTGTACGCGACCGCACTCCATGCAGATTAGGTGATGGTGCTGATGTACGTCCGAGTTGCTGAACTCATAGCGAAACCGGCCGTCGCCGAAATTCATCCGGAGCAGAATCCCGAGCTCAGCCAACAGGTCCAGCGTCCGGTACACCGTGGCCAGGCCGATATCGGGATACTGTTCCTTGACGATGCCGTAGATATCCTCGGCGCTCAAGTGCTCATCCTTGTTGTCGACGAAGGCCTTCAGGATCACCTTCCGCTGCGGGGTCAGCTTGTAATCCTTCTCGTGGAGCCTGGTCAAGAGAGCCTGGAGTTCGCCCGTCATGTCACAACACCCCTAAAGATTATAAGCGGGGACGGGAGGTGCTGTCAATGAATTACTGGAAGTACCTGGTAGCATCGGCCCCCTTTTCGACGTGGAAGTGCTGGCCGGCTCCCCGCAGGTCGCCCATGTCCGCGCCGACCCCCAGCCGCCCCAGGACGTCCGCCAGGTCGGGCCTGCCTATCTCCTGCAGCTCATATCGCACCCTCACCGCCGGCACGTCCAGGTGTATCAGCCGCCTGAGATCGATAGGCGTCGCGATAACCAGGACCTCGGCCCCGCACCTTCGGATCGTCTCGCCCAGCTCCTCCATCTGACGGCGACCGTAGCCCATCGCGGGAAGTAGCTTGCCGATATGGCGGTACTTCTCGAAGGTCTTGGCGATACTCCCCACGGCGAAGGGCCGGGGGTCGATGAGCTCGGCCGCCCCAAACCTTCGCGCGGCCACCACGCCGGCCCCGTAGGACATCTCTCCGTGGGTCAGGGTCGGCCCGTCTTCCACCACGAGAATCCTCTTCCCGGCCACGCTCACGTCCCCCTCCAGGTATATGGGAGACGCCGCGTCTATGACCACCCCGCGGGGGTTGAAGGTCGAGATGTTGTTGCGCACGTGGTCTATCCTGTCCGGGTGGGCGGTGGTTATCTTGTTGATGACCACCACGTCCGCCATACGGAGGTTGGTCTCCCCGGGATGGTAGCTGATCTCGTGTCCCGGGCGGTGGGGGTCGACGACCACTATGTGGATATCTGGACGGAAGAAGGGAAGGTCGTTGTTCCCGCCGTCCCAGACGATGACGTCGGCCTCCTCCTCCGCCCGACGGAGGATCTCCGCGTAGTCGACGCCGGCGTACACTACCACCCCGCGGTCGATGTGCGGCTCGTACTCCTCCCGTTCCTCTATAGTACAATCATAGCGATCCAGGTCGGCGTAGGTGCTGAACCGCTGCACCCGCTGTGCCACCAGGTCTCCATAGGGCATGGGGTGCCTCACCGCCACCACGGCAAGGCCCTTCGCCCTGAGCACGTCGACGACCCGCCTGGTGGTCTGGCTCTTGCCCGCCCCGGTCCGCACGGCCGTGACCGCCACCACTGGCCTGCGGGACTTCAGCATGGTCCTGGCCGGCCCGATGAGCTTGAAGGAGGCACCTGCCGCCGCCACCTCCGAGGCCTTGTGCATCACGTATCCGTGGGACACGTCGCTGTAGGCGAAGACCACCTCCTCCACCCCGAGCTCCCGGATCAGACGCGGCAGCTCCTCCTCGGGGTATATCGGTATCCCATCGGGGTAAAGCCTCCCCGCGAGGACCGCAGGGTACCCCCTCCCCTCGATGTCGGGTATCTGGGTGGCGGTGAAGGCCACCACCTCGTAGGTATCGTCCTCGCGGTAGACCACGTTAAAATTGTGAAAATCTCGCCCCGCCGCCCCCATGATTATGGTGCGAATTCTCCTCTTCATCAAAGGACCCCCTTTCTTCCTAGTATCTCTCAATACCCGGCCCCTAAACCTGACGGGAGGCGCGCAGCCTCCCGTCAAGCAGTTCTTCATGTCCCGCAGTTGACAAGACTTATCCCCAAGATTATCCACACACCGCCATATTCTGTTAATAACTGGCAGGCCCTTACATTACCAGGGCGAGGATGGCCTTCTGGACGTGCAGCCTGTTCTCGGCCTGGTCGAATATTACCGACTGGCGACTGTCGGCGACTTCATCCGTGACCTCCTCGCCGCGGTGGGCCGGCAGGCAGTGCATGAAGATGGCGTCGGGCTTGGCCCGGGCCATGAGGTCGGCGTTGACCTGGTACGGCTGCATGCGCCGCACCCTCTCCTCATGCTCGTCCTCCTGCCCCATGCTGGCCCACACGTCGGTGTACACCACGTCGGCGCCGGCGACATCAGCCGGGTCGTGGGAGAGCTCCAGGGAGGCCCCGGTGGCCGCAGCGTCCTCCCGCGCCAGCTTGAGTATCTCCGCATCGGGCTCGTAGCCCTCGGGGGTGATGGCGATCATGTCCATCCCCACCTTGGCCGCTCCGAAATATAGGGAATGGGTGACGTTGTTGCCGTCCCCGATGTACGCCAACCTGAGCCGGGACAGATCCCCCTTCTTCTCCCGGATGGTGAAGAGGTCGGCCAGGATCTGACAGGGGTGGAGCAGATCGGTGAGGCCGTTGATCACCGGGACGGTGGCGTGGGCGGCGAGCTCCACCACCTCGTTATGGTCGAAGGTCCGGATCATGATGCCGTCCACGTACCTCGAGAGCACCCGGGCTGTGTCGGCTATGGTCTCACCCCTTTTGAGCTGCAGGTCCGAGGCGCTCAGGTACAGGGCGTACCCGCCGAGCTGCCAGGCGGCGACCTCGAAGGACACCCGGGTGCGGGTGGAGGGCTTTTGGAAGATCATGCCCAGGGTCTTCCCCGCCAGGGGCCTATAGGGCTGGCCCGACTTGGCCATGAGCTTGATCATCTCCGCGGTCTTCAGGATCTGTTCGACCTCTTCCACGCTCAGGTCGTGGATGGAGATCACGTCTTTTCCCTTCATGTCCACTGCCATCGCTGGTTAATACCTCCCTTAGGGGTTCCTGGTTATTTCCGTGCCCGTCTCGCCCTCGAGGGCGTCTCGTGCGCGATCAAGGGCGGTGATGATCGCCCTCTCGCCTCCCTCTTCGACGAACCTCACGGCGGCTACCACCTTCGGTCCCATGCTGCCGGCCGCGAAATGACCCTCTTCCACGTACTTGCGGGCCTCCTCTGGGGTGAGGGTGCCCAGGGGCTTCTCGTCCTCCTGGCCGTAATTGAGGCAGGCCCTCTCCACGTCGGTCAAGATCAGGTAGATGTGGGCGCCAACGTCCCTCGCCAGTTTCTGCCCGGCGAGGTCCTTGTCGATTACCGCCTCCACTCCGTAGAGGCTACCGTCATCGCGCTTGGCCACTGGTATCCCGCCGCCACCTGAGGCGATGACGATAACCCCGGCCTCCACGAGCTTGGTGATGACCTCCCTCTCCACTATGGCCTTGGGCTCAGGCGAGGGCACCACCCGGCGCCACCCGCGGCCGGGGATCTCGGCCATCACGTATCCCTTCGCCTCCAGCTCGGGCACCTTGCTTTCGTTATAATAGGGGCCGATGGGCTTGCTGGGGTTCTCAAAGGCCGGGTCGTCGGGGTCCACGAGGACCTGGGTGACCACCGTACACGTAAGCCTTTCGATGCCCCTGCTCTGGAGCTCGTTGGCGAGGCTCCTCTGGATCATGTACCCGATCATACCCTGACTCTCCGCGCCACAGAAGTCCAGGGGCAAGGCCGGGACTACCCGGCTGGCCTCCTCGTTCTGAAGGAGAATATTCCCCACCTGGGGCCCGTTGCCGTGGGTGACCACCACCCTGTAACCCGCCTCCACGAGGTCGGCTATGCTCCGACAGGTGGCCTCGATATTCTCGAGCTGTTCCTCCGCCGTTCCCCTTTGACCGGCCTGAAGGATAGCGTTACCCCCCAGGGCTATTACAATGGTTTTCCTCTCCACCCTCTCCCACCTCCGTTATGATCTCTATATCAGCGCCGCAGACCCTACAACGGCCCTCGGCGAGATAAGGGGTCACCTCGACGTCGTATCCGCTCCGCTCGATCAGCGTAACCCCGCAACTTGGGCAGTGGGTATCGCTCCCGCCCGCCTGCGGGGCGTTGCCTATGTACACGTAGCTGAGCCTCTGTAGGGCCAAGTCCCTGGCCCTCTTCAGCGTATCCACCGGGGTCGGCGGCCTGTTCATGCGATAGCCTGGGTAATAGCGCGAGAAGTGAAGGGGTATCGATGGGTCGAGATCTGCCACCCAGTCGACGAGGGAATGGATATCCTCATCGGAGTCGTTGAGGCCGGGGATCAGCAGGTTGGTGACCTCCACGTGGCAGCCCGCCTCCTTCGCCATCTCCACCGCCCGCAATACGGGGTCCAGCCGGCCACGGCAGATCCTGCGGTAGAAGTCGTCCCGCAAGGCCTTGAGGTCTACGTTCAAGGCGTCTGTGAACTTAAGAAGCTCTGCGAGGGGCTCTGGGTTGATGAAGCCATTGGTCACCAGCACGTTGACGTAGCCCGCCCGACGCACGGCCTCGGCCGCCGCCAGGACGAACTCATACCACATGAGGGGCTCTGAGTAGGTGTAGGCTACGCCGACGGCCTGGGGTCGTGAACGGTCGAGCAGGGTCACCACTTCGTCCGGGGTGATCTCCCGCGCGGGCGCTTCTCCCTGAGATATCTCCCAGTTCTGACAGAACCCACAGCTCATGCTGCAGCCCAGGGACCCCAGCGACAAGAGGTAGGAGCCCGGGTGGAAGTGGTACAGGGGCTTCTTCTCGGTGGGGTCCAGGGCTATACTGGTCACCCGGCCGTAGTTCAGGGACCTCACCTCACCGCCCTGGTTGATCCGCACTCCGCAGGCCCCCCTCTGGCCCTCGCGCAGCCGGCACATGTGAGGACACAGGAGACACTGCACCCTCTCCTGGCTGACGCGACGTTGATACTGGGTTCTGTCGTTCATCTTCTTACCCCCTAGGTGTACCGGGTTACCGCAAATCTGTAAATACGGACCCCCTCCTCGCCGGGCCTGATCCCGGCCTTCTGCATAGCGATCTCCAGCTGTTCCTCCGCCGTGTCCACGCCCTCCAGGTTGGGCAGTAGGAGCCCCGTCCGCCAGCCCTTGCGCACTATGACCCCGTACTTCTTGGGGTCGAGGTCCTCCGGTCCCTCCACCGGCTCCTCGGGCTCCAGGAGGTCCACCGAGTACTGAAGGCCCTCCAGCTCGTCCACTCGCATGGGCGGGAAGCGTGGGTCGCGGGTCCCCGCCTCGATGGCGTTGTGGATTATCTCCTCGGCCGCGGAGCCCGTCGTGGGCTCAATCGTGCCGATGCACCCACGTAGCTTGCCGTCGCTCTTTATCGAGACGAAGACGCCTCGCGGCTTCCGGAACTCCTCCGGGACGTCCTTCGGGGGCGGCAGCACCTCCCCGGTCCTGACGAAAGCCTCCAGGGTCTCCCGCGCCAGGCGGACGGGCCAGGACTCCTCCCGGCGCCGGCTCTCGGGCCTCAGGTGAGCCACCACGTAGCCGACGCCGAAGGGGCCCTCGTAGGAGAGAACCTCGGCCGCGAAGTCCAGGCCTTCAAAGAGCCCGAGCAGCATGATGATGGGCCTGTAGCCGCACTCTCCGGCCCGCTCGACCAGCTCCTCGTCCATGTCGAGGATGCCGCGCACATCTCCAGCCTTGAGCCTCTGTACCAGCTGGCTGTCGAACTCCTTGCCCGCCGGATCGTACCCCGCAGGGGCATCGGGCATAAGGCGGTGCGAGAGGTCGCCGCTGGCCACCACGGCGGTGCGGACCATCAGGTCCTCGGCCGCCCTTCTCACACAGCCTCCGAACCGATACAGCTCCTGCCGGCTCTGGAAGCTCATCCCGACGGGCACCACCCTGCAGTCAAGGCCAGCTTGTTGGAAATAGTACAGGGGTACGGAGATGCCGTGGTCGAGATGGTCCACCTCCACACCCACGGCCCTGACTCCCGCCTCCTCGCATTGGCGTAACAGGGCACGGGCCAGGCCCTGGTCATTTTCATACTCCAGGACCACCTCCGGGGCCCCGAAGGCCGCCATATCACCCCTCAACCGTGGGGAGGTCCCGACGGATATTGCATCCCGGTAGACCTCTCCATGGGGGGTGATTAACACTATCGTCCTCGGCCCGCTATCCTTAAGCCTGCCGGCGAGCTCACGCATCGCCTGGACCGTCTGCTCGACCTTGGAGAGGTTGTCCCCGCCGACGGCGGGGATGATTATCGGGGGATGCGGCACCACAGCGCCGAAAACAAAGGCCTCCATCCCATGAACACCTCCGAACCTTCCTATTGGCCTATCACCCTCTTCTCGACGAAGGGAGAGGTCATGGCGCCGAGGAGGGCGCTGTACCTCACGCCGAAAGATAAGGTGTCCCCCACCCTGACGGGGACCTCGCAATCGGTGACGTCAAGGACCGTGTGATCGCTACTGGCGCCCAGCACCTCAACGCCAGGGACGAGGGGGATGATGCCCTCCGGCGGCACGTCCTGACGTCCCAGGGCCACCAAGGCCCGCTTCCTCCATCCCCGGTCCTCGAAGCGGGGAGCATTCCCAAAGGCGTCGAGGCCGATATCACCGATGGGCACTGAGGGCTTGTCCTTGACCTCTATAACCTCCGCGACCAAGCGGAAACAATCTTGATATAACCCCGGGAGGGGCTCCCTCTGCGTGGACTCGGTCCCGAGCAGAAAGCCCTCGCCGATCCGGCACTGGTTGATACCAGGGGGGACCCGGCCGGCGAAGATCATGTTAAGGCCCGCCGAGTTCAGGCCCGAGACCACGGGACAGGGAAGGCCAACCTCCGCCCGCACCCTCTCGGCGAGCTCGAGGAGCAGGCCCATGTTCTCCCGCGAGGGCTTGACCCCCCCGTAACAGGCCAGGTTGGTGCCCAGGCCCACCACCTCTATCCCCTCGAGCGCTGCCACCTCCCGCACGAAGGGGAGGACGTCGTCCGGCCACAGTCCCTCCCGCAGGTCGCCCACGTCCACCATCACCAGGACCTTATGGACGAGCCCACGTCGCGATGCCTCTTCGGCCAAGGCCCTGACCACGCTCAGCTCGGAATTGGCGCTCACGTCCACGAGCTCGACTACCTGCGATACCTCGCTGATCATCGGTATCCGCAGCAGCGTGATCTCGGCCCGGATGCCCGCCTCCCTGAGGCGACGGATATTGGCCAGGCGTGATTCCCCGATCCCCGCCACACCACCGGCCAACATCGCCCGAGCCACCGCCGGCATGCCCAGACAGCCCTTGGTCACTCCAATAACCTTGGCGCCCTGGGCGGCACACCTCTCCACTATGACCCGGCTGTTGTGCTCGAGCCTGGCCAGATGGATCTCCAACAACGGAAAAGAGCCTCTCACCACCTCTTCCCCCTCCCCGGGCGACCCGCCCGCGGGAGCAGGCCCGGGGGCGGCAGCGGGTTAATGGGCATGTTTATACATTCTTGTATAACCAGAGATATCCTGCCACCCACCCGTATTTTCCCCAACCGCACCGGGACTAATCTACGGCCTCGCTGGCCTGAAAGTAATTAGCCAGGCCCAGGAAGATGGCCCACGCCACCCTATTCTGATAATCCGGGTCCTGCAGCAGCTCCCTCTCCCTGGGGTTGCTGATGAACCCGATCTCTACGGTCACCGCCGGGATGGCGCTGTTCTTGAGGATGTACTGGTTGATGCTCGAGTTGGCCGCGCGGTCGGTGGGGGTGAGCCGCTTGAGTTCGGCCTGAATGGCCCGGGCCAGGTGCTCGGAGGCTGGATGCTGGGCCGGGTCGTAGAAGGTCTGCGCTCCGGACCAGCGCGAGGAGGGAAACCCGTTAACGTGGATGCTGATCAAGACGTCGGCCCCCGCGGCGTTGATTATCTCCACCCGCTGGCGGAGGTCCCGGGACTTGCGAGTACCACCCTGGCCCCGGGCCAGGTCGCTGAGGTCCCGGTCCGAATCCCGGGTCATCACCACCCGCGCCCCCGCGCTCCGCAGGTGTTCGGCCAGATAGCGGGCCACGCTGAGGGTGAGGTCCTTCTCCCTCACCCCGTCGGCCGTCACGCCGGGGTCCCATCCACCGTGTCCTGGGTCCACCACTACCACCCTGTCGCCTAGCGAACCCATGGCCAGGCTCAGGGTCAGCACCTGTCTCGCTCGCCCGGAGAACAGGCCGGAGAAAAAGCCCAGCACCAACAACAAGGCCAGGATCTGCGTGAGGGAGAGGACGCGGAAATGGAAGCGGCCCCTCCTCGGGCCGCCGATTCTGGGTAAGACGACCATGGCCGACCCTCCCGCATTGGGCTACTGTAATCCTATGGCCGTCTAACCCCACCTATTCCTTTACCGTCAGCCGTCGCCGGGCCTCCTCGAACCCCCGCATGACCTCATCTATGATCTCAGCCGCCGTCTGCTCCCTGGTGACCATGGCGGCCACCTGACCGGCCATCAAGGACCCCATCTCGACGTCGCCGTCCACGGCGGCTATCTTCAGGCTGTTGGCGCCGAGCCTCTCCAGCTCCTCGCGGTCGGCGCCCCGCTGCTCCATTTCCTGGAAGGTTCGCGAGAGCTTGTTCTTCAAGACCCGTACCGGATGGCCCGTGCTGGCTCCAGTAACGGTGGTGCTCCTGTCCCTGGCCTTGATGATCGCCTGCTTGTACCGGGGATGGACGGTGCACTCCTTGGCGCAGATGAAGCGGGTGCCCATCTGCACCCCCTGCGCGCCCAGGGCGAAGGCGGCCGCCATGCCCCTGCCGTCGTAGATCCCCCCTGCGGCTATAACCGGCACCCTCACCGCATCCACTATCTGGGGCACCAGGGCCATGGTGGTTATCTCCCCGATGTGGCCGCCGCATTCCATGCCCTCCGCGATCAGCGCGTCCACGCCGACCCGTTCGAGCCTCTTCGCCAGGGCCACGGAGGCCACCACGGGCACCACCCGCGTGCCGACCTCCTTGAACCTGTCTATGTATTTGCCCGGGTTGCCAGCGCCCGTAGTGACCACGGGCACTCGCTTGGACACCAGGAGGTCGATTACCTGGTCGATATAGGGTGACATGAAGTATATGTTGACGCCGAAGGGCCTGTCGGTCAGCCGGCGGGCCTTGTCCACCTCTTCCTCCACGACCTCCGGCGGGGCGTTCCCGGCGCCGATTATGCCGAGGCCGCCTGCCTGGGACACCGCAGCGGCCAGCTCGGCGGTCGCCACCCAGGCCATGCCCCCCTGCAGGATGGGGTACTCGATCCCAAAGAGCTCGCAAATGGTCTTCATACCCTACACCTCGCTTGACGTCTTAAGTGCCATCATGTACAGAGGTTGACCGGCCCGCCAAGACACCCAGCAGGCGTGCCAGGGACGCTGTTAGGAGGACGGCTACGACCAGCCGCACGGCCAGGATCAGCAGCCCGTCTGCCCCTATGGCCAGGAATATAACCGTCTCCTCGATGACCGCGTGACAGATGCTCAGGAAGAGGCAGAGGAGGGTCAGCTCGGCGCGCGTGAGCCTGCCCTCCCGGGCGGTCTGGATCACTATCCCGGACCCAAAGGTCAGGCCGAACACGAGCCCGGCGGACAGCGCCGGCACCGCGCTCCCCGGAAGCCCCAGGAGACGGGTATAGGGGCTCATCCTCCTGTTGAGGAACTCCAGCACACCGGTCTCCTTGAGCATCTCGAGGAAGATCATCACCGGCACAATGATCAACCCTATTTGACCCAGGGACACCAACCCTTCCACGACGCCCGCCGCCAAAGCTTCGAGCACTAGCCCCACCTCCTACAGCAAGCGGGCCAGGATCAGCCCCGCGGCCATGCCGGAAAGTAGGCGCAACCCGGCAATGAGCCAACCGTTAGCCCCGGCCTTGTTCACTATGGCGGTCTCGATGATGAGGGAGTGCCCGAAGATCAGCATCGTGGAGGCGATGGTCAGCTCTTTGGCCGACAACCCGAGGGCCGCCAGTAGCGCGATACCGGCATAAGGCGAGCTAACCGCCCCCATAACCAGGGCCAGGGATACCTCGCCGGGAAGCTGGAAGTAGGTCATCAAGGGCTCGACCAAACGCGACATAGGCTCCAATAGGCCCCAAGCCTCGAGCATCCGTACGGCTACTACGGCTGGCAAGAAGTACTTGGCCAGCTCAAGGGTGACCAGGAGGCCCTTTCGGGCACCTCGCTCGATTACCTCGACCGATAGGGCCCTCACAGACCTCAATCCCTCTCCCTGCCCACTCGCTCCCGGATGAACTGGAGCACCGTGGAATCTATCATGTCATCGTCCCTCAGTCGGGACTCGAAATTCTCTATCATGCCGAAGGACCTCAGGGCCTCGCGGGTGGCCAAGTCATATTCCCCCGTCACCGGTCCGTGATAGTGCCCGGCCTCGGCCAGGAGGAGCTGGAGCTCGGCCGCCAGCTCGGCGTCTATGGGGATGAGCTCCCCGGCTGAGGGGGAGAAGTAGAACCGGTACAGCCTGAGTATCCTGGCCAGCTCCTCTATGGGTCGGGGATGTTCGTCGACCCTGATGTCCACGTACCGGTCGTTGAAGCCCCCGTACCCGCCGCCTTCCCTCACCACCAGGAGGGCCGCCGATTGCTGCCCGCGCCGGTCGCCCCCCGCGGCCTGGGCGGCGGCCAGGGCCTTCACCAGCCGGTCGGCCAGGTCGCCCTCGCTCTCCTCGAAGCTCTCCGCCATGGCCGTAACGGTGCTCTCACCCACGAGGATGTTCCCCTGTGCGCAGTAGTGCTCTCCCACCACATGCCCCGCCCACTCGAAACACTCCTCGCCCGTGAAGGCGGCGGCCCTGCCTTGGGCATCGACCACACCCACCTGCCGGAGCGAAGCGTGCTCATCGTCCGCGACCAGGCGCTCGATCACCTCAGGCGCGGAGAGGCCCTCCGCTATCATCTCCAGGCCCCTGGGGCCGTACGTGGTGTTGGCCCAGGATTGGGTCGCCACGGCCCCCACGCCGGCCCGGGCCCAGGGCACCACTGCGCCGACGCCCAGGAACTTCGATTGGACCGCTATCCCCCATTCACCTCGCTCGAGGTCACACGCGACTATGGAGTAAGTGGCTACGATCTTCATACAGGTCTCACCACCATGAAAAGGTCCGGGAAAAGGCACTCACGAGAGGCCTTGCGCCCGTCTTTATGAACCCTTCCACCGCCCCTTAGACATCTCCTTCCTTCAATTCTGGTTCGCCCGCCTATCGACCCGGCCTCGCCGCGACAACAACCTCGCCAGGGGAGGGGCCTCCAGTTCAACGGCGTCGTAGGGGCAAAGCTCCTGGCAGCAGTAGCAGAGAACGCAACGGCCGTGGTCGATCGAGGCGAGCTCACCCATCGTGATAGCCTCGGGGGGACAATGGTCCGCGCACACCCCACACGCCTTACACCTGTCGTCCCTGATCTCGGGCCGCAGGGCCAGGTGCCTGTGGAAGAGCTCAGAGGCGAAGCCCACCAGGTTCCTGCTCAGGGCGCTCGGAGAGGGGGCCTGCCGGAAGTCGTGGACGGTGACCTCCTTCAACCGCTCGGCTGCCGTGCCCGGCCCGAGGTCGCCTGCGACCTCGATCTCCCTCAAATCCACCGTGCCCAGTCCCCGTGCCGCGCCCAACTGGTTGGTCCACACCCGGAAGGGATCGAGGCCGATGATGCCGCAGGCGACGCTGTCCACCGCCAGGGCATCCGGCGAGGCGAGGATGAAACCGAGCGGACGTGGGCTACCGTTCCTGGGGCCGGGACCCTCCATGGCCACGACGCCATCCATCAGGGTCAGGGACGGCCTTAGCAGGTCATAGAGGTCGAGGAACATGGCTGAGAGGTGCCGCGGATGGCGAAGCCGAAGGTGCAGGGTCGCCTTGTTCCTGCCGGGGACGCAGCCGAAGAGGTTCTTCACGCCACCGGTAAAACCGGTCAAGGAATGGGTCTTGAGCTTGGCCAGGTTGATGATACAGTCAGCCTCTAGGGCCACCCTGGCCATTGGCAGCCGGCGCACCTCCCTGCCGCGCGGTAACGTCGCCTCGACTACCGTGTCGAATTCCACCAGCCTAACCCCCTCCTCGCGACAGACGTCGAGGATGCCGGCGGTGCGCGCCACACCGCGGGCGCTGCCGAACCCGGGGCTGTCGCCGACCAGGATATCTGTAAACCCGGCCCTCTTGAGATGGCGCACCACCGCCCGGACCACCTCGGGATGGGTACACACCGCGGACTCGGGCTTCGACGGGGTCAACAGGTTCGGCTTGATCAGTACGGTCCCCTTAGGCAGACGGCCCAGGCCCCCGATGGCCTCGAGAGCTCGTCCAACTGCCGCGAAGACCTCCTCTCTCTCATAGCTCTCACAGCGGACTACGGCTACAGGCATCTAATCCCCCCAAATGGGCCTCGAGCGAGACACGGGAGACGACCGCGCTCTGGCCGAGGACCTTCTCCACCATATGCTCAAGGGAGTCGGTGAACCCCGTGGTCAGGAACTCCAGGTCCACCGCCCCCGACGAGTGGTCAGAGAGGGCTGACCTGACCTCGGCGGCCAGGCTTAGTGCCGGGTTGATCACGTCCACGCCGGGCGGCACCACCCTCTGGAAGACGTCCATGAGCAAAAGATAGTGGGTGCAGCCCAGAACCAAGACGTCTATGCCGGCGGAGAGCAGCGGGCCGAGGCACCTCCTGACCTCCCTCTCCTTAACTGCATCGGGAATATCCCAACCCCTCTCGGCGATTTCCACCAGCGAGGGGCAGGGCCGGCTGATCACTTCGACGGTCGGCGACGCGGCACGGATCGCCCTCTCATAGGCGCCGCTCCGCACGGTCCCTTCGGTGGCGATCACCGCCACCTTGCCCCTGCTGGTCCTGCGGGCGGCCTCCCGGGCGCCCGGGCTCAGGACGTCGAACAGCGGCACGGAGAACTCCGCCCTCATGGCGGGCAGGCCCGCAGCGGAAGAGGTGTTACAGGCCACGATGACGAGGTCGCAGCCGCGTCCCTGCAGGTAGGTAATGATTGACCGCATAAAACGCCGTATATCCTCCGCCGGCCAGGGCCCGTAGGGAAAATGAGCTGTGTCAGCGAGATAGATGTATTTCGCCGGGGGTAAGGAGTTGATGAGCTCCCGCAGCACGGGTAGGCCCCCGACCCCTGAATCGAACATGCCAATAGTTACGGTCATCAGCCAACCCACTTTCTAGGATTTCATTGTACCGTATGCCGGGGGGCCACGTCCATAGTATTACCTCAGGCGGGGGTAAGGGAAGGACCGGGCGAGGACGGTACCCAACCAGAAGGCGGCTAGTGGTTCAAGGCCTGCGACGACGGAGGTAAGCCCAACAATGTATGTCCCCGCCGCCTCCACCCCGGATACCAACAGCACCAGGAGGGCGGGCAAACCGTGGGTAAGCAGCAGCATACGTCTCGCGGCGGACGTCCTCTCCCATGCGTCGGGAACCGCGAGGAATCCCGCTGCGACCAGCAGGGCCTGCGAAAGGGCCCAGTAGCCGAAGCCGCCGCGCGGGCCGAGAACCATTTCGGACCGCAGGCCCTCAACCCTGACCAAGGAGGCGAGCTTCACCAGGGCTATAACCGCCACGGCAGCGAGAAGGTAGCGGGCCCAGCGGGGCAAAGGGGAGCGAGAGTCGCGCAGCCTCGAAGAGAGGACCAGCAGCCCTATCCCGAGCCCGATGGGCGCTGACGCGAACAGCAAGACGGTCTCGGGGGGCTCGTGCAGGATGACGAAGAAGTACCTCTGGAGGACCAGCAGAGTCACCCCTCCGAGCACAGCCAGCCAACCTACTACTTTAAGCACCCATCCCAACAGGCTCACTGTCATCCCTCCGACCCCTTTGGCTGTTGCTACCAGGGGGAAGGCCGAGGCCCTCCCCGCTACCTGCGCCACTCAACGTAGTCAATCACCCAGATGAAGTCGTCGCCGCGCTTCAGGGGTTGAATGAGGTGGATGTGGAAGGTCCGCCCGTTGTGCTCGGCCTTCACCACTGCCGCACCCTCTTCCTCCCGGGAGAGCAATTCGAAGCTGTCCTGCAGCGAGAACCCCAGCGCCCTGCCGTCGCGCCTGGCGACCTCCAGGGGATCCAGCCTCCACCGCTCCTTCCCGGCGTCAACCCTGGCCTGAACCCTCTTCAACCGCTCCAGATCGTGCATCACCCGGCCGATCCTGCTGACCTCACGCGCTAGGGGCTCCAGTATAGACATGTGCCCTGCCAGGGTCTCCACCTTGAGCCCCTCCACCAGGAACTGCACCTTCTCGACCTCGGGCAGCTCGGTCAAAGAGAAGACGACCGCATCGATGGTCATCCACTCGCCCGTGGACCCGCCCGGGTGATGCTCGACGAACTCGCGAGAGAAGTTCACGTAAGCCACGCCGTCCACGTTGTCGACCGAGATCAGACGCGTGCCCTCGGGCACGGTCCGCCTGAGGTCGGGGTCGGCCGGGCCGGCCAACAGTTCCCTCAGGATGAGCTCTTCCAGGGCCTCGTCGCCCTGCACCACCACCCTCTCCTCGGGTACCAGCCCCAGGGACTGCGCGTCGCTGACGTACAGGGTGATGGTGACCTCGGCGCCGGGTGGCTGCGGGCTAATGGGCGGGGTGTCCCCCTGCTCGCCCACCTCCTCCGGGCGCTGCAGGCCGCCGGGCCACAGGTCGCAGCCCAACAGGCCCGCCATCAGCGTCAGCACCAGGCCGGCGATTGCAAGCTTCTTCAACATGTCTCGATCGCTCCTCGGTCAAGTCCCAAAACGGCTGTAAAAAGGTGAGGCCTGGTCAGGCAGCAGTGGTA
>ENA-OSAE01000085-OSAE01000085.1-marine-sediment-metagenome-genome-assembly--contig:-NODE-85-length-68574-cov-27.226857_pt1 | contig 68574 bp, 68 predicted proteins | sample MGYA00237870_ERZ529317 | MGnify/ENA primary metagenome ERZ529317 (study PRJEB26369, sample SAMN03142812) | marine sediment metagenome | biome: marine; feature: borehole; material: sediment... | reverse complement strand
CTTCAACAACCGTCACATGATCTATCCTTTGCGGGCTGGAAGCTGAACCTTGAAAAGTGAACAGCAACGCCATAGAGTGGAGAGGAATCGGGCAAGTTGAAGTGGTAATGAACGGTAGAGGAAGGGGGAGGTGTATGGAAGGATGGGCCGACCCGTCTTCTACCGTCAACGCATCCGTAACCAGGCGGCCTCGGTACGGGCCAAGACACTCCTGGCGCACCTGGCGAGTGAAATTCGTGAGCGGCGGGAGACGTCGCCCGAGGAGGCCTGGCTGATCGCGCTAGACGCTCAGCGCTATCTGGAACGTGGTCTGTTGGACCTGGCTCCGGGCGAGGTTGTCCTGCCCTGTATAGCGGGACTGGAGAGCCACTTCCGCCGGGCCCGCAGGAACCAGCCGGAGAAGCTGGTGCGGCTAACGGTGATAGCCGAGGAGGATGCGAGTCTCCTTGAGGAGTTCGGCACCCGGACCATGCAGCAGGGCCGGCTGGCACGGGTCATTGAACAGTGCTATGAGCAAGATGCTCTTTTGGACGGCGAACGGTTGTGCCTGCTATTGCCCCTCACCCTGACGGCGATACGGGAGCGTCTGGAGGGGTTCTGGGCGCAGGGTGTCAAGTTACCGCTGGCGGGGATGACGCGAAGGAAGCGGGCCCATATGGTGGTCCCCCGTGCGGTGCTGGCTGTGGAACGTTATCTCGATGGGGAGGACCTTACAGACATCCGTCGCGACCTGGCCATCAGCTGGCAGCGGTGGCAACAGTGGTGGCGAGGTTTCCAGGAGGCCGCCGCGCGGAGGGACGAGGACCCGGAGGTTGTGGCCGAAGCTGTGGGTTTTGCCGTCGAGTGGGTGAAGGCCTGGCAGGATCTATGGCGGAAGTATCAGGGCGACCCTCGAGCCCAGCAGCGGGTGGGTAGCCTGCGACCTGTCAGGAACCCCGCTCCGCCGGTGGATGAAGAGGACCGGTTATGGCAGCGGTTGGTGGAAGAGCACGGCTACACGCCTGCAGCTGCCCGGCAGTTCATGCAGGAGCTCAGGGACCTGGCCCTGCGGCTTGAGCGGTCAGAGCGCCGACCGGGCCAGATCATCACCTTCGGGGTGGCGGCAGATGAGCCCCCCGGCCGGAGCCTCTCAGAGGCCAGGCTGTGCCTGGTGGTTCTGGACTACATAACCCCTGCCGACTGGAGCCTTGTGGACCGGACCAGCCCGCAGGAGTTGAAGTGGACCAGGCTCGAACGGTTAGCCACCCAGGCCTACGAGCAGGGGGTGGCCCTGTCACTGCCCGATCTCGCTCATCTGCTCGGGTTATCAACCGACGCCATCCAGAACACATTGAAGAAGCATGAGCGGGTGATCCTTCCCACACGGGGCAGGGTGGCTGACATGGACTCCACCCTGAGTCATGCCGAGAAGATCATATCGCTGTACATGGACGGGTACACGGAGACGGAGATCAAGCGGCGCACGGGTCACTCGTATGACAGTATCGAGCGGTACCTGTGGGACTTCTCCCGCGTGGTGCACCTGGCCGAGAGGGACATGCCCCTACCGGCCATCCGTCAGGCCCTGGGGATGTCCCGCCGTGTGGTAAGCAAGTACCTCGAGCTCTGGAGACGCTTCGACCATCCGGACTACGCCTTTCGCATGGCACGGGTCCGCCGCATGGTTGAAGCGGGGGATCCAAAAAAAAACGGGAGGTGACGTTCATGAAGGACCGGAAGGGTGGCCACAGTCGCTACGCCGCCCTTCCAGCCCGCGATGTCGAGCTAGTGCAGGTGGCCCATTTGAAAGAACGCTTTGAGCTTGCACCACGTTCGCATCTGGCCGAGGAGGTGGTCGGGAGGACCAACACAGCCCTCGAAGCATATGAAGCTGAGACGGGGACTGAACGGCTCCAACCGGGCCAGCTTCTCATCGAGCACGAGGGCAAGCCCCTACGTTTATCCCTGCTATCGCCTTTCTGGAGCCGGCGGCTGGCGGAGGGGCTTTCGGTGGCCGCGGTACGGCGGCACCTCGAGTACGAGCAGCTTAAGGTCCTCACCGCTATCGACGGGGAGGCCACCCTGGAGGAACTCTGGCGGTGGACGGACCAGAAGGAACTGGTCAGGAGACGGGGTGGCAAGAAGGAGGGGTTCCTACCGTCAGAGCCCTTGAAGACAGAGACACTGGGTATCCACCCCCGCCGGCCGGAGGACGTTATGCTGCCGGAGGAGGTGCTCAAGCCCATCATTGACGGTCTGGTCACCGATTACGGCTGCAAGCCCGCCCTGGCCCGGGCCATGGTGGAGCGCGCGGCTTCCGTTCGGCAGTGGTGCTGTCCTCGTATCGAGGAGCTCAAGCCCGGTCAGGTTGTGTGGCTGGTCTACAGTACCCGGCGGCGGAGACGCGGTAGCCCGCGGCTGCTGGTGCCCGTGGTCCTGACCCTCCTCACCCCGACGGAGCAGGAAGCCAGCCTCGTAACTCGAGATGACCTGAAGGCCCTCAAGGTGTGTCAGCTTGAGCGCATCACCGCCGAGGCGTGGCAGCAGGACGGCGTATTGACGCTGCTCGACCTGGAGTGGCTGTTGAACATCAACGCTACCACGCTGCGCCAGCTCCTGAACGCTTATCAGGAGCACTTTGGGGTGTTGCTGCCCACTGCGGGTACGGTTCTGGACATGGGTCGCACGCTCACCCACAAGACCATTGTCGTGGAGATGGCCCTTGAGGGCATGAGCACCCAACAGATCGCCCGGCGCATCTTCCACACGCCGGAAGCCGTGGACCAATACCTGAGGGTGTTCGATCGTGTCCTGGTCTTGCGTCACTACGGGTTGCCGCCGAAGCTGATGAGTCAGGTGATGGGCCACAGCCTGGCTCTCGTAAGAGAACACCTTGCACTAGCGGAAAAGCATTTCCCAACCAGAGAAGCCTTGATTGACTACCTTCACAAGCGAGGAGTTGACTTGGCGAAGGTGCAATGATAGATCATCTAGCGGTTATCTTTCTTTACTCCGATCAAGCGTCTAACTTGGTAATCCTTGTGTTAATAATTTCTCCTGCTGGCGTATTTTCCCTCTCCCGATTATTTTGGAATTATTGTTGTCCTCGAAAAACTCTTGGAAACGTAAATACACCCTCTGAGGTGCCCGGGATCCACTAGACAAAAGAGAAGAAGAGTAGGCAAGACGACCGAAGCCGTCACTCCTTCGTCTTCGCTAGTTAGAACGGCGGTTGCGCTGCTAGGGAACTATCGACAGGCCGGTATCATGAGGTGTAGCCTTTGCAGAAGAAAAAAGACCCTTTGGTCCTCGCAGAGCCCGAGGACCGAAAAGCTCTAGGAAGCAATGCTGTCACGTGCCTCGGTCGTTTCTGGTCTTAACTCTGACCCAAGCACTTTCCGCCGGTTTCCCGCTAGCTTGCTGCCTCGATCAGAAGCAATCCGACGTCCCGATGTCCTCTTGCTCGTGGCGCTACGGCTGTTTGAACGGTTTCCCTCGAACCACTGGAACCGAAGGGTAATTGGATTCCCAAACTCGTGCCAGAACATACCGACGGGGCGCGGCCCATCATGCGCCGCGCCCCGGTCCCTTGTAGCTCAACCCCTATTCAGTCGGAAAGTTGGGGGGATTGCAATCGAAGGGAGATACCCCCAACACATCCGGGTCAGAGGTCCAGCCCATCATGCCGAACTTCATAGCATAGGCCTCGTATCCCAGGAGGTTAAGCAACATGGTGGCCTGGCTGGCCGTATGCCCGGTGTAGCAGATCACTATGATCTTCTTGTCTTTGGGCAGCTTCGCCAGGTTCTCCTCCTTGGCGATCTCGCCGAAGGGAATGTTGATGGCACCAGGCAGGTGTCCCTTCTCGAAGTGCTCGGGCTTCCGGATGCTCAGGATGAAGTAGCCCTCGTCGCCACCCATAACCACGTTGTTGTAGACGTCCGCGGCTGAGATGACCGGCGGGCGACCCGACGTCAGGTAGGCCTCAGCCTGAGCCAGGATCATGTTGTCTACGCTATCCTTCCCTGTGGAAACCGTGGGGAACTCCTTACCTCCCTCAGCCTCGACGGTACCGGTCTCCAACGGATAGTTGAGGGATTCCTCACAATTGAAGGGCTTTATGCCGAGGACCTCAGGGTCATCTGTCCAGCCCATCATGCCGAACTTCATGGCGTAGGCCTCATACCCCAGCATCTTCAGCAGCATCGCCACCTGGCTGGCGGTATGGCCCGTGTAACAGATGACCACGATCTTCTTATCCTTAGGGATCTTGGCCAGGTTCTCGGACTTCCAGATCTCGCGGTAGGGGATGTTGACAGCTCCCGGTACGTGGCCCTTCTCGTAGTGTTCGGGGCTCCTGATGCTCAGCAGGAAGTAGCTGTCATCCCCACCCATGACAATGTTGTTGTATACGTCCTGAACGGGAATGACGGGCGGGTAGCCCTGCGCAAGGGCCTCGTCGGCAGCCTGGGCGATCTGGCTGAACTCGGATACCTCAGACTGCTGTTGGCCCCCACAGCCGGCGACCGACACCAACAGGGCGAACACGATCAGCAAACCGATTAACCTCGCTGGTCTCCCAAACAACTAGGCTCCCTCCTTATGAATGTTTTCACCCCTTGGCCTACGGCATGGCAGGCGGCAACCGGTCAACTATAACCTCGCGGTTGGCCTCCCTCTCGTCCTCCGGAACATCCTCTTCGGTCAAGAACAGCTCCGCGTTGTTATGACAGCTGCCACACGACTCCGCCTGGGGCGCCACCCTCACGATGGTATGAGGCGTCGCGTACTTGAAGGTCGGCTCCGCGTCGTAGTTGCTGAGCAGATCCTCGCCGTAGAAGGCGAAGGTATCCCGGGCAACTGGCACATGACGGACGACGACGTAATCGTAGGGTCTGTCCTCGGACTTGTCCGGGTTACGACCGATCTTGAAGTCAAACCACGACCTGTCGGTCTTGAAGTAGGGCAGGCCTTTGTCGTCCTTACCTACGTGACAGCCAGCACAGTTGTTATACGGCTGGGCATGGCACACCTGACACTGGAGCAGCGTGCTGCTTGTCTCCATGGCGTGCATCTGGTGAGCCGTGACCTTTGCGAACTCCGGCGCGCCGGCGTGGCAATCTTCACAACGGGGAGCTTCCTTATTGTCATACCGCCTAGCATACTCCTCCGAGGGACTGTGGAACCACTCCCCAGTGTGGCAGGCAGTGCAGTCCATTCCGAGCGGCGCCCAGTGGACGTCCGGCACTATGTCCGGGAACTGGTCCTTGGGTCCCTGCCCCAGCATCTCCTTCTGCACTCGGCTGCCGTGACAGGCCATACAGTTCAGGACCGGATTGGGCGTCTTTCGGAACTGGTGTCCGGCCAGAAAGCCGCCGCCACTCCATTCCGGGCGGTTGACATGACAATCACCGCAGGTCGTGATGTGACACGACGCACAGTGGTTATCAACGGCCACCTGCAGCACATCTACCTTCTCCGGATTCACCCGCGGGGCGAGGACCCCGGTCTCCAGGTTGACTATGCCGTTGTTCGTGTAGTGCAGCGACTTTCGGAAAGCCTCCACCTGGTCCGCGTGGCAGGTGGCACAGAAGGGCTCTTCCTCTGCCGAGGGGTTCGGGATCAGCCCTACGTGCGCCTCGGCCCTGTCCTTAGCGGGCTCAGTCCCGCCATGGCAGGACGTACACGCAACGCGACCGTGTACGGTGTCGAGAAACTCCTCCTTGACCAGAACCTTGTCCTGTACCTCCAACGGAGGCAACGAACCACCTCACCCCTCGCCTTCAGACTCGGTCGACTTCTCGACCTTCGGCGGTGGGTTCTGCTCGAGATCGGCCACAAGGTTCTCGCGGCTCGTGTGGCAGGAGATACAGGTGAAGCCTTCTTCGCTTGATGCCGGTTCCTCGTCCGCTTGCTGTGCACCGCACCCTGCCAACAGCAGTGCCAGGGCCAGCAGTCCGCCCAACAGCAGGAGTCCACCCTTGCTCCGAATCATCTTCGACCCTCCTCCCAGAGCCGCCCACCGTTAAGCGGCTAATATTTTTCGTTAATACCTATAATTCATGAGTGGGCAACCAGGCTCCTTTGTGATTGTTATCACGGTAACTTATAACCCATAAGGTATAATTTATGGCTTAACGAGTATGAAGGAAAGATAACGGGTCGATAGAATTACGTCTTAGGGGGTATCGGCCGTGAACTTCTATCAGCTCGAGGTCTTTTGTACAGTGGCAAAAGTGTCAAGTTTCACTAGGGCCGCCCGCCTGCTCCATTTGACCCAACCAGCCGTCAGCGCGCAGGTGAAGGGCCTGGAGGCCGCCCTGGGAGTGCAGCTCTTCAACCGCCACGGTCGCGGGGTCAGCTTAACCCACGCCGGCGAGCTGGTCTATGATTATGCCAGGAAGATCCTGGCGTTGGCCTCCACAATGGAGAGGGAGATAGCTGAAACTATATCCGACACCGGAGGTCACCTGCGGATAGCGGCCACGGAGATAGTGGGCCGATACATCCTTCCGTGCACGGTTTGGACGTTCCGCAGATCCCACCCGTCTACGAAAATTCACATCCAGATAGCCAGCAAGGAGCTTGTCTTGAGGCTTCTCGATGAAGGGGCTGCCGACGTGGCGGTGTTGGAGGGCGAGGTGCCCGCTGAGGGGCGGCAGGTGCAGAGTATGGGCAGGGAACAGGTGGTTCTCATCACGCCGCCCTCGAGGAAGTGGAGGGACAAGAAGGAAGTGGACCTCGAGGAGCTCCTGGAGGAGAACATAGTCGTAAGCCTCCAGGATACCACCATGCGCTCACTTTGGGGAGAGGCCCTAAAAGCGGCCGGGGTCGATGAGGGAAGGGTATCCATCGTCGAAGTCGGCGGTGAGGAGGGCCTTAAGTCCGCCGTAATGGCCGGCCTGGGGGTCGCGCTAGTGTTGAAGATCACGGCCCTGAAGGAGATACACGAGGGGACCCTCCACTCCGTTAAAGTGCGGAGGCTCCCTGCTTCACTGCCCCTTCACGCCGTCTACAGGCCCGACGCAGCGCCGGGAATCACGCGCCGGTTCGTGAGTATGGTGTGCAATACGCCTATTGATTGCGCCAACGGCTAGGTGAATCTCTTTCGCCTTCTCTTGGTGATGACGACATCCCAAACGCCGTCTTCCCTTTGGGAAACGTCTACAGCGTGTCCTTCCTGAAGGGCCCAATCGTATATGTTCTTTACCGCCTGCTCTAGGCCGACCAAGACGACTAGTGACTCCCCCGGCGCCATCAACTGGACCTTGCGCTCCACTTTCAGCAGCGGGACGGGACACGGGTCACCGACCACGTTCAACCTCTGCTGCACCACACGGACCCCCCCTCACCCTTCACAGGCATTATTCGCTACGCAGGGGGGTCAATCCTCGTATCACGCCGACCTTTCCACGAAAGTCATCGCTCCCTGCAGGCACTCCTCAAGGCAGGCCTCACAATCCCTGCACTTCGACTCATCGACCGACGCGGTGCCCCCGACGAGCCTGATGGCCTCCTCAGGGCAGGCCCTGGCACAGGCCCCGCATCCGGTGCACAGCTCTGGGATCACATGCGCGGGCAACTTCAGACCTCCTTATACCCTACGGGGTACCCCTATTATAATCCCGCCTCCTCCCCCCTGTCAAGAGACGGGCCGCACCCTGCAGGTGCAATCGTAATAAGCCGCGCTGTGCCCCATATCGGTCTCACGCGCCGCCGTGAGCACGTTCACGCAGGTCCCGTCAGACACCCAGCCGCCGGAATAAACCAGGACCGAATCCCGCCGGACCGACTCAGTGGACCTCACCACGACCTCAAGCGAGCCCCGTTCGTTCTCTAGCACCGCCCGTCCGCCCTCCTGCAGGCCGAGCCGCCGGCAGGTATCGGGGTGGATCAAGGCCTCTACCTCGCCCTCTCTGAAAATCCGCTTCGGAAATTGCGAGTGGATGCTCAGAAGAGGTAGCGGGGTAAGCAGTTGAAGTCCCTCTTCCTCTAGGTATTTGGGCGGGCTGAATTCAGGCAGAGGCGGCAAGCCATCCAGGGCCGCCCGCTCCGAGTATAGCTCTATACGCCCCGACGGCGTCTCGAACCTCCCGTCCTCCCAGGCGACCAGCGCCGCCCCGGGGTAGCGCTGGTACGTCCCCGGCTTCAGTTCCAAGCCGCCCACCCGGCTGAGGTACCTCTCGGCCCATACATCTTCGTCGGCAGGAAACTGCTCCCCGAAGCCCAGCCGCCTGGCCAACTGCGCGTAAACCCAGATATCCGGACGGGCCTCCCCCACCGGCTCGATGGCCCGCTCGCCGTACAGCACCACGTTGTGCCAGGAGGTCTTGTAGATATCCCGCTGCTCCAGCCACGAGCAAACCGGCAGGACCAGGTCGGCGTTACGGGCGGTATCGGTCATGACCATGTCCAGGACCACCCGAAAGCGAACCCTCCGCCAGGCTCGCAGCGTAGCTGACACGTCGGGCAGCTGCGCAATAGGGTTGGACCTGCTCACGAAGATAAGGGATATGGGCGGGTCCTGAGCCTCTGCGATCTCCTGAGCCAGGCGGGTACGCAACAGTCCTCGCCGCCGTACCCCCTCAACCTGGAAGGGAGGAAAAGCACGGGAGACGGCGCTGTTGGCGTAGTTAACCCCCCCGCCGGCCTTGCCGACGTTCCCGCAGAGGGCGGCGAGGGCGTCTATGGCGCGAATGGTGGAGCCCCCGTTGCTGTACCTCTGCATACCGTACCCGAGGAGGATCGCAGCGGGCCGCCTCCCAGCGTATAACCTCGCCAGCCGCCGGATATCGTCGGCCGGAAGGTCGCAGACCCTGGCCGCCCACTCGGGCGTCTTATCCCGTACCATGGCCCTGAACTCAGCGTAGCCCTTAACGTGCCGGGCGATGAACTGTTCATCCTGCAGGCCTTCCTCCAGGATCACATGCGCCATGGCCAGGGCCAGGGCCCCATCGGTGCCGGCCCTGGGCTGCAGGTGCCAATCGGCCTGGCGGGCCGTGAGGGTCTTCACGGGGTCTATAACCACGAGGGGAGCGCCGCGCTTTCTGGCCTCCTTGATCAGCATCATCCCGTGCATGTTAGTCGCCGCCGGGTTCCTCCCCCACACAACCACCAGCGACGTATTCACCAGGTCGAGCGGGTCGTTCGCCCGGTAATCGCCGAAGTCGTAGAGCTGCGCCTGGATGCCGCCCGCCCAGCACAGGCTCCCAACGGGTACGGACACTCCGCCGTAGAGGTCGAAGAAGAGGTGCTCGACCTCCTTGAGGAGGGTCTGTGACCCGTAATCGTAGTAGTGCAGGAGCCCGTGCGGGCCGCTCTCCCGCCGGGTTCGCTCCATCTCTTCGGCCACCAGGTCGAGCGCCTCCTCCCAGCCCAAGCTCTCCCACCCCGATCCCGCCCGGCGCAGCGGGCTGGTCAGACGAGCGGTGCTGTAGACTCGCTCGAGCTGGTACCTGGCCTTTGGGCAGACTACGCCTCGTGTAATCGGATGTTCCGGGTCCCCCTCAATGGCCACCGCCCTGCCATCCTCGACGTGGACCAAGAGACCGCAGGTATCCCAACAGTTCATCGGACAGCCGGTCCGAACCCTCTTGCGCGTCATTGATCATCCTCCGCCTTCAGCTGATGTTCCTCCCACGCGCTCCTCAGGGCCCGTTCATCTAGAAGAAGGTCGTAGGCGGTCCAGGCTAGGGCCGTGGCCGCGAACAAGAGAGCCCGTCGACCCTTGGAGGAGACGGTCTCCCTGGCGAACTCACGGGTGTGCCCTGGCACCGGCCGGTCCGTGAGCGCTACGTAGGCGTGCAGAGCCGGCAAGACCTGGCTCACGTTGCCCATGTCCGTAGACCCGCCCACCCTCATCTCCCTGAGTACCCTGTGCCCCAACAGCTCTACATTCCTGGTAAATCGCTCGGCGAGCACCTCGTTGGTCACCAGGCGAGCGTAACGGTGACTGAACCTTCGATGGTTCAACGAGACCCCGGTGCTCAGCGCCGCCCCCTTGGCGCAGCTGAGGAGCCTCTCCACCACCTCCGTGAGGTAGGTGTCGCTCGCCGACCTCACGTAAAAGCGCGCCACGGCGCGGTCGGGGATGATAACCGGGTCCCTTCCTCCCTCGGTCACCACGCCGTGGATGCGAGCGTCGGCCTTCAGATGCTGCCGGAGGGAGTTGACCGAATTGTAAAACTGGACCAAGCCGTCCACCGCCCGGCGCCCCCTGAACTCCAGCTCAAGGGCCTCCCGGGCCAGGGAAGTGGTTCGGGCCGCGGTGACGCTGGCCGGGTGAACGAGCATAGCCGCATCCACCCCGGCGAAGGCGCCCGCCTCCAGCAGGCGCACCTTTCCGCCCGCCCCCTCCACGCCGCCCTCCTCGGCCGGACAGCCGATGACCACTATCCTGCCTCGCCCCGGGGACGCAGCCCGGGCGAGGGCTCTGGCCGCGCCCACTGCGGCCACGCCGATGAGGTTGTGGCCGCAGCCGTGGCCGACCTCCGGCAGGGCGTCATACTCCGCCAGGAGGGCGATACACGGGCCGCCTGGGCCGAAGCTGTGCTCGGCGTACCAGGCCGTGGGCAGGTCACAAAAGGGACGCTGTACCTCAAAGCCGTCGCGGGCCAGGGAAGAAGACAACCACTCAGCAGCCCGGTATTCCCTATACCCGAGCTCCGGGTGGTCGAACAGCAGGCGCGAGAGAGCGGCGAGCTCCGGCGCTAAGCGTTGAACCTCTCGCCGGATCCTCTCCTTATCAATCACCGGCTCCTTCTCCCTTCAATTCCCATCCTCCACCCTGACGAGTCCGGAGACGGGGAGAACCAGGACCTTCTTGTGCATCCCCCGCCAGGAGAGGATGAACTCCCCGCCGGCGGACGGAGACCCGTCCACGTGGAAGGTCAGGGCGCTCTCCCCCGCGAAATCAACCCCCTCTATCCGCGCGCCGTAGCTCGGGACGACCTCCCTCTCCTTCAGGTCGTCCACCCAGACCTCTATGCGGTCAGGAAAGAACAGGATAACCCTCTCCTTCCCCTCCGCCACGGCGCGGGACCTCGCCAGCCTTATCTCGCTTACCACCTCGCCGACTATGAAGTCAAACTGGGCCGCCCGGATGGCCGACTGCACTGCAGGCACGGCCACGGCGCCGATGATCGCTACAACTGCCAGGGCCAGAAGAGCCTCCAGCACGGTAAATCCCCTTTGACTACCCATCATGGTCCGGGCGAGAAGGGGTCAGGGCGCCCCGCTGGACGCTCGGGGCTCATCCCGCCCATGACCGCCCTGCCGCTTCCCTCCTGCGAGTAAACCCAGAAGGAATAGGTGGCCTCCAGGAGGCCGTAATTGAGGGCCCCGTTCGCCAGCTCCGGAGTTACAAATTCAACGCCGCTCACGACGACCCGACGCGGCATAGTCTCGAGCAATCTCAAAAAGGCCAGCTGCGAGTGAAAATCGCCGCTCACCAGCACCTCGATCTCGTGGCGGGTATAAGGCCCGGCGGTCGTGCTCGGCCCGAACTTGATGTGGAGATCCGTGACGCCGGCCTCGGACGCCGACCGCGCCAGATAAGCGATGAGCCCGGGCCGGTCCAGCCCGGCTGGAACACCCTCGTCGAACTCCTGGATGAGCCTGAGCGTGTTCTCGATATCGGCCTCTATTGCCTCCCGCTCCCCGGAGAGACGTCTGGCCTCGGCCAGCAAGACCTCCTGGGCCCTCAGCCTCTCTTCCAGCAAGACCAGCTCTCCGTGGAGGGGCTCGTAGGCCAGCAGATAAAGGGCCGCCACGAGGAAAACCAACCCTCCGACCGCCAGGAAGAGCCTCTCTCTCCTAGTCAGTTTCTGACCCAGGACGTTCATCTACCGTCCCCTCTCCAAACTTAGCTCGCACCACAAAGTGCACCCGTCGGGGCGGTGTATTGGTCTCGTCGAACCGTTTCGGAAAGGTCACCTCGATGACCTCGGCTCCCAGCGAGGTCTTAAGCTCCAATAACAGCGACGCCACGCTCTCCAACCTGGCGGCCTCACCGGCGATGGTGACCTCGCCTCCGGGAGAGGCTACGAGGCCGGTCAGCACCACGTCGGGCTCGGTCACCTTACCGAGCCCCTCAATAAACCCAGACCACCGAGGCGCCGCCTCTGTCATCGCCGCCCGCCGCTGCGCCAGGTCCTCCAACAGCGTGTTGAGATGGGCTCTGGCCTTCAGAACCTCCCGATAGGCGGCGTACTCCTCCTCGAGCAGGGCCAGCTGTGCCCGAGTCGCGTCGATCTCCCTCTCTAGCAACAGGTAGTAGTAGCTCGCACCCACCGCCGCCACGAGGACCGTTACCAGGACGAGGGCCATCCTGAGCCGCCTCCGACGACGGAACTTGACCGATTGCGGGAGCAGGTTAATGTCCACCAATTAGCTCCTCTCCCTCAGGGCAAGGCCCAGAGCTGTGACGAACTCCGGTCCAAAGCCGTCTACTGCTTGCATCAACCCGGCATTGACCCGCAGCTTTCCGGGCAGCTGTACCGGCTGCACCCTGCAGTCCCCTCCCAGCCTGTTCTCGAGCGAGGCCAACAGGTGGTTGCGCAGCGCCTCGGGAAACCCCTTAAGGCGAGCGCCACCACCCACCAGGTATATCCCCCCAATCCTCTTCCTGTACTGGGCCATGAAGTACTCCAAGGACCGGCGGATATCGCCCAACAGGACCGAGACCAGGGGCTGAAGCGCATCGAACACCGGGCTGTCATTAGCCACCCCGTGCGCAACCATTAGGGACTCGGCCCTGGCCCAGTCCTGACCGCTCTCCCTCATGATGACGTCGACCAGAGAGCGTAGGCCTACCTCGAGGGACCGAACTAGAAGGGGCAACCCGTCCACATAAATGCCGATTTTCGTGCTGCTGGCCCCGAGGTCCACTATGACCACCGCTTCATCCTCAACCACATTGAGCCCTGCCACCGCCTCAAGAGCCCTGTAGTTAGCCACGGCCTCGATTTCGATAGCGCACGGGTACCGACGCAGACGGCGGATGGCGGTCAGATAACCCTCAACAGAGCGCCTGGGCACCCCGACCAGCATCGTCTCCATCTCCGGCCCCTCGCCGTCAGCGTCCTTGATGTGGAAGTCGACCACAGCCTCCTCGCCGGGCATGGAGATATACTGCTCGGATTGCCATCGCAGGGCCTCCTCGAGCTCCGCGGGGCTCATCCTGGGCAGTTTCACGTGTCTGACGATCACCCTGCCGCCCCCGACGGCCACCACCACTCGCCTGCCCCTGATGCCCCGCGCTCTGAGCATATCCCTCAGTCGCTTGACCAGCTCCTGCGGCCTGAGGATAACGCCGTCCTCCAACACTCCAGGCGGGGTACGGGCACATCCGAAGTTCGCGATCCTCGGCCCGGACGGCCCCCACACTATCTGCACCAGCTTGATGTACCTCTGTCCCACATCGAGCCCGACCTGCGTCCTGCGCTGGGAGGCCAAGGGGCCGAAGGCCCTCACCGTGGGCCATATCTCCTCGCCGTCGGGGAAGGGAGACTTCCGCGGCCCCTCGGATTCACCCACGTCCGGCACCTCTTCCGCCGAATCGCTCCTTCCCTCCACCGCCTGTATCAGGCTGGCCAGGGTCACCCCCTCAGGAGGCTGCTCCTGTGACCGGCGGGCGACCTCGGCCAGGTCTAACTTGCCCTGGTCGCCATCGTCCTCGGCCACCTGGTGATCCCCACCCGTCTCGGAGGGCACAGCCCGCGGCGGACTCACCCTGCGGGAGGTCGGCTCGACGACGACCTTGAACCGCTGCTCGCGATGACGAGGTCCTCCCGCCACCCTGGATATCTCGTGCCCGTCAGCGGCCCGCCTGCGGGCCCTCCTCACCCAGTGCCATAGGAGGACACCGTAGAAGAGGCCCAGCCCCGTTAAGCCGTAGAACCTGTAACCCGAATCCGTCAGGTACCAAAGGTACTCGAGGGCCAACACACAACCCGTGAGCAAGAGGAGAACGAAGAACCACAACGTCCAGGCGACGGTCGAGAGGACGCCATCCTCCTTGGGGCTATCATCTACGCGCCTTCCCGACCTCGTAACCAGCGGTTTCAACTAACCGGCACCTCTCTTTCGGTGCTTCATTCCTCCCGCCACTCCACGACCTCTACCCTCAACGAGGGCCAGGCAGGGGAGTAAACCTGCTCGAGACGTTCATCGAAGATCAGCCGGAGCTCACCGGCATAATCCACCTTCTCACCGGATAATCCCCCGAATATGTCACACGACTCCTTGATAGTTACCTTCTTCTGGCCGACCACCATCGCCTCAAGAACACCGGCTTCCACCTCCACCCGGTCCAGGGCGATCAGCCAGAGCAGGCTGTCCTCATCAGCGTACGAGAGGTCGCCCGAGACCACTATGCTGCCGGAGGACACGATGGTCAGCCTTCCCGCCAGCGTTCCCCATATCTCCACATCTCCGTCAACGAAGATGACCTCGCCCTGGTAGGTGAGCGGCCCCGCGAATACTCGCCCGCCATAATAGACCTCGTCGGCGTGCTCTAGGTACCAGCTCTCGTCGTAGAGCCCGAGCGACAGCTCCGGCGCCCCCTCCGTTATCGAACCGGTGACCTCCAGCTCGCTGCGTCTCCCCCTCCCCTGGCCCTTCCCGCCGTCCTCCGTCTCCCTGAGAACGCCCGAGAGCGAGAGATCGCCGTCGATGAACACACTGTCCTTTACCTTGACGTCGCCGTTGACGTGAACGTCCCCCCTGATCTCCGCCGGCGCCTTGAACTCGATGTTGTTTCCCGTCACGAAGAGAACCTTCCTCTGGGCCTCACTTACCCCGACGCTGACGGTGACAGTGACCACCCTGCGTATCTTCCCCAGCCGGCCCTCCGACCGGATCGTCCTCCGATCGTCACCCTCAGCCGTCACCGTCACGTGGTAGGTCCCCTCGTCCAGGGACCCGTCGAGCTGACCGACGAAATGGGGGTTTCCCTTAAGCTCCTCTACCGCTCGGGCCACACCGGCCTCCGCGAGATAGAAGGCCGCCGTTGACCTGTACACATTGGAGGCTATGCGCAGGTCGGTGGTCACCGTCAGGGCGAGCATGGCCCCCGCGAGCAATACAACCGTTATAATGAACAGCGTCACCAACAGGACGACGCCCTCGTCATTCTCGGTTGCGCATAGCCACCTTGGTGCGGATCTCATGGACGCCCCCTGACGAGTCCTCGCTCCTGAGAGAAAGGGTCACCACGCCGCGCGGAGATACCTCAACGTTCAGGCTGGAAATGTCGTACCCAACGACGACGCCCTCACCGCCGTCTACTGATCTAATTATGGTGTTCCCGACGAGGGCGTACCTGACCTGCCGTCCATCGCGCAAGGTGAAGGTGATCGCCTCGTCGCTGACCGTAACGTCCAGTGCTGACCTCGCATCTCGCACCAGCCGGTCAGTTGCCACCAGCAGGCTCTGCCTGGCCTCCGAGACGGCCTGCCCCTGCTCGAGACTACGCACCGCCCCCTCATAGAAGCCGGCAGCTGACACCAGCAACAGGCCGAGCAGGGCCGCGACCACCAGCACCTCTATCATGATAAACCCCTGGGAGGACCTCACTTCACCCACAACCCCGGCAAAAGCAACGTAACCAGTTGGAGCTCCTTGTCCTCGTCGCCCTCTCGCCAGAACACCGTAACCCTGACCTCTCTGAGCTCCGGCCCCAGCGCCGTCACCTCCACCTGCCGTTCATAACCGGGATACCCCGGCACAGCAGCCCTGGCTGCGGAGGTCACCTCGCCAGGGGGCGCCGCCAACAACTCCTCCATGCCCTCCTGGGCCAGCATGGTGGCCGTAACGAAGCTCTCCGCCGTCTCCTGGGCGTAGGCCGCGGCCAGGAACACGCCGACCAGCGGCACGAAGGCTATGCCTATCAGCGCCACCGCCAAAAGGGTCTCGATGTACGTAAAGCCGGCCGTCTTAGTCACTGCCGCACCTCTTCCGTAGCTAGTTCAACGGAGGAGGGGGAAATCCTCCTCTCACGGCGCGAGGTACAGGTAGCCCAGATACCAGTCTATGAGCGGCTCGGCCCAAAAGAGGGCGATCAGGGACCCCAGGGCCAGGAACGGCCCGAAGGGGATGGCGTCCTTTCTCCCCTTGATCCTCAGGATGATGAGCATTAAACCGACCAGGGCACCGATGCAAAAGGAGGCGAAGAGGGCCACCGCTACGCCCGGCCAGCCCAGGTAGAACCCCATCAGGGCCGCCATCTTCATATCCCCCGCCCCCATGCCGCCGAAGGAAAGCAGGACGATGACCAGCATCGTTCCTCCGCCCACTAGCAGCCCGAGCCCGGCGGACTGAAGGGATAGGGGGGCCCCTCCCGAGGCCAGCAGCAGCGCCGCGCCGCCCAGGACACCCGAGCCCGTGAGCACGTTGGGGATTACACGGTGGGAGAGATCTATGGCCGAGATCATCACCAGCAGAGAGAAGAAGAGGGCGTAGAAGGCCCATTCCCAGCCGAGGCCCGACCTGGCCGCCAGGACCGCGAAGCCCAAGGCTGTACCGGCCTCGACCAGGGGGTAGGCCACCGAGATCCGGCTCTTGCAGAACCTGCATCTCCCACCCAGGACCACGTAGCTCAGCAGGGGCACCAGGTCCCTCGCCTCCAGCGTCCTCTCACAGGAGGGACAAAAGGAACGCGGCGCCAGAGGGGACAAGCGCCTCGGCAGCCTATAGATGACGACGTTGTAGAAACTGCCCAGCACTAGGCCTGTGACGACGGCTATTACGACGTGAAGAAGGTCCACGCTCTGCACCCCCGGGGAAATACACAAGAGGGAGGTGGCCGGTTCCTTCGCCACCTCCCGTCAATTACAGCGGCCCTTAGAAGACCCCATCCTGAGTAACGGTGATGGTGCTTCCGTCCCGCGCCGTTATCTGCAATGTAAAGCCTTCGGCGGTCTTTGTATAGCTTTCGTAACTGAAGTTCGCATAATCTGGATTCTCGGGCAGCGCAATGTACTTACCGAGAGCATTCCTCAAGGTCCCATAATCCGTTATGGCGTGTTGTTCACCGGACTGGGTATCTGGCGGGTACTCACCCTCCTCGATGTTGTACCGTTCGAAGGCCACCCTGAGCTGATGCGCCGTGGCCTGGGCGCTCTTCCCGCGGGCATCGTCCAAAACCCCCGCCACCCTGGGGACGGCGATGGCGGCCACGAGGCCGAGGATGGCCACTACCACGAGGAGCTCGATCAGCGTAAAGCCCCTCTCTCCCCTGTACAACTTACCAACAAACCCAGACAAACTTCCACCCCCATAACTTTTTTGTAACCCATACCCCTGTATACATAATTTTCTTCATTATAAATCCGCGCAGGCTTTCCTGTCAATAACGGTAGAAAAGGCTAGAAGATTAGCCTATCAGGGAGAAGACTTCGAACATGGGCAGGATAATCGAGATCAAGATCAGGGCCACTACAGCCCCGAGACCTACCACGACCACCGGCTCGAGAAGGGAGGTCAGTCGCCCCACCGACTCGTTGATCTCCCTCTCGTAGAAATCAGCGACTTTGCCCAGCATGCCGTCGACGTCGCCGGCGCTCTCGCCCACGCTGATCATCTGCCTCACTATCGCCGGCATAAGGTCGCTCTCCTGTAGGGAGCTCGCAAGCCCCTGGCCTTCTCGGACCCTCACCCGGGCCCGCCCTATCTCCCGGGAAATAACGTGGTTATCCACGACCTCCTCCACCGCCTGCATGGCCTCTAGAATGGGCACGCCGCTGGCGAGCAGGGCCCCGAGGGTTCGGCTGAACCTGGCCAGGGCCCGTTTGACGATGAGGTCACCGTAGACCGGCACTTTGAGGACCCAACGGTCAAGGACCCGCCGTCCCTCCTCCGTCTGCCGCAGGGCGTTGACCCCGGCCAGGAGGCCCAGCGCAGCGGCCACAAGGAGGTACCAGAAGCGGCCCACGAAGGCGCTCACCCCCATGAGGATCCGCGTGGGCAGCGGGAGGCTGGCGCCCAGCTGCTCGAACAGCACTACATAGTTGGGAACTACCACGACCACTAGGAAGGCCACCACCCCGAAGGCCACGACCGAGACCACGGCGGGATAGACCATCACCGACCGTATCTTCTGATTCACCTGTTCCTCTCGCTCGAAGTAACTCGCCAGCCGGAAGAAGACGTCGTCTAAGATACCCCCGACCTCTCCCGCCCGCACCATGTGCACCAGGACCAGGGGCAGCCGCTCGCGGTGCCGATAGAAGGCCCTCCCGAGGGTCTCGCCGCCCTCGAGGTCCTGCACCACGCCCTGCAGCACTTCCTTCAGGGCTCGGGACCGCGTCTGCTCGATGATCACCCTGAGGGCCTGGACGATGGGCAGCCCCGACTGCAGCATCGTGGCGAACTGGCGACAGAATACGGCCACGTCCTTGAGCCTCACCCTGTTGCGGGCGACCCTCAGCGATAGGGGCAACCTCAGCCTGATGTCCCGGTTGAGCTCCAACCCCGTAACCAGGAACCCCTCTCTCTGGAGAAACGTGACCGCCTCATCCCTGTTCTGGGCCTCGATGACCCCGGCCACAGGCCTGCTCTGTCTGTCCTTGGCCCTGTACGAGAACCTCGGCATGATAACCTCCCGTCATGGTCTCAAAGGTTGATTCCAAGATCCCCCGTACGCCTCCTGTACTCCTCCCTCGAGATGAACCCCTCCTCCAGGAGCCTCCGCAGCGATTGCTCCATGGTCGTCATCCCGAACCGGGCTCCGGTCTGCATGGCGGAATACAGCTGATGGGTCTTTCGCTCCCGGATGAGGGCGCGCACTGCGGGCGTGGCCACCAGTACCTCACAGGCCGCGACCCGGCCGTCGCCCCTGGCGCGGGGCACCAGCTGCTGGGCGATCACTGCCTGTAGAGTAGCTGATAGCTGGACCCGAATCTGCTCCTGCTGGTCGGCCGGGAAGACGTCTATGACCCGGTCGACCGCCCTCGTCGCATCAGGCGTGTGCAGGGTTGCCAGGACCAGGTGCCCCGTCTCAGCGGCGGTTATGGCGGTGGCTATCGTCTCCAGGTCGCGCATCTCCCCCACCAAGATGACGTCGGGGTCCTGCCTGAGGGCCGCCCGCAGCCCACGGGCGAAGGAATCAGTGTCGCGCCCGACCTCCCTTTGGTTGACTATAGACTGTTTATGGGAATGGAGGAACTCGATAGGGTCTTCAAGGGTTATGATATGCACCCTCTGCTCCCTGTTGATCTCGTCGATCATCGCCGCCAAGGTGGTTGATTTCCCGCTGCCCGTGGGCCCGGTGACCAGTATGAGCCCAGAGGTCAAACGCGTCAACTCGGCGAGGACCTCGGGCAAGCCCAGTTCCTCCAGCCTGGGCACCTCGGCGGGTATCTGCCGCAGGGCGAGGCATACGCTGCCCCGCTGATAGAAGACGTTCACCCTGAAGCGCCCAAGCCCGCTATAACCCACTGAGAAGTCCAGGTCACGCGGGATCTCTTCACCACTGCACCTCGTCAGCTCTCGTGCGGCCTCCAGGGTGTCGCGGGCTTCGAGGGGGCCGTACCCCTCCAAGTGCATCAATCGCCCGTCCACCCTGAGCACCGGCGGCACGTTAACGGTGAGATGCAGGTCCGAGGCCCGCCGTCTCACCATCTCCTCGAGAAGCTCCCTCACGAAACTGGCCACCCCTCACGCCCCCTCCTCGAAGGCCACCCGGCGCAGCTCCTCGATAGAGGTCTGCCCGGCCAGTACCTTCTTCACCCCGGCCTCGGCAACGCTCCTCATGCCCTGCGCCCGCGCCTCTCCGGCGATGTGCTCGGCCGAGGCCCTCTCGATGATAAGCTGTCTTATTTCGGCCGTGACCGGGAGAAGTTCGAAGATACCCGTCCGGCCCCGGTACCCCGTATGGTTACAGTGAGCACATCCTACGGGACGGTACAGCCTGAGGAGGCCGGCGGGAAAGGGGAGCCCGAACCTCTCTCCGCTGGTCTCGCCGAGCTCATACTCCTCCTTGCAGCGGGGACATAGCACGCGAACCAGCCTCTGGGCCAGACAGCCCAGGAGGCAGGACGCCAACAGGGCGGGCTCAACGCCCATGTCCAGCAGGCGCGTCACGGTGCCTGCGGAGTCGTTCGTATGAAGGCTGCTGAGGACCAGATGCCCCGTGAGGGCCGACCGCACAGCTATATCCGCCGTCTCCCTGTCCCGAATCTCGCCCACCATGATGATGTTGGGGTCCTGCCTGACTATCGAACGCAGGCCGTTGGCGAAGGTCAATCCCGCGCGGGGATTCACCTGTACCTGATTGACCCCCGGTATGTCGTACTCGACGGGGTCCTCCAGTGTGATTATGTTGACCTCTGGCCGGTTCAGGCGACGCAGGGTGGCCATCAGGGTCGTCGTCTTGCCGCTGCCCGTGGGCCCCGTCACCAGCAGCATGCCGTGGGGCCGCCTGATCATCTCCTTGTATATCTCCAGCACGTCGGCCTCAAAACCCAGCTCCTCGAGCTCCGTCAGCGCCTGCGATTTATCGAGAAGCCTGATGGCGACCTTCTCCCCGAAGATAGTCGGCAGCGTCGATATCCGCAGATCGATAGTTCGACCCTTGTACCTGACCTCCGCCCTGCCGTCCTGGGGAACTCTCCTCTCGGATATATCCATAGAGGCCATTATCTTGATCCTGGAGACGCACGGAGCATGCATCTCGAGGGACTGGCTCATCACATCGTGCAGGACGCCGTCGATGCGGTACCTCACCCTCATCCTGTCCTGCATGGGCTCGATGTGAATATCGCTGGCCCTCTCGTCGATGGCATCCCGGATCATGCGGTCGACCAGCTTCACGGCCGGGGTGCCCTCGGCGCCGCCGAGCGTATAACCCCCCGACGAGCTGTCTTCCGTCGGAACGGCCGCGGCGGACACACCCCCAGCCTCGAACACCTCGGCCAAGGCCTTCTCGAGGGCCTGCTCCGTGGTCACCGCGGGCCTGCACTTCTTCCCCGTGATGAAGGAGAGGTCATCCAGAGCGAAGACGTTCAGGGGGTCGACCATGGCGACGAGAACGCCCTGGTCGTCCTCCTTCACCGGGACAGCCTTGTATCTACGCGCAGTCTCCTCGCCTATGTGCCGGGTCAGGCGGTGATGGGGCCTCAGCTCGCCGGGCGGGAAAAAGGGGAGTTCAAGCTGCTCGGCAAGGGCCTGCGCCACGTCGATGTCCGTTATGTAGCCCTCTTGAACCAGAATCCGGCCCAACATGAGCCCCGTGGACCGCTGCTTCTCCAGGGCGGCCCGCAGCTGGGCTTCCGTGATGACCCCGGCCTCCACCAATACCTCACCGAACCTCTTCTTCAGGTCCACACACATCACCTGCGAACGCTCAATTCCTACAGTTTAGACAACACCGCTCTATCCCTCCGGCCTCGGCGGCCGACGTATCCAGCCCCGCGCCTCGAGCCGGTCCAACGTCCACCCCTCCAGCTTGCGCATGAGGCGCGTCAAGAAAAACTCCTGTCGGTCCAGCGGTACCACCAAAATGGTGTACAAGCCGAGCCGGTTGCCGCCCAGGATATCTGTGAAGAGCTGGTCGCCCACCACGGCCGTCTCCTGGGCCGTGCTTCCCATCAACTGCATAGCCCTCTTAAAGGGGCTGCGACGGGGCTTGGCTGCCCTGGGAATGGCTGGGATGCCCAGCAGCCGCGAGAAACGTGTCACCCGCTCCGCCAGGTTGTTGGAAACGATGCACACGGAGAAGCCAGCGGACCTCACCCCCCGCACCCACTCCACCAGGTCAGAGCGGGATTCCTCCGCGTTCCATGCTATGAGTGTGTTATCCAGGTCTAAGATGATGGCCCTGATGCCTCGTGCGGTCAGGGCCCTGAGATCTAATTCCTGAACGGAGCGAATATAAAGGCAGGGGCGAAGATACCGCAACATCTACGACCTTCCTTCCGCCGTCCTCGTTTTTTTTATTATATCATATCTTCACCCCTTCAGGTCTCGCTGAACTGCTTGATGAGCTTCCGCACCGCCTTCTTCTCGATCCGCGACACATAAGAACGGGATATCCCCAGCCTCTCGGCTATCTCCCTCTGGGTTTTGCGGGCCCGGTTGCGCAGACCATACCTCATCTCCACGACCAGCCTCTCCTTGTCACAGAGCTGACTCACCTTGCTGAGGAGGGCCCGCCTCTCGAACTTGGCACCCACTTCATCGGCCACGATGTCACCCTCCGTCCCCAGCAGGTCCACCAGGGACACCTCGTTGCCCTCCTTATCAGACCCGATGGGATCGTAGAGATACACCTCAAAGCGCTTTCTCTTAAGCGCCCTCAAATGCATCAGTATTTCATTTTCTATACACTTCGCCGCGTACGTGGCCAGGCGGGTGCCCTTCTTGACATCATAAGTGTCTATGGCCTTGATAAGGCCTACTGTACCTATGGAGATGAGGTCGTCGGGGTCCTCGCCGGTGTTGTCGAATTTCTTGACGATGTGGGCCACGAGCCTCAGGTTATGCTCGATGAGCTTGTTTCGCGCCTCCTCGCACCCCCTCCTCATCGCCTCAAGGCATTCGGCCTCCTCTTCCTCCGACAGAGGTTTGGGGAAGGCGTTGTTGTTAGTGAGATATCCGGCGAGGATGCTGAGAACACGCAGGACCAACAGGGCGGCACTGGCGACGAGCTCTCCTGCCAAGCAAGAAACACCTCCGTGGCTCTAAAAGGTCATAATATATTGTATTGACCCTCCTGCCGAGAGGTGAATGGCTCGGGGCGGGAGTTCCTAACCGCCCTGCCAATATTTAGTGCGGAGGCGTTGTGCCAATACCCGGGGCCATCTCGCTGAAGGCGCGGGCCGCTACGTTGCAGCCAAGCCCTGTTGAACCTTTCAAGACATGCTGTGACTCAAGGTCTGTAATCCAGCACCCCTGTGGTAAGGAGGGCGTGCTAATATCTTCCATGGCAGAGCATTATCTGGTATAATGACAGTTGTGGCTACTGCTACCCGCTCCGTTATTTCGCCCATCATCGGCACCAGCTCTTGCCGTTCGATGGCTCCATCGACAGCCTCACGATCACCAAGACATGAGGTTCCGCCGCCCGGCTTTGCCAGCTTGAACGGCAATCATCGAGACCGGGTGTCACCGGAGGCTCAAGCTCTATCAAAGAGCCATTCGCCTGGCTTCAGAATTAGACGTAGCAACTAACTCCTCAGACAGGCAAGAGGCTCCGTGGCTTGTCTTGGACGGCAGTAAGCTCCTTCGAGATCAGCTTCAATAACATTTGCATGGAGGTGTGACTATGCGACCCGGACCTGATTATGTTATCAGATGCCCAGGACCTAACTGTAGCGGTGTTTTTCTCTACCCTTCAATCATGTCAGGAAACACGTTCGGCGCAGAGTATTGGACTGATGGCAAGTGTGTGGCTCCAATGCTGCCAGAGATGCCACAGATTAGCCTATGCGACGAATGCGGGACCTTTTTCTGGCTGGACGATCTTTTAGACGACGCTGAGATAGTAGATAGGAGCGACCCCATGTTCCCCTGGGAAGACAGGAACAACACCATGTTCCCCATAGTAAGGTTCCTTGGAACGCTTGAATACCTAGAGGCGGTGGAGGCTGGGGTCTGCCGCACTACCGATGAAGAGCTCAAGCTCAGACTTCTGGCTTGGCGTGCCCATAACGATATCCTATTAGACCGAAAGCCATCGCGGCGTGGTCGGCCGGCACCTGAACAGAAGAACCGGCTCCTGACCGATTCTGAGTGGCGGCAAAACTTAGAGGCTATCCTTGCACTTACCAAGAGGCGCCGCTCTCCGGAACACCGGTTGGTTCGGATCGAGATTTACCGCGAACTGGGAGATTTTGAGGCCGCAAAGGCTGAATTGTCCAAGATGGATACCTCCGGAGACTGGGGGCCATATGTACGCTGCTTGAGGGAACTATGCGAGAAGAGGGATTCGCGAGTGGGGCGGGTTCAGTTAGACTCTATGGGCTAGAACAGAGTTGAAGCGGGCGGCTGAGGTCCACAAGGATCCAGGTAGCGGTGAGGGAACTAGCAACTCTTTCAGCACAAGTTGCGTAAATTGGGAGCAGAGTGAAGAAGAAGTCAAAGACATTATTTCAAGGATACTCAAACGACCGGCTCCTCTTGATTAGGGCTCCTTGCACCGAGAACTTAGGACATATGCCGATAGGTGAAGTACCCAGCGTGGAAAGTTCCGAGCCATCCCAACCTGTCAGTCGGAGGGGCGTTGTGCCATTATCCCCGCGGCGATCTCGCTGAAAGCGCGGGCCGCTACGTCGCCGCCGAGCCCGCCCTCCTCCACCAGGACGACGACGGTGAACTCGGGCCGCGAGTAGGGGAAGAAGCCCGCAAACCAGGCGTGTGTGATGGGCTCGCCGCTCGCGTCCCTCCTCCCCGTCTCCGCCGTCCCCGTCTTCCCGGCCACGCCGAACCCGTGCACGGCCGCCTCCTGGCCGGTTCCCTCACGCACCACCCTCAGGAGCATCGACTTCAGCGTCAAGGCCAGGGGCCGGGAGAGCACCCTCACGGGCGCCGGCTGTCGGGGCTTCCATATTATCACCCCCTCAGGCGACCTCACCTCGGTGATAACACGGAGGGGCCTCAGTATACCCTCATCGGCTATCGCCGACATCATCCTGGCCACCTGAACGGGGGTTACCAGCAGCTCGCCCTGGCCCAGTGCGATATTGGCCGTGTCTCCGGCGGAGAACGGGCCCCGTGGCAGGGCCGGAACGGACTCATCAAGCCCAAGCCCCGTCGGTCGCCCAAACCCGAGACGGTTGGCCAGGTCCAGGACCAGCTCGGGCCCTAGCTGCAGCCCGAGAGTCACGAAGGTGGTGTTACAGGAGACCGTCATGGCCCCGGCCAGGCTCACCGTACCGTGGCCACCGACCCTGCAGCGGATAACCCGCTCTCCCAGGCGTAGGTAGCCGCCGCAGTTGAAGTAGGAGTAGGGCCCTGCAATACCGGACTCAAGGGCTGCGGCGGCAGTCACCACCTTGAACACCGAACCCGGCGGGTAGCCCCTCAGGGCGCGGTTCACCAGGGGGCTCCCCGGTTCATCGAGGTAGGCCCCCACCCGGTCCTGTTCGTAATTGGGGCGGGAGGCCATGGCGAGGACCTCTCCCGTCTCCGGTCTGACGACCACTACAGCGCCCCGCGGGATGAGCCGGTCCATGACGTCCTCCACGATCCGCTGCACCGTGGGGTCTATCGTGGTGACGACCGCGGGCAGCGCGCTGGACAGCGTGCTCCTAACACCTAGGCCGTTCAAGGGAACTCCCCTGGCGTCGACGTAGAGGAAGATGCCCTCGCCCCGCCCGTCCGAGCGCAGGAGGTGGTCGACGGCGCTCTCTAGGCCTACGGCCCCCCTCCCGTTGCCGTCGAGGTGGCCTACGAGATGCCTGGCTTTGGAACCGGCTCCGTACCTGACGTAACGGGGGACTATCATTATCTCATCGAGCTCAGCCACCAAGCGGGAGACAGAGGCGGCCTCCGCCGGACTGAGGTCGGACAGCAAGGTGACGGGGGGTTCGGAGCTTAAGGCGCCCCAAAAGGCCTCAGCCTCAGCGCCCGTGAAATCAGCCAGGCGGCGGGCGAGATGCTGCGGCTCATCGGGGCGAGAGATCAGGACCAAGTCAAGCCGATAATCGCTGTCGGTCAGGGAGGTGCCGTCACGGTAGAGGATATCTCCCCTCTCCAGCGTGGATAGGGGGATGCGTCGCTGCTCTACGGCGAGGGCCGCCAGCTCGCCCCCCCACAGGATCTGACAGTAGAACAACCTCAGACCGAGGAGCGCGAACATAACGCTGACGGCGAGGATGAGGGTCGTTATGCGTCTTGCGGGCAAGGGATCACCTCCCGGCGCTGTCACTGGATGTTTTTCCCGACAGCGCCAGGAGGTATTCCAAATATCTACTTCTGATACTTCCTCAGGTTCTGAAGGTGCTCGGCGTAGGTCTCGCTGAAAGCGTGCTCACCCGTCCCGTCGCCCTTGGAGACGAAATAGAGGTAATCGACATCCGCCGGGTACAGGGCGGCCTCGATAGAGGCCAGCCCAGGATTATTTATCGGTCCCGGGGGCAGGCCGGCGTTGCGGTAGGTGTTGTAGGGTGAGTCTACCTCCAGGTCCTTGCGGAACAGCGGCCGTTCCGCTCCCACATCGAGGACATACCTCACCGTGGGATCGGCGTCGAGCTTCATCCCGATGCGGAGGCGGTTGTGGTACACGCCGGAGATTATCGGTCGCTCGGCGGCCACGCGAGCCTCGGCCTCGATTATGGAGGCCAGAGTCACCACCTCGTGTACGGTCATCCCGAGCTCCTCCGCCCTCTGGCGCATCTCGTCGTTGAAGACCTCCCGGAACCTGTCCAACATCATGCGGAGGATGTCTTCTTCAGTGGCCTCCCGAGTCAGCACGTAGGTATCCGGAAAGAGATATCCCTCCACCGGGTGGGGGATAACGTCTAGGGCGTCGTGGGGAACGAACTCGGGGACAAAGGACGGGTCGTGAGCGAGGGCCACAAACCTCTCACGGTCCACGAAACCTAACGAGGAGAGCTTATCGGCTATGAGAGAAAGGGTGTACCCCTCGGGTATGGTGAAGGAGTAGGTCACCACCTCGCCGGCCACCAGCTTGTCGATGATCTCGTTCATCGCCATGTCGCGGCTGAACCTGTACTCCCCCGCCTTCAGCAGCCCATCCACGCCGCGCCATCTGGCCAGCAACCGAAAGGCTAAGGGATCGTTGATCACCCCGGCCCGGTGCAGGAGACCGGCGATGGCGGCCGTTGTGGAGCGCGGTGGCACGTAGACCTCCACCTCCGATCCGTCGGTCGGGTCCACCGGGCCGAGCACGATGTGAAGGTAATGAGAAACTAGAAAGCCGACCCCTAACACCAGTACCAGCACCAGAACGTGTAAGTTAAGGGCTCGGCTTCTGGTGGTTACGGCTTTCAGCAGCGCCCTGAGCCTGAACATCCGTCGTTCTCCCTGACGAGGACTTACTCTAGATTATATACCGCCGAGTGGGGAACTGGTCAAGCCTCCGGGCCTAGCTCTCCTCATCCCATTCGTCGAACTCCTGCTCCATCCTCTCCTCCCAGGCCTGGCTCACCCTATCCCATTCCTCATCGTCCTCGATGTCGTAGAGCACTTCCTCCCCGTTCTCATCCACCTCCAAGCGGAGGATGACGGCCTCATCGACCTCTGCATCCTCGCCCTCGGGGGGCAGGAGAACCAGGTACTCCTTGTCGTCGACGTCCAGGACATCGATCACCGTGAACTCGTACTCGTCTCCGTCCTCGTCGGTGAGAACGATCGTGTTCTCCCTGTCTTCCATCTGACGCACCACCTCTCTCGTGGAAATCACCCGTATTCTACACTAGCAAAAGGTACCTGTCAACGACGTCCGGGCTCAAAGCAGTCTTAATTTAACCAACCTCCTCCTCACCTATTATGCCTGTTCCTATGATCGAGGTAGGCCTGCAGGATAAGCGATGCGGCCACCTTGTCGATGATCTCGCGTCGCCTTCGTCTCCGGACGTCGGCCTCGATGAGGTACCGCTCGGCGCTTACCGTGCTGAACCTCTCATCCCAGAAGGTCACCTTCACGTGCTCGGGGATGGCCGCCCGTAGCTCCTCCGCGTAGGCCCGCACCTCCGCGGCCTCGGGCCCGTAACTGCCGTCTGAGCGACGCGGCAGGCCGATAACCACCTCCCGGACCTTCTCCTCCTCAATTACCCGGGCCACCTCCCCGAGGTCATCTCTCGCCAGCACAGTCAGCGGCCCGGCCACCAGCCCGAGCTCGTCGCTCACTGCCAGGCCCACCCGCTTGCTGCCGACGTCAAGGCCGAGGATCTTCAAAGTGCGCCTCCTCCCGTAATGGTCGCTAAACCACAGCTATGGACATCTCCGGGCAACGTCCCACGCAGTAACCGCAGAGCACACAGCGGCCACGATCTACCCTGACCTTGCCCGCCACCAGCTCCAGGGCCCCCTGGCCGCAGGCCTGAACACACAGAGCGCAGCCCGAGCAGGTTGGCTCTATGACCAGCTCCTTGGTGGCATGCCTGAGCTCCTCCAGCACCGCGGGGGACACGGGCCGCCCCTCAAAGAGGGCCACGTCCATCTCCAGCTCCGCGCGGCTCTTTATCCCCACGGCCACCGCGTCCGCGTAGGGTAGGTCGAGGGCGAACCCGAGGGCCGCCTCCACATCCTGCAGCAGGGTCCCGCCGCCGAGCACCTTCATGAGGCAGATACCCTTGCCGGCCGCCCTCGCGCGGCTGAGGGCGCCGTGCATCTCCTGCGCGCTCCCCCTTATGCCGATGCCTCTCGCGTTCATGATGGCCATGATGACGTCGACCTCCGGCCGCCGCGCGGCGGCCAGCACTGCCGCCGGAGAATGGGTGGAGATGCCCGTGGCCCTAACGGCTCCAGCCTCCTTAGCCCGCACCAGGGCCTCAAGCGCCTCCCGGTGGCCCTCCAGCGTCTCCGCCGATTCCTGCTCGTGCAGCATGAACAGGTCGATGTAGTCGGTCCCCATCGACCTCAGGGCGTGGCCGAGGCTCCGCTCGAGCGACACCGCATCGTAGGCGTAGGCCTTGGTCGCCAGGATCACCTGGGGCCGATCCACCTCGCGCAGAAAGAGTCGAAAGTGCTCGTAATTATCGTAGAGCTCCGCGGTGTCGAAGAAGTTGACCCCAAGAGCATGCGCCATCGCCATGAGCCTTGCGCCCTCAGTCGGCCGGAGGCCGGCCTGAAGACGACTCAACGTCAGGGCACCGAAACAGAGACGGGACACCACCAGTCCCGTCTCGCCTAGAGTCCTCCGCTCCATCTTTCCCCTCACCCATTATCTCCTATCCCTCTGCAGCGCATCCCGGGCCAGCAGCATGATGAATAGGAACCCCACGGCAAAGCCGCTGATGTGGGACCACCATGCAATACCCTGGGCCATAGTATTGGGCGCTCCCAGATTGGCCACTCCGTTTAATAACTGCAACACGAACCACAGAAAGAGGAAGAGAACCGCCGGCACCTCCGCCAGCTGAAGGAAGAAGCCCAGGGGAACGAGGGCCAACACCCTCGACCTGGGGAAGAGTAGGAAGTAGGCGCCGAGGACCCCCGCCACCGCCCCGCTGGCCCCGATCGTCGGGATCGGCGACAGGGGGTTCGCCAGGGCGTGGCCGAAATTGGCCGCCACCCCGGCCAGGAGATAAAAAAAGAGGTAACGGGTATGACCCAGCCGGTCCTCGACGTTATCACCGAAGACCCAGAGGTATAACATATTCCCGATGATATGGGCCCAGCCGCCGTGGAGAAAGGTCGCCGTAATGAGGGTCTCGTCGAAGAGCCCGAGCCGAGCGGGGACGACCCCCAGGGAAGTGTAGAGCTCTCTGAGGGCTACCGGGTCCAGCGTCAGCTGATAGGCGAAGACCAGAATATTTAGGAATATAAGCGCTGTGTTAACAAAAGGAAAAGAGCGCGGCCTGACGCTGTCCTTGATGGGAATCAACGGCCATCTCCCCCGGTGTACCGCCCCTCGGCCCTATCTACCTGTCTTCTTACGGAAGGGATCATTTCTCCTCCTTCAGGTAATAGGCCACCAGTTCCTCCAGTAGCTCGTCCCTCTCTATCTTGCGGATCAGGCTGCGGGCCTCGCCGTGACTGGTGATGTAAGCCGGATCTCCGGACAGGAGGTAGCCCACGATCTGATTGATGGGGTTATAACCCTTTTCCTTTAACGCCTCATAGACGGCCGTGATGACCTCTCGGGGCTCGTAGGATTCCTCGGCCTTGACCTTGTACATCATGGTCTCCTCGGAATCGACCATCGAGTTCACCACCTTCCCGATGACTTGGCGGTTAGGGATAGGTTCGGCACACCTCCCCCCATTTCCTCTATTTTCCCATCGGCGCCCGCGTCCTATCCAGCCAGCTGTTCCCTAATAACCTCGACCGCGCGCTCCAGGGCGCTCTCGAGGCCCGAGGGGTCCTTGCCCCCGGCCTGCGCCATGTCGGGACGTCCGCCGCCGCCGCCGCCGACCAGCCGCGCCGCCTCCCTCACTATGTCACCGGCCCGTACGCCGCGCTTCACCACGTCCGGCGTGGCAGCCGCGATGAGAGAGGCCTTCCCCTCGATCTCGGCGCCCAGGACCACCACCCCGCTGCCCATCTTGTCCCGTAGGAAGTCCGCCATCTCGCGCAGGCCCTTGATGTCGGCGCCCGGGACCACCGCCCTGGCCACCCTGACCCCGTCGATCTCCACAGTGTTCTCCAGGATCTCCAGACCGGCCTCGCGGGCGAGTTTGCTCTTCAGGCCCTCCACACTCGCCTCGAGCTCCTCCACCCTAGCCAGGAGCGACCGCACTTTCTCTGGTACCTCCTCGGCCGAACACCGCAGGAGGCTTCCAGCCTCCTCGAGATAGCCCTCGCGCGCCAGGGTGTAGTCCAGCAGGGCCTGGCCACAGACCGCCTCGATCCTGCGCAAGCCCGACCCGATGCTGGCCTCGGCAGTTATCCTGAACAACCCGATCTGACCCGTCCGCTCGACGTGAGTCCCGCCGCAAAGCTCCAGGCTGAAATCTCCTATCTCGACCACCCGTACCTTATCCCCGTATTTCTCCCCGAACAGGGCGACGGCTCCCCGGTCCAGGGCCTCTTGGTAACTGTAATGACTGGCCGAGACGGGAAGGTCCTGGAATATAGCCCGGTTCACCAGCTCCTCCACCTCTCGCAGCTCCTCCGGCTCGAGCGCCCCGAAGTGGGTGAAGTCAAAGCGCTGCCGGTCGGGGGCTACCAACGAACCCGCCTGGGCAGCGTGCTCGCCCAACACCTCCCTCAACGCCTTGTGCAGGAGGTGGGTGGCCGTGTGGTGCCTGGCGGTGGCGCTCCTCCGGACCGGGTCCACCGAGGCCCACACGGTGAGACCTCGTCTGCCCTGCCCCTCCATCAGCCGGCCGACGTGCAGGACGACGCCGTCCCTGCTTCGCCTGGTATCCTCCACGGCGAAGCGGAAGCCCTCACCCGCCATCTCGCCGGCATCGCCGACCTGACCGCCGGCCTCGGCGTAAAAGGGCGTCCTGCTCAAGACCACGGCGCCCACGAAACCAGGTTCAGCCTCCGTCCGAAACCGCCCGGCCTCGTCCACGAAACCCAGAAGCTCCGCCTCGACCTGGAGCTCCGAGTAGCCGAGGAATTCCGTGGGCGACGCCCCCGCATCGTCTGCCAGGACGAGTTCTCCCCAGCCGCCTTCCTGCTTCCGGGCGGCCCTCGCCCTCTCCCTCTGCCGGGACATGGCCGCCTTGAAGCCCTCTTCGTCTACGCTCAACCCGGCCTCGGCCGCGAGATCGCGGGTGAGGTCCAGGGGAAAACCGTAGGTGTCGTACAGCCTGAAGGCGTCCTCGCCCGATATGACCTCCGAGCCGGCCCTGCGGGTTCGCTCCACTATCTCCGCGGCGATCTTCATCCCCTCGTGCAGGGTCTCCTGGAACTTCTCCTCCTCAGCTCTCACCACCCGCACTACATGCTCCCGGCGGTCGATGAGCTCGGGGTACGCGTCGCCCATGGCCTCGATAACCAGGGAGACCATACGATGCAGGAAGGGCTCCGAGAGGCCCAGCACCTTCCCGTATCGCACCGCGCGCCTAAGGATCCGCCGCAGCACGTAGCCCCTGCCCTCGTTCCCGGGCAGGATCCCGTCGGTTATCAAGAAGGCACAGGCCCGGGCGTGGTCGGCGATGACGCGGAAGGGCATGCCGTCGGGCCCACGGTCGTACTTCTTCCCAGTGAGCGATTGGACCGCCTCGATGATGGGCCACACGAGGTCGGTCTCGAAGATGCTCGGGACGCCCTGCAAGATGCTGGCCATTCGCTCAAGGCCCATGCCGGTGTCTATGCTCGGCCTGGGCAGGGGGGTCATGCGCCCCTCCTCGTCCCGTTCGAACTGCATGAACACCAGGTTCCAGACCTCCAACCACCGGTCGCAGTCGCACTCACCCACAGCACATACCGGCGCATCGCACCTGTGCTCGGGGCCCCTGTCGTAGATCAGCTCGCTGCACGGCCCACACGGCCCGGTATCCCCCATGCTCCAGAAGTTATCCTTCTCGCCGAGCCTGATGATCCTGTCAGCGGGAACCCCGGCCACCTCCTGCCACAGCCCGGCCGCCTCGTCATCATCACGGTACACAGTTATCCACAGGCGGTCCTTGGACAGCTCCAGCGCCTCCGTCAAGAGCTCCCAAGCATAGGTTATGGCCTCGCGCTTGAAATAATCTCCGAAGGAGAAGTTGCCCAGCATCTCGAAGAAGGTCGCGTGCCTGGCCGTCCTGCCCACCTCTTCCAGGTCGTTGTGCTTCCCGCTCACCCTGAGACAGCGCTGCGCGGTGACTGCCCTGGTATAGGGCCTTTTCTCAAGGCCCACGAAGGTGTCCTTGAACTGAACCATGCCCGCGTTGGTGAACAACAGGGTCGGGTCGCCAGCGGGAATGAGCGAAGAGCTGGCGACGACGGTGTGTCCCCTCTCTCTAAAGAATTCGAGGAACGTCCTGCGAAGCTCAGATCCGGTCATTTTCTTCATCCTGGGTCCTCCCTCCCGAACTCTTCAAAAGGAAACCCCCGGCCCGACAGGGGCGAGGGGTCATCTCGCGGTACCACCCTGATTCGCCGCGGAAGCGGCATCTCGGCGGATCACGTCACGCAATCCACGGCTTATCGCGCGCCCACGCCGGCCCTTCGGCCTCCATATCCTTCGGGCCGGTGCTCCCGGGGGGCCCGGCACGCCGTTCCAAGGGCCCTTTCACCCGCCCGGGCCCCTCTCTGGGTGGAACCCTACGCACCTTCTTCCCGTTCACAGCCTTCACCTTATCAGTTCCCCGCTGCCGAGATTATACCCGAGGCGGGAGAATCTGTCAACGGCTGAGGCCCCGGCCCTATTGCCGCACCTTTCTTATGAGGTACCAGATCAATACCCTGGCCACCGCCATCACCGGGACGGCGAGGAACATGCCCACGACCCCGCCCAGCTGCGCGCCGGCCAACACGGAGAAGATGACGGCCAGGGGGTGAAGGCCCACGCGTTCGCCCAGGATCTTCGGGCTGAGGACGAGGTTCTCTAGCTGCTGGATGCCGAAGAACATGAGGACCACCCACAGCGCCAGCAGGGGGTCCTTCAGGAGCGCCAGGGCCACTGCCGGGATCGCCCCGACGATGGGGCCGAAATAGGGGATGATGTTGAAGAACCCGGCGACCATGCCCAGGATGAGCGCGAACCTGACGCCCAGCAGCTGCAGCCCAAGGGCGGTCAGTACTCCCACCACTAACGCCAGGATCAGCTGCCCCCTGATGAACCCGGCCAGGGCCCGGTCCACCTCGACGGCCACCGCGAGGACCTCGGCCCGCGATTCCTTGGGGACGAGGGCGGTCAGCTTGTCCTTGAAGGCCGGCAGGTCCCTGAGGAGATAGAAGGCCAGGATGGGGGCCAGGATCAGGCTCAGCAACCCCGAGAAGAGGCTCACCGTGCCCTGCACTGCCGCCCGGGCCAGGTTGAGAAGCGTTTGCTCGAGGTCGCGGATGGTGTCGTTGACCACCGCCCTCACGCTGTCGGGAAGCGGTGTCCGGGTGAAGCTGCGTTCCAACCTCTCGCCGAAGGCCTCCACCCGCCGGATGAGCTCGGGCACGCTCTCCGCGAACCTGTTCAGCTCAGCCAGCAGGTTGGGGACCAGGAACACGACCACCAGGGCCACGACGGCGCCGAACACGGCGTAGACCGCCAGTATCGCCAGAAGGCGACCAAGGCCCCTGCTCTCGAGGAATTCGATCAGGGGCGCGAACAGGTACGTGATGACCAGCGCGAACAGGAAGGGGGTCAGGACTGCCCTGATGGCGAAAACTAAAAGGAGCGCCGTTACGATGACGCCGCTTATTATAAGATACAAGGTTATACGCCGTGAAACCAGGGACGGACCTCCTATCGGCGAGCGGGCCCAGGAAGCTCCGGGCCCGCCGCTGTCAATGCTTAATCTTGTCCTTCAACATCCTCACGCTCTCCTGCGTCCTCACGAAGAACCTCCCGGCGCCCTTGGACAGGTTCTCTGTGCCCTCCATGAGCTTTTTCCTGGCGTCATCTCTCATCTGCGGCGATAACAGGAACCCGGCCGCCAATCCCAGCAACCCCACCAGCAGCAGGCCTCGGAGATAGCCTGTGGACATCTGCTCACCTCCCGTAAGCCTTCTCGAATTCCTGTTTCAGCTCTTCCTCCGTAACCCTCACCAGGCCACCATCGGGGTCCAGCTTGTACAGCTCGCAGTGGGATTTGCCCACCTTGAACTCGATGCAACACTCAGAACAGAAGTACTGCGCCATCCCAACCTTTCCCACGGCCCGGCCGCCGCATACGGGACACTGCATGCTGTCTCACCCCTAACGGTCCTAGTATTCCCCCGAAGGCCGTGGGAATTCCCCCATTAAAGGTTTAAGGCCCGGGGTCCTCCCGGGCCGTCTTCACGCCTCGATTAATCCCTCGTACTCCTCCAAGAGCCGCCGTGTCACGGGGCCCGGCGGCCCGAGCTCTATCCCGTCCACCGACCGGACCGGCATCACCTCGAGCACCGTTCCGGTCAGGAAGGCCTCCTCGCAGTCCCGAAGCTCGTCGACCTCAAGGCCTCTCTCCTGAACCTCGAGGCCCAGCCTGCCGGCGATCTCGAGGACTTTAGCCCTGGTAACTCCGGGGAGGATGTTGTCCACGGGGTAAGTGACTAGCCTGCCGTTCCTCACCGCGAAGAAATTGCTGCTGGTGCCCTCGGTGATCACGCCGTCCCTCACGAACAGAGCGTCGAAGGCCCCCCTCTTGGCCGCCTCCTCTTTGCCCAGGACGTTGGGCAAGAGGCCCACGGTCTTGACTTCACACAAACCCCACCGGACGTCAGGTAGGGTCACCAGGTCGACGCCGCGCCGCACTAGCTCCCGGTCCGGCCGAGCGACCTCCTGCGTGAACATGAAGGCGGTCGGCCTGACTCTCTCCGGGAAACGGTGCACGCGGGGGGCCGGCCCCCGGGTCAGCTGGATGTACACAACCCCCAGGTAACACTCGTTGAGGTCAATAAGCTCCAGGGCGTACCCCTTGAGCTCCTCGGGGCCGAAGGGCAAGGGTATCTGCAGGAACCTGGCACCCCGCTCCATCCTCGCCATGTGCTCGCGCCAGAGGAAGGGTTCCCCCCCATAGACCCTCACCACCTCGTAAACAGCGTCGGCGAAGAGAAGGCCCCTGTCGGTTACGGGAACCCGCGCATCTCCTTCATCGACTATCTCACCGTTGAGGAAGACCTTCGGCATCCTCCCGCCCCCTTATTACCTCGCTGATAGTACCTCCGCCGAGACACACCTCGCCCTGGTAGAGAACCGCGGCCTGTCCAGGAGTCACCGCCCGCTGGGGCGCATCGAAGCGGAGCACCGCTCGTCCGTCCCCGAGGGGCCAGACCCTGGCCGGCCGGTCCTCCGCCCGATACCTGACCTTGACGGTGACCCTCTCCCCTGGCCTCGGCTGCCGCCCCGATACGTAATTCATATCAGACGCTACAAGTCCCCAGGCGAAGAGGTCGTCTCTCCTCCCCACTATCACCGCGTTCCTGACCGGGTCGATATCCACTACGTAGGCTGGGTAACCCAGGGACAGGCCGAGCCCGCGCCTCTGACCGATGGTGTAGAAGGCCAGGCCCTCATGTTCGCCCAGCACCTCTCCTGTGACGCTGAGCATCGGGCCTGGGCGCATAGCCCCACGGGCCCGCTTACGGATGAACTCTCGGTAGTCGCCCTCCTGGACGAAACAGATCTCCTGGCTCTCGGGCTTCTCAGCCACCCTGAGGCCCAGGTCGCGGGCCCTCCGCCGCACCTCGTCCTTGGTGTACTCCCCCAACGGGAAGAGAGTGCGCGCCAGCTGCTCTTGCGTCAGGCCGTAGAGGGCGTAGCTCTGGTCCTTATCGCGGTCCCGGCCCCTGAGCAGGAGAAACCCGCCCTCACTCCGGGCCCTCCTGGCATAATGGCCCGTGGCCAGGTAATCCGCACCCCACGCCCGAGCCTTGTCCATCAGCACCTCGAACTTGATGTACCGGTTGCAGGCGATGCAGGGGTTGGGCGTCCGGCCCCGCAGGTACTCGCTGACGAAGGGCTCGATCACGGCCTCCTCAAAGGGCCCCTGCAGGTTTATGACGTAGTAGGGGATGCCCAGCCTAAAGGCCGTAGAGCGGGCGTCCTCCACCGCCGCCAGGGAACAACAGCCGCCCGGCGGCGCCTTCTCGGGGTCGTCGGGGTCGGGCAGCAACCGCATAGTCACCCCGATGACCTCATACCCCTGTTCCACAAGCAAAGCGGCGGCCACGGAACTGTCCACGCCACCGCTCATCGCCACCACAACTCTCTGCCTCGCCATCTCCAACACCCCGGTGAGAGAGGTGGGACAGCCTCTAGGCCGACTTCCGCCTCTCCTTATAATCGGCTATGGCCCTGTGCAGGGCGTCCGCGGCGAGGTTGGAACAGTGCATCTTGTTGGGGGGGAGGCCGCCCAACTCCTCGGCTACGTCCTCCCTGGTGATGGCCAGGGCTTCCTCTATCGTCTTCCCCTTGACCAGCTCGGTGATGGCGCTGCTGGTCGCTATGGCCGCGCCACAACCGAAGGTCTTGAACTTGATGTCCACGATCCGGTTATCCTCGACCTTGATGAACATCTTCATAATGTCGCCGCAGACTGGGTTTCCCACCTGACCCACGCCGTCGGGGTCCTCTATCTCTCCGACGTTCCTGGGGTTTGTGAAGTGGTCCATCACCTTATCGCTGTACATGTTGCAACTTCTCCTCTCCTCTTCCCCCCACCAAGGGAGACATAGACCGCAATCTCTCGATGATCGACGGCAGTACCTCTAGGACGTAATCGATATCCTCCTCGCTGTTGCCCGTCCCGAGGGACATCCTAACGGACCCATGGGCCAGCTCGTGGGAGATGCCCATGGCCAGAAGAACGTGTGATGGTTCCAGGGAACCGGAGGTACAGGCCGAACCGCTGCTGGCCGCGATCCCCTGCAGGTCCAGGTTCAACAGGATGGACTCCCCCTCAACGTAGGCGAAGGAGATGTTGACGTTGTTCGGGAGACGCTCCTCCCGCGGCCCGTTCAGGCGCACGTCCTCCACCCGGTCCAGGATCCCCTCGATGAGCTTGTCTCGTAACTTGAGAAGGTGCCGTCGCCTATCCTCGAGCTCTTCCTGGGCCAGCTTGGCGGCCAGCCCCAGGCCGACGATACCGGGAACGTTCTCTGTGCCCGCCCGCATCCTCCTCTCGTGGCCGCCGCCGTGGGCTATGGGCTTGATCTTAGTCCCCCTCCTGACGTACAGGGCGCCCACGCCCTTGGGACCGTAGATCTTGTGTGCAGACAGTGACAGCAGGTCGACCCCCAGCTCCTCAACGTCCACCTTCACCTGGCCGACCGCCTGCACGGCGTCGGTATGGAAGTACACGCCCCTCTCCCGGGCGATGGCCGCAAGCTCCTTGATCGGCTGAATGGCCCCCATCTCGTTGTTGGCCATCATGATACTGACGAGGATCGTGTCGTCCCGCAGGGCCGCCTTGAGGTCGTCCGGCGAGACCAGGCCCGCCGAGTCCACCCCGAGGACCGTTACCTCGTAGCCCTCCTTCTCCAGGAACTCACACGTGTGGAGGACGGCATGATGTTCAATGGCCGAGGTTATGATGTGACGGCCCTTCTTCCGGTTGGCCAGGGCCACTCCCTTTATGGCCAGGTTATCCGCTTCGGTGCCGCCGCTGGTGAAGACGATCTCCCGCGGGTCGGCGTTGATCAGCGACGCCACCCTCTCCCGGGCCTCCTCTACCCCCTTACGGGCCTCCCGGCCGAAGCCGTGCACGCTGGAGGGGTTGCCGAAGGTGTCGGTCATGTACCGCAGCACCAGCTCGGCGACCTCGGAGCGTACCGGTGTGGTGGCCGAGTGATCAAGGTATACCTTGCGCAACCGTACCATCTCCCATCAGATGTAATACATGTAGTTCTTATCACCTGACTTACGAGCTTCCTCGCACAGGTCCGCCAGGGTGATGGAGTCGACGACCTCCGTGATGCTGTCCCTGACCTTGGCCCAGACGCTACGTGCCATGCAGCCGGCCGCCCTGCCGCAGTGTTCAACCGCGTCGTGTTCGTCCGCGACACAGTCGGTGGGGGCTATGGGCCCCTCGAGGACGCGGATTATATCCCCTACGCTTATACTGGCCGGGTCCTTGTTCAGCATATACCCGCCGTGCGCGCCTCGCACGCTCTTGACCAGACCCGCCTTCCGCAGCGGCGCCACCAACTGTTCCAAGTAGTGCTCGGAGAGCCCCTGTCTGTCCGCGATCTCCTTCAGCGGAATGGGACCCCGCCCGTGGTTCATGGCCAGCTCGAACATGGCCTTAACGCCATACCGGCCTCTCGTCGAAAGCCTCAAAGCCTCACCCCCAAATTCCGAGTGGGCCACTAGGGTTTCCGCGTACATGGTAACACACCCCACGCCCGCCTGTCAACGCCCATTTCGACCATTCCCATGGATATGCTCGGCTTTAGATTGCCCGCCCAGGGGGACCGTGATACAATCGGGGGGAGGTGATGCGGGATGTCGCATGCATGTCCTGAATGCGGGTTCAAGGGGAAGAGGGTGCCACTCGAGACGGTACAGGCCCTGGCGACGCGGCCTCTGGAGGCCGAGGCCTCATACGAGCTGTGCCTGAACCCCTCCTGCGACCTAGTGTACTTCAAGCCCGAGGGGGCCCGTCTCTTCAAGTCCGACCTCAAGGTCAAGGTATGGTTCAAGGAGCCCGACGATCCGGACTGCCCGGTGTGCTACTGCTCCCCTTTGACCCGGCGGCAAATTAGGTCGGCGGTATCGCGCGGCGCCCAGACCATCGAGGAGGTGCGTCAGCTCACGGGCGCGCTGCGCACCGGGTTCTGCCGCACGGAGAACCCGACGGGCATGTGCTGCCACCGTGCCCTGGAGCAGGAGATAGCACGCCTCAGCGCCGCTTATCCCTCTCCTTGAGCCTTCGCAGGCGGCGCACTAGCTCCGCCTCGACGCCGAGCTCCCCGGGATGGTAAAAGGTCTCGTGGAGCAGGTTTCTCGGCAGGTACTGCTGCCTGACGTAGTGTCCGTCGTAGTCGTGGGGGTATTTGTATCCCCTGCCGTGCCCCAGCCTCTTGGCCCCGCGATAGGAGGAATCGCGGAGATGGTCGGGCACCTCACCCACCCTGCCCTCCTCCACCGCCCGCCAGGCCTCGGAGATACCGCGGTAGGCGCTGTTGCTCTTGGGCGCCAGCGCAACGTATAACGCTGCCTCGGCCAGGGGTATCCGCGCCTCGGGCATGCCGAGATATTCCACCGCCTGGGCGGCCGACACCGCCACGCTCAGGGCGTTGGGGTCGGCCAGCCCCACGTCCTCTGCCGCCTGCACGATGATCCTCCTGGCGATGAAGCGGGGGTCCTCCCCGGCATACAGCATCCTCGCGAGGTAATAGAGGGTGGCGTCCGGGTCAGAGCCCCGCATGCTCTTTATGAAGGCGGAGATGTTGTCGTAGTGGGAGTCGCCCTCACGGTCGTGGCGAAGCACGGCCGCCGACAGGGATTGGGCGATTACGGACCTGTCAATGCGCCGTACGCCGTCAGGCCCGGGCTCTGTGGTGAGCGCGGCCAGCTCCAGGGCGTTGAGCGCGACCCGCGCGTCGCCGGCGGCCCTTCGTGCCAGATACTGAACCGCATCCTCCTCGACCTCCACCCGGAGCCCGCCGAGGCCCCTTTCCTCGTCCCGCACCGCCCTCCTGATCACCGTCGCTATGTCCTCCTCACTGAGCGGCTCCAAACGAAAGAGCATGGACCTGGACACCAGCGCGGGCACGCAGTCCACCATCGGGTTGAAGGTGGTGGCCCCGATCAGCACGACGGTGCCGTCCTCCACGTAGGGCAGCAGCGCATCCTGCTGCGTCTTGTTGAACCGGTGTATCTCGTCGATGAACAGGATGGTCCGGATCCCGTAAAGACGTCTCCTCTCCTGGGCCTCCTCGGCGACCCGGCGTATGTCCTTGACCCCGGCCGTCACCGCGTTCAGCTGCTCGAAGTGGGAACGGGTCATACGGGCGATGATCCGGGCCAAGGTGGTCTTCCCCGTGCCCGGCGGCCCGTATAGGATAACCGAGCCAAGCCTGTCCGCCTCTATGGCCCGGCGCAGCAGCGCCCCCTCGCCCACCACGTGGCGCTGTCCGAGGAACTCATCGAGGGTCCGCGGGCGCATGCGCGAGGCGAGGGGCTCGGCGTAGGGATCGCGGTCGGAGCGGCCATTGAACAGATCCATTGCCCCTCAGTCCAAGACCTCCTTCATGATCTCGAGGGCCCGCTCGATGTCCCCGCGGGAGACGTCGTGGTGGGTTACGACGCGAATTCGCGCCGGGTCCAGCGCGTTCATCAGCACGCCCCGGCCCCGCAGCTCCTCGACTATCCGACGGGCATCACCTTCCACGTCGAAGTAGACGATATTGGTCTGCACGGCGTCGGGGTCGAGACGCACCTTGCGCATCTCGGCCAGCCCGGCTGCCAGCCTCCGGGCGTTCTCGTGGTCCTCTACCAGCCGGTCGACCATCTTCTCCAGGGCCACGATGCCGGCGGCCGCCAGCACTCCCGCCTGCCTCATGCCGCCTCCGAGGAGCTTACGGTTCTTCCGGGCCCGGGCGATGAAGTCGGCGTCGCCCGCCAGGATCGAACCCACGGGTGCGCACAGCCCCTTTGAGAGACAGAACATGACCGAGTCGACGTGCCGCGTGATCTCCGTTACCGGCAGGTCATAGTAGATGGCGGCGTTGAACACACGCGCGCCGTCCAGGTGAACGGGCACGCCCGCCTCATGCGCCGTACCACACACCTCCCTGAACAGCTCCAGGGGCCACACGGCGCCACCGGCGCGATTGTGGGTGTTCTCGAGGCAGACCAGTCCAGTCCTCGGCAAGTGAATGTCATCGCCCCTTACGGCACCCCTGACCTGAGCCGGGGTAATCACGCCGCGCTCGCCCGGCAGAGGCCTCGTCTGCACCCCTGCGAGGACGGCGAGCCCGCCGACCTCGTAATAAAAGATGTGGGCCTCGGCCTCGAGGATTACCTCCTCGCCCCTCCGGGCGTGGGTCATCACCGCCACCTGGTTGCCCATAGTGCCGCTGGGCAAGAACAGGGCGGCCTCCTTGCCCACCTTCTCCGCCGCCAGCTCTTGGAGCCTGTTCACGGTGGGGTCGTCACCGTAAACGTCATCTCCTACCTCGGCCTCAGCCATGGCGCGGCGCATCTCCAGCGTTGGCCGCGTTACCGTATCGCTTCTCAGGTCAATCAACATTCCCACTCCCCCTCCTTAACAGATACCCCCAGGAGCCGCGTGCCGGGCCAGGGTCGGCGGCCCCTCCTTCCGGTGATCCTTCTCCGCCCGGGGAGGAAAAACCTCTCGCGGGCGAAGTGGCGCTCGCGAGGAGGAATCGGTGAATCGAAAAAGAATCCCTTCCACACCGCTATGAGAGGAGGCAAGTTCGTGCCCGAAGCGAGAGAACGGTGGACGTGGCGCGGGGCCTTCGTCTTCGCCGTTATCGGCTCCGCCGTCGGCCTCGGCAACATATGGCGGTTCCCCTACCTGGCCTACGAGAACGGAGGCGGGGCCTTCCTAATCCCCTACTTCATCGCCCTGGTCACGACAGGAGTACCGTTGATGATCCTGGAGTTCGCCCTCGGGCACAAGTTCGGTGCCGGCGCGCCCATCGCCATGCGACGACTGAGAGAAAGCTTCGAATGGGTGGGGTGGTGGGCCACCGTCGTGGGATTCATAATCATCACCTACTACGCGGTGGTAATGGCCTGGACCATCAGGTACATGGTCAGCGCCGCCACGCTGGCATGGGGAGAGGACGCTGGGGGCTACCTCTTCGGGCAGGTGTTGCAGCTCACCGACAGCCCCTTCACCCTGGGAGGCATCCCCCTGCCGGTCTTCATCGCCTTCGTCATCGGCTGGGTGCTCATGTACCTCATCGTTAGGAGCGGGATCAAGGGCGTGGGACGGGTGGTCATGATCAGCATGCCCTTGCCGGTCCTCCTATTGATCATCCTCGTCCTGCGCGGCCTCACCCTGCCCGGGGCCATCGACGGCATCAACTATTACCTGGAACCCGACTTCGCCAAACTGGCCGACCCACAGGTCTGGCTGGCCGCCTACGGGCAGATCTTCTTCTCGCTGAGCCTGGCCCTGGCCATCCTCATCGCCTACGCCAGCTACCTGCCCGGGGACGCCGAGATCGTCAACAACGCTTTCCTGGCCAGCTTCGTCAACTGCGGCATCTCCTTCCTGGCCGGCCTCGCGGTGTTCTCCGTCCTCGGTTACATGGCCCTGGAACAGGGGGTCGACGTGGCCCATGTGGCGGCCGGGGGAGTGGGCCTCGCCTTCGTGGTGTTCCCGACGGGCCTCGGGCTGTTGCCCGCCGGAGCGTCGCTCTTCGCGGTCCTGTTCTTCCTCTTGCTCTTCAGCGCCGCCATCGACTCGGCCTTCTCCCTCGTGGAGGGAGTGGTCACGTCGGTGGCTGATAAGTGGAACCTAACGCGCTCCCAGGCCGTGACGGCGGTGACCCTGCCGGCCTTCCTCCTGGGGACCCTCTTCACCACGGGCGCTGGGCTGTACTGGCTCGACATCGTGGACCACTTCATCAACAACTTCGGCCTGGTGTTGGTGGGGCTCGTGGAGTGCATTATCGTCGGCTGGTTCTGGGGGGCGAAAGAGGTGAGGGAATACGTCAACGCGCGGTCTGAGATAAAGCTCGGGCCCTGGTACGAATTCTGTATAAAATACCCGACGCCCCTTATGCTCACCTTGACCCTGATCTGGTCCCTGTACAAGGAGCTCCGAGCTCCCTACGAAGGTTACCCACTGAGCGCCCTGTTCCTCGGCGGGTGGGCCGTGGTCATCGCGGCTCCCATCGTCGCTTATGTCTTAAGTAAACTGCACAGAAGAGAGGTGTCGTAGATGAGCGCCGGCGCCATCGTCATGGGCATCTTGGGTGTCCTCTTTCTCTGGGGCGGCACGGCCTATTTCCTGTCCATCGCCCTTAGGAAACAGGGCTTCTCCCGGAGGACGGATGAGGATGGGAAAGCGACCTCGTCGTGAGGCCGGGCCCGGGCGGCACCACTTTCATTACAACAGCTTGTCCAGGCGTGAACAGAGCTCCTTCTTCGACATGTACCCGACCATCCGTTCGGTCGGCTCCCCGTCCCGGAACAGTATCAGGGTCGGGATGCTCATCACGTGATATTGCCCGGCCAGCTCGTGGTTCTCGTCGGTGTTGAGCTTCGCCACCTTCAACCGACCCTCATACTGCCGGGCCACCTCCTCAATGATCGGGGCGAGCATGCGGCAGGGCCCACACCACTCGGCCCAGAAGTCGACCAGCACGGGCTCTTCGGACTTCAAGACCTCCTCCTCGAAGTTCCCGGCGTGAACCGTAACAATGGCCATCAAGAACCCTCCCTTGCCGGCTAAAAGATCGAAGCCGCCCCTTGGGCGACTGCTTCCTCTGTCTTGTAAAATACCCCACTGTGCCGTGTCCTCCGATGTTTTGAACCTGCGCTCGGCAGGTGGGTGCCCTCCTGACTGCTTTGTAAGTCCACTCTGGGGAGGCATTTACGCCACAGCCAGAGTCCAGGCTCCCTTTGTGAAGGTGTTGGCTCAAAACTTTTCGGCCTACCACGTACACAGCAGGGCGTGCTGACCGCTTCACTTTTCGCCTCGATCATACCACAAGAGGCCTGATCGCGCAAGCCAACCGCCGCGTCATCGTTGCCAATATTTTCACTATTCCTCCTCACGCACTCGTAGCTTGAGCTCCTCGAGCTGATGCGCGCCCACCGCAGCCGGCGCGCCGGTCATAAGGCAGGAGGCGCTGGTGGTCTTCGGGAAGGCGATGACGTCCCTGATGCTGTTCCTACCTGCGAGCAGCATGACCAGGCGGTCCAGCCCCAGCGCGATACCCCCGTGCGGGGGAGCGCCGTACTCCAAGGCCTCCAGCAGGAACCCGAACTTCGCCCGCGCCTCCTCCAGCGAGATACCGAGCGCCGCGAAGACACGCTCCTGCAGCCGGGCCGAATGCAGGCGTATGCTGCCGCCGCCGAGCTCGACGCCGTTGAGCACCAGGTCGTAGGCATCCGCCCGCACGGCCGCGGGGTCGGACTCGAGCAGGTCCGCGTCCTCCGGCAGGGGCGCGGTGAAGGGATGGTGCACCGCCTCGAGGCGGCCTTCCTCCTCGTTGTACTCCATCAGGGGGAAATCCACGATCCACACGAACCTGTCCTCTCCCCGCGCCAGATCCAGGCGTTTCCCGAGCAGCGAGCGGTAATGGCCCAGCGCCGTCCTGGCCACCCGCCAGCTGTCGGCGACCATGAGCACGAGGTCTCCCGAGGTGGCCCCCGTTCTCTGCAGGATTCCCGCAAGCTCCGCCTCGGACAGGAACTTCGCTATCGGTGACCTCACATCATCACCCTTGACCGCCAGCCAGGCCAGGCCCTTGGCCCCGTACTCACCCGCCCTGTCCGCGAGCTCCTCTATCTCCCTGCGGGAGAAGGAACCGCCGCCCTCCACCCGCATGGCCATCACCGATCCGCCGCCGGAGACCGTGCCCCTGAAGACGCGGAACTCGCTCTGGGCCACGACCTCCGAGACGTCTACCAGCTCCATGCCGAAACGCAGGTCGGGCTTGTCGGTGCCGAACCTGTCCAGGGCCTCGCGGTAGGACATGACCGGGAAGGGCGTGGCCAGCTCCCGCCCCAGCACCTCGCGGTACAAGTGGGCCATGAGCCCCTCCGTGAGGGCCATTACGTCGGGCCGGCTGACGAAGGACATCTCCACGTCTATCTGGGTGAACTCAGGCTGCCGGTCGGCCCTCAGGTCCTCATCGCGGAAGCAGCGCGCGATCTGGAAGTACCGGTCCACCCCTGAGACCATCAGCAGCTGCTTGAACAGCTGGGGAGACTGCGGCAGGGCGTAGAAGCGGCCCGGGCTTATCCTGCTGGGGACGAGGTAGTCGCGGGCCCCCTCGGGGGTGCTCCTGGTGAGCACCGGGGTCTCGATCTCCCAGAAGCCCCTGGCATCAAAGTAATCCCGCACGGCCTTCACCAGCCGGTGCCGGAAGCTGAGCGCCTCTAGCATGTCCGGTCGACGGAGGTCCAGGTAGCGGTGTTTCAATCGCAGGGTCTCCTCCACGTCGATGTCCGGCTCTATATAAAAGGGAGGGGTCCGGGACTCATTGAGGATCTCCGCGTCCTCGACCCCGACCTCTATCCGACCCGTCTTCAGCCGCGGGTTCTCGCTGCCCGCGGGCCTCGGGCGCACGTGACCCCGCACGGCCACGACGAACTCGCCCCGCAGCCGCTCGCCTACCGCCGAGACCCTCTCGGGCAGCTCCTGCCCGAAGACCACCTGCACCACGCCCGTGCGGTCGCGGAGGTCCACGAACAGGACCCCGCCGTGGTTACGCACGCGCTGTACCCAACCGGCCAGGCAAACCTCCTGCCCGACCTGCTCCTCGCAGAGCTCACCGCAGTAATGGGTCCTGGACCATTTCATAAGCCAGCCCTCCCGCACCTCTCCTGGATGTATCCTGCCAGTTCCTCCAGCGCTATATCCTCCTGTGTGCCCGTGCCCATGTCCCTCACCACACATCGGCCGGTGGCCAGCTCCTCTTCGCCCACGATGGCCACGAAGCGCGCCCCGAGACGATCAGCGTGCTTCATCTGCTTCCGGAGGCCCCTACCCGTGTACTCCGTATCGGCGGCCACACCTCGCCGGCGCAGCTCAGCCAGCAACACCACGCAGCGCGCCAGGGCCTCCTGGCCGACCGCGGCCAGGAAGACGTCCAGGCGACGCGGACCGGGGAACTCGTAGCCGTGATCCTCCAGGGTCAGGATCAGCCGCTCAAGGCCCATGCCGAACCCAACCCCCGGAGTGGGCTCACCTCCCAGGGTCTCGATCAGCCCGTCGTAGCGGCCCCCACCACATACGGCGTCCTGCGCCCCAAGCCCGGGATAGATTATCTCGAAGACCGTACGGGTGTAGTAATCGAGCCCCCGTACGATGTGATGGTCCACCTCATAGCGGATGCCGAGGGCGTCGAGGTGGCCGCGGAGCCGGACGAAGTGTTCCCGACACGGCCCACACAGGCTGTCCAACATGTGGGGAGCCCTCTCCTTGAGGCGGCGGCAGCCCTCCTCCTTGCAGTCCAGCAGCCGTAAGGGGTTACGCTCAATGCGGCTCCGGCAGTCTGGGCACAGCTGCTCGACACAGGGGAGGAAATGTTCGACCAGCCGGGCCCGGTAGCTCTCCCGACAGGTCGGGCAACCCACGCTGTTCAGCCGCACGGTGAGCCCGTCCAAACCGAATCGCCCCAGGAAGTCCAGCGCGAGGGCTATGACCTCCACGTCCACGGCGGGGTCAGCCGCCCCGAACACCTCCACGCCGAACTGATGATGCTGTCTGTATCTGCCGGCCTGCGGACGCTCGAAGCGAAAGATGGGCTCTATGTAATACAGCTTGGTCGGCTGGGCTGCCGCGTGCAGCCCGTTCTCAAGATAGGCCCGCGCCGTGGGTGCCGTGCCCTCCGCCCGCAGGGTCAGGCTCCTGCCGCCGCGGTCCTCGAAGGTGTAGGTCTCCTTCTGGACGATGTCGGTGCCCTCGCCCACGCCTCTATGGAACAACTCGGTGTGCTCGAAGGCCGGGGTGCTGATCTGCCTGAACCCGTACAGAGCACAGATGTCGTGGATCTGCTGCGTTATGTGCTGCCACTTGTGGGACTCCGAAGGCAGTATGTCGTTGGTTCCACGCGGCCTGGTAGTGATCACGTGAACGCCCTCCCATCCTGACTTTCCAACGTTTAAATGTTACCCACTTTTCGAACGCCTTGTCAAACGCTCCGGAAAATCCCTTGCAAGGACGAGCGTAGTAAATAATCGGCCCCGGTCACCGCCTCTCAGCGGAGGATTTGCCGTGAGCGCCGTCGAAGAGCTACTAGCGTGTATTAACGAAGGGGGAATGTCGTTGCTCTCCACCATCCACAGCCTAAGACACAACTACTTGGGAATCCTATTTTGGACCATTCTGGCCATATGTTTCCTCGGCACGGCCGCCCTGGTGTTCTTCGCAACTTCTCCCCAGGCGGTGGGGACCCTGCAAGAGGTGCGGCTGGGTCAAGAGGCCTTCGCCTTCCACAGATTCGAGTTCGTGAACGACTACCTCGAGATACGTATCAGCGGCGACCCTGAGCCGGCGCTGCTCTTCCCAGTTTACAACGGGAGCGACGTATTCGGTGCGGTGCTCTTAGGCCCGGGCAGCTACACCTTCCGCCCGCCGCAGGAGATCCGCCAGGAGGTACAACGTGACTTCGGCAGGGGCGCCATCACCGACCGGCTCTCGGCCGTCTTCATCCCGGGCTCCTATCAGGAGATCGAGGAGATGCGCTATCGCCTGGAGGCCACCCCTGTTCAGCCGACCGCGGAGGTGCTGGAGGAGGCCAAGGCCTTCCTGCACGACATAAAGCCCCTGGGGCCCAATATCGAGGCCTTCGGCCTGCACCGCCTCTTGTTCTACCGACCGATATACTTCTTCCTGGATATGAGGGGAGAGGGGCTGGGCACCGTGCACTATGAGGAGGGCCGGGCCATAAGCCTGACCTTCGTCGACCTCGGCGGGAAGACCGTCCGCTTCGCCAACCCCCAGGCTCGCCTCGCGGAAGAGCTCCTGTACCCGGTCCCGGAGCAGGCCCTGGTCCCGGCGAGCGTGGCCGTTTTCGGAGTCATGGCCGTCTTCCTGGTCTTGCTGGTGTTCGCCCTCACCATCGACCTGCCGCGGCGGGGGGTGTGGGACGTGAGGGACTGCCGAGGTATGGGGCGATTCGTCCTCTTCGCCCTGACCTTGATAGCCCTAGAGGGCGTGGTCCGATACTACACCTACAGCCGGGAGTACGAGGGGCCGTGGCTGCTCTACCTCCACCTCTTCTTCGGCGGCCTCATAGGGTGGTACGTGTGGCGTTCTGGCGGCCGCCCGCGCGATGTGGGCCTGACGACCTTGAACTCCTTTAGGGGGCTGCTAGTGGGGGCCCTGGTGGGGATAATAGCCGTCTTCTCGCTCACCTTGAGCTACCCGCGGGAGGTACTCGTCGATGACCCGGCGAGCCTGGCCCTGCGCTTCCTCGGCTCCTTCTTCCTGACCTCGCTCTTCAAGACCCTCTACCAACAGGGCTTCGTGCAGGTCATCTTTCAGAGGATCCTGGGCCCGGTGCCGGGGCTGTTGATCACGCCGCCCCTCTTCGGCGTGCTGTCGGTACTGCCCCACCTACTCCTCTGGCAGGGCGAGCTCACCCCGCTTCTGATCGAAGGACTCGTCGTCGTGCCCATCAGCACCTTCCTCGTCGGTTATCTGGTTTGGCGCACGGAGAACCTCTACGCCGGGGTAATGATGAGGGCCGTGCTGGACTTCCTGCCACAGGTCCTGAGGTTCTAGAGATAGGGGTTCCCCAGCCGCTCTTGTCCGATGGTGGTCGGTGGGCCGTGCCCGGGATAGACCCGCGTATCGTCGGGCAACGTCAAGAGACGTTCCCTGATAGACCTGAGAAGCGTCTCGTAGGATCCACCCGGGAAGTCCGTACGCCCGATCCCCTTGGCGAAGAGGGTATCACCTGTAAAGACGATGTCATCAGCCAGGAGGCAGATCCCACCGGGGGTGTGTCCGGGGGTATGTATGACCTCGAGGGCCTCGCTGCCGAAGGCGACGGTGTCGCCGTCCTGCAGCAGTCGATCGGCCTTAAGGGGAGGCAAGGGGACCCCGCCGAGCAACGACAGGTTGCGGGCCGGGCTCTTCAACATGGCGGCGTCGTCCTCGTGAATCATCAGCTTGGCTCCCGTGGCCTTGATCACCGGCTCGTCGGCCGCTATGTGGTCAACGTGCCCATGCGTGTTGATGACGGCCTTCACGTCGACCCTCAAGCGCTTGACCTCTCTCAAGATGTAGTCGGCGTCCCCGCCGGGATCGATTATGACAGCCTCCTTGATCTCCTCACAGGTCAATATGTAACAGTTGGCGAAAAGTGGCCCCACGGGCAAGATACGGACCTTCAACCTACCGACCCCCTAGAAATTCTTCTCGCTGTCGATGAGGATGGTTACCGGCCCGTCGTTGTCGATCTTCACCAGCATCATGGCCCGGAACTCGCCCGTGGCCACCCTGACGCCGGCATCGCCGAGCCGGTTACAGAATTCCTGGTATAAATCCCGGGCGCGGTCCGGGGGAGCGGCTCCGGTGAAGCTGGGCCTCCTTCCCCTGCGCACGTCCCCGTAAAGGGTGAACTGGGACACCACGAGGGCCTCGCCGCCCACGTCGACGAGGGACCGGTTCATCCTGCCCTCATCGTCCGGGAAGATCCTGAGGTTGGCGACTTTATCGACCATGTAGGTCACGTCCTCCTCAGTATCCCCCTCGCCCACGCCCAGGAGGACGACCACTCCGCGGCCTATGCTGCTCACCACACGGCCGTCCACCTCTACCGCACCTCTCCTCACCCGCTGAACAACCGCTCGCATACGCCTCCCGCCTATCTCATCGTCTCCCTGGCCGTGCGGCGAACATCGACCACGTCTCGCACCCTCTTTATCCTGTCCACAAGCCGCTCCAGGTGCTCGAGGTCCCTGATCTCCAACACGAGCTCGATCACAGCGGCTCCGTTGTCGGCTCCCGCACGGGCCGATAGGATGTTGGTCTTACCCTCCGCTATCACGTACAGGACGTCGGACATCAGCCCGGGCCGGTCGATGGCATCGATCTTGACCCGGACGGGATAGAACAGGGAATCCGCCCGGTCCCAGGCCACCTCGATGAGCCGCTCCTGCTTGTCCTTGAGCGCCGCGGCCATGTTCGGACAGTCGAGGCGGTGGACGGAAACGCCCCTGCCGCGGGTAACGTACCCGATTATCGGGTCGCCTGGGATGGGGTTGCAGCAGCGGGCGAAGCGGACCAGGACGTTGTCCACGCCCTTGATGCGCACCCCTTCGGTGGGCTCCCCGTAGCCCTCCCAACGGGACTCCTTGGCCAGCTCCTCCAGCGCAGCCTCCTGTTCCTGGGCCTGCTTGCGGTACTCGTTGAGCAGCCTGGCCACGACGTGCTGGGCGGTGACCCCGCCGTAACCCACCGCCACCAGCAGGTCGTCGGTGGTCTGAAAGTTGAACCGCCGCTTGACCTCGTCAAGCCACTCCTCGCGCATCAGCTCGTGGGGCTCGAAGCCGTGCCTGGCGATCTCCCTCTCCAGCGCCTCGCGGCCCTTCTCCAGGTTCTCGGCCCTCTTCTCCCGCTTGAACCACTGCCGGATCTTGTTCTTCGCGCTGGAGGTCTTGACCATCTTGAGCCAATCGGCGCTGGGCCCGCTGCTCTGCTTGCTGGTCAAGATCTCCACTATATCCCCGTTCTTGAGCGTGTAATCCAGCGGGACGATGCGGCCGTTGACCTTCGCCCCCACGCACCGGTGACCGATATCGGTGTGGATGCGGTAGGCGAAGTCCACCGGGTTGGAGCCGGCCGGGAGGTCGATGACGTCGCCCTTGGGCGTGAAGACGAAGACCTCGTCCTCGAAGAGGTCTATGCGCAGAGACTCCATGAACTCCCTGGCATCGCGCAGGTCCTGCTGCCAGTCCAGGATCTGCCTCAGCCAGGACAGCTTCTCATCGAGGTCCGGGTCGGTCCGGCCCTCCTTGTACTTCCAATGGGCGGCGATCCCGTATTCAGCCGTCCGGTGCATCTCCCAGGTGCGGATCTGGATCTCGAAAGGCTCTCCCTCTGGCCCGATGACGCTGGTGTGCAGAGACTGGTACATGTTGCTCTTGGGCATGGCTATGAAGTCCTTGAAGCGACCGGGAATGGGCTTCCAGAGGGTATGCACTACGCCCAGGGCCCCGTAACAGTCCTTCACCGTGTCCACGATGATCCTGACGGCGATCAGGTCGTAGATCTCCGAGAAGTCACGGCCCTGTTCGTACATCTTCTTGTAGATGCTGTAATAGTGCTTGGGACGGCCCCGGATATCGGCCTTCACACCGACGCGGGCCAGGTGCTCCCTGAGGATACCGATGACCCGTTCAATGTAGCTCTCCCGCTGCTTGCGCCGCAGGCTGACCAATCGCTTGATCTCGTTGAACTTCTCCGGCTCGAGACAGGCCAGGGCCAGGTCCTCCATCTCCGACTTTATGCGGAACATCCCCAGCCGGTGGGCGAGGGGAGCGAAGACCTCCAGCGTCTCCCGGGCGACCTCCCTCTGTTTTTCCTCCGAGAGGTACTGGAGCGTTCGCAGGTTGTGCAGTCGGTCGGCCAGCCGTATCAGCACCACCCTGATGTCCCTGGCCATGGCCAGAAACATCTTGCGCAGGTTCTCCACCTGCTCCTCCTCACGCGACCGGTACTCCAACCTGCTCAGTTTGGTGACCCCGTCCACCAGGAGGGCGATCTCGTCCCCGAACTCCGCACGAACCTGCTCCAGGGTAACCGGGGTATCCTCCACGACGTCGTGTAACACCGCTGCCGCTATAGTTATCACGTCGAGCTCGAGGCCCGCCAGGATCCCGGCCACCGCCAGGGGATGTTCTATGAAATCCTCTCCCGAGGCACGCTTCTGGCCCTGATGGGCCAACCTGGCGAACTTGTAGGCCTTCTCGATGAGCCCGAGGTCCGCATCCTGCGTATATTTCTCTATCTCCGCCTTCAGGAGCGCCACGTCCAAAAGTCGCCCTCCCCGAGCCAACTGTAGAACCCCGCTTGGAGCGGGGCGTCCACCGGAACTAGAAACGCCTTCACTAATACTTTATCACTGAGATCACTTCTCTGCTCTTCAAGTTCTCACGACCCGGCAGGTAAGTGAGCTCGATGAGGAAGGCCACGGCCACCACCTCGCCGCCCAGCTCCTCGACCAGGTCGATGGTCGCGCCTATGGTCCCGCCGGTCGCGAGCAGGTCGTCGACCACGAGGACCTTCTGGCCCGGCCTGACGGCATCCCTGTGGATCTCCAGGACGCTCTTGCCGTACTCGAGCTCGTACTCCCCCCGTACGGTCTCCGCGGGCAGCTTACCCGCCTTCCTGACGGGCACGAAGCCCAGGCCCAGCTCGTAGGCCAGAGGGGCGCCGATTATAAAGCCCCTGGCCTCCGGCCCCACCACCACCTCGGCCTCGTATCCCCGACAGGCCTCGGCGAGCCTATCGATGGCCTCCCGCAGGGCACGCCCGTCCTTAAGCAAGGTCGTGATGTCCTTGAAGCTGATCCCCGGCTCCGGAAAGTCCGGAATCTCCCTGATTAGCGACTTCAGGTCCATAAAAGTCCCCCCTTACCTCACGCCCCGCCCGAGAGCGAGGCCTCCTTGTCCCCGTGCTCCCTCTCCAGAACGAACTGCCTGAAGGATACGCTCTCCATGAGGTCCCTCTTCCTCTTCGCCGTGACCAGACGAACCCGCAACCCGTCCCGCGAGGGGGCGCACTCCAGAAGCTCGAGCTCCCGCAGCACCCACAGGTGAGCCACGGCCAGCCTCCTGCTCATGCCCGTCCCGGCGGCGACCCTGTCCCCGAGAGACTCCCACGACTGCCATCCGGGCAGCCTGTCGCGCAGGAAGCGAAAGACCCTGGCCAGGCTGGTGCGGTCGGGCACGTCCAGGCCCCTGCGACCGGTCGATGGCACCCCTTCGCCGGCCGCCGCTGAGGGCTCGTCCTCGCCAACCAGCTGGTATGAGGGCTCCCCGGCATCGGACAACAGCACGAGGGCTGTGCCCCTTAACCCCAGAGCCCCTGCCTCTCCCAGTATAACCCACGCGGGATCTTCTCTCAACATCGCGGGAACTGCTACCAGCACCTCACCCTCAGGCCGAGGGGCTGAATCGAGCCAGGCCGCGACACCAGCGGGCAGCAGCAGGCCGCAACGCAACCCGTGCTCCCGTAGGGCCCGGGTGAGGGCCCCGTGCCAGGAAAGAGCGTCCGCGGAGCGCCTCACGAAGAAGGCCAGCCTCTTCTCCAAGCTCCGCGCGAGCAGGGCCATGGCGACCACCGTCCTGGTCACCTCGCCCCGCCCCTTCCAGGGCACCCCGACGTTGCGACCGGTGAGCACCCCCTCCAGCAGGGACAACACCGCGCCCGCATCCTCCGGCGGCAGGCCCCTGAGGTCGTGCCGCAGGCCCTTGAGCAGGGCGGCCATCCTGGCGTAGGTCCTCTCGGAGCCCGCGATGTCGAGCAGGGAGAGCTGCACCGAGTAGCGGCCCTGCCATTCGTCGACCTCGAGGTATCCCACCACGTCGACCACCCGGCCGCGCGCCAGCGAATGCGCGCGGTCGCCCATCCCGAACCCCACCACCTGCAGGGTCCCGCCGCGCCCGTCGGCGAGAGACGCCCTGATGTGCTCCCCGCCACCGACCTTCCTACTGGTCACCACCCTGACGCCCGCTATCTCTATAACCGGACGCGGGTTACCGTACCCGAAGGGCGCCAACGCCTCCAGCTCCCGCACCGCCTCCAGGGTAACGTCGGAGAGGTCGACGCGGGCGTCCACCTCGACAGCCGGCACCAGGTCGCCCGGCTCGAGAACGCCCCGGGCGTACTCCTCGATGGCGTCGGCGAACTCCCGTACCTTCTCCCGGACCAGGGTCATGCCACCGGCCCCAGCGTGGCCCCCGAACTCCACCAGGTGGTCAGCACAGGCCGCGAGCGCCTCGTAGACATCGAAGCCCGCGATGCCCCGGGCCGAACCCCTGGCGACGTCTCCCTCGAGGCTGATGACCACCGCCGGGCGGGAGAACTCGTCCACCAAGCGTGAGGCCACTATACCTATCACCCCGGGGTGCCAGCCCTCACCGGCCACCACCAGGGTATAACGACCGCGGGCGAGCTGCGCTGAGGCCTCCGACCTCGCCTGTGCCAACACCTGGCCCTCGAGCTCCCTGCGCCGCCGGTTCTGCTCCTCGAGGGAGGCCGCCAGCCTTCGGGCCTCCGCCTCGTCCTCGGTCAACAATAGCTCCAGGGCCTCACGAGGATCGGAGATGCGACCCGCGGCGTTGAGCCTCGGGCTCAGGACGAAGGCCAGGTGCCGGGCCTCCAGCCGCGGGGCCTCGAGCCCGGCCGCAGCGGCCAGCGCCCTCAGGCCGGGCGAGGGTACCTGCGGCATCCTCGCCAGGCCCTGGCTGACGAGGACGCGGTTCTCCCCCACCAGGGGAACCACGTCGGCCACCGTGCCGAGGGCAGCCAGGGCCAATCCCTCCGAGAGGAGGTCCTCCGGCAACGCGTCCGATCTCACCTCTCGCCACAGGGCTTGGGCTAGCTTGAAGGCCACTCCCACCCCCGCCAGGTCCCGGAAGGGGTAACCGCCCCCGCTGCGGGGGTTGACCACTGCGACGGCGGGAGGTAGCTCGTCCCCAGGACGGTGATGGTCGGTTACGATCACCGGCACCGGCGAGTTGGCCACCTCGGCCACGGCGCTGACTCCGCAGTCTACCGTCAGCACCAGATCGACCCCTCGCCGGGCCAGATTCTCTAGGGCTTCGGCGTGTAAACCGTATCCTTCTCCCTGCCGGCTGGGGAGGTAGTAGTCGACCAACGCCCCGAGGCGCTTTAACACCTTCAAGGTGATGGCGGTGGCGGTGATGCCGTCCACGTCGTAATCCCCGTAAACGCAGATCCTCTCCCCAGCCTCGAGGGCTGATAGCAGTCGCCGCACCGCCTCCGTCATACCCGACAGAGAAAAGGGGTCGTGCAGGCGATCCAGGGAGGGGTCGAGAAAGGCCGCCGCCTCCTCCGGATCGGCAAACCCCCTCGCCGCGAGGACCCGCGCGGCGAGGTTCCCAAGACCCAGTTCAGTCACCAGAGGGTCCGCGGGCCGCCCCGTCCTACGGATCCACCGACATCGACGCTCCAGCTGAAAGATATCCTCGATCTTCACCACCAACCCCCAAAAGAAAAAAACTCCCGCTCGGCCAAGACCAACAAAAAAGGCCGGCAGAGAGACCCCGGCCGTCAGAAGCCCCTACGACCTTGCCGCCTCGTCCACGCCCTTGAGGATAGCATCCCTCTCCTCCCCGAGCTTGGCCAGGGCCTGTTCCAGGTTCTGGTTTTCAGCCTCCAGGGCCTCAATGCGTTCCCGGGCCTGTGCCAGTTCGCCCGTGAGCTTCTCCTCCCTATCCTTCAACGTCTTGATCTCCCCCTCCAGCCTCTTGAGCCTGGACTGGCCCTCCCAGAGCCTGAAGCTCATGCCTATCTGCTTCACCAGGCCCAGCACCCCAACTATCACCGCGCCCCCGGCGGCCGACCCGAGGATGATCAGCACCAGCGGGGTCTCAAACTGGTAGGAGAAGAACCGCACGTTCACTACATCTACGTTCTGGACGGCGAAGACCGCCACGAGCAGGGCGAAGGCCAACGCTAATGCCAGGTACATGCTCAGAACCCACCCTTAGCTATCCTTACCACCTAGTATTCGTCGCCTGTCGGGGAATTCCTGCGGGCTCAAGGCCTCGAACCGGCCTTGCGGGGGGACTGGTCGAGGAGGCCCGTCCACTCCCGGTGGGCTATGGCCACCAGGGTATCCTTCTCCAGCTCGTCCACGATGTACAGGCGGCCGCCGGCGCGGTCGCTGAGCTGCCTCAGGAACTGCCTGTTCGGCTCGAGGCCGATACACGTGAAATTGACCTTGCGCCTGCTGAGCTCACGGCCCGCCTCAAGGGCATCCTCAATGGGGTTTACGCTCCACTTGGGCACCGTAGGCACGCCGTCGGTGATGAGCAGGAGTAAGGCGTTGCGCGTGCGGCTAGAGGAGATGAGCTCGCAGCATCGCCAGAGCCCCTCGGCGAGGGGGGTGAGGCCGAAGGGACGTATGGCGCGCAACCCCTCGTCCAGCAGGGCCGCGCTGCGGGTGAAGGGGACGTAGACCTTGACCTCCCTCTCCTGAAAGGCCACCACCGCCACCTTCTGCGGGCCGGTGAACAGCAGGTGGCGCGCGAGGTGCTTGGCAGCCCTGATCCGCTCGCCCGCCATGCTGGCGCTGGCGTCCAGGAGCAGGCAGATATCTACCCTGACCGGACCACGTCCACCGTAGACCCTGATATCCTCCCTCCTCAGTGAGAACCGTCCCCTGCGTCGACGGGCCATGGCCTCCACCACCGTCTCCGGCCAGGCGAGGTCACCAAGCCAGGCCCCCTTCTCCGCCGCCTCAACCGTCCTGGAGCGGAGGCAGCGGCGTCGTTTACCCCTGACGCCGCTACTAGCACGGGGCCGGGCGGTGGTCAGGGGAGGGAGCCTCCTGATCATCTTCCGGAGGGCCATCTCCACCTCGCGCCGGTAGTTCAGCAGGTACTCCACGAGGTCACGGCCCCTCTCGGTGAGTTGATACTGGCCGCCCCTGAGCTCGAGGTAGCCACGGTCCTTCAGTTTCCGGATGACCTCCCGCAACTCCCCGCCGGCGGCGGAATCATCCACCGCCAGCTGGTCCATTTCTGCGGTCAGGTTGTCCTCCACCAGCGAGTACACCTGGTTGAGCGTATCCGGGTCCTGGACTATCTCCCACAGGTCCTCCGGCGGCATAGGCCCGTGTCCCTTCGGCTGGCCTCCCTCGCCCCTTAAGAGGGAATCGGACGGGGTGGAGTAAGGGGTCAGGTCCGCGGTCCGCCCCTCGCTGGCGTCGTGTACCACGGCCTCCACGGCCCTCAGCTCCCACCCCTGGGCCAGGATCTCCCTCTCCACTGCCAGGAGACAGTAGAAGACGAAGGGGTATTCCTCCTCGGTCAACAACATGGCCAGGTGCACGTGGCTCAGATGTGCCCGGCGCAGGGTGGGCTTGAGGCCGTAGTTGAGCGAACCGGTAACCCGGCCGCCGCCGGTCGCCGTCTGAAGGTCGACCCTATCGAGGAGCGCAGGGCGCCCGAAGGCCGCACCGGCCCGCTTCAAGGCCTCGGCCACCGCCGTGTGGTCCACGTAAGCGATCTCGTGGAAGATATCGAGGTGCAGGATCCGGCCTCTCTCCCGCCTGCGGTAGAAGACACGCCCGGCATCGGCCTTGGTGAGCACGCGTACGACGCCGGGCGCGGCGGGGTTGGTGAGGTGAACGAAATTGCTGATCACCCCGGTGTCCCCGAGCCTCACCCCGCGGGCCCTCCCGAGGTGGTCTCGCAGACGCTCCGTCAGGCGGGCGGCGGCGACGATATCCCCAAGACGAATGAACTCCTCCGGGACGGTCATGGCCATCACCCCTTTACCCAGTCCTCAGGGTCCAGGCTCAGGATCTCCCGTCCGGGACGGAGGGGAGCTCTTACCTCCGGGTCACCGGCGCCCGGGCCGGGAGGACAGTCCTGACGAACCCCCGTCCGCCGACTGTTGAGGTCATCCTGCCGGCCATGGGGCGCCTCCCCCGGCTGGTCCGCCTCTCCGTCGCCCTGCTCCGGGGCCCGCGGCCCATCGCCCCCGTTCCCGGAGAGGCCTGAGGCCATGGACCGCAGGGTCGCTCCCAGCCTCCTGATGAGTCCGCCCCGCTGCTCCTCCCTCTCCGGTGTGCGCTCGGGGTTGGCCGTCACCCCGGTCGGCCTCTGTCCGGCCACCTCGCCTGAGTTCTCGCCCGAGGTCCGGATGCGGTTGGTGATCCGGCCGAGGGTGGCGGGGTCCACACGGTGCTCGAGGGCGAGCGGCGCCACCATCAGCACATCTTCGCGGGCGACCTCAGTGCGGCCGTCGAGGGCGGCCGAGAGCCTAGCCGCCTGCACCATCGCCTCCACCCCACGTAGGCTCTCCAGGGAGAAGTCCACGTAGATGGAGGCCACCAGGTCCTTAATCTGCTCCGGAACCTTAACCCGCGGCACCAATCCCGCCAGTGCCGCGAAGTCGGGCGCCGCCTGTGGGACTGCCGACCTCGACGGTCCGAACAAGATCCTCTTGACCACGTCCTGGCGGCCCGGGCGGGAGACGGTGATGGACAGGTCGAAGCGGTCCGACAGCTGGCGCCGGATCTCCTCGAGAGGCCCGGGGTCCTCGTCCGGGTTGGAGGCCGCCCAGACGGATACGGTCACGCTCATCTCCACTCGCGGCAGGCCTGTCTCCTCAACCTGTATTCGGCCGGGCTTGGTCCCCATCACGTCCAACAGTACGTCGGCGAGCTCCGGCGCGATATCCGCCAGCCGGTTTATCTCGTCCACGAGGATTATCCCGCGGTGGGCCAAGGGAATGGTCCCGGGCAAGAGGACGGCCTTTGCGCCCTCTGCTGCGGTTAGCCTCTCGAGGTCGATGGTGCCCACCACCGTCCCGATCTTCGCCGACGCCGAGATCTCGAGGAAGGGCATAACGATCTCCTCCTGTCCCAGCTCCAGGATCGCCTCGACGGGCAGATCCCGATGGGCGGGACAGTGAGGGGCGCGCGGATGGCAGTTGTATATACACCCCTTGATGCGGAGGATCCTCGGGAGGATGGATCTCACGCTGCGCATAATAGTGGTCTTACCCGTGCCCCTCAGGCCCTGAGCGTGAAGGTGGAGCGGCTTACCCACGTAGGTCGAAAGGACCGCCATCTCCAGGGCCCGGAACAGGTTCTCCACCCCCGGGTGGCGGATGAGATGCGCGTAATCCCTCAAAAGAACAGCCCCCTCAGACATAGAGTCACCGCGCGTTTCTATAGTTTAACCACGCCCCGGTGCAATATGTCAGAGGGGGGACGGCAGGAATTTCCGAGCGCCTATCCCTCGTTCATCCTCTTGACGGGGTTGACGTGGACGAGGACGTCGGACACCTCCTCGACCCTGGCCATCACGGCGTCTTTCACACGGTGCGCGACGCCGTGGCTGGCCGCCACCGTCATGTTCTCGTCCACCCCTATCTTCATATCAACCAAGACCTTGTGGCCCATCCTGCGGGCGCGTACGTCATGGATCTCCAGGACGCCGTCGATGCGGCGAGCGGCGTCAACGATGGCCACCATGATCCCGTCGCCCGCCATCCCGTCCATCAGGTCGTCCACCGCCTCCGTGGCCATCGTCCAGCCGATGCGCGCCACCATGACCGACACCAACAACCCCGCCACGGGGTCGAGCAGCGGGTACCCAGCCCGAGCGCCGGCGACGCCTACCAGAACTGCCACCGAGGACAGGACGTCCGAACGGTGCTCCCAGGCGTTAGCGATCACCGCCTGGCTCCTGAGACGCCTCCCGAGCTTGATCTTGTACTGGAAGAGCGCCTCCTTCACCAGAATCGAAGCCGCCGCGGCCCACAGGGCCAGGCTGCCCGGAGGTGCAGCGACTCCGTTCAAGATGGCGCGCAGCGACGACCAGCCTATGTTCACCGCGGCCAGAAGGAGGAGTATGGCCACGATCTTGGCGGCGATGGCCTCGGCTTTGGCGTGACCGTAGGGGTGACAGGAATCCGCCGGCCGGCCGGCGACCCGCACGCCCAGCAGGACCACACCGGAGGCCAGCACGTCGGATGCGCTGTGCGCGGCGTCGGCAACCATACCGACGCTGCCGGCCAGCACTCCCGCCGTCATCTTGCCCGCCGCCAGCAGGACGTTGACGAAGATCCCCAACCATGCGCCGAAGGCGGCATCCCTCGTCCTCCGCTCAAGCTCCACCGTATCTCCTCCCGCATAAAAAAACCCGCAAGACTCGTTATGAAGTCCCACGGGTGCTTTCCCGTTGCACAAGGCCCGCCCGACGTCGGCTGTGCCGACCGGCTGATCTTGTTTGTACCTTTATTTTAACATCCCATCGACGGTCTATCAAGGCCAAGCGGGCGTATACATTAAAGAGGACAATCCCCGCAGGAGGAGCAGTATGAGGGCAGAGGAGAGGGCGCTGGAACTGGCCATTCGCCTGGGGGCCTTCACGGCCGTCATCGTGCTGGCCGGGATAATCACGCTGGTCCTCACAGAGGCCCTCCCTGCCCTGCGAAGGGGTCTGGGACCCTTCCTGGACACCGTGTGGGCTCCCACCTCTGATCCCCCCAGGTTCGGCCTCGCACCCCTCATAAGCGGGTCCTGGACCGTGACGTCTCTGGCCCTCGTCGGCGGGCTTCCCCTGGGCGTGATCTGTGCGCTCTTCATCTCCGAGGTCGCGGCGGGCCCGTGGCAGGAGGCGAGCAGGGCCCTCGTGGAGCTGACGGCCGCGGTCCCCTCCGTCGTGTGGGGGTATCTCGGGCTCTCGCTCATCGCCCCCGGGATCAAGGACCTCCTCGACCTCCCCACCGGGCTCACGGCGCTCACGGCCGCGGTGGTCCTGGCGGCCATGGCCCTGCCGACCGTAACCGCCGTCTCCATCGACGCTCTGAGGGCCGTGCCCGCCGACCTGCGTGAGGCCGCTTCGGCCCTGGGAGCCACCAGATGGGAGGTAGTGCTCACCGTGGCCCTGTTGGCCCGACGCGGGCTGCTATCGGCCGGCCTCATGGGGACCGGACGGGTGATGGGCGAGACCATGGCGGTCCTCATGCTCACCGGTAACGCGCAGGCGCTAGTCCCCGCGCCCCTCTCGCCGGTGCGGACCATGACCGCCACCCTCGCCGCGGAGATGGGGGAGTGCGTCAGGATGTCGGACCACTACCACGCCCTGTTCCTGGTGGGGTTGATACTGCTGGCCATTACCCTGAGCCTCAACCTCCTGGCCGGAGCGAGGCGGTGGCCGTGACCAGAGCAGTCGTCCACGCCGCCGCCCTGGGCCTCGTGACGGTGACGGCCCTTGCCATCCTGGCCATACCCGTTGCCCTGCTGGCCTACCTTCTCGTAAAGGCCCTGCCGGCGTTGAGTTGGAGTCTCCTTATCTCCTACCCCTCAGACGGCCTGCGGGGGGGAGGCATCCTGCCCGCCATCTACGGCACGGCCTGCCTGGTGGGCCTCACTGCGCTGCTATCGCTGCCGCCGGGGCTCGCCACCGCCATCTACCTGGTGGAGTTCTCCCCCGAGGGGCCCCTCGCGCGCCTGATCCGCGCGGCCCTGTTCACCCTGTCGGGGATCCCGTCGGTAGTCTTCGGCCTGTTTGGACTGGGGGTCTTCGTGCTGCTGCTCGGCTTCGGAAGCTCCTTGCTCGCGGCTTCCCTGACCCTCACCCTACTGGTCCTCCCCCTCATCATCGCCTGCGCGGAGGCCGCCCTGGCGTCGGTCCCCTCCGAGTGGCGGGAGGCCAGCCTGGCCCTGGGATGCACCAGGGTGCAGACCATCCGGCACCTCGTCCTACCCCAGGCGGCCCCAGGCCTGGTCACGGGCACGGTCCTGGCGCTGGGTCGGGCAGCGGGCGAGACGGCGCCCATCCTGTTCACAGGGGCCGCCTTCTACCTCACCGACCTCCCGCGCACGGTCAACGATCAGGTCATGGCCCTCTCCTACCACCTCTACGTCCTGTCGACCACCGTGGCCGGGGCCTCTGAACCGCGCAAGGCGGCCGTGGCGCTCTGCCTGCTCCTGCTCGTCCTGGCCCTGAGCTCCGTTGGAGTGGTCCTTCGCCGACGCTATCTGGGTGAAAGGAGGTGATGGTCTTGACGGTTCAAGTCGACGGAAGACGGCCCAAGATCCGGGTGCGGCACCTCGAGGTCTTCTACCGCCGGGAGCGCATCCTGGGCAGCGTCTCAGTCGACATCTACCCGGGCATCACCGTGATCCTTGGGCCTTCGGGATCGGGCAAGACGACCTTCCTGCGGGCCCTCAACCGCATGCACGACGCCGTCGTGGGGATGTTCGTCTACGGCAAGGTATTCCTCGACAACCGGGACATCTACGCCCCCGGGACCAACGTCCCAGAGATAAGGCGGCGGGTGGGGCTGGTCTTCCAGAAGCCAAACCCCTTCCCGCTATCGATCTACGACAACGTGGCCTACGGTCCCCGCCGACACGGGACACCCCGCCGTCACCTCGATGAGATCGTCCGCTGGAGCCTGGAACAGGCCGGCCTGTGGGAGGAGGTGAAGAACAGGCTGCGGGCCCCGGCTCACCGGCTGTCGGGCGGACAGCAGCAGAGGCTGTGCATCGCCCGAGCCCTGGCCGTCCGCCCCGAGGTCCTGCTCATGGACGAGCCGACCTCCGCCCTTGACCCCTTGGCGGCAGCGCGCGTAGAGGGTTTGATCGCGCGCCTAGCCCGGGACCTCACGGTGGTAGTGGTGACCCATGACATAGAACAGGCCCGCCGTTTAGACGGCAGGGCCCTGCTCTTCCAAGGAGGACGGCTGTTGGCCTCAGGCCCGACGCGCCGCCTCCTCTCCTCCCATCGGGACCATCACGCTACCTCGCGGCACGACCCCGCTCGCGCAACATAACCCACAGCGGGCTGGCGAGGAAGATGGACGAATAGGTGCCGATCAGGATCCCCACCATGAGTGCGAGGGAGAAGTCCTTGATGGTCCGCCCGCCGAAGGCGTACAGGGCCGTGACGGCCAAGAGCGTGGTCAGGGAGGTGTTTATGGACCTCACGATGGTCTGGGATATGCTCTTGTCGGCCACCTGCGCGAAGGTCTCCTTCTTCCGGTACTTCACGTTCTCCCTGATGCGGTCGAAGACCACGATGGTGTCGTTGATGGAGTAGCCGATGACCGTCAGTATGCCGGCCACGAAGGCCCCCGTGACCTCGATCCCCAGGACGGAGAAGAAACCGATGGTGATCAGCGCATCATGCAGCAGGGCCACTATGGCCGCCAGTCCGAACCTGAACTCGAAGCGGAAGGTGATGTACACCAGCATGGCCACCGCCGCGATGGCCAGCGCCATGAGGGCCTGGCGGGTCAGCTCCTCGCTGATGATCCCCGACACCATGTACACGTCCTCGGCCACTATGTCCCCCACCCTCTCCTCGAGGGCGTGGATTATCTCCACCCGCCGCTCTTCGTCCAACCGCGGCGTCCTTATGAACACCGTGGCGGGGTCGGCCTGGTCGCGCTGGAGGCCGCTCTTCGCCATGCCGAAATCGGCCAGAACGTCCCTGACCTCGGCGAGGGTGACCTCACGCTCGAAGGTGAGCGCCATGAAGGAGCCCCCGGTGAAGTCCACTCCCAGGTTCAGCCCGTTGGTCAGCAGGGAGAAGATGCTTATGGCGATCATCACGGCGGATATGGAAAACCATATGGTCCTCTTGTTCATGATCTTCATGGCTTATCGTCCCCTCCCCGCACTGAAAAAGGCTTTGGGGCTGTTCAGCCAGCCCGCATCAATAGCCAACCTCAGGAGATATCGGGTAACCAGGATGGCCGTCACCATGCTGGCCAATATGCCGATGGCCAGGATGAGGGCGAAGCCCTTAACCGGGCCCGCGCCGAACCTGAAGAGCACCGCGGCGCCGATTATGGTGGTGATGTTGGCGTCGAGGATCGTCCGGAAGGCCCGAGAGAAACCAGCGTCAACGGCCGATCGGACTGTCTTGCCGGCCCGGAGCTCCTCCTTGATCCTCTCGAAGATGATGACGTTGGCGTCCACCGCCATGCCTATGGACAGTATCAGCCCGGCGATGCCCGGAAGGGTGAGCACCGCTTTGATGGCTATCAGCGTGAAGAACACCAGGGCTACGTAGATGGCCAAGGCCAAATTGGCCACCAGCCCGGGAACCCGGTACATGATTATCATGAAGAGCACCACTGCGGCCACCCCGATGAGCCCGGCGATCCTGCTCTTCTGGATAGAGTCGTGGCCCAAGGTCGCGCTCACTGTCCGGTTGGAGATGATCTCCATGGGAACCGGCAGGGCGCCCGAGTTGAGCAACACGGCCATGTTCTGGGCATCCTCGATGGTAGCATAGGGCGATATCTCCGGCTGTTCGATCCCGGGCTCCGTTACCGTCGGCGCCTGCAAGAGCTCGTCGTCGAGGTAGATGCTGATGGGCTGACCCACCAGCCTGGTGGTCGCCTCGGCGAAACGCCTCGCGGCCTCAGGCTTGAGCTCCAGCGCCACCGCCGGCAAGTTACGGTTGTTGAACTGCGCCCGGGCCTCGATGAGGTCGTCACCGGTGATGATGACCTCGCCGTCAGGCCCCTTGAATTTGAGGACGGCCGTCCTGCCGATGAGCTCGGCGGCCTTCCCCGGGTCCTCCACGCCCGCCAGCTCGACCAGTATGCGGTTGCCCTCCTGTCGCTGGATCACCGGCTCCGATACGCCGAGTTTGTCCACCCTGAACCTGATAATGCTCAGGGCCTTGACCATATCCTCCTCTGTGACCGGACCGGTCTCGGGGTCCTCCACCGCCTGTAAGACGACCCTGGTGCCGCCCTGGAGATCTAGCCCCAGGCTCACCATCCGGTAGGCCGGTTGCCCCAGGACGGGGTTATCGTAGAGGAAAACATAACCGATGAATAATATGAGAATGACGAACAAGGCCAGCAAGGCCTGGCTGCGCTGCCGCATCCGGTCCGCTCCCCCCTTGCGCATAAAAAAATACACTTGGGACCCAAAAGACCCACAGTCCATTATATATCCCCACAGAAAAGTTTGTCAAAAGGCAATAATGCCTAGTCCGTGTAAAGAGAAAGTAGGTAAACCCCCGAGATTGATGAACTCGATTACGCCACTTCGATACCAGCCCGAGACAATTCGCGTAACAACTTTCATGTACGTCTCTTGCTCACCGGCCCCGGCATCCAGTAGCGCCCCCGCCGAAGCTCATAATCCAGGCGATGGGCCACAACCTGGCTCTCATAAAGGAACATCTTGCACCAAGGAAGCCTTCACTGACTACCTTCACAAGCGAGGGGTTGACTTGGTGGAGGTGCAACAGATCAGCTAACGGTTATGCACCAATGCGCCAGGGAAGATTTAAGGCAAAAGAAAATACGGCGTATGAACATACTATACAAGGTGGACAACGACCCAGCGCAGAAAGCTGCCTCTTACCTGGCAAACAAGCAGGTCATGGTAGAATAACTGAACCAGTGACCCAGGAGCGGCGCAGGTCGGGGTGCGGTTTTTCAGAGGTGTGCAAAATTAGAGAGGGGTTGAAGCAGGAAGGGGCACCCTCCCTCTGGTAGGTGTAAAGGTAAGACCAGGAGGTCTAATAGATGGCCTAATATCAGGTTGCCCTAGACGCCCATCGCCCCCTTGGTGTTGATAACGGCCGAGTGCAAATTCCTCGCATGTTAAGAAAACGGCTGGGAGGGGGCCTGCACTTTGAAGCGGCGGCAGGAAAGGATTTCCCAGAGGACTAAAAGCTAGTCATCTACTGCGGGGGAAGTAGGATTGACCGTGAGACGGCATTCATCAGGCTACGTAGGCTGAAGGAGGCGGGGGTGCCGGTGGTCAACTGTGGTGTTCTGAGCGCCCATGAGTTGGGCATACTGACCCGCGCATTGCGGCCTCTGCTGAGACCCCGGTCCGCCACCAAGCGACAACTCGCGAGCGGGCACTGGGCAGCCAGGGGCCACATCAACGGAAACGCAACAATAGGCGGCCAAGGACTGGGCATCAGAACTGGGGACAGCCTCAGTCGACCACCTGGGTTGTCTGCCGACGGGCATTAGGAAGGTAGAAGTATCTGGTGATGGCAGACAGGAGGGGAACGATAAATGAAGATTGAGCTCAGGTATCTCACCAGGACCGCTGTATTGCTTGGCCTCACTCTGGCCTTTCAAATGCTCAGGCTGGGCCAAGCCTTCACCGGCCCCGCGGTAAACGCCATGCTCTATATCGCCACCGCCATGGTCGGGATATCAAGCGGGGTCTTCATCGGCCTCATAACACCCTGGATAGCGCTGATCGTGGGAATACTGAAACCAGTACTCGCGCCAGCCGTTCCCTTCATCATGGCCGGCAACGCATCCTTGGTCATCATCTTCGGTTTGCTGCAGGCGAGGAACCGGTACCTGGCGGTCGCCGTTGCGTCAGTGGTCAAGTATCTCATCCTGGCCTCCGCCGTCCGCCTCATCCTGGAATTGCCTCCTCCGATGACCGTTGCGCTACAGCTGCCGCAGCTCTTCACTGCTCTTGGTGGCGGAGTGGTTGCCCTATTGGTCCTGCGGGCGTTGGCAGCCATCGGCATGGAGCCCCTTGCTAAGAGATGAGGGACATAGAAGGCACCCACCGAGCATAGCCAGGCTCAAAGGGCGCTCACTGCCTTGAGGCCTTATGATCGGGCGGGTGGCAAAGCCCACTAAGACAGCGCTCCTCCCGACGATGAGAAACCGGGGTGGAGAGTGGGGAAAGGCTCTCCACCCCGCGGTTCGGCCAAGTTCAGTACCTCGAGCGTCGGGTGTAGTGGGTGTGTAAGAGTTCGTGCGACCGGTGACCTAGCGGCTTGCCTAAGAACTCTGCGTACAGCTGCTTTAGGGCCGGATTCTCGTGGGATTTCCGCAAGGTCATCCTCTCGTCCACCGTGTACATCGCAGCCACCCGCCTGGCCCTGATCGCGTCGTTGCTGGGAATCGGTTGCCCGCCGCCACCGATGCACCCTCCTGGACAAGCCATGACCTCTATGAAGTGGTAGTCCGCCTGGCCCGCATCGACCAGGTCCAGTAACTTACGAGCATTACCCAGGGTATGAGCCACCGCCACCTTTAACTCGAGGCCGTCAACATCTAGCGCAGCTTCCTTGATGCCCTTGAGCCCTCGGACCGGGGTGAACTCCAGGGGTTCCAGCGTCTTGCCGGTAATCACCTCGTAGGCGGTGCGCAGGGCCGCCTCCATCACCCCGCCGCTGGCTCCGAAGAGCGCCGCTGCCCCGGTACCTATCCCCAGCGGTGCATCGTAATCCTCTTCAGGTAGGTTGGAAAAATCGATCGCTGCCTCCTTCAGCATGCGGCAAAGTTCCCGGGTGGTCAGCACCGCGTCCACGTCCTGGTAACCGCTGTCTCGCATCTCGTCCCGTACAGCTTCGAACTTCTTGGCTGTGCAGGGCATGATGGAGACCACGTAGATGTCGGCCGGATCTAGGCCTGCTTTGCGGGCATAGTAGGTCTTGACCAGAGCGCCCAACATCTGCTGTGGAGATTTGCAGGTGGACAGATGATCCAGCAGATGTGGATAGTTATGCTCAATGAACTTGACCCACCCCGGGCTACAGGAGGTGATCATCGGCAGTCGGCCGCCTTCCTGGATACGCTGAATCAGCTCGTGGGCTTCCTCCACGATGGTGAGGTCAGCACCGAAGGTAGTGTCGAACACCCGGTCAAACCCCAGACGCCGTAGCGCTGTCACCAGCTGCCCAGTGACGTCGCTCCCGGGCTCCATGCCCAGCCCCTCGCCCACCGAGACTCGGGTGGCCGGGGCCGTCTGGACCACCACGTGCTTGCGCGGATCGGCCAAGGCTGCCCACACCTCAGCGGTGCTGTCGCGTTCGTGTAAAGCTCCGGTGGGACAGACCAGTGTACACTGACCGCAGAACACACAATCCACATCCACCAGGTCAACCCCAAAGGGCGGGGCGATCACGGTCTCAAAACCCCGTTCCTGGGGAGCGATGGCCTTGACCGACTGCAGGTGCTCGCACACCTGTACGCACCGCCGGCAGAGGATGCATTTTTCCATCTCCCGTACCAGTGCCGGCCCGGAATCATCCAGCGGCCGAGGGAACCGCTCTCCCTCGAAGCGCACTGCGCGGATCCCGAAGGCCTCGGCCAGATCCTGCAGCTCGCAGTTGAGGTTGCGGATGCAGGTGGGGCACTCGTAGGGATGGTCCGAGAGGATCAGCTCCAGGGTGGTCCTCCGGGCCTTCCGGACTCTGGGCGAACTGGTGATGACCTCCATGCCGTCACTCACACGGGTCGCACAGGCCGGCTGCAAGGCCCGGGCTCCTTTCACCTCCACCAGACAGATGCGACAGGCTCCCAGGGGGCTGAATCCTTCCAGATAGCACAGCGTAGGTATCTTTATGCCGACCTGGCGGGCAGCCTCCAGGATGGTGGCGCCCTCCGGGACCCTTTTCTTCTGATTGTCTATGGTCAATGTGACCGTACCCATGATTCACCCTCCCATCAGGTTGAGGCTAAGGCGACCGTGAGCACCAGGTGGCCCCAAGGCCACATATCCTTCACTTTCATCCGCCCCTCCGCATCCTCACCCCAGTCAGGGTAACTCCGCGGACGGCGGTGCCCCTCGGCACGGTGATCCGTCTGCCGTCTATGTCAATGCGTCGATGGTAACCTCCTGCCCGCCTTACCTGACAATTGCATCGAAGCGGCAAGCCTCCACACAGGCTCCGCATCGCGTGCACACCGCGGTATTGATCTCGTGCGGCTGTCTGCGCTCACCCATAATGGCCCCTACCGGACACGCTTTCTTGCACGCGCCGCACCCAACACAGACATCGGCCAAGATCCGGTACTCCAGCAGCGCCTTGCACACCTTGGCGGGACAGCACTTATCGCGCACGTGCGCCTCGTATTCTTCGCGGAAGTACCTGATGGTGCTCAGTACTGGATTCGGCGCTGTTTGCCCAAGGCCGCACAGCGCGGAGTCCTTGATCTGCTGACCGAGCTCCTCCAGTAGCTCGAGGTCGCCTTCCCGCCCCTCGCCGGTGGTGATGCGTTCCAGGGTCTCCAGCATTCGCTTGACGCCTATGCGGCACGGAGCGCACTTCCCGCAGGA